>Ga0210085_1000258_pt1 | contig 23549 bp, 21 predicted proteins | sample China_Galinas_PW_5_FD_184866 | JGI IMG/M metagenome (GOLD analysis project Ga0210085, IMG submission 184866) | Wetland microbial communities from San Francisco Bay, California, USA, that impact long-term carbon sequestration - China_Galinas_PWC_D1... | ecosystem: Environmental > Aquatic > Marine...
GACGTCATCGAGACCGTCCGCGCCCACGACCTCGATGCCCTCGACCAGGGCGGCCTCCTCCATGTTTGATCGAGGGACGCAGACGCGCCGATGGCCGGCGGCGCGCAACGTGGCGACCATGGGCAGCACCCCGGAGACGGCTCGGATGCCGCCGTCGAGCGAGAGTTCGCCGAGCAGTGCCCAGGCGCCGCCCGCAGCGCGGATCTGCTCGTGGGCGAGCAGGATACCGACCGCGATGGCCACATCGTAGGCAGCGCCGTGCTTGCGCCGGTCGGCGGGTGCGAGATTGACGGTGATCCGCGCGAGGGGGTACTGGAACCCGGCATTGCGAACGGCGCTGCGGACCCGTTCCCGCGCCTCGGAGAGGGCCGCGTCGGGCAGCCCCACGATGTGGAACGAGGGGAGCCCCTGGGCGATATCGACCTCCACGCGGACCAGCTCGCCGCGCAGGCCATGGACGACGGCGGTGTCGAGGATCGCGAGCATGGGCCGAGCATGGGTGCCAGCTCTTCGCCCGGGCTTCGCTGCGGCCTACCCGGCGCTGTCGCCCCCACGCGCTCCCTCGTCGTCGGCTGGTCCCCGCAGCACCAGCCGTGCGAACAAGCGGTCGGCCTCCGCGTCGGGGTCGTCACAGAGCCCGGAATGGACGGGCGAGGTCTGGATGACCGTCGAGCGCGGTGCGGTCAGCCAGTGGAACCGCTCCGACGCCGACAGCCCGGCGTGAGGTCCGGCCGCCGCGCCCCCGGCACAGATCCGTTCGATCGATTCGAGGTGCGCCCGGATGGCCTGGAGGTCCACCCCGGGTGCGAAGGCACGTACCCGGGGCTCATCGATCACGACCCGGGCCAGCAAGGCGCCCTGCGACTTGGCGAACAGGATGACCCCGGCGTTGAGGTACTCGCCGCGGGCCACGTCGGGCACGATCCGGACGACGGCATAGTCGTAGGCGCAGCGCTCAGCCATCGGCCGCCTCCGTCACGAAGACCGACGATGCCGCCAGGCGTGCCTCGAGATAGGCCAGGTAGCGCTCGCGCACGACCGTCACGGGGTCATCGGCGTAGTGCTCGGCCAGCCAGGCATCGGGCACGCTCGCGAGGATCGCCTCGAAGACGTTGCGGGAGAGTCGCTCGTGTGCCCGCGCGTCGGCCTCGGCGAGGTCGTCGGCGAAGGGCAGGAGCACGTGCTGGCCCACTCGCGAGAAGGGATCGGTCGTGCGCGCCAGCGGATCGCCCCAGTCATGGTGGAAGTAGAGGGCGGCCCCGTGGTCGATGAGCCACGTGCGGCCGTGCCACTCGAGCAGGTTGGTGTTACGCGCGGTGCGATCGGGATTGGTCATGAAGGCGTCGAACCACACGACATCGGCGGCGAACGCGGGATCCGGAGGCGGAGGCACGAGGGGGTCCCAGGTGATGGAGCCGGGCAGGTAGTCGAGGCCGTAGTTGAGGCCGACGCTGGTACGGAGCAGGTGCCCGACCTCGTAGTCGATCTCCAGGCGCCCGAAATCCTCGGCCACGTCGATGAGCACAGCATCCGGCACCGGCAGGCCCAGGGCTCGCCCGATCTCTCCGGCCACGACCTCCGCCACCAGCGCTTTGGGCCCCTGCCCTGCCCCGCGGTACTTGACCACGTAGGTGCCGTCGTCGTCCGCCTCCATGAGGCCGGGCATGGACCCGCCCTCGCGCAACGGGTCCACGTAGCGCGTTGCGCGGACGACGGGCAGCGCGGCCATGGGAGTGGCGCTAGGCGCCGCCGCCGTCCTCCTGCGATGCTCCTCCGCCGGCGCCGGTCAGGCGTACGGAGGCGCCCTTGTCGAGCCCGCTGTCGAGGAAGTTGCCCAGGCGCTTGGCCAGGTCGGTCAGCTCGAGCGGGATGACGTACTTGGTGGCGTCGGAGGCACCCAGCTGCTTGAGGGCCTCGAAGTACTGCAGCGTGATGGTGCGGTCGTCGATGGTGTTGGCAGCCTCGAAGATGCGCCGCAGGGCCTCCGCATAGCCCTCCGCCTCGAGGATGGCTGACTGGCGCTGGCCTTCTGCCTTGAGGATGGACGACTGCTTGTCGCCCTCGGCCACATTGATCTTGGCCTGGCGCGCGCCTTCTGACTCGGTGATGACCGCGCGCCGCGTGCGCTCGGCAGTCAGCACCCGGTTCATGGAGTCCTGCACGTCCGGCGGCGGGACCAGCTCTCGGATCTCGACGGTGGTGACCTTGCCGCCCCAGCGCTCGGTCTGCTCGCTGAGCTTGACCCGCAGCACGTCGTTCACCTGGTCGCGCTTGGACAGGACGTCGTCGAGCATCATGTCGCCGACCACCGCACGCAGGGTGGTGGTGGCGATGCCGTTGAGCGCGCCCTGGAAGTTGCCTACGTTCACCAGGCTGTCCATGGCGTCGACGATCTTCCAGTAGACGAGGAAGTCGATGTCGATGGGTGCGTTGTCGCGGGTGATGACGGTCTGGCTGGGGACCTCGCTGTAGTTCTCCCGGATGTCCACCTTGACGGGCCGGTCGACGAAGGGGATGAGGAACCGCAGCCCAGGCTGTCGCACGAGGGACTCATCGGTCCGGCCGAGCCGGAAGATGACCATGCGCTCGTACTGGCGCACGATCCGCACCGAGAGATAGAGGAAGATGACCACCACGACGATGAGGAAGAGGATGGTCGGGAGCGCGAGGTTGAACAGGTCCATGGGTCAGGCCGTCCCTTCTGTGGTCTCGGGCGATGGTGCCGTCGGTTCCACCAACAGGACCATGCCATCGTTTCCCGTGACTCGCACGGGCGTTCCGCGTTCGATGCGCCGAGCGTCGGCGGACCGCGCTGTCCAGGCCTCGCCAGAGGCGTAGATCGTGCCGGTGGGCGTGAGCGAACTGCGCACTTCCGCGGGGGTGCCAAGGGGCACGAGTGGAGCGTCGATGTGGCTCACGCCGATGACCGTCTGCGGCTTGCGCCGTTGCCGCAGCAGCACCAGCGCGATCGCTGCCATCACCAAGCCGGTGGTGGCGGTCATGACCACGATGACCTCCGGCGCCACGCTCACCGAGGGTGCGACCGGGTCGCCCGGCTCGGTGTAGAGGGCGGAGGCACCGAGGGCGAAGGCGACGAGGCCTCCGACGGTCAGCAGGCCGCCGCTGGTGACGGTGAGCTCGAGGACGAACAGCACCACGGCCAGGCCGATGAGCAGGAGACCGGCGATATTGAGGGGCAGGCTGCCGAAGCCGATGAAAGCGAGGATGAGCGCGAAGGCGCCCAGGATGCCGGTCACGAAGTTGGGGTTCTGCAGCTCGAAGAAGATGCCGTAGAAACCGAGCGTGAAGAGGATGAAGGCGATGTTGGGGTCGCTCAGCAGGTGCAGGAAGCCCTGGAACGGGTTCATGCCCAGGCGCTCGATGGGGGCCTCGGCCGTCTGCAGCGTGCGCTCCTCGCCATCGATCGTCACGGTCCGGCCGTCGACCAGGGCCAGCAGCTCCTCGACCGAGCCGGCCTTGAGGTCGATGGCGCCGGCAGCGATGGCCTCGTCCACGGTGTAGGAGGCGGCGTCCACGACGGTGGAGACCGCCCACTCCACCGGACGGCCGCGCTCCTGTGCGATCGACGTGATCGTGGCCACCGTGTCGTTGAGCACCTTCTTGCCCAGGTCGTCGGGGATGTCCTGCCCATTCGAGGAGATGGGCGTGGCGGCACCGATGTTGGTGGCGGGAGCCATGGCTGCGAGGTGGCCCGCGAGCGTGATGAAGGTGCCCGCACTGGCGGCACGCGCACCGGACGGCCCGACCCACACCAACACGGGCACGTCGGCTGCGAGTTCCGTCTGCACGATCTCGCGGGTCGCTTCGAGCGAGCCGCCGGGTGTATCAAGCTCGATGACGACGGCCTCAGCGCCATCGATGGCGGCCCGCTCGATGCCTCCGCGCAGATACTCGGCCATGATCTGGTCCACGATGCCGCCCGTGGGCAGGACGACCACGTGGCCACCCTCCGCGCCCTCGGAGCGGCCGGCAGCGCCACTGGCGAGCAGCGCCAGCGCGAGCGACAGCAGCACGAGCGCGCGCACGGCCAGGCCGGGCGGGAAGCGGCGCAGCCCGTTCAGCTCCTCCACGGGCGCATCATCCCACGTGCGCGCTGGCATCAGGAAGTGGCGAACGGCCCTGCCTGGTGCTCGGAGGCGAAGTCGAAGAGGAACCGGCTCCAGGTCTCCATCTGGTCATAGACGGGCAGGATCTCTTCGAGTGTGGCGAAGCGGCCGCTGAGCTTGTCCGTCTCACGGATGGCCAACGCGCGACCGGCAGCGTCGGCCTCGAAGACCACGCCCAGGTGCACCTGGCCCACGAGCGCGTCATCATCCTTGAGCAGCCCGATCAGGCGCGGCTCCGGGTCCCACTCGGCCACCATCTCCTCGTGGAATTCGCGCAGCAACCCGCCGAGGACACCACCATCCTCCGGATTGAGATGGCCGCCGATGCCCAGCGAATAGAGGTCGTGGAGGCGGGAATCGCTCCCGGCCTTCGTGCGCTGCATGAGGAACAGGCGCTGGCCATCGCGCATCAGCAGGTACGGGATGACCTGCTGCCAGTCGGGGTCGACCTCAGCCTCGCCGCGGGGACGATAGGTACCCTCCGAGGCGATGAGGTCGAGCTTGTCTTCGAGGCCCTCGCCGACGATGCCCCGCCAGGGGTGATCGCCCACGATCCGGGCACGCGGGAGCCCGAGGACGAGCTCCCGGTCCTTGTCGCTCAGACCGACGGAAGCGTCTCGAGCGCGTGCTCGATCCGCTCTTCCGGCAGCTCGAAGTCCTCCAGCTCGCCTTCCAGGTAGCGCGTGTAGGAGGCGGCGTCGAAGTGGCCGTGGCCGCACATGTGGAAGAGGATGGTCGGGCTGGTGCCGGCTTCCTTCGCCTTGCGCACCTCGTCGATGACCACGGCGATCGCGTGGGCCGGTTCGGGTGCCGGCAGGACCAGCTCCGACTGGGTGAAGGTGCGCGCGGCATCGAAGGTTCGTGATTGCGGGACAGCCTGGGCCTCGATCACGCCCTGGTCCTTGAGCAGACTCACCTGTGGTGACATGCCGTGGTACCGCAGGCCACCGGCGTGGATGGGATCGGGCACGAAGTCGTGGCCGAGGGTATGCATCTTCACGATCGGTGCCATCTGCCCGGTGTCGCCGAAGTCGTAGGCGTAGATCCCGCGCGTCAGGCTGGGTGCGGCGGCGGGCTCGGCCGCGATGAAACGGTAGTCTCGCTCGCCGCGCAGTTTCCGGCCGATGAAGGGGAAGGTGAAGCCGGCGAAGTTGGAGCCGCCGCCGGCGCAGGCGATGAGAACATCCGGCTCCTCGCCCGCCAGCTCCATCTGTTGCATGGCTTCCTGGCCGATGACCGTCTGGTGCAGGAGCACGTGGTTGAGCACCGAGCCCAGCGAGTAGCGCGTGTTCTCGTGCGTGGCCGCGTCCTCCACGCCCTCGCTGATGGCGATGCCGAGCGAGCCCGGGGTATCCGGCGTCTCCGCCAGCACCTTGCGCCCGTAGGCGGTGCGATCACTGGGACTGGCCACCACGTCGGCGCCGTACATCTTCATGTGGTTGCGGCGACCCGGCTTGGCGTCATACGAGGCCCGCACCTGGTAGATCATCACCTCCAGGCCGAAGATCGCGCCCGCCATCGCCAGGGCCGTGCCCCACTGGCCGGCGCCGGTCTCGGTCGTCAGCCGCTCGATGCCTTCCTGCTTGTTATAGAACGCCTGTGGGATGGCCGTATTGGGCTTGTGGCTGCCGGCCGGACTGCCGCCCTCGTACTTGTAGAAGATCTTGGCCGTGGAGCCCAGGGCTTTCTCGAGACGATGCGCCCGGAACAGCGGCGAGGGGCGGTACATGGTGTAGGCCTGCAGGACCGGCTCCGGGATCTCGATGTACCGCTCGGCGCTCATCTCCTGGGCGATGAGGGCCATGGGGAAGAGAGGCGCCAGGTCCTCCGGGCCGACCGGCTGCCTGGTGGCCGGGTGGAGCGGCGGGGACAGCGGTACCGGCAGGTCCGCGTTGATGTTGTACCAGGCCCTGGGGATCTGGTCCTCGGTCAGGATGAACTTGGTCTGCTGCAGCGCCATCGCTCTGCTCTCCTTGGGTCGGCCGTCCGAGGCGTTGGGTGGGGGTGGCTGACCGGAGCCTACAACGTGGCGCTGTGGAGCGTCTCGTAGCGTGCACCCCCCGGTCCGAGATGGCTGCGGACCAGGTCGACGCGATCCACGGTCCAGCTGGCTCGATGCGGGCCAAGCGACCCGCTCCGCAGGGCCTCGATGACGGCCCGGTCGGCGGCGCGCACCACCGTCAGATGGGCCGAGGGCGTGCGTTTGGGTGGGCTCCCACCGGCGATGTCCGGCGGGCACCGTGCGGCTAGCAGCGACGCCGTCTCGAGGAGCGAGCGGGCGCCGCGGGTCGCGCCCAGCCAGGCCACCCCTCCGCGCTGCCCGGGGCGGCCACCGCCCCGTTCGATCGTGATCTCGTAGGCCACGACCTCTCGGCCGACTGCCTCCACCAGGGCCTCGAGCTCTGCCACCCGCTCGCGCGCCAGCGATCCGATGAAGAGCAGCGTCAGGTGCCAGGTCTCGGGGCGCGTCCAGCGCACGCCGGGGTGCGCCCGGCGGTACGGCGCGAGCTGCCGCTGAAGCAGGGCCCGGTCCTCTTCAGGCACCGGGTGTGCGATGAAGAGGCGCGGGCGGGCGTCCTCGGGCGCGGGGTTCAGGTTCGAACCGGCTGTGCCTGCGGTCGTTCCAGGCCGAGCAGGTCGAGCAGGCCGAGGAAGTCGACGATCAGGGGCACCTCGCCGACCTCGGTGGCGTGTCCCAGCGGCGGATGGTCGCGGCCGTGACGGTCGATGAGCACGGGCTCGATGCCCACCCGTCGGGCGCCGAGGACGTCGGCCTCGGGGTCGTCACCGACATGGATGGCATCCTCCGGCGCCACGCCCAGCAAGTCGAGGGCGTGTTCGAAGATGGCCGGATGCGGCTTCTGGTAGCCGACTCGGGCGCTGATGCTGAGGACCTCGAAATGGCGCGCCAGCTCCAGGGTCTGCAGCAGCTCGGGCGCATACCAGCCCCAGTTGCTGACCACCGCGAGGCGCAGTCCAGCCGCCTGCATGACATCGAGCGCCGGGATCACGTCGGGGAAGACGAAGAAGGCCGAGCGCCGCCGGAAGGCATGATCGACATCCCGGAAGAAGGCCTCCGGCAGATCTGGGAAGCCGAGGTGGTCGAAGACGAGCTGGTCAAGCTCGGCCAGGCGCGCGAAGGAGCCTTCCTCCGTGGCCTCGAACGGCCCTTCGTGCGCCCACTCGGCCCAGGCCGCCCGAAAGGCCTGGCTGAAGTCCTGGGCCGTCGTCGTGATGCCGTAGGGCGCGAAGACGCCCGCATACACGTCGTACCAGGAGGGATCGGGCCGGGCCATGGTGTCGCCCACGTCGAGCAGGACGACGCTGGGTCGGTGGTCGAGTCGCATGGCCCGAGTGTAGGCCGGGATGGGGCGGGTCGGCCGCCGAGGTCAGCCGTGACCCCTAGTCGTTGTAGAGGCGCTCCTCGATGAGCTTCTCCATGACCGTCCGGCCGTTGGGGTCGAAGCAGGAGAACTCGAAGTACTTCTGGTACTCAAGGTCGATCGCGTTCGAGCCGCCACGGTTCTTCTCCACGGTCAGCACCACCCAGTCACGGAAGCGCTGCGCCTGGTAGGGGTTGAACTCGATGTTGACCTTGGCCACGATCTGGTACTTCTCGTTGAGGATGACGATGATGTCAGCCTCGTAATTGATGGCTGACGAGCCGCGCAGGTGGTGGTTGCGCAGGCGAGAGGCCTTCAGGCCTTCCTTGTCCGCGGCCACGATGGAGATGAGCGGTACTTCGTGGTTCAGGGCCAGATCCTTCAGACCCTGCACCACCGTGGTCACCTTCTCGACCTCGTTGGCCGGCTCGGGATGCACAGGCACCTTCTGCATGTAGTCGACGAAGACCACGAGCCGCTGGTCACCCGCGAGCTCCTTGTACTTCTCGACGAGCGCGGACATGTTCTCGACGGTGCTGGTGGTCTGGGAGCCGCGCAGCAGGTAGAGGTTGGGCCCATAGCGGTTGATGCGTTCGAGGGCCGGGCGCAGGCGGGGATTGGCGCCGATATCGGCGTTCTGGCCGCCGGTGGCCATCCACGTGCCCAGGATCTCCTGTCGCACTTCGGTGAGCTTCACGCCGCCGCTGCGATTGGGCAGGCTGGGCAGCACGGTCTCCTGGGCGATGAGGCGATTGAGCAGGTATTCCTCGTCGTGCTCGAAGCAGATGTAGAGCACGCTCGCGAGACCGCTCATGACCACGTTGCGGGCCATCTGCAGCGCCATCGTGGTCTTGCCCGTGCCCTGGGCGCCACCGATGAGCAGCATCTCGCCGGCGCGGATGCCGCCGCCGATCGACTTGTCGAGCGGGGTGAAGCCGAGCGGGAGCGGCTGATACTGCGTGACATCGCCCTCGGCCACCTTGCTCGCGAGCGTGGTCAGCACCTGCGTCGCGCTCCGCGGCTGGATGTTGCCGATGCCTGAGTCATACGCCCAGGCGCGTTCCTCGGTGGCCGTGATGGCGCTCGGCTGCTGCGGCGCGAGCGTCGGCTGCGTCAGCCGGGGATCGAGCCCGATCGAAGTCGAGGTCGGGATGGGCGCGACCGGGCCCGGCGACGTTGGGGGCGGGAACCCCTGTGGGGCGAGCGGCGGCGCCGGCGGACGCGACGCGGCGTCACCATCAGGCTCCGTCTCGCGGGGCCACTGGTCCCGGTTGGTTTCGGATGCGTTCGGAGATGTCATAGCGGCAGGCGAGGCCGAGGCCTCTTAGGCTCCTTGCGACAGGCTTCCACGACAGGAATGCTAGCAACGTAGCCGCGTTGTCAAGGGCGACCCAACCTTCCTACCACCGGCAGGCCCAGCGGTACTAGTCCCGGGCCAGGGCCTGCCAGTAGCGCACGAGGGTGCGGATGCCGCCCTCGTAGTTGTCCAGCACCAGCGACTCGTTGGGGGAATGGGCGTTGTCGTCGGGGTTGGTGAAGCCCAGCAGCACGATGGGCCGCCCGAGCTCATGGTCGAAGCTGGCCACCGCACCGATGGAGCCGCCCTCATGGATCAGATAGGGATCGGCTCCAAAGACCTCGCGCAGGCAGGCGGCCGCGGTCCTGGCGGCGGGGTGATCGGGGCTGACCACGAAGGGCCGCATCGCGTCGAGCTGGTGGACCTCCACGGTGACGCCGGGGACGTCCACCGCCAGCACCGCGTCCCGCACACGCTCGAAGGTCCTGGCCGGATCCATGCCCGGCGCCAGCCGACAGGAGAACTTGGCGTGGGCATGGGCCGGGATGATGGTCTTGGAGCCTTCCCCGGTGAACCCGGCCCAGATGCCGCAGATGTCGAGGGTCGGGCGGACTCCCTTGCGCTCGAGCGGCGAGTAGCCCGGCTCGCCGAAGAGCTGCGGCACACCGATACCGGTGGCGAGCTCGGCCTCGTCGAAGGGCAGGCGCGCGAACTCGGCTCGCTCGGCATCATCCAGGACCGGCGCCTCGTCGTAGAAACCCGGGACGGTGATGCGACCCTCCCCGTCGCGCAACGAAGCGAGGATACGCACAAGCGCGTTGGCCGGGTTCTGGACCATCCCGCCATAGCCGCCGGAGTGGAGATCCTGGGACGGGCCGGTGACGTCGACCTGGAAGTAGGTATTGCCGCGCAGGGACACCGTCAGCGCCGGGTGGTTGCCTTCGTAGAAACCGGTGTCCGATACCACCACGAGGTCACCTGCCAAACGCTCCGAGTTGGCCTGGAGCCAGGCCTCGAAGTGGGGCGAGCCCTCTTCCTCTTCGCCCTCGAAGACGTAGCGGACGTTGAGCGGCAGGTGCCCCTGGGTCTCGAGCCAGGCCTTGGCCGCCCACAGGTGCAGATGGACCTGGCCCTTGTCATCGGCGGCTCCACGCGCGTAGATCCGGCCGTCAGCGATGCGCGGCTCGAATGGCGGACGGACCCACAGGTCGAGTGGGTCGACGGGCTGCACGTCGTAGTGACCGTAGACCACCACCGTCGGGGCACCTGGCGCGTTGAGCCAGTCGCCGTAGACGACTGGGTTGCCACGCGTGGGTGACAGCTCCACGTGCTCCAGTCCGATATCCCGCATCCGGCCCGCCAGCCACTCGGCGCCCCGCGTCACGTCGTCGGCGTGCTCCGAGAGCGCCCCGATCGTGGGGATGCGCAGGAACTCCTGCAGGTCTGCCAGGCGGTCGGCAGCCGTCTCGACGAGGTAGGCCTCGATGGCCTCGATGGGCGTGCTCATCCGGTCCCCTCCCCCGAGCGTTGCAGGACGTGTTCGGCCGAGCGGGGCGGCTAGGCCGGTTGGGGCCGCGGCGCGGGCGCGGCGCCGGTCCCCGTGGCGGGCGGCTCCTCGGCCTTGGGCTTGCTCAAGCCGGCGAGGGGCCTGGCCAGGCGCGGCGTCGGCGACCCGGCATCCTTCCGCGGGTCCGGCAGGTCGGCGAACATGGCCTCGAACTCGGCGGCCTCGATGGTCTCCTTGGCCACCAGCGCCTCGGCCAGCTCGGTGAGGCGATCCTGGTGGGTGGTCAGGACCTCGGTCGCGCGATCGTAGGCGTGGTCCACGATGGCGCGCACCTCGTCGTCGATCATCTTGGCCACGTCGTCCGAGTAGTTGCGCTGCTCCCCGATCTCACGACCGAGGAAGACCATCTCCTCGTGCTTGCCCCAGGACATGGGCCCGAGCTTCTCGCTCATTCCGAACTCGGTGACCATGCGGCGGGCGAGCGTGGTCGCCTTCTCGATGTCGTTGGAGGCACCGGTCGTGATGTCGCCGAACATGAGACGTTCAGCCACGGTCCCGCCGAGCATGCCGGCGATCTTGTCCTCGAATTCTGACTTGGACTGCAGGTAGCGGTCCTCGGTCGGCAGGCCCATGGTGTAGCCCAGGGCCATGCCACGGCTGATGATGCTGACCTTCACCACGGGATCGCACTTGGGCAGGATGCGCTGGACCATCGCGTGCCCGCCTTCGTGGTAGGCGATGATGGCCTTCTCCTCGTCGCTGATGATGCGGCTCTTGCGCTCCGGCCCGGCGACCACGCGCTCAAGGGCCTCGGAGAACTCCGGCGTGCCGATGGTCTTCTTGTTGCGACGGGCAGCGAGGATGGCAGCTTCGTTCACGAGGTTGGCCAGGTCCGCGCCGCTGAAGCCGGGTGACTGCTTGGCCACGCTGGGCAGGTCGATCTCCTTGTCGAGCGGCTTGCCCTTGACGTGGACCTTGAGGATCTCCAGACGCCCCTTCATGTCCGGGCGGTCGAGGATGACCTGGCGGTCGAAGCGACCGGGCCGCAGCAGCGCCGGGTCGAGCACGTCGGGGCGGTTGGTGGCGGCGACCACGATCACGTTCGTGTTGGTATCGAAGCCGTCCATCTCCACGAGGATCTGGTTGAGCGTCTGCTCGCGCTCGTCATGCGATCCACCCAGGCCTGCACCGCGCTGGCGGCCGACGGCGTCGATCTCGTCGACGAAGACGATGCAGGGGCTGTTGCGCTTGGCCTGGTCGAAGAGGTCACGCACACGGGAGGCGCCGACGCCCACGAACATCTCCACGAACTCCGAGCCGGAGATGCTGAAGAAGGGCACGCCAGCTTCGCCCGCGACCGCGCGCGCGAGCAGTGTCTTGCCGGTGCCGGGGGGGCCGACCAGCAGGACGCCACGCGGGATGCGCGCTCCGAGCGAGTTGAACTTCTCGGGGTACTTGAGGAACTCGACGACTTCCTGCAGCTCTGTCTTGGCCTCGTCCACACCGGCCACGTCGTTGAAGGTGACGACGGTCTTGTTGCCCACGAACATGCGCGCGCGGCTGCGGCCGAAGCTCATGGCCTGGTTGTTGCTGCCCTGCGCCTGGCGGAACATGAACCACAGGAACACGCCGATGAGCAGGATGGGGAAGAGCATCGACAACAGCAGTCCGAAGAAGGCGTTGCCGTCGTCCGCGGGCTGGCCCTCGAAGACGGGCAGGTTGGCGCAGTCCTGGCCGAGCTCACAGCCGGCGGCGGCGTAGATGTCGCCCTGCAGCGAGGTCGTGAACTGGGCCGGCAGGAATGACTCGACCACGTCGGGTTCGCCATTCGTTTGCGACTTCAGCGTGATCTCCAGTTTCTCGCCCCGCGCGAGTACGCTCTTGACGTCGCCTTCCTCCACCAGCGTCAGGAACGGTGTCACGTTGTCCACCGTAGGTCCGCTGTAGGGGATGGGCTTGGGTTGGGTGTCGTTGAAGAGGAAGAGGTAGAGCAGCGCCGCGGTCCCGACGACGAGGACGAGGGTGACGAGCCCGTTGCGCATGAAGCGACTGTTCAAGGAAGACCTGCCTTCGTGAGTGGAGCCGCCCGGTTGGCCGGTCGGAACCGTGATTATAGGGGGGCGAACGAGAATCCCCATCACACCCGCGTGACATCCGGGGCCGCAGGGCACCGCCGAGGCAGGAGCGATGGCCGTCGATGCGGTAGCATGTCGGCGGTCCACGGGACTTGGCTGGGTAGCTCAGCGGCAGAGCAAACGGCTCATAATCGTTAGGTCGGCAGTTCGAATCTGCCCCCAGCCACCAGCGCGAACTTCATCGGCCCCCGGTGCCTCCAGCAGGCGCACCGGGGGCCGTTCGCATCCATCGGCCGCGGCCGTGTCACACTCCGGGCATGCGAGTCGTGAGCGCCATCCTCTCAGCCATCGGTGAGATCCTCGTGCCGCGCGACGACATGGAGCAGATCCGCTTCCGGGTGGCGAATCTCGTCACGCTCCTGGTCACAGCGGTGATGGTGCTGCTCGCGGTCGGCTACCAGGTATTCGGCCGCTGGGCACGCCGGTCGTCGCGTTCCGACTGAGCCGCCGGCCGTGACCCACAGCCCCGACCCGGACCTGGAGCCTGACCAGACGCTTCCGGACAGGCCGAGCGGACCAGCGCCCATGCGCGTGGGCCAGGTGATCGAGGTCGGTGTGCGCATCCTGCGCCGTCACTGGCGGCCCGCCCTCGTGCTGGCGCTGCTCTTCGCCGGGCCGGGCGCGCTATTGGCCGCATCCACGGGTGTGCACTTCGGCGACGTCGTCCTGGAGACGTTCCCGAGTCTCGCGACCGGGGAAGTCGACACCGAGATCACGGTGTCGGACGCCGATCTCGAGCGGTTGGTCGATGCGCTCGTGCCCGTGCTCGTGGCTAATCTCATCGCGAGTGTGCTCATGAGCATCGGCGCCTTGGCCTTCGCAGCCGTGGTGGCGGACGACTACCACGCCCGCCCAGCCACCCTGGGCAAGGCGGTCCATGCCTGCGTGCGACGGGCGCCGAGCGCCATCGGTTTCATGCTCGTCACCTCGCTCGTCATCGTGGTCGTGATGGTGACCGGCCTGGTGGCGATGTCGCTGTCCACGATCGCCCTGCCGGTGGCCTCGGTCAGCGCCGGTGGCCCAGGCGTGTTCCTGGCGCTGGTGGCCTTGGTGGCCACGATCGTCGTCCTCGCCTACCTGACCATGCGCTGGGCGCCGGCCTTCCCGGCCATGATCGAAGAGGGCCTGGGTGTGCGAGCGGCCCTGCGTCGCAGCTGGTTCCTCTCAGCGGACAACGTTTGGCGCATCTTTGCCATCTCGCTCCTGGCAGCCCTGCTGACCTCGTTCGGCGGATCCCTGCTGTCGCGACTGATGGCGATCGTGCTGACGGCAGCCTTGGGCTCGGACGGGATCATGGCCGAGACCTTCGCGGTCGCGCTTGGCACGGTGCTCCTGGCGCCGCTGACGCCGGTGCTCATCGCGGTCCTCTACTTCGACCTGCGGTCCCGGCGAGACCTGCCCGCGGCGAGCGGCCCGAGGCTCTAGGCCGAATCGTCCACCGGTCCGCCGAACAACAGTTCCATCCAGGCATCGAACGGAGGCAGCGTGCGCGGCCCGGCGACCTGCGGCCCGATGGGCATGATGGGCGCGGGCGTCGGCGCCCCGGCCTGTAGCTTGAATGGTCGTTCGCCGGGCTCACCCATGCCATAGGCCCGGGCCTGCCAGCGCACGAATTCGTCTTTCTGCACGAAGAGCAACTCATCCTCGCTGGCCGCGTGTGCTTCCTGCATGGCAGCCAGGACTGCGCGTGCTCGTTCAGCCTCGGCCCCCACGTCGGTCGAGCGGGAGAGGTTGCCGCTGAAGGCGACGGCGATCGCGAGTGTCACCAGCAGGGCCACGGCCACGAGCATGGCGCGGCGCCCAAGGGCAGGTGCACGACGGAGGACGCTCATCGAGCAGGAGCGTACGGGCCCACGAGCGGGAGTGTCAAACACGAGTCGCGGCTGCTACACTCACGGCCAAACCGAACGGATGGTCGATTTAGCGAGGTCGTCGCGATGAGGCTCCATCAACCACTGTCGCCGCTCGACGCGCTCGAGCGGTTCCTGGCCGAGCCCGGCGTCTCGGGGGCGCTGGTGGCCCGGCACGTGCTGCCGGCGCAGGAGGCGATGGGGGCGGCCCTGCCCAGGTGGCTCGACCCACGACTGGCGGGAGCCCTGCGGCGCCGCGGCATCGAGGAGCTGTACAGCCACCAGGCCGAAGCGCTGGAAGCGTTGCACGAGGGCGAGGACGTGGTCATCGTCACGCCCACGGCCTCGGGCAAGTCGCTCTGCTACAACCTGCCGGTGCTGCAGGAGATCGCCGAGGACCCCGCGGCGCGAGCGCTCTACCTGTTCCCCACCAAGGCCCTCAGCCAGGACCAGCTGGCCGAGTTCCGAGAGCTCTCGGAGGCGGCCGACATGAACCTTTCGGCAGCCGTCTACGACGGCGATACCCCGGCGCCCATCCGGGCCGTGGTGCGCGAGGCCGGCCAGGTCGTGGTGACCAACCCGGACATGCTCAGCACCGCGATCCTGCCGCATCACACCAAGTGGTACCAGCTGTTCGAGCAGCTGCGCTACATCGTGATCGACGAGGCGCATACCTACCGCGGTATCTTCGGCAGTCACGTGGCCAACGTCCTGCGCCGCCTGCTGCGGGTCTGTGCCCACTACGGCTCGTACCCGCGCATCGTGTGCTCTTCCGCCACCGTGGGTAACCCCGGGGAGCTGGCGGAGACGCTGACGGGCCGCACCTTCAGGGTCATCGACCGCAGCGGCGCGCCACGCGGCGAGCGACACGTGGTGATCCTGGACCCCCCTCCCCTCAACCCGCGCACGGGGATACGGCCGGGCCCACACGCCCTGGCCTATCGTGCTGCACTGTCCTTCCTGCGGGCCGGGCGCCAGACGATCGTGTTCGGGCGGGCGCGCGTGGCGGTGGAGCTGCTGCTGAGCTCGCTGCGCGAAGCCATGCGCGAGGGCCGCGGCCCCATCGAGCGCATCCGCGGCTACCGCTCGGGCTATCTGCCCAGCGAACGCCGGGCCATCGAGGCCGGTCTGCGCAATGGGGAGATCCTGGGCGTGGTCTCGACCAACGCGCTCGAGCTGGGCATCGACATCGGGGCGCTCGATGCCTCCATCCTGGCCGGCTATCCCGGCACGATCGCGGCCACCTGGCAGCAGATGGGCCGCTCGGGCCGGCGCCAGGGCACCAGCGTCTCCATCCTCGTAGCCGGGGCCGGCGCGCTCGACCGCTACGTGGCCATGCATCCGCAGTACCTCTTCGAGGCCACGCCAGAGGAGGCGCGGCTGGACCCGGAGAACATGCACGTGCTGCTGGCGCACCTGCGCGCGGCCGCCTTCGAGCTGCCCTTCGCCCCGGGTGAGCCCTTCGGCTCGGCTCCCGCTGATGACCTCCTGTCCTTCCTGGGGGAGGAAGGACATGTGCGCCAGGCAGCCGATGGCCGCTGGTACTGGGCCAGCGAGAACTTCCCTGCGTCGGAGATCAACCTGCGACTGGGGGCCCCGGAGAACGTGCTCATCATCGATACCGGCCCGGAGCGCCCACGCGTGCTCGGCGAGGTGGACCTGTTCGCGGCCCGTCAGCTGGTCCACGAGAAGGCCATCTATCTTCACGACTCCGGGCAGTACCACGTGGACAAGCTCGACTGGGAGGAGCGCAAGGCGCTCGTGCGGCCGGTCGATAGTGACTACTACACGCAGGCGGAGCTGGCCGTCACGCTCAAGCCCCTTGACGTCTTCGAGACCTCGCCGCGTGCCGGTGGCACCCGCCAGCACGGGGAGGTGATGATCAGCTCCATCGCGACCATCTTCAAGAAGCTCAAGCTGGACACGCACGAGAACGTGGGCTGGGGCACGATCGATCTGCCCGAGATGGAGCTCCACACCACCGCCTGGTGGCTGGGAGTCGAACCCACTGCGGTGTCCTCGTGGCGACGTGATGACCTGGACGCGGCGTTGCTGGGGGCGGGCCGGGCGCTGCAGACGGTCGCGAGCGTGCTCTTGATGGCGGACCCGCACGACCTGGGGCTCGTGGCCCAGGTGTTGTCCCCGCATGCGGAGTGCCCGGTGATCTACCTGTGGGAGGCAGCGCCCGGGGGTGTGGGGATGTCGCCTCGGCTGTACGAACGGACCGACGAGCTGCTGACCGGGGCCCTCGAGCTGGTGCTCGGCTGCGATTGCGAGGTCGGCTGCCCGGCCTGCGTCGGGCCGCGAGGCGAGAGCCGCCTCGACGGGCGCTCGCTCGCGACGCGCCTGCTGCGCCTGCTCACCGCCCAGCAGGGCGCCACGATCTCGCGAGGCGAGGTCGCCGCGTGACAGCCGAGCTGGCATCGAACGGCCCGAGCCTGGGACCCATGGAACCGCTCTCGACCGGCAGCCTGCGCCGCTCGCGCCTGGAGCGCCTGCGGGCGGCCGGCATCCGTGAGAGCTCCGATGTGCGCCCGCTGATCCCTGGCGAGCCAGGGACCGAGCGGGCCCCCCGCCTGGCGCTCGACGTCGGTGGCGTCGTGCTCGAAACAGCGCAGCGGCCGATCGTGCTGGTGGAAGACCGGCAGCCCTTGAGGCGCGACCTCGAGGGGCTGGCGTGGCTGCCCGAGCCGGTCGAACCGACTCGTCCCTTCGTGTTCCTCGATACGGAGACCACCGGGCTCGGGACCGGCACCGGGACGGTACCGTTCCTCGTCGGCGTGGGCAGGTGGGAGGAGGACGAATTCGTCACTCGCCAGCTGCTGCTGCCGGAGCAGTCGGATGAGGCCGGCTACCTCGCCGCGCTGGAGATGCTGATCCCGCCGGACGCGTGCCTCGTGACCTACAACGGTCGTTCCTTCGACTGGCCCTTGCTGGTTACACGCTATCGCCTGCAGGGGCGCACACCGCCGCGCTTCGCGATCCATCTCGACCTGCTGCCGCTGGCCCGCAGCCTGTGGCGGCATCGCCTGCCGGACGCTCGCCTGTCCTCGGTGGAGTCTGGTGTCTGCGGGGTGCGCCGAGCCCACGACCTGCCCGGCGGCCTGGTGCCAGGCCGTTACCTCGACTACCTCCGCCGCGGCCGCGGCACGCTCTTGCGTGACGTCCTCGAGCACAATCTCCAGGACGTCGTCTCCATGGCCCTTCTATTGCGGGTGTTGGCAGTCGATCTCGCGCCGGTGAGCCGTACGGGGCAGGCGCCTGCACATGTGCATCCCGGTGACCTGGGCGGCCTCGGCCGCGCCTACGCGCGCAAGCGCCGTCACCAGGAGGCGCTGGCTTGTTTCGACGCGGCGTTGGAGCGGGTCAGTCAGCCGTGGGAGGCCCAGGTCCATGAGGGGATCGCCATCGACCGGGCCCGGACCCTTACCCGCATGGGCCGACGCGATGAAGCCGAGGGCGCGTGGCACGCGATCGCGCTGGAGGGCGGCCGCGACGCGGCCTGGGCCTGGCTGCACGTGGCCAAGCACCGCGAGCACGATGGGCGTGACTTCCACGCGGCGCTGTCAGCCGCCGAGCGGGCCCGCGCGATCAGCGAGCGGGGCCGGCTCTTCGGCCGACGCGACCGCCGGGTCGAACGTGACCTCGCCCGGCGGGTACCGCGGCTGCGCCGGCGGCTCGAGCGCGTCGCAGGACCGGCGCGCGACAGGAGTGGGACTGTCCGCCTGCTTGAGGTGATGCGCTAGGGTCTGACGCATGGAGCAGGCCTCGGGCGCGGGTGCGGCCACCATCGAGTTCGAGCACGTCAGCAAGCGCTATGACACGAGCGCGAAGGCGAAGGGCACGCCGGGCGCCGTCGATGACCTCTCCCTGACCGTGCCGGCAGGGCGCATCTGTGCGCTCGTGGGACCGTCCGGTTGCGGCAAGACCACCACTCTCAAGATGGTCAACCGGCTGATCGAGCCGACGGACGGGCGCATCCTGATCGACGGGGTCGATATCGCCTCGATCGACGTGACCGAGCTTCGACGCGGCATCGGCTACGTCATCCAGCAGACCGGCCTGTTCCCCCACCAGACCATCGCCCAGAACGTCGGTACGGTGCCGCGACTGCTGGGCTGGGACAAGGCCCGTGTCGGGCGGCGTTGTGACGAGCTCCTCTCGCTGGTGGGGTTGGAGCCGCGGAGCTACGGCGATCGCTATCCCAGCCAGCTCTCAGGCGGGGAGCGCCAACGCGTGGGCGTCGCCCGGGCCCTGGCAGCCGACCCACCGGTGATGCTCATGGACGAGCCCTTCGGGGCCGTGGATCCGATCGTGCGCGAGCGTCTGCAGAACGAGTTCCTGCGGTTGCAGGAGGACCTTGCCAAGACCATCCTGTTCGTGACCCATGACATCGACGAGGCCATCAAGATGGGTGACCTCGTGGTGGTCATGCAGCAGGGCGGCAAGATCGCCCAGGCGGGGGCACCGGCGGAGCTGCTCGCCGCCCCGAGCTCCGAGTACGTGGCTCGGTTCGTCGGCGCCGATCGGGGCCTCAAGCGTCTCTCGCTCTACCGCGTCGGCGACGTCGAGCTGCGCCCCGCTCCTGTCGTCCGGGTCGGTGACAGTGCCGAGTCCGTGCGTGCGGTCGGCCGGGAACGCGACGAGCACTACCTGCTCCTGGTCGATGGGACCGACCGCCCCCTGGGCTGGGTCGAGGCGGCCGATCTCGAGCCGGGAAGGGTCGTCTCCGAAGCTGAGGCAGACCCCGCGACTCCCCTGCTCGATCGCCGGGATACGCTGAAGGACGCCACCTCCCGCCTGCTCGACGCGGAGGTGCGCTACGGGGTGGTGGTCGATCGGACCGGCCGTGTGCTCGGCCTGCTGACGCTCGACGCCGTCATGGACTGGATGCAAGACGATCGCTCGCGCGAGGTGCCCGGCGACATCGCCGAGGCCGTGTCGGAGGCGGTCGTCATCGATGATCCCGACGCGGTCGTGGAAGTAGGCTGACCGATGGTGGAGATCCGCTGGGACTGGATCGCCGGGCATCTCGATGACGTGGCCGACAAGACCTGGCAGCACGTCCAGCTGCTGGTGATCCCGATGGTGGCCGGCTTCGTGATCGCCTTCGCCCTGGCCATCCTCGCGGCGCGGCGTCCGGGCACCATCGGTCCTGTCACGGCGGTCACCGGCCTGCTCTACACCATCCCCAGCCTGGCCGCGTTCGCCGTGCTCGTGCCGATCACCGGGCTGTCCCTGATGACAGCGATCATCCCGCTCACCGCCTACACGCTGCTCATCCTGTACGTGAACACGGTGGCGGGCCTGCGCTCGGTGCCGGCGGAGGTCAACGAGGCGGCGGACGCCATGGGCTACGGCCGCTGGACACGGCTGCTGCGCATCCAGGTGCCACTGGCGGTGCCGATGATCATGGCCGGCGTGCGCGTGGCGACCGTCACCACCATCGGCCTGGTCACCGTCTCGGCCATCGTCGGGGGCAATCGGTTCGGCGGCCTGGGCCAGTTCATCACGGAGGGCCTGCAGACCGACTTCGACACCAAGATCTACCTGGGCGCCGTGGGGTCGGTCATCCTGGCCTTCATCATCGACGGTGGCCTGGTCGGCCTCCAGCGCTGGCTGACCCCCTGGGCCCGGGCGCGGGCGGAACGGGCCTAGCCATGGAACAGGTTCTGGGTTTTCTCAGCGACGGCGCCAACTGGCAGGGCGAGGCAGGCATCCCCAATCGCCTGCTTGAGCACCTCGAGATCGCCCTGCTGGCGGTCCTCATCGCCTCGCTCATCGCACTGCCGCTGGGTTTCTACATCGGTCATACCGGCCGCCTGCAGCTGGTCGGAATCAACATCGCCAACATGGGCCGGGCCATCCCGTCGTATGCGCTGATGGTGATGCTGCTGCCGGTGATGCTGGGCCTGGCGCCCGTGCTGGGCTACGACCCGCGCCTCGGCCTGCGCTTCCTGCCGGTCTTCCTGGCCATGGTGTTGCTGGCGGTGCCACCGATCCTCGTGGCCACCTACGCGGGGTTGCAGGACGTGGACCGGGAGCTGTCCGAGTCGTCCCGCGGCATGGGCCTGACCGAGCGGCAGATCCTGACCCAGGTCGAGCTGCCCCTGGCGCTCCCGGTCATCGTCGGGGGTGTGCGCATCGCGTTGCTCCAGGTCATCGCCACGGCCACCATCGGGGCCTTCCTCGCCGGGGGTGGGCTGGGCCGTTTCATCATCGATGGCATCGCCCGCCGCGACGACGGCATGCTCTACACAGGCGTGCTGCTGGTCTCGGTCCTGGCCGTCGGCACGGACATCAGCCTCTCCTGGGTGCAGCGCCGGCTGACCCCGGCGGGCGTGCGGGCCGCGACCGAACCCGGGTCGGTGGAGCTGCGCGGATCCGGAGCGACCTAGGCATTCGTCATGCTCATGTAATGCGGGACCTTGGCAGGCTCGGGTAGGGTTGTAGCCTCCGGGCGTCGATGGTGGCGTGCGGTCATCGAAGGAAGAGGAGGAACCCATGCGGAAGATCCGCAGACTCGCCCTCGGGGCGTCGATCCTGGGGTCGCTTGCGATCGTCGGGACGGCGGGTGGGGGCGCGGTCGTCTCGGCCCAGGACCAGCCCACCGTACGGATCGGCTCGGACGGCTTCTACGAGTCCCAGCTGGTCGCGGAGATGTACGCCCAGGCGCTCGAGGCCGCAGGCTTCGGGGTCGATCGCCTCATGGCCATCGGCACCCGCGAGGTCCGCAACGAGGCTTTCACCTCCGGGCAGGTCGACCTGGTGCCCGAGTATGTCGGCTCGGGCCTCGGTTTCTGGGTGCTGGGCGCTGACGACCCTGAGCTGGCGGCGATCGAGGTCACCGGCGACGGCGAGACGAACCGTGAAGGCCTGCAGCGGGCGCTCGACATCGCCGGCGTCGACGCCACCGTCCTGGCCATCACCGCCGGCGAGGACACCAACGCGGCCGTCGTTCGCGGCGACACCGCCGAGGAGCTGGGCCTCAGCTCCATCGGCGATCTGGCGGCTGTGGCCGACCAGCTGACCTTCGGTCTGCCGCCTGAGTGCGAAGAGCGCGACCTCTGCCGAGGCGCGCTCGAGCAGTACGGCATCAACTGGCCGCCGGCCCAGCTGGAGCTGCTGCCGGCGTGCGGCGCGGAGATGGCCAGTGCCCTCGAGGGCAACGCCATCGATGTGGCCTGGCTCTGCTCCACCCAGCCCATCATCTCCGTGAATGGCTGGGTCGTGTTGGACGACGACCTCGACACCCAGCCAGCCGAGAATCTCGCGCCGGTCGTGCGCAACGACTTCCTGGCCGGGGTCGATGGCGGGGCCGATACCATCGCCGCGATCCTCGATCCGGTCTCTGCGGCCATCACCACCGAGGCCCTCACCGAGCTCGGGGCCCGCGTAGCCATCGACCAGGAGGACATCGAGGACGTGGCCGCCGAATTCCTCGCCTCGCTCCCTGCTGACGGGTCTGACGCGAGCATGGCACCGGCCGAGAGCTTGGCACCGGCCGCGTAACGGCGCCTACCCAGCACATCTGAAGAAGGCCCCGGGCATCGAGCCCGGGGCCTTCTTCATGTCTCCCTGCTCGCGTTCAGATCCCGCGGGCGGAAAGCCACTCTCGGTTGCGGGTGTGGAGCGCCAGCAGCGCCTCGGGCGTATCTGCGGGCTTCAGGAAGCGGTCCTGCTCCACCGTCACCCAGCCTGTGTAGCCCTTCGCCTGCAGGGCCTCGAGGAAGGGATCGAGCCCGGCGGTCCCGTGGCCGAGCTCGCAGAAGACGCCGCGATCCCAAGCCTCCATGAGGCCACCACCCGAGTGACAGACCTGGGCCAGGACATCGCGGTCGCAGTCCTTGATGTGGACGAGTCGCACAGCCTCGAAGTAGTCGTCCAGGAGCGCAAGCGGGTCGGCCCCACCGAACAGCGCGTGGCCGGTGTCGAGGCACATGCCCACGAGTGACGTGTCGAGCGCGTCGAACACGCGGTGGATCTCGGGGCCGGTCTCGCAGTAGCTGCCGGCATGGAAGTGCAGCACCGGGTCGAACCCGCGTGAGCGGGCCAGCTCGCCGGCGCGGTGGATGTTGGCGACGAGGACCTCGAAGCGTTCGTCGGGCAGCCGGGCTTCAGGGTGATCGTCGATCTGCCCGGCCCAGCGCAAGCGCTCCGGCTCGAGTGAGGCATCAGCCAGGACGGCCTTGGGCATGACCTCGTCGGGCCGGCCCTCGTCGAGCAGCTCCATCACCCCGCGCATCCAGGTGAGATCTTCCTCGATGTGCTCGGCGCGGCTGAAGCGGAGGGGCATGAAGGCGCCCACCAGCGACAGGCCGCGGCTCCCCAGGCGCTCCTTCATCTCGGGGGCCGTGCCGAAGTAGCCGGGAGGACCCAGCTCGGTGCCTTCGTACCCGGCTGCGGCCATCTGGTCGAGCATCTGCTCGGGTGGCATCTGGAGGGCATCGCCCTCCGTCTTCTCGAAGACGCCCCATGACACCGGCGCAGCGGCGACCTTGATCGGGCCCATGTCTCCCCCTTCCTAGACGAACGTCCGTTCCTTGCGCAGGTCCAGCTCGTACTGTTCGCGTGCCGCACGCACCGACGCGGACTCCGAGACCTCCGCGACCGGCACATCCCACCAGCTGTCGTAGCTGGGCACGCCCGGCTCCGGATTGGTCTCGACGACGATGACCGCAGGCCGGTCGGTCACCTGCCGCGCAGCGCGCAAGGCCTTCTCCAGCTCGCCGGGGGACTCGGCGCGGAAGACGGTGGCGCCCAGGCTGGCCGCGTTGGCGGCGAAGTCGATGGGCAGCACCTCCCCGGTGAAGGTCCCGCTCTCGGCGTCGCGAGCGCGGAAGTCGTTGAACGGGTTGTCCGCGCCGCAAGCGCCCGAAAGATTCCGGATGCAGCGGTAGCCGTGGTTGTCGAGCAGGATCACCGTCAGCCCGATGCCCTCCTGACGCGCGGTCACGAGCTCGTTCGCGAGCATGAGGTACGAGCCATCACCGACCATCACGTGGATCCGGCGGTCCGGCTCGGCCATGGCCACGCCGAGACCGCCCGCGATCTCGTAGCCCATGGTCGAGTTGCCGTACTCCATGTGGTAGCTGCCGGGCGTGGCTGGGCGCCACAGCTTGTGCATGTCGCCGGGCAGGCCACCGGCCGCGCAGACCACGATGCCATCCTCGCCCAGGCCCTCGTTCACGAGACGGATGACCTCCGGCTGCGAGACGTGCGAGTCGGCGGACAGGTGGAGGACGCGGCT
>Ga0210085_1000259_pt1 | contig 23491 bp, 24 predicted proteins | sample China_Galinas_PW_5_FD_184866 | JGI IMG/M metagenome (GOLD analysis project Ga0210085, IMG submission 184866) | Wetland microbial communities from San Francisco Bay, California, USA, that impact long-term carbon sequestration - China_Galinas_PWC_D1... | ecosystem: Environmental > Aquatic > Marine...
GGCGCGGCCGGTCATCAGCGCGGTGATCGCGGCGGCGACGTTGCGGCCCTCGTCGGAGTCGTAGGGCAGGCCGTCGGACATCAGCAGCGCGCCGAGGTTGGCGTAGCCGAGGCCGAGCTGGCGGAAGCGGTTGGCGTTCTCGCCGATCTCCTCGGTCGGGTAGCTGGAGAAGCCGACGACGATCTCCTGCGCGAGGAAGACGACGTCCACCGCGCGCTCGAAGTCATCGACGTCGAAGCTGCCGTCCTCGCGCCGGAATTTCATCAGGTTGAGCGAGGCGAGGTTGCAGGCCGAGTCGTCGACGTGCATGTACTCGCTGCACGGGTTGGAGGCGTTGATCCGGCCCGACTCCGGGCAGGTGTGCCAGCGGTTGATGATCGTGTCGTACTGGACTCCCGGGTCGGCGCAGCGCCAGGCGGCGTCGGCGATCTGGTTCATCAGCTCGCGCGCGTCCAGGGTCTTCACCGACTCGCCCGTGGTGCGGGCGGTCAGGTGCCAATCGTCGCCGCCCTCGACCGCCTCCATGAACCCGTCGGTGACGCGCACCGAGTTGTTCGCGTTCTGGTACTGGATCGAGGTGAAGCCCTCGCCGTCGATCGACATGTCGAAGCCGGCGTCGCGCAGCGCCTCGGCCTTCTTCTCCTCGTCGGCCTTGCACCAGATGAAGTGCTCGACGTCGGGGTGGTCGATGTCGAGCACGACCATCTTCGCCGCCCGCCGGGTCTTGCCGCCCGACTTGATCGTCCCGGCCCAGGCGTCGGCGCCGCGCATGAAGCTGACCGGCCCGCTCGCGGTGCCGCCCTTCTGCAGCGGCTCCATCGAGCCGCGGATGTTGGAGAGGTTGATCCCCGAGCCGGAGCCGCCGCGGAAGATCCTGCCCTCTTTGGTGTTCCAGTCGAGGATCGACTCCATCGTGTCCTCGACGCTGAGGATGAAGCAGGCCGAGCACTGCGGCTTCTCCTCGAAGCCGACGTTGAACCAGACCGGCGAGTTGAAGGCCGCCTTCTGGTGCAGCAGGATCGCGGTCAGCTCCGCCTCGAAGGCCTCGGCGTCCTCGTCGGAGGCGAAGTACCCACCCTGGCGCCCCCAGTCGGAGATCGTGCCCGCGACGCGCCCGATCATCTGTTTCACCGAGCGCTCGCGCTTGTCGGATCCGAGCTGCCCGCGGAAGTACTTCTGGGCGACGATGTTGGTCGCGTTCTGGGACCAGCTCTTCGGGAACTCGACCCCGCGCTGCTCGAACGCCGGGCTCTCCGGGTTGCCGATCACCGCGTCGCGGACCTCCCACTCGACCTCGTCGAAGGGATGCACGCCGGCGGTCGAGAACCGCCGCTCGATCGAGAGGCCCTGCAGACCGTTCTTGGGACTGGCGGTGGCGGTCTTGGACATCGAAAAGCTCCTCTCGCAGCGACTTTCAGGGTGGACTGCCCAGGATCGTCGACGCTCCGGACAGACTTTGCGAGCGGCGAGCCCGCAAACGCCGCGTAAATGCTGATTGCGTCCTCTATGGTGACAACTCGATGGTGCGGGCACGAGCCGCAGGAAAAGCGGAATCTGCAAAGGAAGTTGCAGGCGATGCGTTCGCCGCGGTGAAGCCGCGGCTGCGCGGGGTCACCCATGAGTGGGCGTTCTTCTGCTCGCTCGGCTTCGGCGCCGCGCTGATCCTGCTCGCGCAGACGCCGAAGGCGACGCTGGCGGTTGCGATCTACGCCGTCAGCCTCTCCGCCCTGTTCGGCACCAGCGCCCTCTATCACCGGGTCAACTGGCGGCGGCCCAACGTGCGCCGCTGGATGCGACGCCTGGACCACTCGATGATCTTCCTCCTCATCGCCGGCACCTACACGCCGTTCGCGCTGCTCGTCCTGCACGGCACCCTGGCGACCGCGATCCTCGCCGTGGTCTGGGCCGGCGCGATCGCCGGCGCGATCTTCGAGCTGATCTGGATCGACCACCCGAAGTGGGCCTCGGCGATCCTCTACCTCTCGCTCGGCTGGGTGGCGGTCGCCGCCTTCCCCGCGCTGTGGTCCTCGCTGGGCGCGGCGGGGGCGACGCTGATGATCGCCGGCGGCCTCCTCTACACCGCCGGCGCCATCGTCTACGCGACCCAGCGCCCCGACCCCAACCCGGCGATCTTCGGCTACCACGAGATCTTCCACCTCTTCGTGATCGCCGCCGCGCTCGCCCACTTCGCCGCGGTCGCCTTCTTCGCCCTCCCCCACGCCTGACGAGACGTGCATTCGCCATGCACGGGATGGCGAATGCCCGTCTCATCTCCGGAGGCGCCGCGCCTCCGGCCACTCAGGCGGCCAGCGCCCTGCTGCGCTCCTCGACTTCGGCGACGAGCTGGGCCAGCAGCTCGTCGAGCTGCTCGGACTGCTCGCGGTCGAGGACCAGGCGCCCGCCGTCGCGGTGCTCGTGGGCGCGCGGGACGGGCAGCTCGGCCTCGACCACGCGGCCGCCGAGGGCGCCGAGCACTTTGCGCGTCTCGGCCTGCGCCCAGACCGCGCCGAACATCCCGGTGGTGGCGCCGATCGCGGCCGCCGGCTTGCCGGCCAGCGCGCTCTCGCCGGCCGGCCGCGAGACCCAGTCGAGCGCGTTCTTGAGCACGCCCGGGATCGAGTGGTTGTACTCCGGGGTCGCGACCAGGACCGCGTCGGCCGCACGGATCGCCGCCCGCAGCTCCTCGACCGGCGCCGGCGCCCCCGCCTCTTCCAGGTCGGCGTCGTAGGGCGGGACCTCGGCCAGCCCCCCGTACTCGACCAGCTCGGCCCCGGCGGGCAGCCGCGCGGCGGCCGCCCGCAGCAGGGCGGAGTTGTGCGAGTCGCGGCGCAGGCTGCCGGAGATGCCGAGCACCCGCATCGCTACGCCTCCTGCTGGACGAGCTCGAGCTCGACGTTGATCGAGACGTCGTACTCGAGGACCTCGCCCCCGCTCGGCAGGTCGGCGTTCCAGCCGAGGTCGATGTCGCGCCGGTCGATCGTCGTCTCGAACGAGAGGCCGACCCGCTCGCTGCCACCGAGGTCGGCGCCGAGCTGCCCGTAGCGGCCGGTCGCCTGGACGGAGTAGCTGCCGCCGCGGACCTCGAGCTCGCCGGCCAGGCGAACGGTGCCGTCGTCCTCGACGCTGAGCTCGGTGGAGCCGAACCTCAGCGCCGGGTACTTCTCGGCGTCGAAGAAGTCCGGTGAGAGCAGGTGGCCCTTGAGCTGGGGCTCCTCGATGTCGATGCTGGCGACCTCGACGGCGCCCTCGAGCCGCGGCTGCTCGCCGCCGGTCAGCGTCGCCTCGAAGCCGGTGAAGCGGCTGCGGAAGGTGGCGATGCGGTTGTGGGTGACCGCGAAGTGGATCGCGGAGTGGACGGGGTCGACGGTCCAGGTGCCGGCGGGGATCTGCTGGTTGACGGTCTCGGTGCTCATCTGCGTGCCTCGTTTCCTCTGACGTTAGTTGACGTAGAAATATTCATAGCAGAAACACTATCTCTGGCAACTGTTGTCCTAGAAACGGTCATCTGGCACAATGTCCGGCGTGAGCTTCCCCGCCACCAGCGCTCCCGCCCGCGCCCGGGCCACCGACAAGGGCCCCAGGGGCGGCGCTTGGTGGGCGCTCGCCCGCACCCACGCAGCGGTCCACCTGCGGCTGCAGGAGGCCCTCGCCCAGGAGGACTTCCCGCCGCTTCCCTGGTACGAAGTGCTGGCGACGATCGCCAAGACCCCCGAGGGGCGGATGCGGATGGGCGAGCTGGCCGAGATCCTGGTGATCACCCGCGGCGGGCTGACCAAGCTGGTCGACCGCCTCGTCAAGGCCGGCCTGCTGGAGCGGACGGTCTGCGAGACCGATCGCCGCGTCAGCTACGCGACCCTGCTGCCGGCCGGCGTCGACCTCCTGACCGAGATGCGGCCGGTGGTCGAGCGCGAGATCGAGGCCTCCTTCGGCGCGAAGCTCAGCGACGAGGAAGCGACGGCGCTGACGGAGACGATGGAGCGGCTGCGCGCCTCGGCCTGCAGCGGCGTCGAGTAGGCCGGGGGGGCGGCGCTCAGGCGAGCGTCGCGGCGGCCCGCTCCTTGGCGGACTCGACGATCGCCAGCACGGCGGCCTCCCGGCCGTCGCGCAGCAGCTCGATCGGGTCGGGATCGCCGTTGACGATGCCCTCGAAGAACTCCTTGCGGTCCTGGTAGGTCGGCAGCGTCCCCTTCGCCCAGCCGCGGGCGTCGTTGAGGATCACCGCCAGGCGCGCGTACTCCTCGCCGAAGAGGTCGGAGACTTCGCGCTTCATCCGCTTCGCCAGGGCCGGCGAGGCGCCCGCGGTGGAGATCGCGATCGCCAGCGGCCCGGTGCGCACGATCGCCGGCAGGATGAAGTTGCACAGCGGCGGCACGTCGACGATGTTGACCAGCATGGCGCGCTTCTCGGCGTCGTCGAAGACGCCGATGTTGACCTCGGAGTCGTCGGTGCAGGCGATCGCCATGAAGACGCCCTCGAGGTCCTCGGGGCCGGCGTAGTCCCGCTTCTCCCACCGGATCGATCCCTCGCGGGCGAGGTCTTCGAGCTCGGGGTGCGCGGTGGGCGCGATCAGGGTCACGTCGCCGTCGCAGGCGAGCAGCCCCTCCACCTTCTCGAGGCCGATGTCGCCGCCGCCGACCACGACGCAGCGCCGCCCGCTCAGTTTCAGGCAGGCGATGTAGAACGGGGTCTCCAGCATGTCCCGCACGCAGGACTGGTCGCAGATCCCCTTGCGGAGCTGGCAGACGCACTCCTTGCCGGCGTAGGCCTGGGCTGGCATCGCCCTACAGGTTAGTGATCGGCCGCTAGATGGCTTCCAGCGTGCGCTTCAGGCCCTCATCGAGGCCGACCTCGGGGCGCCAGCCGAGCTCCCGCCCGGCGAGCGAGGCGTCGAGGGCGATCCGCTGCACCTCGCCGGCCCGCGGCGGCGCGAACTCGGGCTCGAAGGACTCGGTGCCGCTCATGCGGGCGAGCGCGTCGACCAGCTCCAGCACGCTGGTCTCGCGGCCGGTGCCGACGTTGTACGCCCCGCTCGCCTCCGACCCGGCCGCCGCCAGGGCCGCATCGACGACGTCGCCCACGTATATGTAGTCGCGGGTCTGGGTGCCGTCGCCGTACACGGTCGGGCGCCGGCCCTCGCGCAGCAGGCCGCAGAAGATCGCGATCACGCCCGCCTCCCCGAGCGGGTCCTGGCGCGGCCCGTAGACGTTGCCGAGCCGCAGCGCCACCGCCGAGGTCCCGTAGAGGCGCTCGTACAGCGCCAGGTAGCCCTCGGCCGCGAACTTGCTCTGGCCGTAGGCGGAGAGCGGCGCGATCGGCGCCCCCTCGCCGAGCGGCAGGTCCTGCCCCTCGCCCTCGCCGTAGATCGCGCCGCCGGTGGAGACGAAGACGGTGCGCCGCGTCCCCGCCGCGCGGGCGGCGTCGAGCACGTTGGCGGTGCCGCCGACGTTGACCGCGGCGTCGAAGGCCGGGTCCTCGAGCGACTTGCGCACGTCGATCTGGGCGGCCAGGTGGAAGACCAGCTCGGGCTCGCGCTCGCGCGCCAGCGCGGTCAGGGCGGCGCGGTCGCGGACGTCCATCTCGATCAGCTCGGCGCCGGCCGCGAGCCCCGGCTCGAGGTTGCCGCGGCGCCCGGTCGAGAGGTCGTCGACGACCGCGACCTCGTCGCCGCGGGCGAGCAGAGCGTCGACCAGATTCGAGCCGATGAAGCCGGCGCCGCCGGTTACCAGAGTCCTCATCAGGCGCCGATCCTATGCGGATCGGCTCGGCGCAGGCATGAGATCGGCTGGGAATTCCGAAAAAGCGCGGCCGAGCGCCCCTGCTACCCTCGCCGCCCCATGAGGTTGATCGTCACCGAGAAGAACAACAGCGCCGAGAAGATCGCCAAGGCGCTCAGCCGCGGCAGCGCGAAGAGCGACAAAACGTACAAAGTCCCGTTCTACACCTGGACGGACGACGGCGGCGAAGAGCAGATGACGATCGGGCTGAAGGGCCACGTGCTCGGCCCCGCCTTCCCCGAGGGCTACTCGAACTGGCAGAAGACCGACCTGCACGACCTGATCGACGCCGACCTGATCAAGGAACCGACCGACAAAAACGTCGTCAAAGCGATCAAAAAAATGGCGAAGGACGCCGACGACCTGGTGATCGCCACCGACTACGACCGCGAGGGCGAGCTGATCGGGCTCGAGGCGCTGGAGGAGATGCTCGACGCCAACCCGCAGCTGGGCTCCCGCGAGGGGACCGCCGACGGAACGCTGAAGATCAAGCGGGCCCGCCTCTCCGCCCTCACCCAGGAGGAAATCGACAAAGCCTTCGCGGAGCTCGACCACCTCTCCTACCCGCTCGCCAACGCCGGCGCCGCCCGCCAGGACATCGACCTGCTCTGGGGCGCGACCCTGACCCGCGCGGTCTCGCTCGCCACCCGGCGCTTCGGCTCCAACTTCCTCTCGGTCGGCCGCGTCCAGAGCCCCACCCTGGGCCTGATCGTCGAGCGCGAGATGGAACGGCGCGCCCACGTCGCCAAGCCGTTCTGGGAACTGTTCGCCAAGTTCGAGCACCCCGACGGCAGCTTCGAGGCCCACCACACGGTCGACAAGTTCTGGGACAAAGCCGAAGCCGACGCCGCCTTCGCCGGCACCGCGAGCCCGGGCACGGTGAAGTCGGTGACGGCGCGGAAGAACACCCGCAAACCGCCCACGCCCTACAACACGACCGCCTTCACCACCGACGCCTCCAGCCGCCTCGGCATCACGCCCGCCAGCGCGATGCGGATCGCCGAGGACCTCTACATGGACGGCTTCATCTCCTACCCGCGCACCGACAACACGGTCTACCCCGCCTCGCTGCCGCTCCGCGAGCTGGTCTCCTCGCTGACCCGGATCAAGGAGTTCTCGGCCGCCGCCGGCCTGCTCGACGGCGAGCTGAAAGCAACCCGCGGCAAAAAAGAGACGACCGACCACCCGCCGATCTACCCGACCCAGGCGGTCCACCCGGGCGCCCTCGAGGGGCCGAAGAAACGGGTCTACGAGCTGGTCGTGCGGCGCTTCCTCGCCACCTTCAGCCCGCCGATGATCACCGAGTCGACCCGGGCCGACATCGAGGCCGGCACGCAGACCTACTTCGTGCGCGGCTCGGTCGTCGTCGACCCCGGCTACGCGGCGGTCTACACCTACGCGCGCTCGGCCGACGAGGAGATCCCCAAGCTCGAGGAGGGGCAGGAGCTGCCGCTCGACGGCGAGCCGTGGATCGTCGACAAGGAGACCCAGCCGCCCTCGCGGATCTCGCAGGGCAAGCTGATCGAGATGATGGAGGAGCGCGGCCTCGGCACCAAAGCGACCCGCGCCGACATCATCCAGAAGCTCTTCGATCGCGGCTACGTCTACAGCAACCCGCCCGTCCCCTCGGAAACCGGGATCGCGCTCTACGAAGCCTTCAAGAACTACGTGCCGGCGATGGCGACTCCGGAGATGACCGCCACCCTGGAGGCCGAGATGGACCGGATCGCGGCCGGCGAGATGACCAAGGGCTCGGTGGTCGGCGACAGCCGCGACCTGCTGCACAAGACCTGGTCGGAAATCGCCGAGAGCAAAGAAGACCTGGCCAAGGTGGTCTGGAAAGGGATGGACGAGGACCGCATCCTCGGCCCCTGCAAGGTCTGCGAAGAAGCGGGTCGCACCAAGGAGGACGGCTCGCCCCACATGCTGCGCATCATCCGCGCGAAAAAATCGGGCAAACGGTTCGTCGGCTGCAGCGGCTGGGTCGCCGACGACCCCGACTCGTGCGACCAGACCTTCCCGCTGCCCCAGCGCGGCGACGTCTTCCGGCTCGAGGAACGCTGCTCGGTCTGCGGTGAGACCCCGCGGCTCAAAGTCGTCCCCTTCCGCGGCCGTCCGTGGAACCTCTGCCTCAACGACGACTGCGAGTCGATGCAGGAGATGAAGCGCCGGCGGGCCGAGCGCGAAGCGGCGAAAAAGGCGAAGGAAGCGATGGGGAAGAAACCGAAGCCGAAGGGCGACGAGGACTCTCCGGGCAAGGCCGACACCGCCACCCGCGGGCGCAAACGCGCCAAAGCCGGCGCCAAGAGCTGAGGCCGCCCGCCGTTGTTCGTCTCCTTGGAGGGGGTCGACGGGTCGGGCAAGAGCACCCAGGCGGGGCTGCTCGCCGCGGCCCTGGGGCCGGAGACCGTGGCCGTCCGCGAGCCCGGCGGCACCGACGCGGCGGAGCGGATCCGCGGCCTGCTCGCCGACCCGGCGACCGAGCTGGAGCCGCTCGCCGAGCTGCTGCTCTTCCTCGCCGCCCGCGCCGACCTCACCGAGCGGGTGATCCGACCGGCGCTGGAGGCGGGCCGCGACGTCGTCTGCGACCGCTTCTCGGACTCCAGCGTCGCCTACCAGGGGGTGGCGCGCGGTCTCGGCGTCGGCGAGGCGATCTCGCTCTGCGACACCGCCACGGACGGCCTCTGGCCCGATCTCACCCTGGTCCTGCGCATCGACCCCGAGGTCGGGCTCGGCCGCGCCACCGTCCTCGGCCGGTTCGAGGCCGAGGGCCTGGAGCTGCAGCGCGCCGTCGCCACCGCCTACGAGGAGATCGCGATGATCGCCTCCGACCGCGTCGTCGTCGTCGACGCCAGCGGCACCGTCGACGAGGTCCATGAGCGCGTGATGGGCGCCGTCCGCGAGTACGCCCCATGACTCGCGGGAGCGGGGTGCTGGCCGCAGTGACCGAGCACCAGGGGCGGGCCCGGGTGGCGCTGAGCGCGGCGCTGGAGGCCGGGCCCTCGCACGCGTACCTGTTCCGCGGGCCGCGCGGGGCGGGGAAGCGGGCGGCGGCGCGGGCCTTCGCGGCGGAGATCCTGGCGACCGGGGCCGCCGACCCCGCGGACGCGCGGCGCCGGGCCCTGCTCGATCCCTCGCCCCACCCCGACCTGGTCTGGCTGGCGCCGCGGGGCGCCCAGCACCTGGTCGACGAGGTGCGCGAGAAGGTGATCCGCGCCGCCGCCTACCGGCCCTTCGAGGGGAGCCGCCGCGTCTTCGTCGTCGAGGCGGCCGAGGCGATGCGCGACGAGAGCCAGAACGCGCTGCTGAAGACGCTCGAGGAGCCGCCGCCATTCGCCCACCTGATCCTGCTCAGCTCCGAGCCCGAAGCGCTGTTGGAGACGGTCGCCTCGCGCTGCCAGCCGGTCGAGTTCGCGCCGCTGCCGGCCGCGGTGCTGGAGGCGGAGCTGGCCGGCGAGGGGGCCGCGGCCGAGGAGGCCGCGGCGGCGGCGCGCCTGGCGCTGGGCGACCTCGAGCGGGGTCGGCTGCTGCTCTCCGGGCCGGGCCGGGAGCTGCGCGGCCAGGCCGAGGCATGCGTCGCCGCGGCGCTGCGCGGCGAGGTCTCCGGGGCGCCTTGGAGCGGCCTGCTGGAGGGGGCCGAGGCGGCCGGCGCGGAGGCCGAGGCGGCGACCCGCGAGGCGCTCGAGGCGGAGGCCGAGGCCGGGCAGAAGCGCACCGCTCGCGAGATCTCCGAGCAGGCCAAACGGGCCGGGCGGCGGCGCCGCACCGAGGTCCTCGACCTCGGGCTGGAGCTCTGCGCGCTGTGGCTGCGCGACCTCGGCACGGTCGCGGCCGGCGCCGAGGAGGTCGCCTTCAACCGCGACCGGCTGGCGGAGCTGCGCGCCCAGGCGGCCGGGTTCGACCTCGCCCGCGCCCGCCGCGGCGCCGAGGCCGTGCAGGAGACCCGCCGCAGCCTCGACCTCAACGTCTCCGAGCAGCTAGCTCTCGAGGCTCTCTTCTTCCGCCTCGCGCAGCTCCTGGCGACCTGAGACGTCGCCGGCCTCGCCGGGGTCCTTCGTCCGTTCGATCGCGCGTTCCTGGGCCAGCCTGGTGATCTGGGCCGCCTGCTTGGACATGATCACGCTGAAGTTGAGGGCGAGGCCGAGCAGCAGCAGGAGCAGGAGCGAGAAGAGGGCGACGTTGGTGTCGCGCACCCCCATCGCGTCGGCGACCAGCTCGAGCAGCCGCGGGAAGGCGGCGCCGAGCAGCATGCCGAGGCCGGCGACGAACCAGATCACGCTGTAGCGCTCCTGCAGCCGGTCGCGCCGGATCAGCTCGAGGATCAGGAGCATGAAGACGAAGGCGAGCACCGCTGCGACGATCCGGGTCTGGGAGGTCAGGTGGACCTTGGCGCCGTCGCTCGCGGCGAGCAGCCAGCCCATCACTCCACCTCCGCGTGGCGTGGCTTGAACTGGCCGACCAGCAGCACGACCACGCCCTTGAAGATGAAGAAGGCCGAGCGCAGCGGCGTGAGGAAGGAGGTGCCGCCGGCCCGCTCCAGCATCCGCACCGGGACCTCCTCGACCGTCAGCCCCTGGCGCACCGCCAGCTGCAGCGACTCGATCTCGGCGAAGTCCGGCGAGTAGTGCCGGCTGAACAGCGCCATCACCCGGCGGTTGGCCGCCCGCATGCCGCTGGTCGTGTCGGTGAAGCGCTGCCGGGTCGCCAGGGTGAGGAAGAAGCGGAAGACGCTGGTCCCGATCCGCCGCGAGAGCGTCGGCCGGTAATCGTCGCTCTCGGCCGCGACGCCATCGGCGTGGTAGCGCGAGCCGATCACCAGGTCGGCGCGGCCGCTGCGCACCTCCTCGAGCAGGCGCGCCACCTCAGCCGCCGGATGCTGGCCGTCGGCGTCGAGGTGCGCGCAGAAGTCGTAGCCCTCGCGCAGCGCGTACAGGTAGCCGGTCTGCAGCGCCGCGCCGAGGCCCTGGTTGAAGGGCAGCGAGGCGACCAGGGCGCCGCAGCGCCGCACCCGCGCCGCGGTCGCGTCGACCGATCCGTCGTCGACGACGAGGACGTCGGCCCCGGGCAGATGCTTGCGGACGTCGGCGATCACCGACGCGATCGAAGCCTCCTCGTTCCAGGCCGGAATGAAGACGAGCGTGCGCACGCCCGCGATTCTCCCACGCCCGCCCGGCGCCGCTCCAGGCCCCTCCGCCGGGCGGCGAGGAGGCGATTGTGTTAGTAAATCTTCATGCAACGTGGGAAGGGTGTGCCGACGGAGCCGCGAGGGGGCGGATTGCGGATCGGCATGCGGCTCTGGCTGACCGGCGCCTTCGCCGCGGTCAGCATCGTCACCGCCGCCGCCGTCTACTTCTTCGGCGACAACGTGCAGGCACTGGTCGGCGCGGTCCTGATCGGCGTCCTGGCCGGCTTCCTGATCGCCGTCGCGATCTCCCACCGCGTGGTCGGGCTCGCCCGCGCCGCCGGCGAAATGGCGGGCGGATCCTTCGACGCCCCGCTCAACGTCTCCGGCCCCGACGAGATCGGCGACCTGGCCCGGGCGCTGGACTCGATGCGGGCCTCGCTGAAGGAGAGCTTCGGCGTGCTCACCGCCGACCGCAACAAGCTGGCGGCGATCTTCGACGGGCTCACCGACATCGTCATCGTCGTCGACGTCGAAGGGCCGATCCGGTTCTCCAACAGCGCCGCCGCCCGCATGCTCGACTCCAGCGGCCGCCCGCCGGAGGTCGTGATGCCGCAGCTGCGCCGCGCCTCGGAAGTCGGCTTCTCGGCGCACCCGGCGCTGCGGATCGGCGACCGCGCCTACGCGATGACGGCCCGCTCGCTGCCCAACGAGCGGGCCGTCCTGGCGGTGCTCCGCGATCGCACCGACGAGCTGCGCCGCGAGCTGGCCGAGGCCGACTTCGTCTCCAACGCCGCGCACGAGCTGCGCAACCCGCTGGCGGGGATCTCGGGAGCGATCGAGGTGCTGCAGGGCGGCGCCAAGAACGACCCCCGCGACCGCGACCACTTCCTCTCGCGGCTGGCCGACGACGCCGAGCGGATGAACCGGCTGACCCAGTCGCTGCTCACCCTCGCCCGGGTCGAGTCGCGCGGGGCCGCGGAGAGCGAGGTGGTCGACGTCCCCGCCGCCGTCCGCGACGTCGTCGCCGCGGTCGAACCGCCGCCCCACGTCGAGCTCGAGGTCGAAGTGCAGGGCGAGCTGGCCGCCCAGGGAGACCCGACCCTGCTGCGCCAGGTGATGATCGGACTGCTGACCAACGCGTTCAAGAACACGCCGCCGCCCGGCACCGTTACCGTTCGCGGCCGTCATGATGGTGAGGCCGAGGTCGTCTTGGAGGTAATCGACACCGGGACCGGGATTCCCCCGGCCGAGATCGAGCGCGTCTTCGAGCGCTTCTACCGACGCAGCCAGAGCCGCAAGCAGGAGGGCTTCGGGCTCGGCCTGGCGATCGCCCGCAGGATGGTCGACGTGATGGGCGGCCGGATCGGCGCCGAGTCGGTCGAGGGCGAGGGAAGCACGTTCTGGGTCCGCCTGCCGGTGGCCCATCCCAGCCCGACCCCGGTGGCGTGACGATGAGCGGAGGCGGAAGATGAGCAGCGGCCGGATACTGATCGCCGACGACGAGCCGTCGGTTCGCGACTCGGTCGGCTACGCGCTGACCCAGGAGGGCTTCGAGGTGACCGCGGCGGCGGACGGCGACGAGGCCAGCTCGCTGCTCGGCAACGGCATCCCCTTCGACCTGCTGATCCTCGACATCATGATGCCGGGGCCGAGCGGGCTCGACATCTGCCGCGACGTGCGCTCGCGCAGCGCCGTGCCGATCATCGTCCTCACCGCCAAGGACGCCGAGGTCGACAAGGTGGTCGGGCTTGAGGTCGGCGCCGACGACTACGTGACCAAGCCCTTCTCGGTGCGCGAGCTGCTCGGCCGGGTGCGCGCCCAGCTGCGGCGTCGCGAACTGGACCGCTCGCCGCTCGCCGAGGCGGTGAAGATCGAGGCCGGGCCGGTCTCGATCGACCTCGTCCGCCACGTCGCCATCGTGCGCGGTATGCCGGTCAACCTGACCCGCTCGGAGTTCCAGCTGCTGCGCCTCCTGGTCGGCCGGCCCGGCGAGGTCTTCGCCCGCGCCCAGATCATGGAGGAGCTCTGGCAGACCGAGTTCGACGGCGACGAGCGCGCCTGCGACGTCCACATCTCCAACCTGCGCCAGAAGGTCGAGCGCGACCCCCAGCGCCCCGAGCTGGTCCTCACCGTGCGCGGGGTCGGCTACAAGTACAACCCCGAGGCCGGCTGACGACCTGCCGCCCGGGACGGCGGCTCCGCGGGCTGATTCGGTCGGGGGCGCCGACCCGGTAGGTTGAGCCTGCGCCCTCGGGGTGCGCGTTCAACTCGAATTCGGGAGGTTCAATTGCCACTGGTACCGATGGTCGTCGAGCAGACCGCTCGCGGCGAGCGCTCGTTCGACATCTACAGCCGCCTCCTCGCGGAGCGGATCGTCTTCCTCGGCGAGCAGGTCACCGAGGATCTCGCGAACCTGATCATCGCCCAGCTGCTGCACCTCGAGGCCGAGGACCCCGACAAGGACGTCAGCCTCTACGTCAACTCCCCCGGCGGCTCCGCCTACGCGGGCCTGGCGATCTACGACACGATGCAGTTCATCAAGCCCGACGTGCAGACGATCTGCTACGGGATCGCGATGTCGGCCGGCTCGCTGATCCTCACCGGCGGCGCCGCGGGCAAGCGGATGGCGCTGCCCAACAGCCGCATCCTGATCCACCAGCCGAGCGGCGGCTTCGAAGGCCAGTCCAGCGACATCGAGATCCACGCCAGGGAGATCCTCGCCCTGCGCGACCGGCTCGACCAGATCTACGTCCACCACACCGGCCAGACCGCCGAGCAGATCCACGAAGACATGGAACGCGACAAGTTCTTCCAGCCCGCCGACGCGGTCGAGTACGGCCTGATCGACCGGGTCATCGACTCGCACGAGCTGAGCGCGTAGCGCGACCGGTGCCTTTTCCTCCCTCCTGGGGGGCAAAGGCACCAGTCGCTTAGCGGCCGAGACGGCGCCAGGCCCAGAGGCCGGCGAGGGCGGCGGCGCCGCCGGAGGCGAAGCCCACCGCGCCGGCCGCGCGGGTGGCCGGTTCGGCGGCAGCGACGCCGAGCGTGAGGGCGTCGGAGGCGTCCACCGCCGCCGCGACCAGGGTCGCCGTGCGCAGCGCCCCGCGGTCGTCGCGGGCGGCGATCGCGAGCAGGCCGAGGGCGACGTCCCGGCCGCCCGTCAGCTTCGCGAGCGAGCGGGCGGCAGGGTCGGCGTCGCCGAAGCCGAGGGCGCGCAGGGCCGGGCGGGTGGCCAGGATCGCACTCGCTCCGAGGCCGATCCGGCCGGCGGCGATCGCCAGCGCGGCCTGCCGGGCGAGGGGGTCTATCCGCCTTGCGCCAAGCACGGCCACCAATCTACCCATACCGCCTCCGTACCGCTAGCAGGCACCGGTCGCCCGTCGGCGCCATCATTAGGCCATGGCCGAGGGCGACACCATCCTGCGCCTGGCGCGACGGCTCGACTCCGCTCTGGCGGGCGACATCGTCGCCGCCTCGGCGCCGAACCCGAAGGGGCAGGCCGCCGGGGTCGAACAGCTCAACGGCCTCCAGCTCGAAGGCGCCGAGGCGCGCGGCAAGCACCTGCTGCTGCACTTCGGCGAGCTCGTCCTCCACAGCCACCTGGGAATGAGCGGCGCCTGGGACCTCTACGGGCTCGGCGCCCCCTGGCGGCGCCCGCACGCCTCGGCCTGGGTGGTCCTGGAAGGAGCGGGGCAGAACGCGGTCCAGTTCGGCGGACCGACACTGCGGGTCCTCCCGGTCGGTCGCCTGCGCCGCGACCCGCAGCTGACCCGGCTCGGGCCCGACGTCCTCGCACCCGGCTTCGACCCGGCCGCGGTCGCGACGGCGATGCAAACCGACCCCGGTCGGGAAATCGGCGACGCGCTGCTGGACCAGCGCCTGGTCGCCGGGATCGGCAACGTCTTCAAGAGCGAGGCCTGCTTCGCCGCCGAGATCGACCCCTGGCGCCCGGTGGGCGACCTCTCGGACCTCGAGCTGCTGACCGTGCTCGAATGCGCCCGCGAGCGGATGCTGCACTCGGTGGCCAGCGGCCGCGACCGGCCGGCGATCTACCGTCGCCGGGGCCCCTGCCCACGCTGCGGCGGCGCCGTCTCCAGCCGCGGCCAGGGCGAGACCAACCGAGTCACGTTCTGGTGTCCGGACTGCCAGAGCTGAACGCGACCGTCGCGACTGAGAGATTGCCGTGCCGATGGCCCCGACGAACCTTCGGCCGGCGTCCTACTACCTGGTCGCCGGCGTTCAGCTCGACCGCGAGATGGAGCGGCTGCGCCGGCTGCCCGTCTTCGCCGGCGGGCCGCTCTGCGAGGCGCGCCCCGAGCTCAAGGTCCGCCGCGCCCGCCGCCGCCCCAGGCGCCTCGGCTTCGCCGTCCCCACCGAGTTCAGGCTCTCCGTGACCGCCTATCCCGGCATCCGGGCCGGCGACGCCCTGGAGACGCTCCTGCACGAGCTGGTCCACCTCCACGTCGGCCGCGCCGCCGAGCCCCACGCCTGGCACGGCCGCACCTTCAAGCGCGTCCTCGCCGCCGCGATGCGCGAGGCCTACGGCATAGTCGTCGCCGCTCCCCGCGGCTCGATCCACGGCGCCTACGCGGAGGCGCTGGAGGCGGCGCCGCGATCCGCCACGTAGGCAACCTTCGCCGCCAGGGATTCGTCCGGCGGCCGGAACAGGTTCATCTCGTCGTCGTAGCCGAACGCGTCCAGGCAGCGCAGGCCGGCGCCCTCGATCGCCGCGCGCACCTCGCTCAGGGGGTAGTGGCGCTGCCGGTGCACGTGCGCCTCGATGCCGTCCCCTTCGATCGCCGCCGCGCAGATCGAGCCGGGCGCCGCGTCGGGCGCGGCGAGACCGTTCCAGATCACGGTCCGCCCGCCCCGCTCGGAGACTTCGCGGGCGGAGAACGCGCCCCGGTAGGTGGCCAGCGTGTTGGTGTCGAAGACGAGCAGCCCCTCCGGCGCGAGGTTCGCCCCCATGCGCTCCAGCGCGCGCCGCAGATCGCCGTCGCCGAGCAGGTAGTTGACCGCGTCGTCGATCGCCCAGACCAGGTCGAACTCGCCCCGGACCGGGAGCTCGCGCATGTCGCAGACGAAGAGGTCGGCCCGGTCGCCCACCTTCTCCCGCGCGATCTCGACCATCGCGGGCGACAGGTCGCACCCGCTCACGGTCCACCCGCGCGCCAGCATCGGCAGGAAGCTGTTGCCCGAACCGCAGCCGACGTCGAGCAGCCGGCCCCGCTCGGGCAGGCCGTGCTCCCTCAACACCGGCAGGGCCGCGGAGAGCCAGAGCTCGTAGTCGTTCCGAGAGGTGAAGGCGTCGTAGGCCGGCGCGAACGCCTCGTAGGCGTCCAGCGCCGAGGAGCGACCGGGCCGCCCTCCGCCGCTTCGCCGCGCCCGGAGACCGGCCCGATGGCTCGCGCGCCCAGCCGACCTTGTGAACCTGCGCGATCGGCGCGGCGGACCCGACCTTGTTGATCGCCATCGTCTCACCTCCCTTCCCCCACACGATAGGAGCACGAGGCCGAACCGCAAGCCGAACGCGCCGATTCGAAGTCGTTTGCTCGCGGAGGGCGTTTCGCCAAGCGTTCGGGCCGCCGAGCTGGCAGCCCCAGAGCCGACGCCCGGACCTGAACCGGGGACCCCTTCATTACGAACGCCTCTGTAGAGCCAAATCTGGGACGATTTGGCACGGACAGGTCCAAGTAGCTCGGCTGGGTTCGGAAGAGAGTTGCCGAGCTGGGGACATATTTCGGGACACGGAAACGGGGCGCCCTGCCGGCGCTACGGACCGCTCGTCCGGGCCTTGACCCAGTCCACGAAGTTCTCCTCCGTGAGAGTGCCCGCGGCGAGCGCCTCGATCACATCGGCAGTCTTGTCCTGATCGCCGTCGGGGTGCTCGAATTCCAGATTGAGAGCATCCAATTGGATCAGCATGCAGAGGTAGCCAGTGCGCTTGTTGCCGTCGGGTAGAGGGTGGTTGCGGATGATCCGCGAACAGACGATGGCGGCGCGCTGTGCTGGCTCTGGATAGAACAGCGTGTCGCCGAAGCCCATGAACGGAGCCGCCAGCGCCGACTCCGCCACGCTGAGCCTGGTAGCCGATTTCAGAGCCTTTGCATCGACGCCGAGGACGCGCTCGGCGACGACGAGGAATTCAGCCAAATCAATTTTCTCAGTCATAGTTTCTCGGTATCAATACACCTTGACATATTCGATCTCGGTGTCTAACTTTGGTGAAGGTGTTGACCCGGGTCGACGACTAACACGATGACCAAGGCATTCACGATGCGTATCCCAGAGGATCAAGCCGCCGAGCTTGAGGCGGTCGCTCGCGCCGATGGCGTTCCGGTTGCGGAGGCGGTTCGCGAGGCGATCGACCATCACATCGACGCTCGGCGCAAGGACAAGGATTTCCAGGTTCGCCTCAACAGGCTGATCGAGGACAACCAGCGCGTCCTCAAGCGGCTGGCTCAATAGCCTGCTGACCCGTCAGGCACAGCGGCGCCCGGAGTGCAGAGCCGACGCCCGGACTTGAACCGGGGACCCCTTCATTACGAACGCCTTTGTAGAGCCAAATCCGGGCGATTCAGGCACGGATAGGTCCGGGTAGCTCGGCTGAACTCGGCACAGATCTGCAGGGTCAGGGACATATTTCGGGACAGGGAATCGGTCCTTGCGCGAGAGCAAACCCAAGAGATGCGCGAAATGATTCAGAACGTTTAGGCGTACTGCCGACGTGTCGTCTAGGCTTCGGTGCACTGATTCATGTCGACGAATCCCAGATCAGCCGATGCCTCAATTGCGGGCTACCTCTATCAATTTGACAAATCCATTCTGGAAATCCTCAAGGCCGCTGATGCCTCGACAGTGGTCTTGGAGGGATACGAGGACGTCGATCTACGGAGTCCCGACGCCATCGTGGCCATTCAATGCAAGTACCACGAGGCGGCGACTTTCACGCTGCGGAAGATCCGAGACCCGTTGCTCGCAATGTTGGAGTCCTTCAAGAAGGGACACCAGCTTGAGTATCGGCTGTATGGGCACTACGGGCAGCAGACACAGGAAATTCCCGAGACTCTCACCCTGAGCGAACTGAAAGATGCGCTCACGAAAGAAGGAAAGAAGGGGACGGTCCGGTACTACGAGTGCTTTGACGACCAGACCCTGACCGACTTCCTCGACACCTTTGAAATCATCGCGGGCCCCTCGCGGGATAGTCAGCGAGAAGAGGTCCTCGTTGCGCTTCACGATGTGCTGGGTGGCTCGGACGGCGACGCAAGCGATCTGCACTACCCGAACGCCATTTCCATGGTGCTTGACATCGCGGCAAAACCAGCCGAAGCCGACCGGACTGTCGAACGAGCAGCCTTCATCGAGGCACTTGACAAACGGAAAGCGCTCTTTACGCGCTGGCATCGGGAGTTCCTAGGGGCTGAGCGATATCTGAAATCTGTGGAAAAGAGGATCAACGCTCTAGAACTGATTAAGTCAAGCTTTCGGCGCCTGGTCATCCTAGGGTCGGATGAGCTGGACTCGGCCAGTGCCACCACGCGGCCGATGGATGTCATCAAGCAGATAGCGGGCCTTCGATTCGGGGTCGGACGCCTCCCGAAAGCGCGGCCGTGGACCGTTGTTCTTGAGGCCGGCCAACAGGAACTCACAGATTTCAAGAGATGCCTACTGGAAGATGGGCTCGTATTCGCCGACGGGTTCGAGAGCATCGCGTTCAGCCCTGACATCTTCGATAAGCCAGTCCTGATTAACACTGGCAAACAGCACAAGAAAATCTCTGCCGTCTCCTATGACGTCCGGCTGGTCGGACTAACCACGCTCGAAACGCACGCATCCCAGATCGAAGCGCCGGACGTGGTGCTCTCATTCCGTCAGGAGCCAAAAAACCTGCCTTGGGCGGGCAAGCCGCCTCGCCAACTAAACGTAGCCGACTGCAAACTAGACCAGCTGGCGGAACTATTTGGGAGGTTGAGTTGAGCGACATAACCGAGATCGCGACCGTCGTAGGCGTTGCACCAGACCTAATCCAGATCGAACTCGACGCTGGTGAGCGCTATGCAAGCCTCGATCCGCGGCTCGAGATCGGCAGCTATTTGAAGATTTCGGACGACGACGCGAAGACCGTGATCGTCATCGTCCAGAGCTATCGGATCAAGGACAGCCCACCGGGGTCACCGCAGCAAGAGCCGGGCAGCCCTAAGTTCCTCCTTGATACGCAACCTGTTGGGCGACTTGAGGAGGGGAGATTCAAGCGTGGCGGGAAGCAAATAACGATTCCTCCGACGCACGTGGAGATTGCGTCGAGCGAGGTCCTTTCCGAGATCTACGGGAAAGGCGAGTCCGACATGGAGTTCACGTTTTCAAGTCTCGCTCAGGACGATGAGGTTGACGTGCTGGTTGATGGAGACAAATTCTTCGGGAAGCACATTGGGGTGGTGGGTTCAACGGGGTCCGGCAAGTCCTGCACTGTGGCGCGGATCCTTCAGAAAGGCATAGAGCGTTCGGAGGATCAAGGCAAACGAAGTGTCTTGAACAATTCGCATATCGTCATGTTCGACCTCCACGGCGAGTATGCACCAGCCTTTCCGGACGCTCGCATTATTGGCATTGACAGCCTGCGACTGCCGTATTGGCTTATGAACTCGGAAGAGCTTGAGGAGATGTTCATCGAGAGCCAGGAGCAGAACTCCCACAATCAGGTGTCTCAGTTCCGCCAGGCTGTTATCGAGAACAAGGAAAGGCATGCTGGGTCAGGCGCAGCCGGGGTGTCCTACGATTCCCCTATCTATTTCAGCCTGGAAGAGGTCATCAACTACCTGACGAATCTGAACAAAGAGGTCGTCGGCAGGCTCGAAGAAGAGGGGCTGCCGAAACTCAAGGACGGCACCTTGGTGAAGAGGCGGGCCGATCACTACTTCGAGCCGCAGGAGTTTGTCGAGCAGAGCCAGAGCAAAGCCGACAAAGCCGGTGCTGGACCTTTCAACGGCGAGTTCAATCGCTTCTTGATGCGCCTGGAAAGTCGCCGAGGCGATAGTCGCCTCGATTTTCTGCTTGCGCCGACGAAGGATGATCAGTCTGAGTTCAAGACCGCCGACCTCGAAGAGCTAATGGAGCGAATCACGGGCTATGGGCAGGATCGGACCAATGTCACCATCCTCGATCTGAGCGGCATTCCATTCGAGGTGCTGAGCATCGTAGTGTCCCTGGTGTCTCGCCTGATCTTCTCGTTTGCCTTCCATCTCCGTCGGAGGCGCAAGACGGACGAGCAGGAGCTTCCATTCCTTGTGGTCTACGAGGAGGCCCACAACTACGTGCCCCAGCGTCAGGGGGCGAGATTTGGCTCAGTCACGCGGTCGATCGAGCGGATTGCGAAGGAGGGGCGCAAGTACGGCGTATCGCTGATGGTCGTCAGCCAGCGCCCGGCCGAGATTTCGGAGTCGATCTTCTCTCAATGCAACAACTTTGTTGCGATGAGGCTGACCAACCCCACCGACCAGCAATACGTGAAACGCCTGCTGCCCGACAACCTTGCGGCCATCACGCAAGCGCTTCCCACCCTTGAGCGGCGTGAGGCGATTGTCATCGGCGATGCCGTGAATGTTCCGTCCCTAGTTGCGATTGATGAGATCACCGACATCCCGAAGTCGCAAGATGTCAAGGTGCATACGGAATGGCAGAAGGACTGGTTCGACGTGAGCATTGGGGACGGGCTTCCAGGGTAGTGGGCGCCGGCAAGTCTGCTGGATCACGCTGGGGCCTCTTTCCGCTCTTCGCTCGATCCAGATTGGCAATGCGGCTAGGCTCGCGCGATGTCCGTTCGCGGCAAAGGCAAGGCCCTAGGGACAGTGCGGGATGCCCAGCGCAGATTCGAGCGAGATTCGGACGCCGCCCAGCAGGCACGGCGCGACGCCTTTTCCAAGGCGCAAGCTGAAGGCCTGTCCCTGCGAGACATAGGAGCTGCCGTGGGGCTTCACCACTCGCGCGTCGCCGAAATCATTCGGGGCGAATAGCGAGCACAGGCTGTCGGGAAATACCCGACAGCCTGTGCTACGGTCGAGACTGCAAGACAAAGCGGCCCCCGGCCGGCGCGCTAACGCCGACCGAGGGCCTAACCACAAGGAGACCACGCTCCTCATGGCTGATCAGAACCCTACGGGCACGGGCGCCTCAGAGCCCGCCTCGCCCGCCGCCGAAGACCTCCGCGACCAGGCCCTCGTCCTCGGCCAAGTCCTCTTCCACTGGCCGGTCCAGCTCGGCCTCGACGACCTGCTGCGAGAGATCGCCGCCAACTCGTGCGCGACCGACGACCGCGACCGGATCGAGCGCGCCGTCCGCGACCTCGTCGGCGCGGGGCTCCTGCGCCACTGCGCCCCTCTCGTCCTGCCAACGCGGGCGGCGCTTCTCTGCTCGAAGCTGGAGGCCCGGATATGAGCGAGATGGCCGAGCGCTTCGGCGCCAACTTCCTGCGCTGCCGGCGGCGGGTCTGCCTGTCTCAGGAAGAGGTCGCCGTTCGCGCCTCGCTTCACCGCACCGAGATCGGCCTGATCGAGCACGGCCGGCGCCTGCCCCGGCTCGACACCGTGGTCAAGCTGGCGGGGGCGGTCGAGGCCGAGATCGGGGAGCTGTTCGAGGGGATCAACTGGGTCCCCGTCGAACAGCGCTCCGGCGCCTTCGTCATGGACAGCCTCCCTCGATCCCCGACCAGAAGGCACCCAGATCCATGACCGAGAGCCCGGCCCCGATCCCGTAGCCCTTCCTCCCACCGACGCTCCAGGAGCCTCGCCGCGGGCTCCCTGAGCGCCCCCTGGGCCTCTCCGCACCGCCAACCGCGACCCCCTCACACCACATCACCGGGGTGATTGCCCGGGGCACTCGGGCCGCGAAACGCATATCCCTGGCGATGGATGCCATCGACAACTTCCGGGGGCGTTCGCCTCTCCGATCTGACGAAGGAGGCGTGCGCCCACCTTCCAAGGCAATCCGCCCCCTCTCCGGACAGGCCCTCTGATGCTCTCGATCGGAAAGCTCGGAGCCGGCCAGCACTCCTACTACCTCGGCAAGGTCGCCGAAGGCGCCGAGGACTACTACTCCGGCGAGGGCGAGGCGGAGGGCTACTGGCTCGGCGACTCAGCCGCGGATCTCGGCCTCCAGGGCAAGGTCGACGGCGACCAGCTCGTCGCGATGCTGACCGGCGACGACCCAGCCACCGGGCTGTCACTCGGCCTCAAGTCCCCGCCTTCCCGGGAGCCGGTCCCCGGCTTCGATCTCACCTTCTCGGCGCCGAAGTCGGTCTCTCTCACCTGGGCGCTCGGCGGCCACCCGGTCTCCGGCCAGGTCGCCGAAGCCCACAAGGCCGCCGTGGGCGAGGCGCTGGCCTACCTGGAGCGCCACGCCTGCTGGGCGCGCAGAGGACGGGGCGGCGCCGAGTTCGTCCAGGGCGAGGGCTTCCTCGCCGCCGGCTACGCGCACCGCTCCTCCCGTGCCGGCGACCCTCAGCTCCACACCCACGTCCTCGTCGCCAACGCGACCAAGGGACCGGACGGCCGTTGGTCGCGGCTTCACCACCCGTCCCTCTACGAGCACGCCAACACGGCCAGCTACGTCTACCAGGCCCACCTGCGCCACGAGCTGACCCGGCGCCTCGGCGCGGAATGGAAGCCGGTCGATAAGGGCATCGCCGACATCCGCGGCTTCTCCGGGAAGCAGTTGCGCCATTTCTCCACCCGCCGCGCCGAGATCCTCGAGGCCGCCGGCGAGGGAGCCTCGGCGCGCGAGATGCAGATCGCCACCTTGGAGACCCGCCAGGCCAAGGACCGCGACATCAGCGACGAGTCGCTACGTGAGACCTGGCGCCTCAAGGGAGAGGAGGTCGACCTCGACCGCGAGACGATCGAAGGGTGGCTCGGTCACGAGCGACCCGGCGAGACGATCCTTACCGCCGAGCAAGTCGGCCGCTCGGCCACCGCCCACGTCTCCCACTTCGACCGCCGCGGGGCGATCCAGGCGGTCGCCGACAACCTGCCCCACGGCGCCCCGGTATGGAAGGTCGAGGAGCTGGCCGATCAGTTCCTCGCCCATGAGTCGGTCGGTCGCATCGCCTCCACGCCACGCGGGGATCGCTTCACCACCAGACGGATCTGGGAGCTGGAGCAAAAGGCGCTCTCGACGGCGGGCGAGATGGTTGCCACCTGGGATCGCGGCGCCGTCGACCCGATCGTCTCCCAGCGCGTCCTCGACGCCCACCCAAGCCTCAAGCCCGACCAGGGGGCGATGGTCGAGCGGCTGCTGGGCGAGGGCCGTGGCCTTGAGGTCGTGATCGGCGAGGCGGGGACCGGCAAGACCTACGCCACCGTCGTCGCCGCCGAAGGCTGGCGCGCCGCCCACAAGGAGGTCGTCGCGGCGGCGCCGACCTGGCGGGCGGCGAACGTGTTGCGCGCCGAGGGGTTGGAGGCGATGAGCGTGGCGCGGCTGCTGGCGCTCCTCGACAAGGGTGAGAGCTACGGCGAACCGATGTTGCGCCGGGGCTCCGTGCTGCTGGTCGACGAGGCGGGAATGGTGGACTCCGGCACGCTGGCGCGGCTGATCGACC
>Ga0210085_1000260_pt1 | contig 23456 bp, 22 predicted proteins | sample China_Galinas_PW_5_FD_184866 | JGI IMG/M metagenome (GOLD analysis project Ga0210085, IMG submission 184866) | Wetland microbial communities from San Francisco Bay, California, USA, that impact long-term carbon sequestration - China_Galinas_PWC_D1... | ecosystem: Environmental > Aquatic > Marine...
CTGCTGGATATTTTGTGCAACCTTGACGTGACTCTTTTGCTTGTCAGCCACGATATGTTTTTTGTCAATAAATTGACCCGCCGTACCATCGTGATGCACAAGGGTCGAATTTTGGAGGATATTCCAACCCAAGCTTTTTTACAGGATGAACGACTCGGGAATCTCAACGAGTTATCCTTCACTTATCGTCAGCGCAGTCGCAGTGCCATCCTAACCATGCAGCACGAACACGAGCATAATCATTTACACCAGCACCTTCATACGCACCGTCATCAGCATGGAGAAGTTGAGCATAACCATTTACACGAACATATGCACGAACACATTCATCACTTCACACACATTCATGCTGGAGATGAGAAAGACCATGACCACATACCACACGGTTACCACGACCACGACCATCCGGGGCATGAGGGTGAAGATCACGATCATGACCACCCCGAGCATGAGGATAAAACCGATGATCACTCCTGAATCCGTATCAGTTTTTAATTTTATGTGACCACCAATTAAAATTCGAAAATGGTTCTTTTGTTATCTCTGTGGTCGACCATATAAAGGAGTGTTCCTTTTTCCCTAATTCTGTCCAAAAGATCCGGGAGTTTCTGTCTATCGATTTGGTAAATCCTGAAGTAGAAATTTAAATATCCTTCGGGGACATTGTCAAATGAACTCAGTATGCTGGCGGTACGTCCTCCATATTCATGGATGAGTTCTCTGACTTCTTTGATGGGACCCGGCATATCTTTGATTTGAATGGCAAACTGAATGCCTTTTTTCCCCAATCCACTCAAAGATATGAGGACCCTGAAAAGATCACTTCGAGTGATAATGCCGACCAGTCGATCACTTTCATCGAGAACCGGTAGACCTGAAACCTTTTTTTCCAGAAGGCGGTCGGCAGCTTCTTCCACCGTGTCATCCGGCTTTGCGGTATAAACCGGTTTTTTCATTAAATCTCTGACTTTTATTTTGGATACCAAAAATAACAATTCGTGCATATCGAGGGTCGTCGCATCGGAAGGGGATGCTTTTTTCAGATCTCTGTCGGTGATGATGCCTACAAGATTTGCATCATCCATTACCGGCAGGATTTTTATATTTTTCTCCTGTAAAATATAAATGGCGTTTTGCATAGTATCATCGGCATTTACGGTTATCACCTTTTTGCTCATCCAATTTTTAACCAGCATCTTTCACCTCTTTTGTGTTGTTTCAAGCACGGCATTTTTTAAAAGATTTGGATCCACCCTCCATGTTGCATCTATTATCTCATAAATGGGGGTATGCTTCAAGTGCTCCGAAATAATTTTGATCCCAAAGTGTCTTGACTTGGAAATGAAAAGTCTTTATGAATTGAAACTCTTATAAAAAAGAAATATCCAGCGATCATCAGAGGTAGAAAGCGTAAAATCAATGAAAGAAAAAATAAAGAACATCATCTCAGGTGCCATTTTACTTGCACATAAAAATAAAGCGCTTTCTTTTGCCGAGTTTTCCGAAATCGAAATTGAAGTGCCGAAAGTTCAATCCCATGGTGACTTTTCCACAAATATTGCCATGGTTAGCGCATCTATTCAAAAGATGCCGCCACGAAAAATTGCGGAAGCGATTCTGAAATATATCAAAGATCCGGACAGAATTCTGGCGAAAACACAGATCGCCGGTCCCGGATTCATCAATTTTTTATAAATACAATGTCCTGGCATTATTTTCTGCACAAAATTCATCATGAGGATATTGTTTATGGCACTTCGAACATTGGCAACGGCCAAACAATACAGATGGAATTTGTAAGTTCCAATCCCTCAGGCCCGCTGCATGTCGGTCATGGACGAGGTGCTGCTGTGGGAGATAGTGTAGCGAATATTTTGCGGTTTTACGGTTATGATGTTCAAAAAGAGTACTACATCAACGATTCGGGCCGTCAGGTAAATACCCTGGGTATATCTGTTTATCTGCGCTATAAGGAGTTGATAGGACAAAATATTCAATTTCCGGATGAGTGTTATCAGGGCGATTATATCCGCGATTATTGAGGCTTTTAAAGAAAAAAACATTATTTACGAAAAAGATGGGGTCTTATGGTTTAAAACCACGGATTTTGGCGATGAAAAAGATCGTGTCATTGTCCGTAAAAACGGACAGACTACATATTTTGCATCCGACATCGCATATCACATGGATAAATTTAAACGCGGCTTTCATCGGGTTGTCGATGTCTGGGGGGCTGACCATCACGGATTTATTCCCCGAGTCACCGGCGCCATTGAAGCATCGGGATTGAACAGAGATCGATTTAGCGTTATCCTGGTGCAGCTTGTTAACCTCCTTCGAGAAAAAGAGCCGGTGGCCATGTCGACCCGGGCCGGTGAATTTGTGACATTAAAAGAAGTCGTAAAAGAAGTCGGTAGGGATGCTGCAAGAACCCGAGGAAATCAACCTCATGAAAGCTATGACCCGTTATGCGGAAGTTGTCGGAGACAGCGCAACACATATGGAACCGCACAGAATAACATTTTATCTGATGGATCTTGCAACTTCTTTTCACGCTTATTACAATAAGCACAGGGTTCTATCCGAAGATTTTCTGTTGTCGGAGGGGCGACTCTATCTGGTGCTGGCGGTTCAGAAAGTTATCCGAAACGGACTGACACTGCTGGGTGTGTCTGCACCGGAAAAAATGTAATTGATAATTAAAAACATAAACTTGTATTTTTCATCCCAGAGCCGAAGTGAATAATAAAAAATAATGGGTAAAAAAGAAAAAACATCTTCCCCAAAAAAGGAATCTTCTAAAAAACAGACGCGCAAAGGACTGATTCTATGGATAGGATTGACGTTGTTTTTCTGTGCATGGATGTTTGTTCTTGGCATTCTTGTGGGAAGAGAGATGGTCCCTGTAAAGTTTGATATGGAAAAGCTTCAGAATGAATTGACTGCTTTGAAGGAAGCCGTTATCAAAAAGGAACTGGATCAGTATAAAATAAATTCAAATACCGATGACAGCAAAACAAAAATGGGATTTTATGAAAGCCTTAAGAAGACCGGCGGTGAAGCCGGACTGAAAAATGACGCGATCAAACATCAAGAAAAGCCTGAGCCGAAAAAGACTGCTTCTTTGCAAAAGAAAAAGATGTCAACTCAAAGAACCGGTCCGGCGCCAAAAGCAAAAACTTCCGACTTAAAAAAGATAACTCAAAACAATCCGCCTGCCGTTTCAAGCTCACCCGCCAGCCAAGCAAGGCAAGGCGGCCAGGGGCACGAGCGGGCAGGTAATAAATTTACAATTCAGGTCTCTTCATTAAAAGATTCCAGAATTGCCGACAATATGGTGAGCCGGTTAAAAAAGGGGGGATTTCCGGCATATCGAAGTATTGGAAAGATCCCCGGGAAAGGCATCTGGTACAGAGTGCGGGTTGGGTATTTTAACAGCAGGTCCGAAGCCGGTCCCACGATCAAGCAGCTAAAAAAAGAAAAAATAGAGGGTATCATCGTTCAGCGTTAAACGGTTGAGCGGGTTGGCCCTATGCCTCTTGGGGTCAACAACAATTTGGAAAAATTAAATATAGGTAAACTTTAACTTTTGGAAAACATTACCGCTTCAGGTATGATTAAATTTTTGCTGAAAGAACTCATGAATAAGGGCTCGTAATGAAAGAACCTGCCCAGGATATTAATAAAGGTTTCTGCTTTAACAGGGGGGTATATTTATTACGTTAAATCGTATATGATTCTTTCAAAACGATCCCTAATCCACTCAGACAGCTTCCAGGCAAAAATTTAATCATACCTGAAGCTCCTTAGAGATCGGTTTGTTTCAAAAAACTGCTATTACGAACGTAAAGGTTACGACCCAAAATATCTTCTCAAATGTTCGGTAAAACACCAACGGGCTCAACCGACTTAACCGACTAAACAAATTGGGAAAACATTATGAAAATAAGCAGAGAAGAAGTTATCCATGTGGCAGACCTTGCCCGTTTGGATGTGGACAAAGAACGTATCAATAAATTTGCCGCCCAGCTTGGAACCATACTGGAATATGTGGATACCTTGGAAAATGTTGATACAAAAGGCGTGCGTCCGACCTCTCATGCCATTTCCATGATCAATGCTTTCCGGGAAGATGAAGAAAAACAGCTTTCTAACCGGGATTCAGCCATGGCCAATGCCCCGGATAAAGCAGATGGAAATTTCATTGTTCCCAAGGTAGTTGGGTAAACGATTTGTTATTAAATTGAAAATCTGTCTCTCTGTGCGTGATCAGAGATTAGATTGCACTGTGTTGGACTTTAGTGTTTAAAATCACAAATCTCAAGCACCAAATTATAAATAAACCCCAAATTCCAATAATCAATGACTAAAACCATCCAGAGCGAGACATTGTTTGGATTTTCGAATTTTGGTCATTGGAAATTATTTGATATTTGTGATTTGATATTTGGAATTTCAATAAGTCAATTGATTTCAATCTTCGTGCTATCGTGATAAATATTTGGATATCTTGGCGATTCAAACAAGGAGCAATCGTATATGAAGCTTTATGAACTGACCATACAAGACGCCCATGGGCTTTTAAGAGAAAAAGAGATCTCTTCGCAAGATCTGACCCGGGCAATTCTTGATCGCATCGATGCCGTCGATGAAGCCGTGGGTGCATATATCACCGTGGACGCTGAAATGGCCATGGCCCAGGCCAAGATTGCCGACAAAGCAATTTCAGACGGCATTATTAGACCACTTACGGGAATTCCCATTGCGCTAAAGGATCTTATCTGCACAAAAGGTCTTCGGACGACATGCGGGTCAAAGATCCTTGAAAATTTCATACCCCCATACGATGCAACGGTGGTAAAAAAATTAAAAAGAGAACATGCGGTCATTGTCGGGAAACTGAACATGGATGAATTTGCCATGGGGTCATCCACCGAAAACTCAGGCTTCAAACTCACCCATAATCCATGGGATCTGACGCGCATTCCCGGGGGATCGAGCGGTGGATCCGCAGCAGCGGTAGCAGCGGATATGTGTATTGGCGCCCTGGGTTCGGATACCGGTGGGTCCATCCGCCAGCCCGCATCTCACTGCGGTGTGGTGGGGTTGAAGCCGACGTATGGCAGAGTTTCTCGCTTTGGTCTGGTGGCATTTGCTTCCTCTTTGGACCAGATCGGACCTTTGGCGAAAAATGTCACCGATAGTGCCTTTTTGATGAATACTATCGCAGGTTATGATGCTTCGGATTCCACATCGGTGCCGAAGGATGTGCCGGACTATACATCCTTTCTTAAAAATGGTTTGAAAGGGATGACCGTGGGTATTCCCAAAGAATATACAGCCACCCAGGGGCTTGACCCTGATGTTTTTCATGCCGTCAGAGGTGCTGTTAAAAAAATTGAAAATCTGGGCGCCCAATGCATTGAAATCTCTTTACCGCACACGGATTATGTGGTGGCGGCTTACTATGTCATTGCACCTTCTGAAGCCAGTTCGAACTTGGCCCGATATGACGGTGTTAAATATGGTTACAGGGATAAAGAAAAAACACATCTCATGGATATGTACAAAAGCACGCGATCCAAAGGATTTGGCCCTGAAGTGCAGCGACGAATTCTGTTGGGGACCTATTCGCTTTCTGCGGGATATTACGATGCATATTACAAAAAGGCTTCCCAGGTGAGAACACTGATCATAGAAGATTTTAACAAAGCGTTTGATACCTGCGACGTGATCCTTTCCCCGGTGGCGCCCACTCCGGCATTTAAAATCGGGGAAATGTCCGATGATCCGTTGACCATGTATTTGTCCGACATATTTACGCTTTCAGCAAACCTTGCCGGGATTCCCGGTATTTCCGTTCCTTGTGGATTTTCATCCGAAGGTCTTCCCGTGGGGCTGCAGATCATGGCCAGGCATTTTGAGGAAGGAAAGCTTTTAAAGGTGGCCTACAATTTCGAACAGGCAACGGATTTTCATACGAAAAAATCGGTGATATAATAATTAATATACCACGAAGAGCACGAAGGTGAAAATCCCAAACAACAAACCTGTATATTTTGATGCTTGTAATTTGTAATTTTAATGATTTTGTGAATGGTTATATAAATTTTTCCGTGGTCTTCGTGGTAAAAAGCATAAAATTTAAGGAGATTAAGCTATGAGTATTCAGCCGAAAGGAGAAGATTTAAGAAGAGCCGTCAAGTGGGTTTCCGAGGAAAGGACGTATAACTCAGAAAAGGATGTGAAGGCCATCGTTCAAGAAGCCTGCATGAAATTCGATCTGTCACCCAAAGATGAGGAATTTTTGCTTTGCCACCTGCTTGAGAAAGAAAAGTAAGTATTTAGTGTCTAGTCTTTTGTGTTTATTCATCGGAGGCTTATGGCTTTTTGTCGCTTTGAAGAACTTAAGGTGTTTCAATTGGCAGAGCAATTAGCTGATAAAGTTTGAAATATTGTTATGTCATGGAAATATTTTGAGAAAGAAACTGTGGGAAAGCAATTGGTACAGGCGTCCGACAATATCGGGGCCAATATTTCGGAAGGTGCCGGTAGGAAAACTCCAAAGGATAACCAGCGTTTTATAAGAATAGCCAGAGGTTCTTTTAATGAAACAAAATAATGGTTACGCAGAGCCAATAAACGAGATCTTCTCAGTAAAAATCAGATAGAAGATCTGAAAGAGATTATCGACAACCTTGGCCCCAGTTTAAATGGGTATTTAAAATCTATCGGTGTAACTAAACACTAATTATGTCCAAAATTAAAATCCTTCCCGAGATCCTTTCTAACAAAATCGCCGCCGGTGAGGTGGTGGAACGCCCAGCTTCCATTGTCAAAGAACTCGTTGAAAATGCGTTGGATGCAGGCAGCAGCCGAATCATGGTCGAAGTGAGAAAAGGCGGGCGGTCTCTGATTCGGGTTTCAGACAACGGTGTCGGCATGAGCCCCGATGATGCCATGCTGTCACTGGAACGTTATGCGACAAGCAAAATATACACAGATGGGGATCTTTTTGCCATTAACACCCTTGGTTTCAGGGGAGAGGCCCTGCCGAGCATTGCCGCGGTTTCAAAATTTTGTCTGATTACCAGGGAGGACATCTCTGCGTCGGGCACCGAAATTATCGTTCACGGGGGGTCCATGCAAAAGGTCTCAGAGATCGGCGCTCCCCAGGGGACCATGGTGACCGCAGAGCATCTTTTTTTTAACATGCCGGCTCGCCGAAAATTTTTAAAGACCATTACCACAGAGATGGGGCACATTGTCGATGCCATTACAAAAATCGCTTTGGGATGGCCTGATGTCCAGTTCAAATTAACACATAACGAGAAGCTGGTTAAAAACTGGCCGGCAACAGGTGATTCCGTTGACAGGATTGCGGATGTCCTTGGCATCGATATCAAAGATGATCTATGCAACATAAAATTATCAGCAAACGATCTTACCATTACCGGCTGGATATCTTCTGCCCGGAACACGCGTAAGACCTCCCGGGGAATTTATCTCTATGTCAACGGCAGGGTTGTCCGTGACCGGATCATCCAGCATGCCCTGTTTGAAGGGTATTCCGGCAGGTTGGTAAAGGGGCAGTTTCCGTTGGCGGTGCTTTTTATTCGTGTTCCCTATGATCAGGTGGATGTGAATGTCCATCCTGCCAAGCACGAAGTCCGGTTTTCACAGCAGAATAATGTTCATGAAGCGGTAAGAAGGGCTGTGTCAGAAGCATTGCAAGATGCTGATCGATCCGGGTGGAATGCTTCGGGGACTCAACCAAACCTGCCGACCACAGAACCGTCCGGCATTTTTGAATCAATGGCTGATTTCAAAGTATCTGAAAGACAAAGAAAGGACCCGCTTTCCCGTGACATAGGGGCCTTTGCTTCGTTTCGACCGGCTTTTTCACTGAAAAAGGATCCGAGCCTGGCCCGGACCGGGGTCCAGACGCCACTGTGGGAGAAAAAACGGTTTGGAGATTTGCGGGTGATCGGACAGTTTCGTGACATGTACATTCTTTGCGAATCCGGTGACGGACTGATCCTTATCGATCAGCACGCCGCCCACGAACGGGTTCTTTTCGAAGAGCTTAAAAACCGATTTCAGGATTCAAGAAAGACATCTCAGAAACTCCTGATTCCCGAAACCATCGATCTTGGATACCGGGAAGCGAAAATCCTCGAAAGACTGATTCCAAATCTTATTGATCTTGGACTGGAAATAGCGCATTTTGGCGGAGATACTTTTGTGGTAAAAGCGGTTCCTTTGCTTTTGAAAAACAAAGAGATTAAGCCCCTTGTTGTCGAAATTGTGGAAAAAACCGCCCAGATCGGCTTTTCTTCCGGCATGGAAACGGTTCTTGACCAGTGCCTTGAGCTCATGGCATGCCACGGCGCCATTCGGGCCAATCAGAAGCTTTCAGATAAAGAGATCGAAAAATTGCTCCATCAACTCGATTCATGCGACCAGCCCTCAAACTGCCCCCATGGCCGCCCAACGTGGATCCGATGGAGTGTTAAGGATCTTGAAAAATTGTTCAAAAGGATTGTTTGAAGAAATAGGAGAGAGGAAATAGAAAAGATAAAAGAGTAAATAGTGACAAGAAAAAAGGGTCGGCTTTAAAACCGACCCTTTTTTATATTTAATAAAATCGTGAAGCGATTTTATTAAAAGAACTTATACTGAATACCCAATGCGATAATGACGACATCTTTTTCGTATTTTATGCCGGTGGTTGTTGTGGCATCATCATAGAATGTTTTGAGGATACCGAGATTCAAATCCCAATTGGGCATGGGTTTAAAGGCAACCCCGGCGGCAATGGTGCTGGCATCCAGTTCCGGTGTCTCGATGGACATGTTGTCCGGATCGATGCCCACATCGGTGTACATGTATCCCACGCTGGCCTTCCATTTGGGGTTGAAGGTGTATTCACAGGCAATACCGATGTCGTACCCGTCATCTTTTATTGTTTCATCCCCCGATGTTATCGGGACATTCTCCCAGCCTGCATCATCGTTGAAGTAGTAGGTGAAGTCTGTTTCAACCCTGATTTTTGGGGTAAATTTATAAGAAACGCCCGCACCGAGAAGAGCCGGGAGATCTCGGTTCCGTTTGAAACCATCTGTAATCAACCCATGTAGTGCTCCCGGCAAGGTATTTGTAGTTACACTGGTTTCCAGATCGATGCTGGTCTTGGTTTCATACCGGAGCCCGATATTGAGTTCTTCCAAGGGCGTAATATTAATACCGATGATGCCGCCCCAACCATTGCCGGTTTCTTCATAATCGACGTAATATGTCGTATCAAAAGCACCGGGTGCGGCAGCCACACCCAGTGTGGCATGACCTTTAAACTCTCTTTCCGCATCAACAAATCTTGCACCCAAAGAAACGGACAGCATGTCGTTAATTTTGTATGCCCCGCCTACAGTATATCCAACAAAATAAGATTTCCCTTCAAGGTGATGATTTACAAGTGTGTCGAAAGGAGAACTTGCCATTATTAAACCAGCGAGGATTCTGGTTGTTGCATCCCCATTTTCATAATTGACTTTTCCCCCGGCCACAACGACGGTGACAGCGCCGTAGGCTGCCCACTTGTCCTGTTTGTAAAGGGCAAACAAGCTGGGCACAAAATCAGGCTCATCGGTGCTATACTCTACGCCGAGATAGGTATTGGAGTAGTCTTTGAGGGCATACTGGCCGCTGGCATTTAAATAAAAGCCGGTGTCCATTTTCATGACACCGGCCGGGTTGTAAACCACCGCGTCTGCAGAGTCGGTTGCCGCATTTCTATTTAATGTACGAACCCACTCGGCGCTCCAGTTGTGCTTGTTTTCAATCCCGCCGGCAAAAAGGGGAGACGCACTGGCAGCGATCAGGCCTGCGATACAGAGAAAAACAAAAAGCTTTTTCATTCCACCACCTCCTGTAAGTTGACTGGTTGAAAAAATATGGTTTTTAGAAACAATACTGAGCTTGGCAAAGGTTGGTCGAAGTTGGGGCAGGCTACGCGATACAATCTGTATATAACGCATGATATTTGCCTGTTTTCTGATATTCTTCATAGAATATATGGAATGTTCGAATTTAAGGAGCGCTTAAATTTTATCTGATCATTAAAAGATAATGATCTAAAAGTCAAACACATTTCCCGAAAGTTTTGATATTTTTAGGTTAAGGATCGGGGGTCGGAGCAAAGGATCGGGGGCCAGGTGTCGGGGTTCAGGGATCAGGGGCCGAGGATCAAGAGGCAAAAGGTGAATTTTATTATCACCTGAAACAACCATTAAATTCATCAAAAAACGTTTCAAGGTCAGTGAAAAGAGGGTGTAGGTAAATGTCCGGTAATAACTGTCTCGTCTGTTCTTCTGACCCCTGACCCCGATCCCTGATCTTAAGGTACTTCAAGAGGTTTATGGACAAAACAACTCGATTTTACTTAATATTACTAAAAGTTTTTGACAAATCTTTATACAAGATATAGAAATTTGTGATAAAAGAAATACAATATGTTCTAATTCTATAAAATTATATATAAATTATATATAATTTTGCTTGACATGACAAATCTGACGGGCCATGATACGAAAAAAAGGTTATTTTTCTTGTTATCTTGAGAAATTAGAATCAAATAAAAAAATGAATAAGTTTTATTCATTTAATAAAAGATGCTTGACAAGCTGAAAATGGGCTGTTAGAAAATTTGTTAACTTTCTGCCGATGTTTTTTTTGGTAGATAATGTGCTCGCGTATTTGGACTCGATGCTCTTGTCGGGTTCTGTTGCGCAGGGAAAGGAGGTGAACCGGGAAAGAAAAGCATGAGAAGTTATTAGGTGAAGTTATTAGGTGAAATATTTAGGTTAATCATTTGTTAAACTTAAGTCTTGATTCCATTAAGGAGGAAATTAAAGATGAAGAAATTGATTGTAATACTTGCAGTCATCGCAATGGTCGGCGCGTTTACCGCCACTGCCATGGCCGATGTAAGTCTTTACGGCAGCGCCCGTTTTAGAACTTACTATGCGACTGTTGACAACGGCGTAGCAGGTGCGGAAAGCGACTCGGACCTGGAATGGCGGATGGGCCATTTGACCCGTTTTGGCGCCAATTTTAAAGCCGACAAAATCACCGGTAAGTTTGAAATGGATGCCAGAGCTGGCGGCGCCGGTGCAACCGGTAACATTGAATCCGACAGCGGCGCGTCCCGTCTCGGCAATATGAGACTGAGACAACTCTGGGGCCAATATGATTTTGGTGCCGGCAAACTCATGATCGGCCAGAACTATCCTTTGTATGATGCACCCGTTTCCGGGATCAATTACTATTCCGGCGGTCTGCAGAAGTTCGGCGGTATCGGATATGATGTGGCCCGTACCTCTCAACTCCGCCTGACCTTTGGGGACTTCAGACTTGCGTTCTTGCCCCCGGACACCTCAAAGACGATTCCTGGTGGGACCAATACAATTAACTATACTGAAGTCAACACCACGTTTCCCAAAGTCGAAGTCCGATATGACATGAAGATGGATGCATTTGCACTCAACTTTATCGGTGGGTGGCAAACCTATGAAATCGAAGATTATAACCAAGCTGCCAACACAGGCACAAAAGCTACCGAAAATGTTACCAGTTACGTGCTCGGCGTCAGGGGAAAAGCCAATTTCGGCCCGGCCTATGCCGGTCTTGGCCTGACCTATCGTGTAAACGGTAACAACTACGGTGCGTGGACAGTCTCTGCCCATGAATCTCCCATATTCCAGGGGAATGATTTAAAGGATGCCACTGCATTTGGCGTTGTGGCTGCTTTGGGATGGAAGGTCAATGACATGTTTACCCTTGAAGGCAGCTATTCCATGCTGAACTCCGAGGTAGATACAGACCTAAATAACGAAGATGACGCCACGGTATGGGGTGTGATCGGCAAAATCACCCTGGCTCCCGGTGTATATGTTGTTCCTGAATTTATCTACCAGGACAATAAAGACAGAAAAGACAACAGTGTGACCACCGAGCAGGGTGACGCCACTATCTTTGGTGTGTTCTGGAGAATTGATTTTAAATAATCCTGTCTAACAGGCTTAACATTAAAAAAACCCGGAGGCGGAAACGCCTTCGGGTTTTTTTATTTTGTTCTGAAAATCCTGGCCATCTAGGTCAGGTCAGAGATAGTTGGCTTTGCCTTGGAGTTTTGTACCTAAAATCACAAACTCGAAGCACCAAATTACAAATAAATCTCAAATTCGAAAATACAAATTCCAAACGGTTCAAAGCGGTTGTTTTTTTGTTTGAGATTTTGAATTTTGGTCATTGTTATTTGTTTGTTTTTTCGGATTTGTTATTTGGAATTTCAATAAGTCAATTAGCTTTCAGGATAACAGCCCTTTCCAAGGGTAACCCAAAGCCTGGCCCTCTGGACTATGATTTTTTACGCCTACTCCAATTCATAGGCAATAAAAGTGCTCTTTGGCTGGGTCGTTATCACGGATCCGGTTTTTAAGACCAAAGCGGCTACCAGTTCGTCCTTCCCGTCGTTGTCAAAGTCTCCCACACCAAAATCACTGAAATAGCCTGAAAGTTTGCGTGTTTTCCAGAGCACGGAAAGACCGATGCCATCCCAGTCCCGAACTTCGATTTCACCGCTGGTAAAGCTTCTTAAAGAAATGAGTTCGCTGAGGCGGTGGTTTTTTATGGTGATGACATCATTTTTTCCGTCCTTGTTGATGTCTTGGATCAAAATGCGCATGGGATAGTATGCATGGTTTTCCATGTCCGCGGAGCCCATATTGGGCAGTTGGAAATAATCGGGGCTACCGCCCGATTTATCCCCGTCTTTCCAAATCTGTTTTCCGGATAAATCGTACATCCTGAGATAATCGAGGTCATCATACACCACGGCTGTTTCAGATCCGTCGTTCATGACATATCCAAGGGAAATACCCATGACGTTGGCACGTTTGGCCCCCAGGATCCGTTCGGCGGAGTCATATCCGGAATTCTGCCACACCAGCTCAAATATGGGCTTGTCAAAAGGGCTCTCCAGCCCTTGCTTTTGACCGATCAGCACCTTTCCCCGTTGCGGCATTTCAACAACCCGTAAATACCAGTCAGTGGTTTTGACAATTTCAGAATAGCTTTTTCCGGTAAGTTCAATAACAAAGGATTTGACGTATTTTCGATACGGATCCAGGGCAGAGACATATATTTCAGCAACACCGTTGCCATTGATATCCGCCACATCTACGCCAATGAGATGATCCAGGTTCCGTTCGGCAAGGGTGTTTATTTTTATAAATCGGTGGTTGTCATACCGGTAAGCCTCAACCGTATGTTCTGTTGTAAACACCGTTTCCTTTTTGCCGTCACCGTCAATATCGCCGATGGCCATGCCGGTAATCCGCTGTTTGATGTTTCTGCTTTTCCAAAATTTAGTTCCCTGGCTCCTTCCCATCTCTGTGGTGATAAATGCAGAACCCGGCGCCCCTCCCTTTTGGTCTTTCTGAAGCTCGCTGCCGACAATACCACCGGCAATGAGTTTATCCGGATGGGCCCGAACGTCTGTCTGGGGTAGCCCGGCTTGGGGTGAAGACGTTCCGGCGGCCGGTGCGGCCTGACGGGTTTCCATTACCCGGCCAAATTCTTTTTCATTGATGTCGGATGCAAAAAGGTCGATGCCGGGAATCACCTGGTCCATGCTCTGGCTTTGGTTGAAAAATGTGAGGGTTTGTTTTTTGCCGGATACATCCACCATTTTGGCGTCGATACTCACGCTGTTGCCGAAAACCGTGAGGCTGCCGAAAAGCACGTAATTTGCGCCCAGCTGGGCTCCCAGCGTTCTCGCCTTGCTTTCATTCAATGGTCCGCCAACAGCCGCAGCCGCCTTTTCGGTGGCTTGTCGATTGATGATATTGACCTTGTCTTCCCGATAAAGGCGGGACGAAAGCATGTCGACAATGCCGTCTTTTAAAAATGAAAGGTCCTTTTCCGAATTCACTTTGAAAGGAACAATGGCCACCTGAATCGGTTTGGCAAATGCCGACAGCGGTGTGCCAAAAGCAAAAACACCCAATATCAGGGCAATAAGAAATATGCTGCAAATTGTATTTTTAGTTTTAAAAAAAAGATTCATTTTTAGGGTCCATTTCTTTTTAAGTTATTGTTTATTTATAGTTTTATTATTCTTTTTCAAGAAGATTTTGCAATATTTCGTTTACCATCTTGGGATTGGCTTTACCTTTGGTCTCCTTCATGACCTGGCCGACGAAAAAGCCAAAAAGCTTGGTTTTGCCGTTTTTATAGTCTTTCACTTCCGTTGAACATTGTTGAATCACCTTCAATACAACCGCTTTTATGGCCGATTCATCGGTCACTTGTACCAACCCCTTTTTCGCCACGATCTCTTTGGGGGGGCTGCCGGTTTGGGCCATTTCGTCGAATACGGTTTTGGCAATTTTACTGCTGATGGTTTTTTTGTCAATCAACCGGAGAAGCTGGGCGAGATCGTTTGAAGAAATCGGTGACTCGGCAATTGATTTGCCCTGAACGTTTAAAAGCCCCATCAGAGATCCCATGACCCAATTGCTGACCTGTTTGGGGTTTGGAAAATCTGTAACACAGGCCTCAAAATAGTCTGCAAGCTCACGACTTGATGTCAGGAAATCGGCATCATAGGCAGGGAGATGGTATTCATTCACGAACCGGTCTTTTTTTTCATCCGGCAACTCAGGGATACTTTTTTGGATCGAATCGATCCAGTGGTCATCGATGACCAGCGGCAAAAGGTCAGGGTCCGGAAAATAGCGGTAGTCGTGGGCTTCCTCTTTACCCCGCATGGAAGTGGATCTGTTTTTCTCCGGGTCCCACAGCCGTGTTTCCTGAATGATCTGACCCCCGTCTTCCAGGATCTCCTTTTGACGGATGATTTCAAATGACAGTGCTTTTTCGACATGTTTAAAGGAGTTCAAATTTTTCAATTCAGTACGGGTCCCTAAGGCTTGGGCCCCTTTTGGCCGAATGGATACATTTGCATCACATCGAAAACTTCCTTCTTCCATGTTGCCGTCGCTGACGTCAAGATAACGGACAATGGCTCTGAGATTTCGAAGGTAAGCCCCGGCTTCTTCAGGAGAACGGATGTCCGGTTCGCTGACGATCTCCATCAGGGGTACGCCGGTTCTATTGAAATCGACCATACTCAAGGGACGATCCGGATCATGGGTCAATTTGCCGGCGTCTTCTTCCATGTGTATCCGTGTAATGCCGATTCGTTTTGTCCCGTCCTTTGTCTGTATGTCCACAAATCCGTCGCGAGCAATGGGCAGCTCATACTGGGATATCTGGTATCCTTTGGGAAGATCGGGATAGAAATAGTTTTTGCGGGCGAATCTGCTTTCCCGATTGATTGTGCAATGTGTTGCAAGGGCCATGTGCAGGGTATATTCGACAACCCGTTTGTTCAAAACGGGAAGCACGCCGGGCATTCCCAGACATACGGGACAGGTGTGAGTATTGGGCGGTGCGCCGAATCGTGTTGAGCAGCTGCAAAAAATCTTTGTCTTGGTCTTGAGCTGGGCATGAACTTCAAGCCCGATGACCGGTTCATATTCCATTTTGTTGTCCTTGATCCTGTGGATGGTATTCGGCGGTCTAAATTTCGAATTTTGTATGATTGCAAAAAATTAGTCAAGCCATATTTACGCCTTGATCGGGCATGAACGCGTACTCAAACGATGAAAGTCTTTTGTTTTGACAAAAGCGCATTTGAAATTTTATAAAAAATATTTAATGCTTGCAACTTCCTTCTGATATTCTATTGAAATTGAGGCGAATAATGAAATTTTTTTTGTGTGTTATCGGCATGGTCATGGTGGTGGAGGGGCTTCCATATTTTGCGTTTCCTGAAAAAATGAAGTTCATCATACAAAAGGTGATTGAAATGCCGGATAAGGCCCTTCAAAAATTCGGTTTTGTGCTTATGTTAGTGGGAATATGTTTAGTTTATCTTGGAAAACGGTAATGCGGCATTAACAAAATTCATAAAATCTTAAGACGATATTCCGTCTTGAAATTTATATAACTAATTGAAATAAATATTTTGGGATTTCAGCATTCTTCCTATGAATGGCGGGATGAACAAAGCAAACTCATTTATTTAGGATCGATTCAATGAAAGATCGCAGAGAAGGTGTCCGGCAGGTGCTTTTAAAAGGAATTTTCTGGCGGATTCTGATCATTGAAAGCATTCTACTGATATGGTCCTTATTGTACAGGGCTCTTTCGGATTATCAGGCACAGCCTGCGGACCTGTTCTGGTATGCCGTAAGGATCACACTGCTGGTGACGATTATTATTCTGTTCGTCATGGTTACCTTTCAAAGGTTTCTGAATAAAAAAATCATCCTTCCGCTTGAGGCGATATCCGCTTCGAATCGGCGTCTAAAGGACAGTGATTCCTCTGAGAATGATATGGAGGTGGCGGATGATGCACCGGTTGAGATCAGAGAGATCGTCGCCACACGAAAAGAAATGCTGGCAACCCTGTTCAAGGTTTCAGAAGAACGTTTGCGTTTGGTCAATTTTATTCGAGACATGTTTGGTCGATACCTGTCAAAAAAAGTGGTCGATAATATTCTGGAATCACCTGAAGGACACAAAATTGGTGGTCGGAGGAAAACCGTTACCATACTGATGTCGGACATTCGAGGCTTCACCAGCCTATCTGAAACCATGGATCCGGAAATAATGGTCCAGCTTCTGAACCGATATCTTGAACGAATGTCCAGAATTATTTTAAAATATGACGGCATCATCGATGAGATTATAGGGGATTCGATTTTGGCGGTTTTCGGCGTTCCAGAAAAACACGAAACAGACCCGGCCCGTGCCGTGGCCTGTGCCATTGCCATGCAAAATGCGTTGGATGATTTGAATGGCGAGTTTACTCGTGAAGGGCACCCTTTCCTTGAAATGGGTATCGGTATCAACACCGGCAGCGTGGTCGTGGGAAATATCGGTTCTGAAGTGAGAATGAAATATGCGGTTGTGGGTTCGGCTGTTAACACAGCGGCGCGTATCGAATCGAATACCGTCGGCGGGCAGATTCTGCTTGGAGAATCCACGTATGATCTGATCAAAGAAATGGTGACAAGTGACGCCCCTCAGGCGTTTATGATGAAGGGCATTAAAAGGCCTTTGGTGACCTATGCCGTAAAACGTATCGGGCCTCCTTTTAACCTTGGATTAAAATTGCCGGAAACAGTTGAATCAGGGGTTCACATGAATTTGCCCTTTAGGTGCTGGAAAGTGGAACACAAAAAAATCGGCGACAGTGCCGTTTCAGGTGAGACCGTCATGGTAGGCGAAAATTTAATCACCGCATCGATTGTTCCTGGTTTTGATCCTTTGACGGATATCAAGTTGGTTTTCGATTTTTGCGTTGAGGCCCACTGTTTCGAGGATATTTATGCGAAAGTATTGTCAGTGAAAGAAAAAGACGGAACATCCGTTCATCAGCTCCAGATCACGTCCATCAACCCGAAAGACAGGGAGATCCTGGATGAGTGGATGAAGGATGCTTCATAATGGTGTATAATTGAGCTCATGGAGTGTTTTTTAATACTAGGAACAGAGGTCTCATTCAAAATTTCTGATATTTTGAAATCCCAATTAGCAAGCATCAAATTCCAAACAATTCTCAAATTCCAAATACGAATGACTTAACTATTTTGATTTTTCTATTATTGATGAAAATATTTTTTTCAATTCATTTGCCTCTTGTATTAAATTTTGGGCATCACTGGTATTATTCAAATATTTGTCTCATGAATTAATCTGAGCCAATAAGCGCTTTCTTTGGCTTCCTTACGACTTATTTTCATCCTCAGTAAAAAGTCTTTTTTACTTAATGATTCGTTAGCTTCCCTGTAGTTTGCACCCACTGAACCCGAGGCTTTTATTAATTGTTTTCCATCCTCGATATTTGCAATTGTTTTGGGCAATGTTTTAACGAAAAGCCTAGCAGCTTTAGCAAACTGGAATGTCCTTTCTTCAAGATCATATAATGGTTTGTTATTTGGAATTTTGGTCATTGGTATTTGCTTGTTATTTGAGATTTGTTATTTGGGATTTTCACCTGTTATATATGAACAAATATTTTTCATAGTTAATATCGAAACCGCGGGTGCGCATCGATCAACGCCCGGGTATACGGGTGGCTGGGGTTCTGAATAATATTTTCCGCCGACCCGATTTCCACCAGTTCGCCTTTGTATATGACGGCAATCCGGTCACATAGATACCGGGCGGCGGCAAGGCTGTGGGTGATAAAAAGAAAGGTCACGTTCAGTTTTTTCTGTAAGTCAGACAGAATGTTGAAAATATGAATCGCTATTGATGCATCGAGCATCGATGTGGGCTCATCGGCGACGACGAATTCCGGTTTCAGCACCATGGCCCGGGCAATGGCGATTCGCTGTCGCTGGCCACCGCTCATCTGATGAGGGTATCGATAAAAAAAGTCGTCCGGAGGAGTGAGGCCCACAGAATTCAGACTTTCTCGAACCATATCCTTGCGGGTTTCCGAATTGCCCACGTTGTGGACGACCAGAGGCTCAGAAACGCTATCATACACTGAAAGATAGGGGTTTAAAGACTGGTAGGGATCCTGAAAAATCATCTGTACCTTCCTGCGAAAATTTTTCAAGGCCTTTTTTTTGATTTTGGTAATGTCATTTCCGTCTAATAATAATTTTCCATCGTCCGGCTCTTCCAACTTAACGATGAGACGGCCGGTGGTGGTTTTGCCGCTGCCGCTTTCTCCCACCAGACCGAAAATTTCGCCTTTAAATATCTTAAAAGATACGTCATTCAGCGCAATAACCTCTTTGGGGTCTCCTTTAAACAAAGAGGCTCTCGTTCGGTACCTTTTAGAGATGTGTTCCAGCTGTAGGATAATCTTGTTTGGCTCTTTCATTACTGGCTCTTTTTCATTTGCATTGATAGCAGAGTGCCTTGTGAGTCGGCGAAATTTCCACCCATTCAGGTGTCATAAGACTGCAAGCCGCTTCCGCAACAGTGCACCGTTCACAAAAACGGCATCCTGGCGTCGGATTAATGAGATCGGGAGGTTTGCATAGATAAGAGTCTGGTTGAACGACATCTTTGTCCAATGTCAGATACGAAGCCAGCAGCGATATGGTATAAGGATGCATCGGCGCATTAAAAACGTCTTCAATACGACCATATTCCACCAGTTGGCCGGCGAACATAATGCCAATGTTATCACAAACATCTGCCACAACGGCGATATCGTGGGATATGAATATCACACTGATGTTCAGTTTATTTTGAAAATCTTTGATGGCGCTTAAAATTTGATCCTGCACAATAACGTCCAGGGCGGTAGTGGGCTCATCTGCAATGATCAGCGATGGATGGCAGGCCAGTGCCATGGCAATAATGGCCCGCTGCTTCATGCCACCGCTGTATTGATGCGGGTAGTCTCTCATGCGGTCCAGCGGTATCCCCACCAGGTCAAAGAGGCTTTCAACCTGTTTCATGACTGCTTCTTCAGAGATATCGGTATGATGCGCCAAAATAGCCTCTGAAATCTGCTCACTGACCCTATGAACCGGATTCAAGGCATTCATGGCTGCTTGAAAAATCATCGCAATTTTTTTCCAGCGAACCTGTCGTATTTCCTTTCTCGACATTTTAAGCAGATCTTGATCTTCAAACAGAATCTCCCCGTCGGTAACAGCGGCATTGTCAGGCAACAATCCCATTAACGCCATACCGATGGTTGTTTTGCCGCAGCCCGATTCTCCCACAATGCCGAGAGATTTACCCTGATCCAGGGTAAAGGAAACGCCCTGTACTGATTTCAGGAAACCTTTTCGAGTGAGGTACCCGACACTCAAGTTTTTAACGGTCAATAGCGCCATTCTATTCTTGTACAACCTCCTTTCTTAGGCGGGGATCCAGCACCTCCTCCATGGCTCGGCCCAGCATGTAAAATGAAAGCGTCAACAGTGAAATACAAATGCCGGGCGGCAGCAGCCAGTAAGGCGCCTGAAACATGTGTCCGGTTTTCCACACCCATTGCAGCATCATGCCCCAACTGACGGTGCTCGGATCTCCGAATCCCAAAAATGCCAGCGCTGCCTCTATGATGATGGCTGAAGTGACACGAAACGTCATATACAAAAGTGACAAGGGCAGCACATTGGGCATAATATGACGAAAAATGATACGAAAATGGGAAGCCCCGGCGACTTTGGCAGCCTCGATGAACGGCCTTTCCTTCAAAGAGAGTGTTTGAGCCCGAATAACGCGCGAAACTCCCGGCCAACGAAACAGGGCAATAAGAAGGACAATCGTCCAAATATTTAACTGCCCGAACAAAGAAGATAAAATTAGCACAACCAGCAAGGTTGGCATTACCATAATCATATCTGCCAGGCGCATAAGGAGTGTGTCCACAAATTTACGTGAATAGCCGGCAATCATGCCAATGGCGGTACCGAGAAAAATGCTCATAAATGCGGCGGAGATCCCGACCATAAACGCAATACGGGCACCGGCCAAAAGTTGGCAGAAAATATCGCGTCCGATAAAATCCGTTCCCAGCCAGTGACGCCAGCTCGGACTCGTGGAGTGGGAGATTTGCGGATCTACGCCGGTCATGGGATGGTACATGGGATCGATCATGGGGGTAAAAAAGCTGCATAAAGCCATTAGCGCAAAAATGACCAAAAGGGTCAGACCGATTTTACCGATCAGGTTCTCTTTATAGACCGACCAACCTTCCAAAAAACGTTCAACCATCGGGAACTTTTTGGGAGTTTTTTTGTTGCCATTTGGTATTTGAATCGATCCGTTCTCTGTCATCTGTTCTCCTGTCAATACTTAATCCTCGGGTCCAGGTAGGCGTAAAGAACATCCACCACCAGATTGGAAATCAGAACCACCGTCGCAATCAAAAGAAAAGAAGCTTGAGCCAGAGGATAATCACTGTTGCTGACGGCAAAAACCAGCTCTCGCCCGATCCCCGGCCAGCTGAATACCGTTTCCGTAAGGGCGCCGCCGCTGAGGGAAAATGCCAGGCTGATACCCACGCTGGTCACCACGGGCAGTGCGGCATTGGGCGCTGCATGATGATTCCGGATAACTTTTTCCGTGAGTCCTTTGGCCCTTGCCGTTAAAATATAGTCTTCTTTAAGTGTATCCAGCATACTGCTGCGCATCAGGAGCAAGTAACTTCCAAAATGAATCAAAAATAAAGTGGCCAGAGGCAAAACCATGTGATGCGCTATATCCAAGAATTTCAACCAGAATCCGGATGAAGAATCCAGCCATATCTCCGGTGCAATCATACCGTTTAACGGAAACCATCCGATATGAAATCCGAAAATCCAGATCATAATCAACGCCAGCCAGGGGAGAAAAAGGGTGTGGCAAATCAGCGCTCCGAGGGTCATCCAGGTATCGATTTTTTTCCCTTTGTGCCAGGATGCGATTTTTCCCAAAAAAATACCGGCGAACGCCGAAAGAAGGATAGACGTGGAAAACAGAAGGATGGTATTTGGAAGCCGGTTCAAGATAATCGAGAGCACCGCCACGCCGTAATGAAAAGAAATTCCGAAATTTCCGGTAAAGAAGTTTTTAAGATAGTAAATATATTGTAGCCAGATCGGTTGATCGAGCCCCAGTTGGGCAATTAAATGCGCCGCATCTTCAGGGGTCATGGTGGGGTCGACCATCCTGGTTACCGGATCGCCGGGTGCTAAACGGAACAGCAAAAAAAGCACCGTTAAAATCACAAAGAAAATTACGAATATCTCGATGAGTCTTTTGAAGATAAATTTTCGAATTTCCATTTTTCAGAATCTATTGAGACGTTGTATCATTTGGTTTGACCAGACAAAAGGACCAGAGATTTCCAATTCCGTCCAGGGTTTCCACCCAGCCCGTAAATGTATCCTTGCGTACGGCTTCAATGAGTGCCGGGTTATAAATGGGGATATACGGAACATCCCTCATGATGATCTTCTGCATCTTAAAGATCAGTTTTTTGCGTTGTTTCCGATTCATTTCACTGGTAGATTTTTCGGCAAGACGATCGAATTCCGGGTTTTTGTATCCGCTCATGTTCCAGCCTCGTTCTCTGTCGTTGGCAGAGTGGAAAAAATTCACCAGATAATCGGGGTCCATCGATAATCTTCCATATCCCAGAATAAAGGCATCAAAGTCATGTCGCCCTTTAATCTGTGTAAGCAAAGCCCCGAAGGCCATTGGTCGGGACAGCGCCGGCATGCCAAAGGCCCTGAGCCATTCCTGTATCATCATACCGCTCATGGCCCGGTGCGGGTCGTAATCGGCCGGAGGGGTTAGAATCGTGAATTTTTCCATCAATTGGCCGTTTGGGAGCCGTATTCCTTTGCCAGGAACCACTTTGCCGTTCCCGTCAACGGGCGGTGTCTCCCAGGTATATCCGGCTTTTTGAAGAATATGATAGGCTGTTTTGATGCGATCGTCTCGATCCATGCCTTCTCCGTAGCGGGGGACATCCGAACAAAACCAGGATTTGTTTCCCGGCGGAACGATAGAGTCCATGCGGGTTCCGTATTTCTGGAGAATGCGAGAAATGATGAACTCTTTGTCAATCAGAACGGCAATCGCCCGCCTCAGGCTCACATCGCTGAATGGCAGCGATCTTAAGTTAAAGCCCATAAAATATACAGCGCTTTTTTTACTGTAAAATATCCGGATATTCTTCTGTCGCTTTAAGTCATCGATGTATCCGGATTGAATTCCCCACAAGAACATATCGATACTCCCTTTTTTCAAAGCCAGTACGGCAACATCGGCGGTCCCGTAAACTTTGAAAAGAATATCATTCACATACGGGCCGAGAATTCGCCCGCCGATGTCCTGACCAAGGCCGAAAAAATACCTGTTTTTTTGAAGATGAACGTAAGTGCCCCGGTGCCATTTTTTTATAACAAAGGGACCGCATCCCATTGGTTTTTCAATTTTGTGATTGATCAGGGCTATTAGTGGTTTTTGTTTGGTTCTGGCGGCTTGCGCAATATCTGACCATTCTTTTGTTGATACAATGGATGACGTCAGCGTTCGGGTCAAAAATATGGCTTTCGGTTTCTCAAGATAGAACCGGACGGTGTGGTTGTCCGGTGTTTCTATTTTTTTTATAAATTTCCAGCTGGAATAATATCGAGGAACTCTGAATTCTTTTATAATGGCGGCGGTAAAGGCGACATCCTTTGATGTAACATCCGAGCCGTCCGACCACTTTGCCGGTTTGAGACGGACGGTATATGAAATTGTATCCGGGTGATATTTCGGTTCACCGTCGGCAAGCCAGGGAACCAAGTTGAGTGTTTCAGGATCCCGCAGATATAGCGGCTGATAGATCAGCGACAGGATTTTTTTGGAATTGG
>Ga0210085_1000261_pt1 | contig 23438 bp, 28 predicted proteins | sample China_Galinas_PW_5_FD_184866 | JGI IMG/M metagenome (GOLD analysis project Ga0210085, IMG submission 184866) | Wetland microbial communities from San Francisco Bay, California, USA, that impact long-term carbon sequestration - China_Galinas_PWC_D1... | ecosystem: Environmental > Aquatic > Marine...
GTGTCTGTTTTTTGTCCCGACGCCCCCAGGGGGACCCCGATGGCCTCTCGATCTCCCAGCTTGACCCGCGCAGTGTCCGCCGCGATCCGAGAGGCCCAGCTCGGACCGGTGGATTCGGGTGCTGCCGCCCTCGCCCGGCGGTACGCCGCCCTGATCGAGGACGCGGAACGGATCTCCCGCGAGCTCGCCGAGATCCAGGCGGAGGACGACGGCCAGAGACAGGTCCTGGCCGGACTGCGGGCGGCCGTGCACGCGCAGACGGTAGCCGCGGACCTCGGACCCAAGTTGCTGGCGGCCCTGGCGGCCCTCGGACTCACCCCGGCGGCCCGGGCCGCCGGGAAGGGAGGTGGCGCCGGTGGATCAGCGGCGGGCGGCGGCCGGGACGTCCTCGCCGAACTCCGCGCGAAGCGTGGCAAGTCCGGGTGAGGTCCTCGGCCGGACCGTCCCGAGGATCTGGACGCCGCCGCTGGTGCAGGGGCCGCCGGGCCCGTGCGGGTGCGGATGCGCGCTGACCCCGGAGACGTCCGACGGGTTCGATCAGATCGAGTTCGCCGCGGACGTGGTGTGCCGGCCCTTCGATCCCTGGCAGCGATGGCTGGTCATCCACGCCGGGGAACTGCTCCCGGACGGGTCGTTGCGGTTCCGCCACGTCCTGGTCGTCGTCGCCCGGCAGAACGGCAAGAGCGAGGTCCCGATCGTCCTCGGTTTGTTCTGGATCTTCGTCGATGAAGTGCCGTGCATGCTCTGGACGTCCACCCAGCTGAAGTACGCCGACGCGGCCCTGGCCAAGGCCGAGCGGTACGCCCGGGCGTCGCCCCGGCTGCGGGATCTCATCCCTACCAAGAAGTGGAAGCGGGTCATCCTCGGGTCGTCGGTCCTGCCCCTGGCCGACAGCGAGTGGTGGACCGCCACCGCGAACGAGGAGGGCGGCCGGTCGATGACGACGCAGCGCCTGGTGCAGGACGAACTGCGGGAGCACCGCGACTACGCCGCGTGGGGCGCGGCCGTGCCGACGCTGCGACCGTCCGGCCAGGCGTGGCACCTGTCGAACGCGGGCGAAGATCATTCCGTGGTGTTGAACGAGCAGCAGGACGCCGCCCGCAAGGCCATCGCGGACGGGACGACCGCTGAGGTGGACACGTTCCTGGCGGAGTGGTCGTCGGTGTCCGGGGCCGACCCGATGGACCTCGGATCGCTGGCCCAGTCCAACCCGGGCCTCGGCTACCACGGGCCGTCGGCCAGGGACTTGCTCGGCGAGGCCAGGACCGCCGTCGCGGCCGGGGGGCAGGCCCTGGCCAAGTTCCGGACCGAGAAGATGTGCATCCGGGTCCGGCACCTGGACGCCGCCGTAGACGAGGACTCCTGGACGGCGTGCGGGGTGGACGAGCAGACCTGGGAGGCGACCGGATCCCTCGCCGCGTACCGCAGGCGGGTGGTCGGGTGCCTGGACGTGTCCCCGGACGGCCTACACGCCACGCTCGCCGCCGCGGCCGTGGTCGAGGGCGAGGTGGCGCGGGTAGAGATCGTGCAGGCGTGGTCCGGGGCCGGGGCGATGGAGCAACTGCGAGCCGCGCTCCCCGCGTGGATCAAGAAGGTGCGGCCGAAAGCGCTCGGGTGGTTCCCGGCGGGCCCGGCCGCGGCCCTGGTCACCGAACTCGGCAAGCGCCGGGACGGACAGGGCCGGTCCCCGCTAGAGCGGGTGATGCGCCGCAAGCCGGAGCCGATCAAGGCGGACGTGTCCGCCGTGTGCATGGCCTTCTCGGCCGAGGTGCTCGCACGGCGGGTCGCCCATCCCGAAGACGATCTGCTCACGGCGCACGTGGTCGGATCCGAGAAGCTGCGGATGGGCGACACGTGGCGGTTCTCCCGCCGCGGCGAGGGGCACTGCGATGCCGCGTACGCCGCGGCCGGGGCCGTGCACCTGGCGCGGATGCTCCCGACCCCGGTCCGCGGCGGGATCGTCCTGCCGTCCTCCGCGGCGCCCGACGGCGACCGTAGCGCCACCTGACGGCGGGCCCGTACTCTGTGAGCTGTGGGTTTGCTGCGCTGGTGGCGTACGGGTCGCCGCTCGTCCGCCAAGGACGTCGTCCGGCGCGACACCCACGACTCCCGCCGCCGCCCCGGGCCCGCCCCGGACCGCGAGGACTTCTCCCTCTTGCAGGGGCCGTGGTCCCCGGGCGGGATCTGGGGCGGCACCCACGCCGTAGCGCTCGCCGCACGGATCAGTCGCGAGGAGGCCCTGGAGGTCCCGGCCGTGATCCGGGGCAGAAACCTGATCTGTGGCACCGTGTCGTCGTTGCCGCTGCGGACGATCGACGCGCAGAATCGGCCGGTCGCTAGCCGGCTGCTCCAGCAGATCGACCCGACGGCGGGGAACTGCGTGACGCTGTCGCAGACGCTGGAGGATCTGATCTTCGAGGCGTCCGCGCTCTGGAAGATCACCGAATTCGGGTGGGACGGCTACCCGGTGGCCGCCGAGCACGTGGCCACGGAGCGCTGGTCGACGAACCCGCCCGAGGGCGTCATGCGGCAGCTCCCGTCCGGGGTGTTCCCCGGCGGGTCGATATGGATCGACGGAGTCGAGGTCGGCTCCGCCGAGGTGATCCGGTTCGATTCGCCGTTGCCGCCGCTGCTGGTCCACGGGGCGCGGGCGATCCGCCGGGCCCGGCGGATCGAGAAGACGGCCGAGACGTACGCCGAGGACCCGCGGGCCCTCGGCTACTTCCAGCCCGACGAGGACACCCCGTTCGACGGGGACGACGACCAGGACGCCGAGGTCCGGAAGATCCTCGACGCGTGGGCCGAGGCCCGCCGCACCCGCGCGACCGGCTATGTCCCCGGGTGGCTGAAGTACCAGGAGGCGGGCAGCCTGTCACCGGCCGAACTCCAGCTTGGCCAGCTCCAGCAGCGCGCGGCATTGGACGTCGTCAATCTCATGGGCCTGGACGCCGAGGACTTCGGGATCAACGTCACGTCCAGGACGTACCAGAACGCCGTCGAGCGCCGCCTAGACAAGATCAACGAGGTATACGGCCCGTATATGCGCGCCATTACGGACCGGCTATCCCTCGGCGACGTGACCAAGCGCGGACAGGTCGTCCATTTCGTCCTGGACGACTTCCTGAAAGCGGATCCGAAGGCCCGCGCGGAGATAAACCGCACCTATATCGACGCGAGGGTTCTCGACGTCGACGAGGTCCGGGCGCGGGAGGGATATCCGCGCCGTACGACGCCGATCGCCGCTGCGCCGTCCGCCGCGCCGCAGGATGCCCCGCGGGACGGTGCCGGGGCCGTGCAGCAGGAGGCCGCCACCATGTCGCGTCACCTCGGAGTCGTGAGCTTCTCCGGCGACGACACCGCCCGCCAGACGATCACGTTCTCCGCCGCCGACTTCCGGGCCTCGGCGGCCACCCGTACCGTGTCCGGGACCTTGGTCCCGTACGGGCCGGTGGGGGTGAACCGACGGGGCAAGTGGCGGTTCGCGCCCGGGTCGATCTACTGGACGAAGTCCGCGGTGTCCCGGGTGAAGCTGAACCGGGAGCACGACCGCGTGGGGAGCCTGCTCGGCTCGGCCCGGGTCGTCCGCGGCAGTGACTCCGGCGTCGACGCCGAGTTCAAGGTCGGCCGTCACCCGGCCGGGGACGAAGCGCTCCACCTGGCCGAGGACGAGATCCTCGACGGGCTGTCCGCCGAGGTCGAGGTGGAGGAGTGGCGGCCGGACCCGGTCGAGGACGACGTGATCCTCGTGACCAGGGCACTGCTCACCGGGGCGGCACTAACCGCCACCCCGGGATTCACCGACGCGCGGCTCACCCACGTGGCCGCGTCCCAACACGCTGGAGGGCGAGACATGCACTGCACGATGTGCGGCCACGATCACGCGCCGGGCACGCCGTGCGTGCAGACCGGCGGCGGCAACGTCCAGATGTCCGGTGGCCAGGGCGGCCAGCAGGGTGTCCAGGGCGGCGGCCAGGGCGGCCAGCAGGGTGTCCAGGGCGGCGGCCAGGGTGGCCAGCAGGGTGTCCAGGGCGGCGGCCAGGGTGGCCAGCAGGGCGGCGGCAACGTCCAGATGTCCGGCGGCCAGGGCGGCCTGCAGGGTGGCCAGCAGGGCGGCCAGGGCAGCACGGAGGAACGCTTCACCAGGGCCGTGGAGGCATTCACGGCCGCGGTCGAGGCCCTCGGCCAGGTGCCGCAGGAGCAGCGGCAGATCGTCCCGGCCGGGCGGGCCCGGGTCCGGGAGCCGCTGGTCTACTCCCTCGACGGCCGGGGCAATTCGTACGTCCGCGACGCCTGGGAGGTGAAGCGCGGCGCGTACGGGTCGCCCGCGACCGCCGAAGCCTTCGCCAGGCTGAAGAAGTACGAGGAGCAGACGCAGGACCTCGCCCGGGTCTCGTTCAATGCCCGTTTGGACGCGCAGATGTTCGCGAACGCGGGCAACACCACCGATCAGGCCCAGATCATCCCGCCCGGGTACCGGCCCGACCTGTACGTCGGACAGATCCCCCAGGGAAGGCCGTTGTTCGAGGCCATGTCGCGCGGATCCATCGCCAACGCGACCCCGTTCAAGGTCCCGGTGTGGGTGGGCAGTTCGGGCCTGTCCGGCACCAACTCCGAGGGGACCGGGCCCAGCACGGGGACGATCACCGACCACACCTACCGGACCGTCACCCCCACCGCGCAGAGCGGGGAGTTCATCATCACGAGGGAGCTGGTCGACTCCGCGAACCCTGCGATCGACCAGATCGCGCTCGCCGCGATGCGCGAGGAGTACTCCCAGGACACCGAGGGGGTCATTTCGACCGCGCTCGCCGCGGCGACCGACGACGGGACCCCGACCCAGGGCACCGCGTCGGCCACCTCGACCGAGGGGTGCTACGTCTACGTCGTGACCGGCACCGGGAACGACCTGGCCGCCGAGGGGATCAGGTTCGTTGAGGCGGAGTTTCCTTTCCATCGCTTCACGGTCGCTCCCGACCGGTGCCTGCTGTCCTCGCAGGGCTGGGGCGGCCTGATCCGGTCCGTGGACGACGTCGGTCGCCCTCTCTTCCCCTTCACCGGGGCGCAGAACGGCTACGGCACGGTCGGCCAGGCCGCGCAGACCATGAACGTCGACGGCTTGCCCGGGATGCCCGCGTGGGCCCTGGACACCGATTACGACGACGTCGTGATGTTCAACCACGTGGACGCCTGGGCCTGGGAGTCCCCCTTGCTGTCGTTCCGGTTCGAGGAGAAGCAGGGCCCGGAGAACATCTGCCTCAACATCTGGGGGTACTTCGCCTTCCAGATCCTGCGTTACCCGGGCATCCACGTCATCCGCTACGCGGCGGCCTGAGAGGAGCACGGCATGTCTCGCGCGACCCGCGCACGCACCACCGTCCAAGGGGTCTTCGTCCCCCGGACGGCGGCCGTGCCCCCGGCGACCGGCGAGTCGGAGGACCTGTTCTCGGTCTCCGGCCGCGTCCTGCTCACGGGGTTCTTCGGCCGCGTCACCGCGGCCATCCCGAACCAGTCCCTCGACTTCGACCTGGCCCTGGACCCGGACGACGGCGGGTCGGACGTCGCCCTGGCCACCCTGCTCGCCGTGGACAACACCGCGGTCGGCACGTGGCTGGTGCTCAACGCCACCACGGGCGGGGCCCTGGTCGCGGACCTCGACGTCTCCGACGGCGTCGACTTGGAGAAGCCCCTCGCGCTGGCCGCGGGCGACATCAAGCTCAACGTCGCGGGCGGCGGGGCGATCGGCACCACCGCCCGGGTCGAGTGGGGCCTGACCTACGTCCCGCTGTCCAACGACGGCGCGGTCGCGGCCGTCTGACCGAGGGAGGTCCGCCGTGGACGTCGTGATACCCGTGGGGCCCGACTGTGCGTCCGAGTTGCGGTACTGCCTGCGCTCGATCGCGGCGCACATGCCGACCACCGAGCGGGTGTGGCTGGTCGGGACGCCGCCCTCGTGGGCGGAGGGCACCACCCGCATCGACGTCCCGCAGGACGCGCACAAGGTCGCCAACTCGCGCCGGAACCTCAGGACCGCGTGCGAGCACCCGGACGTCCCGGAGGAGTTCCTGCTGTTCAACGACGACTTCTTCGTGATGACGCGGGTCGACGACGTCCCGGTGCTGCACGCCGGTCCCCTGGGCGCGCACTACGCCCGGGTCCACGCCAGGGTCGGCCGATCGGCCTTCGCCCGGATGCTCCACTCCACCGCGGACCTGTTGCACACCCGGATGCCGCAGGACGCGGACGTGCTGTCCTACGCGCTGCACCTGCCGATGCCGGTCAACAAGGCCGGGATGCTGGAGGCCATCGCGGCCGTAGACGGCCTGAAGTGGCCGGTGTCCCTGCGCACGGTCTACGGCAACCTCGCCGGGATCGGGGGCACCAGGGCGATCGACGTGAAGGTGGCGACCAGGGACCACCCGCCGGTCAAGGGCCCCTTCCTGTCCGTCTCGGATCGGGCCTGGGCGCTGTACCCCGTCGGCCGCGTGATCCGGGCGGCCTTCTCCGAGCCATGTGCTTTCGAGCGCCCGTCCTCTCCGGGCCCTGTCTCCCGGAGAGGGCGGGTCCGCAAGACTGCCCCGGTCCCCTCGAAGACGCCGGAGCAGCCGGCCCCCGACCCGGCACCCCTCATGGCCGGGTCGGGGACCGCGGCGGGGGAGGTGACCGAGGATGGCGGTAGCGACGGCGGAGGCGACGACTGAGCAGTCGGTCGCCCTCGGGGTGGGTGACGTCTGGGAGATCGGGGTCATCACCCTCGACGACGAGTACGACGGGGTCGCGGCCACGGTGGCCGTGACCGTCACCGACCCGGACGGGGACGTGACGACCCCCGCCGTCAGCGCTGACACCGACACCGGGATCGGCTACTACACCACGACGGTGACACTCGACGTCGCCGGGCGATGGCTGGCCGTGGCCGCCGTGTCCGGCGCCGTCGTCGCCGTGGTCCCGTACACGTGCTGGGCATCGGAGCCGACCACCGCGGCCGGGATGCCGGACTTGGCCGCGGTGAAGGCGTACCTCGGCGACACGTCCTGGACGGACGCGGAGATCACCTCGGCCCTGACGGCGGAGACGGCCGCGCAGCAGGCTCGGTGCAGGATCCCGGCGACCTACGGCCCGGACCTGGCCGAGGCCCTGAAGCGGCGCGTCGCCCGGAACCTCGCCGCGCGCGCGGTCCCGCTGGCCACGTACACGTCGTTCGAGGGCGGCGGCGGGACGTCGACCAAGGTCCCGTGGACGGACCCGGAGATACGTCGTCTGGAGTCGAGGTACCGGCGATGGGCGGTGGGGTAGGTGACCATCGCCGAGGCCCGCGCGGCCATCGCCGCGGCCCTGTCCACGGTCGACGGGTACGACGTCCGGGCACGGCCGTGGCGGGCGGCGGAGCGTCCGGGCGACGGGTGGGTCGTCATCACCAGCGTCCGGCCGGGTGAGTTCTTCTCCGCCGTCTCCGTGACGTTCCGCGCCGTGCTCCTGCTCTCCGCCGATCAGCTGGTCGCCGAGGAGTCCCTGGAGACGGACGCCGCCGCGCTGGTCCTCGCCGTCACCAAGGCGGAGACCTTGCTCCCGGCGAACGTCGACCTCAGCCCGGTGGAAATCCCGGTAGGCACCGCGCGCACCCCGTATTTCGCCGCCGTTCTGACCCTGACCATGGAGGTGTGAACCGTGCCCGATCTCGGTTCCCGCAAACTCGTCCTGTACGTCGACAGCATCGACTTCACCGACTCGGTTTCCGACGTCCGAATTACCGCGGGCGACAAGGACTCCGACTTCATGTCCTTCGCCGAGGCCCTCGCCGGGGGAGCCCGCCAGTACCAATTGCTGATGACCCTGAAGCAGAACACGGACGCGGCCAGTCTCTGGTCGTACGCCTGGGTCGAGGCCGGGACCGACGTGGCGGTGGAGGTGTGGCCGAACGGCTACAATTCCGGCGTCCAGTCCACCACGTATCCGCAGATCAGCGGGACCGTCACGGTGGTCGAGCCGGACGGGGACTTCATCGGCGGCGCGGCGAACAAGTCCACCACCGCTAGGTTCACGACACAGTTCTCGTGGACGTTCACGGCAAAGCCGACGCTGGACGACGGCACTAGCTGATGGCGGTCGGGGGAGGTGTCAGGGTCGACGGACTCAACCGGACGGTCCGTGACCTGCAATCCCTCGGCCTGGAAGTCGACGACCTGAAAGAGGCATTCGGCGACCTGTCGGCCGAGGGCGCGCAACTGGCGTCCTCGTTCGCACCTCAGGTAAGTGGTGACCTCTCGCGGACGATCCGCGGGAACCGCGCCAAGAACAAGGCCGTGATCACGGCCGGGAAGAAAAAGGTCGCGTACGCGGGCCCGGTCAACTACGGGTGGCCGGAAGGCCGCAAGAACTGGTCGGCCGTCCCGAGGAAACGCGGCGGATGGCCGATCGGAATAGAGGCTGCCGGGTTCATGGAAAAGGCGGACGAAGAGTTACGGCCCCGCGCACTCGCCGAACTCGAAACCGCTATCGACAGGAAAATCAGGGAGAGGGGACTTGGATGAGCGACCTGTTCGTGCCGGAGGTGGAGCCGACGGGGGAACCGACTGGGGAACCGACGGGGGAACCGGCGGCTAAGTTGTTGAATGCGTCGGACATTCTTAACTCAATGACAGGGTTCGACGAAATCGTTGTTGCCCAACGGTTCGGGAAGGATGTCCAGGCCCTTTCCAACACGATGACGTTGCGGGCCGCGCTTTTCTTGCACCTGCGCCGCGCCGGTGCCAAGGACACCGAGGCGTTCAAGGAATGCATGCACCTGCCCATCGGCGCCGTGAGCGACATGTTCCAGGACGAGTCCGAGGGCGCTAAGGCGGCGGAGGACCCGGGGGAAGACTGAGCCGCGTACTCGATCAGGAGTACGCGGAATTCGTCATCCGGACCCAGCTGCCGTACACGTTCCCCGAGTACATGTCCCTGACGCGGCGCCAGCGTGACCTACTCGTCGCCGAGGCGAATCGGAGGTAGCAGTCGTGGGCGCCACGATCAGGATTGCCGTCCTGGCCCAGACGGCCAAGGCCAGGGCCGGGGTCAAGGGCTTGGGCGAGGACCTCGGCGGCCTGGGCACCCGGGCCAAGGACACCGGGTCGAAGGTCAAAGCGTCCTTCGCGAAGATCGGCACGGCGGCCAAGGCCGGGGCCGCTACGGCCGGACTGGCCGCCGGATCCGCCCTGGCCGCCGGGGCTCTGACCGGATTCCAGCAGGAGAAGCTTCAGGCGAAGCTCGGCGTGCAGCTCGGCCTCGGCAAGGCCGAGGCGGAGAAGCTCGGGAAGACCACCGGGAAGATCTACGCCGCCGGGTTCGGCGAGGATCTCGGCCAGGTCAACCAAGCCGTGAAAAGCGTTTTCCAGAACATCGGGAAAGGCGGCACGGCCTGGACGGAGGACATCACCAAGAAGGTCCTCACCGTCTCCGACGCTTTCGACCAGGACCTGGGAAAGACCACGGCCGCGGTCGGCCAGCTCATGAAAACCGGCCTCGCCAAGAACGCGACCGAGGCCCTGGACGTCATCACCGTCGGTTTCCAGTCCGGGGCCGACAAGGCCGAGGACCTCCTGGACACGTACAACGAGTACGGGACCCAATTCCGGGAGCTCGGTGTTACGGGCAAGCAAGCTACGGGACTGTTATCGCAAGGGCTGAAAGCCGGTGCCCGGGATGCGGATAAGGTCGCGGACGCGCTGAAAGAGTTCACGATCCGTGCGAAGGACGGATCGAAAACCACGGCCGAGGGATTCAAGGCCCTCGGCCTATCCGGAAAAACAATGGCCGCCGACATCGCCAAGGGCGGGCCCAAGGCCAACGCAGCGCTGGACAAGACCCTTGACCGCCTACGGGCCGTGAAGGACCCCGTGAAGCGGTCCCAGATCGCCGTCAAGCTGTTCGGCACCCAGGCCGAGGACCTCGGGGACGCCCTGTACGCGCTGGACCCGTCCCAGGCCGTGGAGAGCCTCGGGAAGGTCGGCGGGGCGGCGAAGGACGCCGTCTCGTCGATGGACGAGACCCAGGCCCAGAAGATCGAGCGATTCAAGCGGAAGGTCACGCAGGGCTTCACCGACGCCGCGGCATCGGCGATCGAATTCGGGGAGACGAATCAGAAGTGGCTCATGCCGATCGCCGGGTCCGTGGCCGCCGTCGGCGGGGCGATCCTGGTCGCCAACGCGGCGACGAAGGCGTGGCAGGCGACACAGATAGTGATCAAGGGAGTCACGGCCACGTGGACGGCCGCGCAATGGCTCCTGAACGCAGCGCTCACGGCGAACCCGATCGGGATCGTGATCGTTCTCGTCGCTGCATTCGTGGCAGCGATCGTCATTGCCTGGAAGAAATCCGACACATTCCGTGAGGTAGTGACGAATGCTTTCAGGAAGGTAGGCGAGGGTGCGGGGTGGCTCTGGGACAAGATAGTAGCCGCGAAAGACGGAATAGTCGGGGCCTGGCATACGACGCAAACCAAGTTCTCCGACGGGTGGAATTGGATAGACAGGAAGGTAATTAAGCCTTTCAACCGTGGCATCGACGATATGCAAGTCGGGTTCAAGCGCGGTACCGATGCCATAGGGAAGGGATGGAACGAAATCCAGGAAGCGGCGAAGAAACCCGTCCGATTCACCGTGAACACGGTGATCGGCGGCCTGGTGTCGCAATTCAACAAGATCTCCGGGAAGGTCGGGATACCGGCCCTGCCGGTGCCGCACGTGAACTTCGCCCGGGGCGGGAGGATCTACGGGCCCGGCACCGGGACCTCCGACGACGTCCCGATCCGCGCGAGCGCGGGGGAGTGGATCATCCGGGAGAAGGCGGCCAAGAAGTTGGGGCCGCGGCTCATGGAGAAGATCAACAACGCGGACCGGCTCGACGTGGCCGGGGACATCGGGACCGCGGTGGTCCGCCGGTATGCGTCCGGCGGGGAGATCGGCGGGGCCGCGGCCGGGCGGGTGGCGGCCACCCGGGGGTGGCTGCCCTCGGTGGATCCGCTGCCGTACGTGTGGGGCGGGGTCGGCCCCCGGGGGTACGACTGCTCCGGTCTGGTGGGGGAGGTGTGGGCCCGCCTGACGGGGCGCTCGTCGTACCGGCGGTACATGACCACCTCGACGATCCTGTCCGACCCGCGGGGCCTCGGCCTGGCGCCGGGGCCCGGCCTGTACTCGATCGGGGTGAGCTCGACGCACACCGCCGGGAACCTGGCCGGCCTCGGATTCGAGGCCGCGAGCAGCAGGTCCGGGATCAAGATCGGCGGGGCGGCCAAGTCACCCGCGTCCTTCCCGAGGGTCTACCACCTGGCGTCGCTGGGGACCGCCGGGGCGGACGCCGGTGGGGACTCGGGGTGGTGGCCGCTGGGGTGGGTCAAGTCCGCCGCCAAGGCCGCGACGAAGAGCCTGCTCGGACCGTGGCTGCGCACGCTCGGGGACATGGGGATCGTCGGAGACCTCGGGATCGGCGCCACCAAGAAGATCATGGGCGGGATCTTCGACACCGGGGGGTACCTCCAGCCCGGGTACACCCTCGCGTACAACGGGACCGGCCGCCCGGAGAAGGTGATCCCGCCGGGCGGGGACACGCCGCCGGTCCGCATCACCCTCACGTTCGAGGCCTCCGGTGACCCGCTGGTCGACGTGATGTTCGAGGAGCTCAAGAAGCGGATCCGGGTCGAGGGAGGAGGAGACGTGCAGGTTGCGCTCGGGACGGGTGATGCACGGTGACCTTCTCCGTCGGCCTGGAGCTCTTCGTGGACGGGGCGTGGGCGGACATCACCGACGACCTGTCCGACGACGGCGTGCAGATCACCCGGGGACGGTCCGCCGAGGGGAGCCGCGTCACCCCGTCCCGGATGACGTGCCAGGTGCGGAACAACGCCGGGACCTACAGCCCGAGGAACCCGCGCTCGTCGTTGTTCGGGAAGATCGGCCGGAACACCCCGGTCAGGTTCTGGGTGGAGACCGGGTCCGTGCGCCTGGTCCAGGACCAGGGCACCCAGTGGCTGTGCGACGACTCGGCGGGCCTGTCGATCACGGGTGACATCGACCTACGGGTCGACGTCGCGCCGAGGACCTGGCGGCCGGAGTCGACGACCTTCCTGGGCCTGGTCAAGGGGGGCGCGTACTGGCTGACCCTGCACCCGTCCGGGCAGGTCACGATCGGGTGGAACGACGGCGCCGACGATCAGGCCCTCACCTCGACGGTGCCGGTCCCGGGCGGGATCACCGGGCGGAAGGCCGTCCGCGCGACGCTGGACGTCGACACCGGCGACGGGACGGCCGCGGCGACCTTCTACGCCGCCGACACCCTGACGGGTAGCTGGACCCAGGTCGGGGCCGTGGTGGAGCTGGGGGAGACCACCGCCATCGCGGACTCGGCGGAGACCCTCGGTACCTACCTCGACGTCGCGGCCGAGGTGTTCGGCCTGTCGGTGCTGGATGGTATCGGCGGGACCACGCGGGCCTCCGTCGACTGGACGGCCGTGTCTTCCGGGGCCACCACGTACACCGACGGACAGTCCAACGTGTGGAGCCCCTACGGGGACGCCGTCGTCACCGCCAGGCGGTACCGGTTCGTCGGCGGGGTGGCCGCGTGGCCGACCAGGTGGGGACTGAAGGGCGCGCCGACGGCCCGGACCCTGATCGAGGCGGGCGGGATCCTGCGACGCCTGGGACAGGGCGCCAGCCCCGTGCAGTCGGCCCTGCGCCGGGGCTGCGACGCGCTTCCCTACGCCGCGGCGTACTGGCCGCTGGAGGACGGCGCCAAGGCCGCCGCGTTCCTCGGCACCGCCGCGGCCCCGCCGGGCCGGCTACTGGGCGCCGTCACCCCGGCCGGGTACTCGGACTTCGACGGGTCCGGACCGGTGCCTACCATCGGCGACGGCGGGCGCCTGGCGTTCACGGTCCCGCCCTACGCCAACTCCGGCGAGGTGGCCGTCCGGTTCCTTTTGGCGGTCCCCGAGGACGGGATCACCTCCGACGCCATGCTGCTCAAGGCGTGGACGAGCGGGACCCTCGGGTGGGCGGAGCTGTGGCTCACCACCACCGGTGGCCTCTACACCAAGCTCTACAGCCACCTCGGCGTCCTCGGCCACACCACGTCCACCGTCGCCTTCGCCCTCAACGGCCAGCGGGTGCGCTGCTCGCTGGAACTGGTGCAGGACGGCGCGGACGTCGACATCACGATGGCCACGCTGGCCCCCGGGGCGTCGTCGGCCGCGGTGGGCACCGACACCAAGAGCGGACTCACCCTCGGCGCGGTCACCGGCATCACGGTCAACTTCTCCCAGGCGGACCTCGGCGGCACCGCGGTCGGCCACCTCACCGTCGAGCGGCAGGTCGTCTCGCTGTTCGGGCTGGCCGAGCAGATGACCGCCTACGCGGGCGAGCGCGCCGATACCCGGCTCTTGCGCCTGGCCGCGGAGAACGACATCGCGCTCGGCGTGGTCGGGGCCGGGGCCGGGGCCGAGCGGGTCGGCACGCAGGGGATCGGCACCCTCGCGAACCTGCTCGGCGAGGCCGCCGACGCCGACGGTGGCCTCTTGTTCGAGGCCCGCAACGACGACGCGCTGCGGTACCGGTCGCTGGAGTCCCTGTGGGGCCAGGACCCCGCCGTGACGATCACCTACGTCGACAACCTCCTGAACCCGCTCGATCCGGTGGACGACGACTCCGCGCTTGCGAACCGGGTGACGGTCACCAGGGCGGGCGGCGGGTCGTACACCGCCGAGGACGCCACGGGGCCTCTCGGGACGGCGGCCCCGCCGGACGGGGTCGGGGTGTACGAGTCGTCGGTCACGCTGTCCCTGGCGGGCGATGCCCAGGCCGAGCAGCAGGCCGGGTGGCGGCTCCACCTCGGGACGGTGGACGAAGCGAGGTGGCCGAAGGTCGGCCTCGACTTGGCTCACCCGGTGTTCCTGGCCGACCAGGACCTCACCGGCCAGGTCCTGGCCCTGGACCTCGGAGACCGGCTCGACGTCACCGACATCCCGGAGTGGCTCCCGCCGGGCCCGGTGTCGCTGCTCGTCGTCGGCTGCACCGAGACGATCACCCCACCGGCCAAGGGCGAGCGCGGGAGGTCCTCGGCGGATCCACCGTTCCATCACAAGATCGTTTTCACCTGCGTTCCGGCCGGGCCGTACCGGATCGGCACGTTCGTGGCGTCCGGGTACGAGACGTCGACCACGGGGACGGCCGGGGACCCGGACACCGTGCTGATGTCCGACGACGGCACCGGGGAAACCAACGGCACGGGCTGGGACTCCGGGAACTGGACGGCCGACGGGACCGGGTCCGGCGGGGGAGCGACGTACGAGTCGGAGGCGCTGCGCCTGGCGTCCGGCACCGCCGGGGGGTACGCGAGCGCCGCGCGCACGACGCGCACCGCGAACATCTCGGACCCCACCACCGTCGACATCTCCGGCACGTGGTCGCCGGACGCAAACGAGCCGTACGGCGCGGCCTTCATCAGAGGCAACATGTCCGGGGCCGACCTGGTCGACGGTTACTTGCTGTCACTGGGCAAGGACGCTACGGCGTACGTCTACCAGATCACCGACTACGGCGGGACCGGGACGGTGGAGCTGGGATCCTTCTCGTTCTCCGCGTCGTCCGGGAGCACGTACGGATTCCGGCTCCGCGCCGAGGGGACCCGGATCATGGCCCGGCTCTGGTCCGGCGCCGAGGGGTACGACCCGGTGGACGACGCCGCGACGTACCCGTGGGACGTCGACGAGACGGACGCGACCTGGTCATCGGGGCCGGTCGGGGTGACCGTCGGCGCCGGGAACGCCGCCGTGCAGCACGCCATCACCTTCGACGACATCGTGGTGACCGCGGCGGACGGCACGGCGGAGTCCACCGAGACGACGCTCACGCCGATCGCGGCGGGGCCGTCGGACACCCGCTACGGCACGGGCGGGTCCGTGCTGGACGACGCCCTGACGATCGACGGGACGTCCGCGGACGTCCTGGTCGTCTACGGGCCCGCCTGGACCGAGGACGAGGACGACCTGCCGCTGGACCTGGTGATCGGCGGCGAGCGGGTGACCTGTACCGCCGTGGGGTCGCCGAGCAGCGGCGTGCAGACCCTCACCCTCACCCGGGCGGTGAGCGGGATCCACCTCGCCCACGCGGCCGGGACCGCGGTGGACCTGGCAGACCCGTCGTACTGGGGCGCCCGCCCACTGGGCGGGGACCTGTACGTGGACTCCTCCGGCTCGACGTCCGGGGACACCGGTGGCGGCGGCGGGGACCCGGTCGACACCGAGACCCCGAACACGGTCCGGATCGGAGCCGACACGTACCCGCTGTCCGGGGTCGACCCGGGCACCGAGGGCGGGTGGGGCGGCGACCCGGCCTACCCCGGGGACCGCGGCGTGGACCAGCTGATCGTCTACACCGACGCCTACGGAAGCGAGACGGACACCAACCAATGGGGCGCCGAATGCCCCGCCGACGACGATCTGATCGTCAACTCCGTGAACGACAGGGAAGCGACGCAGGATCTGGACGGCACGGCGATCCCGGACCCCGGGTACGTGCTCTCCGGGCACAACGCGGCCCGCCAGTGGCTGCTCGCGCACGCGACCGTGGGCGCCCAGGCAGAGTTGATCTACGTAGCGCCCGGCGGTGACCCGGGCGGCGGCGAGGGCGGCGGCGGCGAGGGCGGCGGGGAGATCGGCCCCTACCCGTCAAAGATGATCTCCATCTACAAAATGATCTTCTCGTCGACCGGGGTCGACCTGGACACCCTGGACCCGCCCATCGGCGAGGTCAGGTTGGCCTTCGCCAACGGCTCCCCCCTCGGCCTGGTCGGCTACGGCGCCGAGGGCGAGTCCTCCCTCAAGGCCGCCGTCGCCAGCCAGCGAGCGCTCGGCGTCCGGATCGTCGTCAGCATCGGCGGGGCCGGCTACACCGTGAGCCTGTCGAACACGTCCGCGTTCGTCTCCCAGTTCCAGGCCATCGTGACCGACCTCGGAGGATGCGACGGAATCGACTGGGACATCGAATCTTCGGCATTCAACCGGTCCAACGTCGTGACGATTTCCAAGGCCCTCAAGAACATTTACGGGTCGGAGTTCGCAATCACCATGGCTCCGAACGGATCGAATGTCGGCACGTACCTTCCGGCAGCGGTGGAACTACACCAGAACAATGCCCTCGACAACTACGGGCAGCAATTCTACGATGCCCCGGTTTCACTGGCAGCAGCCAAGGGCAGGATCGCCGAGGCTATCAACGCCGGTATTCCCGCGTCGAAACTCAGCGTCGGCATGATGATTGCCAACGACTCGAGTCATTGGACCAACACACAATGCGCCGACTACATGGCCGACATCAAGGCCACGTACGGCGTGACCAAGGCGTACCTGTGGGAATCCCAGCGCGCAGGGACGTCCCAATGGATCAGCGACATGAATAATATTCTGTGAGGAGGATCCGTTGACGATCCGTGCCGGGGCCCGGCTCGACGCCACCGACTTCGACCTACCCGCCGCGGTGACCGCCTACGGCGCCGGGCAGAACACCGTCACCGCCACGTCCTTCGCCGACCTGCCGACGTACCCGTGCGAGGGCGAGCTCACCAACCCCCACCCCACCCTTCCCCTGCTCGTGCTGGTCACCTACTCCGCGTGGATGAACTGCTCCGCCGGAGTGGGGGTCCGCGCGGCGCTCGCCATCTCCGGCTCGACGACCGTCGTCGCCGGGATCGGCGGGGGGGCCGCGGCCGGGTGGGGCGAGGTGCTGTACGAGGGCGACAACGGCACGAACTCCCAGCACTCCGCGTCCTACACGGTGGAGCTGCCCGTCAGCGCCAACGCTGCGACCTTCACGTTCCAGGCGTACCGGGACTCCGCCAGCGGAACGCAGCAGGTCAACTACCCGACCTTGCGCCTGATCCCGCTGCGGTACGTGAGCTGACCGGTGGACGCCGATGCGTGGGTGTTCCTCGGCGGGACCGTCACCACGGTCGGGGCGGTCCTGGTCGCCCACATCAACGCCACCCGCCGCCAGGACGCGGTCGAGGGCAAGGTGGACGAGACCATGGCGCTGTCCCGGCCCACCGGCAACGGCTTCGCCCAGTGCGTCCGGGAGAGCCTGTCCCGCCTGGAACACACCCAAGCGGCGCTCGCCGCCGACGTGGCCTCCCTGAAGGGCCAGGTAGCCGACCAGGCCGTCGCACACGCCCGCCTGGAGGGCAAGCTGGACGGGCACCTGGTCAACCTCGGGATCTCGGCCGCCGTCGGGACGCGCCCCGACCCCGGCCCGGTTGTCGACTCATAACACAGTCCTCTATTGTTGTGCCATGACGTCCACACCGACCGAGGGAATGACCCCTCACCAGCAGCGAGCAGCGCACGCACGCGCCGTCCGGATCCGCCGGGCGGACGAGAAGTACGCCGACAGGCTCCGCGGCCACGGATGGCAGTGTGTGGCCCCGGAGGACGTCGACCCGGCCGAGGACGGCACCGGGCGTGGCGACCGATGAGGTTGACCCTGCGGCGCCGGATCCGCATCGGCCGGGGCCGGCACCTGAACGTGACCCGGGCGGGGGCAACCGCCTCGCAGCGCATCGGGCCACTGACGATCACCAGCGGGGGGAGGGTCTACCTGCGGCTCTGCCGAGGGATCGTCCTGCGGATCAAGTAGTTGTCGGTCGGCAGGGCAGTTCCGGTCCGTCGTCGCCGCCCCACCGACCTTCGGAGCCTCGCAGAGCCTCCGGTGAGCGCCCCGCCTGCGCGGGGAGCACCACGCAACCGCCCCAAGCCAAGGGAGATAGTCACGTGATCGTCACGGTAACCGCTCCACCGCGGTCCCTTCAACACGCAGCGGATAAGAACGCTCGCATCCCGGTCAAGGAATCCGCTTCATGAACGCGGCGGAGGGCACGCTCACCCGCCGCCGGCGCTTCGTGCAACTGCCCGACGACCTGGTGTTCGACTCCCGCGTCAGCGCCCACGCGGTGCGGCTCTGGGCCTGCCTGGACAAGTACGCCGGGGCCGACGGACGCGCCTTCCCGAAGGTCGCCACCCTCGCCGCCGACCTGCACACCTCCACCGCCACCATCGACCGCGCACTGAGGTGCCTGGTCACCACGGGCTGGATCACCAGGCGGCGCCGCGGCTTCAGCAACGTGATCGACACCGTCCTGAACGACGAACCGACACCGCCGGCCACCACGGAAACCTCACCCGTGACGCGACCGGAAACCTCACCCGTGACGTGTCCAGAGAAGGACACCCACTTGAAGGACAAACCCCCCTACCCCCCGGCCCGCCCCGCCGGACGAGCCACCACCAGAACACCGCTCCGGTACCCGAGCGCTCGCGGACCGCTCACCGAGCGCTCACCCGCACCGAGCGCTCGCCGCTCACGAGCGCTCACCACCCCGGCCGGACCCGAGGGAACCGACGGCCACCCCGAGCACCCCCACCACCCCAACGCCGCTCGAGTTTGCGCCCGACTCCACCGCGCGCGCCGTCTCCCGCTCACCCCGGAGCAGCTGCTCGCGTGGTGCTACCGACTCGGCGGCGGCGACCCGTGGACCGGGCAGGACGTGCTCAAGCAGGCGACGGACCGGGAGCTGGACACCGCCCGCGACCCGGGCGCCGCTCTCCGCGCGCGGCTGGCCCGACAGTCCCCTTGATATGGCATGCGCTATCTGATAGGCTCACGCTATGAGCAGTCGCACCGAGGTCAAATTCCAGGGGGGGCCCCTGGACGGGACCACCTACAGCAAGCGGCTCCCGGGCCGCCACCCGATCTACCGCGACATCGACGGGTACCCCATGGACGTCGCGACCGGCGACCGGATCATGGGCGGCCGATCGCACATCGGCCAGTGCTACCGGCTGGTCTCCGACCACGCCGCCCCGGACCTGCGCACCGTCACATACAAGATCGCCACGACCGACAACCAGGAGTGATCATGCCGACCACCGAGCGCATCCTGACGTGGGACGTCCTCGAATCCGCGGGGATCGACACCGAGCGCGTGGACCGTGGGACGAACCCGCAGGACACGTCGCGGGAGCTGTACCACGCTCGCTCGACCGACGGCCAGAGCCGGCTCATGTTCACCGAGGACGAAGACGGCTGGACGGTCATGGAGTACGAGCGGGAAGAAGCATGGTTCACCTACTGGGCACCCGCGGGGCAGGCCCCGGAGTTCTTCACCGACACGCAGGACCTGCTCGCGCACGTGCGCGAGTGGCTCAGCAAGAACTGATGACCCGTCCGCTACGTCCGGGGCCGCGTCACCGCGGCCCCGGCCAGACGATCGGAGGAGAAGTGTTCAAGAGGCTATTCGCGTGGCTCAACAAGTGCGAGATCTGCGGGACGCCGTACTGCCACGACCGCACCTGCGACGAACTGAAACTAGACCTGAGGGCATGGTGATTCCCGTGCAAGGAGATCGGCGGTACTTCGACAGCTACCTATCGGCCATCGACGAGTTCGGTGTCACCAGCCATGAAGCGAACGTCGCGATTACCGCGGCGGTCGCGAACGGCTGGTCCTGGTCGGGCATCACCCTGGCCCTGATCGAGGGTGACCAGCCCGTCGTCGGCACCTGGCCGACCGAGGGGGACCGCCGATCCGGCGAGCGGCGTGGCGAGGACAGGCGCTGCGGCGAGCGACGGAGGCAGGACCGGCGGGAGAGCGACGTGTCCGACCACCCGCGCCCGGGAGACATGGCCGAGCCCATCTTCGGGGATCTCGACCCACGGCGGGTGACCAAGGTGGTCCACGCGACGTCCGACGGCGACTTCAACTTCTCCGAGGACCTGATCTGGCTGGACATGGCCGGAGTGGAAGTCGGCCCGTTCCTCGCGGAGAAATACACCTACAGGCGGGGGGACAAGTGAACGAGATGACCAAACAAGAGCTCACGAAGGACCTGTTCGCCGGGTACCTGGCAGCGAAGAGGCACCAGACCCGCGCGATGGGCTCCCTGTGGGCCCGGACGCGGACCGCACGGGAAGCCGCGTTCGCGGCGGCCTGGGACGCCGCGGACATGCACGGCATCGCCCACCGAGCCCCCCAGGTGGCCGCCCGGGCGTACCGGGCGGCACCTGTCCCCCTGTACGCCCCCTGGCACCGCATCGACACGTGGCGGGGCCGTGCCGCCGACGCCGTGGAGTGCCTGACGGCCGCGCTGGTCGCCGCGGCCACGACCACCGCGACCATCTACCTCCTGACCCTCATCCCGCCGTTCGGGCGGATCCGGGACGTCCTGCTGGACGCCCCCGGCCCGGGCGCAGACTTCATGAAGGCCGTCGTGACCGCAGGGATCATCCCCCTCACCATCGGACTCGGTGTCACCGCAGGGACCACGCTCTGGGTCCACCGCACGGTCACGTCAGGGCAGCGTGCCAGGGACGCGCAGGACGCCATCTCCGGGGCACAGTTGGCCATCTGGACCAGGGACCTGATCGGGACGACCCCGTACTGGACGTGGTCGCAGTACCGGATGCTCACCTTCCCCGTGGCGGCCATCCTCGGCCCGGTCCACCCCGGGGATCCGAGACAGCACCGATGACGAGCGGCGGCTGGCGCGGAGGCTCCACCTCCGCGTGGCGGCGCCTACGTGTGCTCGTCCTGGACCGGGACGAGCACACGTGCAAGGTCCGGCTCCCTGGCTGCACCGGCGTGGCTACCCACGTCGACCACATCGTTGCCAAGGTCCACGGCGGGACCGACCACCCGGGAAATCTCCGCGCCAGCTGCCGGGAATGTAATCTCCGCCGGGGCACCGGCCCCGACCCCGACCCATCCCCGAAAAGGATCACGAAGTGGTGATTAATCCGTGGTTCGTGTGTCACGAACACACCACCGAAACCACCGAAGGAAAGCCGAATACCTTGCGTGAATGGCCTGCACGCCGCACATACTCAGTCTCCATGATGTTCCACCCGAAAGAATACGCACAGATCGGTTCACTCATCATCCACCGATTCGACGAGGAGGTTAATTCGGAATGCATGACTAAGGGCTACCCGAAACCTCCCGCAGACACCCAGAAAACCATCATCGGTCTACGTGAGAACGACGGACCGGACAAAGACCAAAAGGCGTTCGTCGAATGCGAAACATTCGACGAACGAGCCTTATTCGTGCAGATCTACACGACATGGACCAGCTGATGAGAGCTACCGCCCGCCCCTACGTCCTGGACCACGACCAGGACGGAGCCGCCGCCGCCGCCGCGCTCGCCGCGCTCGCCGCCGCCGCCGCCGCGCTCGCCGTACTGATCACCAGGAGGAGAAGGTGACCGAGACCATCGACGTCCCAGACCGGGGCCGGGGGGACATCCCGGAGGACCACGGTCGACCGGACTGGCACGACGGCGTCCCCGTGGACGACCACGCGGAGCCGGACGACGCCGGATGCGGGCCGGACCAGGCAATCCGATGACACCGACCCCCCGGGCCGCCGGGAAGCGCAGCCGCGCCGACCTGGGGCTACGCCCACCACTGTCCCGGTCACGGCGGATCGAACCCGGCCAAGGCGGATGCACCCTGCACTGGGGAGGCCCACCGGCGTCGATCCGCACCCACGCGGACTGCGAACGAACCTGGCGCGGATGGCAGACCTTCCACACGAAGGTCCGCGGCTGGGTCGACATCGCCTACACGGCCGGTGTCTGCCAGCACGGGTACGTGCTGGCAGGACGCGGATACGGCGTCCGTACCGCGGCCCAAGGCACGAACCGCGGCAACGAGATCAGCTACGCCTTCTGCCACATCAACGACACCACCAACAAGCCGACCCAACAGGCCCTCGACGCGATGACCTGGCTAGTGGCCGACGCCAGGGCCCACGGCGGCGCAGGGACCCGCGTGTGGCCGCACAAGGCGTGGCACTCCACCGCCTGTCCTGGGAACACCCTCGCCGCGCTCGCGGCCCACCTCGACCGGGAACCGATCGCACCGGCCCACCTACGGAAGGACGACGACATGCCTACGGCACGAGAGATCGCGGACGCCATCCTGGACACCCCGGTCCCCGGCGGAGACGTCGGGACCGACGAGCAGCCCCTCACCTTCCGGTGGATGCTCCGCCGGGACTACCACGCGGACTTCGCCGCGCTCCCGCTACTCGGAGAGATCAAGGCCCTGCAGGACCAGATCCTGACGGAGCTGCGGGCGCTCGCAGAGAGGACCACCCGATGACGGACATGCAGGATCAGAGAGCGATCGACCACCCTGCGACGAAGCACCTGCTGAGGTACTTCGCCGCCGATCATCTACCGCCCGGCCTACGCCAGGTGTCAGAGCCAATGCACGAACTCGCAATGACCCTGGCCGAGACGCTCCCGCCCGGCCCTGAGGCCCTCACCGCACTACGCAAACTCTTGGAGGCCCAGGACTGCATCATGCTCGCCGCTCTCGACGAGACCAGCACCACCATCGGCCAGGCGGCGGACACCGCCGCCGCGGCCCCGCCGGAGCGGCGGCTGCTGAGGGATCGGCACGGGGACCTGTGGCTGACCTACCCCGAACGACCCGGACTGCTGTGGTTCTCGGCCGATCGGGACTGTCTAGCGGTGGACGTGGAGCAGGTGGAGAAGCTGTACGGGCCGCTGCGCCAGGTCCCCTGGCCGCACTGCAACGACTGAGGGGACCAGATGACGGACACGCAGGATCAGAGAGCGATCGACCACCCTGCGACGAAGCACCTGCTGAGGTACTTCGTCGCCGAGCATCTACCGCCCGTCCTACGCCAGGTGTCGGAGCCGATGTGTGAGCTTGCAGTGAGCCTGGCCAAGACGCTCCCGCCCGGCCCTGAGGCCCTCGCCGCACTGCGCAAGCTCTTGGAGGCCAAGGACTGCGCCGTACGCGCCGCTCTCGACGAGGCCAACACCACCATCGGCCAGGCGACGGATACCGCCGCCGCCTGCCTGCCGGAGCGGCGGCTGCTGAGGGATCGGCACGGAGACCTGTGGCTGACCTTCCCCGAGCGGCCCGGATTGCTGTGGTTCTGGGGCGAGCAGGACTCCAGGGCGGTGGACATGAAGCAGATAGAGGAGTTGTACGGGCCGCTGCGCCAGGTCCCCTGGCCGCACTACATCGACGACTGAGGGGACCAGATGACGAACGCACATGATCAGAGAGCGATCGACCACCCCGCGGTCAAGCACCTGCTGAGGTACTTCACCTGCAACGACCCGAACCACTCCCTCGCCGATCCCTGGATGACGCGCCAGGAGGGCGGGACGATCACCCTGGAATGGCCACCCGGCGGCGGGGACTACGCGCTGTGCTCGCGCGAACTGATTGAGCAGATGGTGAACATGCACAACGAGATGATCGCCGAGCGCGACGAGAGCAAGCGCAGGTTCGACGCGCTATTCGATCGGACCGAACATCTGATCTGGCCAGGCTGACGCCGAGGGGGTGTCCGTTTTCCCCTCCCCGGGGGGGGCGCGGACAC
>Ga0210085_1000262_pt1 | contig 23344 bp, 20 predicted proteins | sample China_Galinas_PW_5_FD_184866 | JGI IMG/M metagenome (GOLD analysis project Ga0210085, IMG submission 184866) | Wetland microbial communities from San Francisco Bay, California, USA, that impact long-term carbon sequestration - China_Galinas_PWC_D1... | ecosystem: Environmental > Aquatic > Marine...
GTGCCATTTCCGTGGTGGAGCTGAACGAAATCTTTCGCCAGGCCAGAGAAAGTCGGATTATTGTCAATGCCCATAAAATTAACAGCGGAATTCTGCCGACATTTGAAGACGATGTGCCGGGCAACGATTTTTATTTCATCCACCAGGAAGATCCTGAAAAAGTTCTGGAAATCATCCTGGAATTGACCAAAGAACGTATCCCCAAACGTTTTGGGCTGGATCCGGTGGACGACATTCAGGTGTTGACCCCCATGCACAAAGGCGTGGTCGGGGCCGGCAATCTCAACACGGAGCTTCAAAAAAGTCTGAATCCTTTTCAGGAGGAAATCACTCGGGGAAACCGCAATTTCAGGATAAACGATAAAGTCATGCAGATACGTAACAACTATGACAAGGAGGTGTTCAACGGAGATATCGGCAGGATTACCCGCATACGGCCGGACGAAGATGAGATTACGGTAATGTTTGACAACAGAGAGGTCCCCTATGCGTTTTACGAACTGGATGAATTGGTGCTGGCATATGCCGTTTCCGTACACAAGTCACAGGGATCGGAATATCCGGCCGTAGTGGTTCCTGTTCTCACCCAGCACTATATGCTTCTCCAGCGAAACCTGATCTATACCGCCGTCACAAGAGGTCGCGACTTGGTGGTTATGGTCGGCACGCGAAAAGCACTCGCCATGGCCGTAAACAACGATAAAACGAAAAAACGGTTCACAAATCTTAGATACAGAATGACCTGAAACGCCGTGAGATGTTAAGACTTGCTGGAAGTAATCGTCTGAAAAGAAGTGATTTTCTGTTTCACCCTACGGCTCTTGCATTTCGGGCATTGAAACTTTTTCTTTTCATACGCTGAATTTTTCATCATCGGGGTAAAGGGCTTTTTACATTTTTCGCAAATGAATTCGTAAGTCGGCCTCGTAAACCCTTTTTTATATATAATGTCCTTTAACGCTGAAGATTATAAATGTTCCTTGTTTCTATCTATGGCAGGGCAAAACATTGAATTCTTCTATTATCTCAGTTGATTTTGTTTTACTATAGTTTCTTTTTACGTTCTTTAACCTTTTCTTTTTTATATCGAGAATCTAATAGTTTAGTAACTTTATCGGTAAGGTCTATTTCTTTTGGAGAATAAAGGGTACCACTAGTATTTTTAATTAAAAGATAACCTTCCTTTTTTCCTACTTCAGCAATAATTTCTTCAACAATTTGGGTTATGTTTTTTAATCTTTTTATTTCTTCTTTGTTAAAATCATTTTGATATTTTTCCTTTAGTTTCTCAGCATCGTAAATTTTAATTCTTAATTCACGGGTTTTTTTGTCAAATTTTTCCCTATTTGCCTTCGAAAGGGTTTCCTTTGACAAAGATAGCTTCTCAACTTCCTTTTGCAGCTTTTGAATGTCCTTCCCTTTAGCTTCAAGATCAGCGGAAAAGCCGGCATGGAGTTTTTTGAGTTCATTTGTCATTTGTTTACCAAGCAATGATGTATCAAGAACTTTTTGAGTATCTACAACACCTATTTTGACAATATCTGCACCATATGAAGGCATGATAAAAGCAATAATGATGAAAAAATGAACTAAAAAACACAATTTTAAATTATGCATCTTTATTCTCCTAAATTAATTGATGTTCCTTTAATTTTTAAGTGAAAAATATAAAAAGCCGATAATCGTGTCAATAATTAAAAAATTAACACCCTGATTCTGATATGTATCAATAGAACCGGTTTTTAAAATCGAACCTTTAATCAGATCCTTGGAATCTTGAACATCTGTAATAGAGCAGAAATTCGACATGTATGGCCGACTCAAGCAGAATGATGACGTCTTCAGTAGATATGTAATGAAAAAGTGTTCATATCACAAAAGCAAAATAAAGTGTAAATTTTAGTGCCTTCTCAATGTCGTGTTTTCGTGATTGAATTTAATTGGGGTCGGAAAGTTTTTCTTCCAAGCGTCTCCCAAACCCCTACGAATTTGGGAGACGCTCAGAAGGTTTAAGCGGCAAAACGGAAGGCTTTTTCAGCGGCATTACGCATTTCGTCGGGCGTGAACGGTTTGGGAAGGTAATCCACCGCACCCATCCTCGAGGCTTCCACGGCGGTTTCGATACTGGCATACCCGGTAATAATAATGACCATGGTTTCAGGTCTTCTGTCACGAATCGCCTTTAGAAGCTCAAGGCCGTTAACTTCCGGAATTTTTAAATCCAGAACAACCAGCGCATACGCTTTTTGTTCGATTTTTTCAAGGGCCTCGGCTTTGGTAACAGCCTGATCCACGTGAAAATCTTTCTTAGAGAGTATCTTGCGAACGTTGTTATTGACGGCAACTTCATCGTCGATCACCAAAATTTCCGCCCGGACGGTTTTTTGCGGAAATTCAATAACATCCGCCGAAACTTCGGATGTTTGGGCCATCATTTGTGCAACATTCTTTTTAAGTTCTTCATACGGTATGTACGATATACCTTCATGCTGAAGGTTCAACACATATTCGGGACCGGTGATGGATGCCACTTCTTCATAGTTAAAGGGATAATCGATACCAATCAATTTTTCAGAATCAAAGCCTTTTGCTTTGGCCATCTTTTTCTTTCTGGCTTTCAATTGCGGGCATTCACCGGTTTTGTTTCCGCCTTTGCAGGTATTTCCCAGCTTTTTAAATATTTCGCATACCATATTCCCAAGGTTGCAATAACCTTCCAGGGTTTCCGGTGCAGCTTCGACCACCGGCATGTCTGAAGGTCCGAGCTTGTCTACAAAGTCATCACCTGCATATTTTGCAACCTCTTCCCTGTCAAAGGGAATATCGATATCGATAGTCTCTCTTTCCTTTTCCGTGGTGGGTGCCTCAATGAGTTTACCGGACAACGCCAGTTCAACCGTCGATCTCAACTCATCAGGAGTAAAGGGTTTTGAAACATAGTCCAGGGCTCCCAGCCGAATGGCTTTTACCGCTGTATCGGTGGAAGCATAGGCGGTCATCATCACCGCTTTTGTTAACGGCCATTCCTTTTTGACAAGCTTTAAAAATTCAAGGCCGTTCATGCCCGGCATCACAATATCGGAGATAAGAAGTGCGAATGAATCTTTGGCCATCTTTTCCAGGGCTTCTTTGGCACTGGTGGCGTGTATGATCTCATAATCATTTTTGGAAAGGATTTTCTCCACATTTTGACAGATTTGTTTTTCATCATCGACCACCATTATTTTTGCTGCTGTTGCCATGTTGTCCTCCTTAATAAATTTTCTATTCAATTATTTTTTAATCTGTTTTTGTTGCTGTATGATGTTTTGCTTTTTCTAATTGCATGATGTGTGCCAAGAAAGTTAATCTGAGTTATTCTATTGATATTATTTATTTTAATTAGAATATGGACCTTTAGACAAAGGTAACGTGTATAAATTAAATATACTTTTGAACATGAAACAAAAAAACACATTTTAAACGGAATCGACGTATATGCCGATGTTGACATCTTTTGAATAAAATTTCACAATTATTTGAATTTACTTTAAATAAAGCTATAATGATAAATGGTTCGTACGGGTAGGCACACGCTTTTCAGGGGTCTTTAAAGAAATTCCGAAGATCGTATAATTAAAATATACAGGGTATATGTTCTTTATATTTGTTTGTGTTCAATGGCTTGGGCTTCCCCGCAAGCGCTTATCTATATTTGAGCTTGGGGAGTTTTTCTACTAAATCCTTAAATATTAGCGGAATGGATAATCTTTTTTTAAAACGGGTGCTGTTTGAGTGGCTTAGGGATCGTTAGAAAGAACAGACGCATACCGACATCGTATCTTTTAAAGAAATTTTAAATTACACAGCAAATCTATTGATTTTATAAAAGTTGATTCCTGTTCTTTCTTTACGGACCCTTGCCACGAGTTCACGCGTTTTAAAAAAAGATTATCCATGAAGCGATCTTGGATAACAACACCCCGAAGGCTCACCTATATTTATGTATCCGCTTTGCCGGATCTTGGAAGTGTGACCTGGTGCTTTTTCATTAGCGACTGGAAGTTGGTTCTTTGAAGCCCCACTTTCCGGGCGGCCCGGGTGACATTCCAGTTGTTTTTCATCAATGCATTCATCACGAAATTCTTCTCGACGTTAAGTACGGCTTTCTGTCGAATTTCTTTTTTGACGTGTTTAAGTTCATCATTGGTTTCAGGAACATGATCGATCAGTTCTTCAATACCGGCCATCTCTCCCAAAAGCGGAAGTTCTTTAGGACTTATTTTGTCTTTTTCACACAAAATAACCGCCCGCTCGATAATATTTCTCAGCTGCCTGACGTTTCCGGGCCAATCATATGCCGTCAAACGTGCCACGGTCTCATCATCAAACCCGATGATTTTTTTCTCGAATTCAAGACAAAAATGTTGTAGAAAATGATAGGAAATGGACAAGATATCCGCTTTTCTTTCTCTTAAAGGGGGAATAAAAATCGGATATACAAAAATGCGATAATAAAAATCTTGTCTGAAAGAACCCGCTTCAACCATTTCTTCAAGATTTTGATTGGTGGCAAAAATCAATCGGACATCCACTTTTTGGATCTTGGTGCTCCCTAAGGGCAGAAACTCTCGATTCTCTAAAAACCTCAACAATTTGCTCTGAACATTCAGACTTATATTGCTGATTTCATCCAGAAACACGGTGCCGTTATTGGCCAGTTTGAATATTCCGTCCTTGTCATTGCGTGCATCCGTAAACGCGCCTTTGGTATAACCGAAAAGCTCGCTTTCCAAAAGGGTATCTGACAAGGTTCCGCAATCTACGGCAAAAAATACCTTGTCTTTTCTATGGCTATTGGCATGGATCGCCCTTGAGATCAGTTCTTTACCGGTTCCGCTTTCCCCGTAAACAAGCACCGTCGCGTCGGTGGGCGCCACTTTTTGAACCATGGAAATCACCTTCTTGATTTTCGGGCTTTCTCCGATGAGCTGATGGGAAACCGATTTTCTTCGCGATTTTTGTTCCAAAAGTTTTCGATTTTCAAGGAGCATCTTTCTTTGAATCAGGGCCTGTCGAACAACCGCGCGCAATTCGTGTGGCGTAAACGGTTTCGGGAGGTAGTCAAAAGCGCCCATCTTCATGACTTCGACGGCAGAAGAAACACTGGCATAGCCGGTGATAACGATGACCATGGTATCCGGATAAGACGATTTCAATCGTCGAAGAACTTCCATACCGCCCACGTTACTCATTTTTAAATCAGTGACCACCACATCGAACACGGTGTCGTCCACCATTTTTAACGCGTCATATCCATTGAGGGCATATTGGACGTCATAATCCATTTTAGAGAGTATTTTGACGCAGTTTCGGCCAATCGCAGGCTCATCATCGATAATGAGGATAAGAGGATTATGACGGGTCATTTTGATTTCCTTGGTTATACGGGAGACTGATGACAAACGTCGTACCCTGACCCGGCCGGCTTTGAACCTTGATGTCGCCGCCGTGCCGTCCGATGATGCCGTGTGTAATGGCCAAACCAAGGCCGGTTCCAATTTCCCGGGTAGTAAAAAAAGGTTCAAAAATTTTATCTATGATCTCGTCGCCAATCCCTTTGCCGGTATCGCTCACGTTTATGCTCACAGATTGGTTATCCGGTGAAAAGGCCGTTGAAACTGTAATCTTATCTCCGGGCCCAGTGGCGTCCGTGGCATTGAGGATAAGATTGATGAGTGCCTGTTGAATCTGTTCTTTATCCAACAGCAATTTCGGAACCTTATCGGAAAGCGTTTCTAAAATTTGTACATCCTTGAATTCAGCCTGTTTTCGGGTTAAACGGACACATTCGGTAATGATGTCATTGATGTTGTGATGCTTTTTGGCCGGCTTTGTTTGACGGGCAAAATCGAGAAGGCTGGCAACAATCTTGCGACAGCGAAGCGCTTCATTGGCGATGATTCCCAGTTCCTCATACATGGAATTTTTCGAATCGATATCCTCCTGGATCAACATGGCTGTTGTCAGAATGGTGGTAAGCGGGTTGTTGATTTCATGCGCAACGCCGGCGGACAATCGGCCGATGGAAGCCAGTTTATCCTGTTGCATCATCGCCTGCCGGATATTGATGTCCGCCGTAATATCCCGGGAAAGCTCGATGGCGCCGATGATCTCACCGTTTTCAAAAAGCGGGTACGCGGAGATTGAATAATAGACATTCTTATTATCCTTGTCCTTGTGGATATGGGTCTCCGTTGTCGGCTTCCGGGTCATCAGTGTTTCCTCAAGGGGACATTTGTGATCTTCGCCGGAACATGGCTTCGTCAGCCTGTGGGTAATTTCATAGCAGTAACGACCCACAGCCTCTTTTCGCTCCAAACCCAATTTGTTAAGAAGGGTTTCGTTGATATCCAGAATCCGGTAGTCAGACCCGATGATCATCACATCTTCTTGAATCAGTTCATTGATGAAAACATCATACATGGCCCTGTTACGATTATACTGCTTTAGTTTTTGACGCATTTGAATTTTTTCAAAGGCCCTTTGAAGCGCCATCTCCAGTGCATCATCATTAATCGGTTTTGTAATAAAATCGGTTGCTTCATGTTTTAAACTTTTAATGGCAAGCTCCAAATCCCCGTGGCCGGTCAGCATAATCACTTCTGTTTCCGGATTTTTACTTTTGATTTTTCGAAGCAGCTCGATGCCGTCGATGCCGGGCATTTTGATATCGGTAATCACCACCGGAATATCATTATCATTCAAAATCTTGAGGGCTTGTGTGCTATTTTCAGCGGTGAGAACATTATACCCGGTATGGGACAAGGAAATATCCAAAACTTCCCGGAGATCGGCCTCGTCATCAACCAGTAAAATTGTTTTTTTCATTGTTTTGGTTCCTTTACGGGGAAAGTGATGCGAAAACACGTTTCCCCTTGTTCGTTCATGGTCACCCTGATGTCTCCCTGGCAGTCTTTGATAATTCCATAACTGATTGAAAGGCCCAGACCGGTTCCTTTGCCCACCGCCTTGGTTGTGAAAAAAGGCTCAAATAATTTATCGGCGATATCTTCTGAAACCCCTACGCCGGTGTCTCTGACCTCAACAACCACCGTATTTTCCTCTAATGTCGTTTTAAGTGTAATCTTTTTCAGACCCATGGCAGGCGCCGGAGACCACCACTTTTCCTCTATGGCATCTCTGGCATTTAAAAGAAGGTTGATAAACACCTGTTCCAACCGGCTGGGATCTGCCATGATGGTCGGCAAGTTTTGTTCGATATTCCAGGCCACATCAATACCTCTGACTTTGAGCTGTTGACTGAAGATATCAAAGGCTCTTTTCAGTATGTCGTTGATCTGGACCTCAGCCAACACCACATCCGATTTTCTGGCGAACTGCCTCATATGACTGATAATGTTTGCGCTGCGATTCACATTGCGATCGATCTTCTCGAGCATGGTATAAAGGTCTTTGTCTTCGATAATTTCATTGCCGTTTATTTTTTTTAAACAAAAATTGCTTGCGGTTTTAATCACAGAAAGAGGTTGGCTCAATTCGTGGGCAATACCGGTGGCCATTTCTCCCAGCGTGGCCATTTTTCCGGCATGAATGAGCTGTTGTTCGGCTTCAAGCCGTTTGGTAATATCGCTGGCGGTCACCAGAAGCACTTGTTGCCCCAGGTATTCCGACGGCGATATCCGGATGGTTGCAAAAAGTGTTTTACCGTCTTTGTCGACATGCCTCACCTGGTTGATGTAGGCGGATGTCATGATTTTAAAGGCATAATGATCCTTTTCCTCATCCAGAAACAACTCCAGAAAGGATCCACCGGTAATCTCATCCTTTTCATATCCATACACATCTTTGACGCTTTTATTGCAGTCGAGTATTTCAAGCGTATTCATGTTCAATACAAAAACTGCGTTCGGAATGTTATTGAAAATGGCATAATATTTTCTTTCGGATTTTTCAAGCCGCTCTTCAAGCTGCTTCATGCGGGTAATATCGAGGCACACTTCCATAACCGAAACGACATTTCCCCGGGCATCCTGAATGGGCGATGTCCTGGAAAGCCAGTATGTGGTATTGCCGTTTTTGTCCATGCCGGTTTCCTGGCCGTAATGCGATTGTCCGTCCTTGAATGTCTTTTCCACCGGACAGACCTCACATTTTTCATCACGCTTCTTGTACGTACGGAAGCAGAAATCTCCGGGGGTAGGATTAAACGTTTCTTCAAATTCTTTATTGTAGCTGACCAGTCGATAGTTTTTGTCCTGAATGGTAACCAGACAAGGTACCAGTTCAAAGAGATTCTGATATTCGTCTCTTTGTTTTTTGAGTTGGGCCTGCTTTGAGGCAATTTTTTTACCCATCTTGTTAATGGCCACAAACAACTGACCCATTTCGTCAGTTTGATTGATATCGATATTGCTTAAATACTCGCCCCTGGCAATAAGATTGCTGGCATCGATCAGCTTTTTTATGGGCTGATTGACAAATTTCAACACAAAGACAAAAATAATGGCCGAGGTTACCAGAAAAGCAAAAACAGCCAGGGCAATGATTCCGTTTTCAAGAAACGCAATGTCGCTATCCGTCTCTTCAAGGGAGACAACCACATCCAGCGCCCCCAGGATCTTCTTTCCTTTGGGATGCACATGGCAGGAATCGGATGAACAGCCGGTTTCATTTCGGATCGGGCTGATAATCCCTAATAGACGATGGCCCTGGGAAGAATAAAATGTCCTGGCTTTTTGTGACAAATCGAGTTCGGCCAGAGGCGGTTCTTTTCGGTGGCACACATCACAGGCCTCTGCTTTTATATTGGTTATCAAATCGATTTCCGAGGGACGGTTCGAGAATTTTATTTGTCCTTTTTTGTTATATATCCGAATCGTATCGATTTCTTTTTGCTTGCTGATATTGTTAATAATATGATTGATGTCTTCTCTCGAATTCAGCATCATGGCATAATGGGCGCCAAGAATAATGGTATTGCTCAACCTGTCGGTTCCCACCATGATGTCTTTCATGATCTTTCGGGTCTGGTATTTAATATTGAAATAGGCCCATGTGGATATGCTTAAAAGCAAGGTCAGACCCACGGATAGAATCAGTTTTGAAACCAGATTTAAACGAATATGTTGGAATGGTTTGGGCATGGTATGGCTCTTTAGGCACTTTTTTTTGATTATTAAATACTTATTAGCATCGCCATATTTTTTTTTCAACAGCCGGTCTAAGAAGATTAGGAAAACACCAAAGTTAACTCTAAATGATTCGGATGGAAACGATTTGCTTTTTCGGATGCGGCGCTAAAATCCCAAATCACAATACTCAAATTACAAACAATATCGAAATTACAAATTCAAACGACCAAAATTTTTTATCTATTATTGAATGTATAGCCGTCATTCTATCTGTTTTGAATTTCGGTCATTGAGATTTGTTTGGAATTTGAATTTTGGTGCTTGGAACTTTCATGAGTACACAAGATAGTAACTTTATTTATTTTAAGCAATTACCTGTTTAAGTGGCCTGGCACTGTTTTGAAGCCGTCTATATGTTCCTGCTGATGGAAGGCAGGGGTATTGGTTTCTTTTGTCGAAAATGGATAATCAGTATCCCGGCAACAATCAACAGCATGGCGATAAGGATGTTTGCGGTTATCGGTTCTCTTAAAACCAGCCCCCCCAGCGAAACGCCGGTGACAGGCATAATAAAGATAAAAGAATGCAACGCCACGGCACCGTATTTTTGCAGCAAACTGTTCCAAACCACAAAACCAAAAGATGCCGTGACCAAACTCTGATACACCATGGCACCGATAATCTTGCCGTTAATAAAGGTAATCATAGGGTGATCCCACAACATAGCTCCCAGAAAGAATAAAGGCACCGAAAAAACCATTGGAAAAAGTGTAATTTGAAACGGCTGAAATGCGGATATAATCCGTTTGGTATAAACCGCATTACAGGCCCAGAGAAAAGCGGCCGTCAGGATCATTGTATCTCCTGTATTAAAATCGCTCGTAACCCCTTTTTTCTCCAAAAATACAAAAGCAACCCCGGCAAATCCCATTAGGATGCCCATAATCTTTCGTCTGGTAATCTGATCGCCGGGAATAAAAAAATGTGCCAGAAACAGGGTAAAAAAAGGCTGGAAATTCGCAAGCAGGGTTCCACGAGACGCATTGCTTTTGCTGAGACCGAGATAGAAAAAAGATAATTGAATGGTAAAAACAATAGAGATCACAAAAAGTTGAAGGATCTGTTTTTTATTAATTTTAAAAGATCGTCCGGTAATTTTTGCCCATAAAAAAATGGTTATTGATGCAACGCCGAACCTGATGCCTGCCATGGTAAAGACTCCGATACCTTCAAGACTGATTTTAATGGCCACGGCATTGGCACCGAAGAGCATGCAGATAAACACCGTAAAGCAGGCAGCCCAAAAAGAAAGGTCTTTATTTTGATATTCAGCGTCAATCATCAATCTGTTTCTATTCGAATCGTTTCGCCCGGATGGGGTACTATTGCCTGAAAACCTTCATTTTGCAAATGATGTGCAAATGCAAGGGACTGATCCTCTTCGCCATGAACAACGGCGATCTGTTTGATTTTCAAATTCGATTCTTTGAGAAAACGAAGCATTTCATTCTTATCGCCATGTGCGGAAAAGCCGTCAAGTTTTTCGACATGGGCTTTTAGCGGGTATGTTTTGTTTAAAAACTTTAATAACGGTGGTGAACCTTTTCGCCCTGATTTTTCATATTCGAGGCCCTGTTCGAGAATGCGCCGACCCAGCGTGTGTTGAGCCATATAGCCGACAATGAGAATCGTATGACGGGGGTTGTGGATTTTATGGCGTAAATGATGCAGGACACGGCCGGCTTCACACATCCCCGATGCCGCAATGACGATATGCGGTTTTTCTTCACGGTTCAGTGCCATGGATTCTTCCACTGAACCCACAAAATGAACTTGATCAAAAAAAAACGGATTTTGGCCTTTTTCTAAAAAAGCTTCATGGGTTTCATCATCATATACTTCCGGATGTTCTCCAAAGACCCGGGTAATATTGGTGGCCAGAGGGCTGTCCACATATACCGGAACCCGCCGGACGTCGCCTTCATTATACAATTCGTGAATGAGATATAACAGCTCCTGGGTACGCCCATAGGCAAAGGCCGGTATAATCACCGTTCCATTCCGCTTAAAAGTTTCGGAAAAAATCTTTTTAAGCCTGGGCTTTAAATCCTCTAATGGTTCATGCTGGCGGTCGCCGTAAGTGCTTTCCATAATCATCAGATCCACATCAAGATCATCGTTTAAGAAAGAAAGGGCGGGATTTTTTATGATCGGCTTTTCAAACCTGCCGATATCGCCGGTATAACAGATGACATATTGTCTACCGTTTTCCCGGAATTTAAGGATGGATATGGCTGATCCCAGAATATGGCCGGCCTCATAGAATGTGCAGGTGGCGTCGTTTCCGATAGTTGCCGTGGAACGATAAGGATATCCTTCAAAAGCATCGAGAGCATGTTCTGCATCTTCCATGCTGTAAAGCGGCATCACCGCTTCCAGATGATATTTTTCAATAACTTCATTTATTTTTTCTATGTCCAGCTGTTGGCCTTTCTTTTTCAAAAGTTTTCTTGTGTCCTTGAGTTCTCTTTTCGAAATATTTTTCTTGGAACCGGACGTGTTACCCTCTGACAAAAAAGATCGAACGGTTTTATAATTCAAATAACTTGCATCAGATTCCTGGATATGTGCTGAATCCCGCAAGAGGTACTCACATGCATCAGCAGTCACCCGCGTACAGATGATTCGGCCCCTGAAGTTGTTTTTTGTCAAAATGGGAATTCGACCCGAGTGATCGATATGGGCATGTGAAAGCACGACATTTGTGAGGGTCGCCGGATCAATGGGAATGGTTCGGTTTTTTTCATTGGTTTCTTTCCGACGGCCTTGAAACATCCCACAGTCGAGTAAAATACGATTGTCTCCGGTTTCGATCAGATGCATTGATCCTGTAACTTCGCGAACGGCGCCATAAAAGGTAATTTGCATGTCAGGTTTTCCTTTCCTTTCAACTCCCGAATTTCTTTTTTATTTTTTTAATTGTTGAACGATTTTTGGAAGGGGTTTCTCCTTTTCCAGTTTGTATCCTCTTTCTTTAATTATTTTGTTAAGGTGGTTAATCCGCTTCGGATTTTCCGGATGCGATGCAAAATAATGGCCGAATTTTCCAGGGTCCTGTTCTTTGGGGATCTTTTCAAAAAAATCTGTTGCACCGGCGACGTTGCCATACGCGCAATTCAATAGTTCGAGTGCAAATTCGTCTGCACGGGATTCCTGGTTTCGGGAAAAGCTCAACTCAGTAATATTCAACGCATGGGCCAACATCTTGCTGATATTACTGTCTGTACCAAATAAAAAAGTCGAGATTGTTATGAACACAAAAGCTCTTCCCACACCACGAAGATGATCCCGGTTGGCATAATGGCCCATCTCGTGCGCAAAAACAAATGCCAATTCGTTTTCGGATGTCATCTTGTCCAAAAGTCCTGTAAAAACGATAATATGACCGCCTGGCAGGGCCAATGCATTGATCGATGAAGCGTTTCGCACATGAACTTTGAACAGGTACGGCAGTTTCGTACAACGTTTCTGAAGGTTCTCCACGAGTGATTGGGCATAGCCTCCCCATGCCGAATCGATATCCTCGGCATCTACGGATCGAATAAAGAGTTCTGACATTTTTGTTTCAAGATCGGTTGAAATCCTCGGTACAATAAGATCTACCGCAAACCCCAGTAGAATATAGATTACAATGACAATGCCGAACAAAGAGAGGGCGAGGACGAAAAATTCCCGTAACACAGAGGTTGGCGTCACATTGACATTCGATTTCGGTAACCGGGGCGTATATTTCATCTACTGGTCCACGGTCAGGGCAGTCCCGTAAGCGATGGCCTCTAAACATCCCACGCCCTTTTTATTGGCATTTCTGCCAATAGTGGATGTTTCGATGCGGACATTTACGATGATCTTTGAATCACCGGCCATTTCCTTCATGCGAAGGAGCGCTTCCCGGCGTGCCCGGTCAATGAGGCTTTCGTATGACTTGACGGTCCCTCCGAAGATATTGCGAAGTGATGCGGTAAATCGTTTAAAATAATCAATGGAAATGACGGCACTGCCGTACACCAATTCAGCAGATTGGATCTTATCATCAGGATAGTTGACTGTTTTTATGGTCACGGCAGGCAAATTAATGAACATTTTTTCACGGTGATCGATGGAACGGTAGTGGTATCGTTCTGCAAAGGTGCCCGCCAGATAACCGACTGCAATCAGAGTGATGAAAAATAATAAATTATACACCGACAATCTCCTTCTACTCAACAGAAACGGCTGTTCCGTATGCATATAACTCAGCAGCCCCTTGGGCAACCGATGAGGTCGAAAATCTCACATTAATGACGGCATTGGCGCCGAGTTGTCGCGCCTGATCAACCATTCGGTCCAATGCCTGCTGACGGGATTCCTGTAATAGCTGTGTGTACCCTTTTAGCTCCCCGCCCACCAGATTTTTAAGACTCGCCATTATATCTCTTCCCACATGCTTGGCCCGGATGGTACTTCCGGATACCAACCCGAAATGCTCGACAATATTTTTTCCTGGAACCGTTTCAATATTGGTGATGATCATTTTTCCTCCATGGTTTTGCCGTTATGGCGGTAAAGATCAAAGCATCCAACCTGCTTAGAACTCAAGTTTCACACCCGAGTATCGTCAAAAAGCTTTAAAAGTGATAAAATTCTAAATAATATTATTGCCTGCCAAAAAAAAACACTGACACTCATTTTTTTCATTGAATTTTTTTTAATTATTTAGCATAAGTATTTTCTTATTTCAATATGGTCCGTTTTCAGTTAAAAAGGCGGCGGAAACATTTTTATCGTTTGGCATTATTCATGGAGCGATTTGAAAAATAAAAACACCCCGACCCTTGAATTTAATATATTGTTTATAAAAAGATCTTAATAAAGCTTAATTTATTGTTTCTATGAGGAGGAAGAGAATGTACAGAATACGAGTGGCGGTATTGTGTTTGGTAATTGTTTTTGTTTTTGGAATGGCGTTTAATGTTGCCGGACAGAATAAAAACGATACAAAAGAAGCCGTTAAGGATATGTGCGTTCCCATGGGCGTCATTGTGCTGAAACCCGACCCATCGGTAAAACAAGAGAAATCTTCGGTCAAATTCAATCATTCCAAACATTTTACCTATGATTGCCGAACATGCCATCACAAATGGGAAGGTAACGCCAAAATCTCCAACTGCACAACATCAAATTGTCACGATCTTTTGAAAGCTCCGAAAAACCCGACAAAATATCTGGCTTATACAAAAGATGGAATAAAATATTACAAATATGCCTATCACGAAAATTGCATCGGGTGTCATAAAGAAATAAAAATCAAGCAGGATAAAATGGAAATGTCATACAAGGCATCGAAAATAGAGAAAGAAACCGTTCCGACCAGTTGTAACGAGTGTCATCCGAAAGAATAATATTGACCGTATCGAATAACCCATTTTATTTGCTCCGTGAGACTTTTTTAAGATCTGTGACGTTTTCAATTTCCAAGGGTCTCAATTTGTCAGGCTATGAATGGGGGCGGGAATACGTCCGGCAAGTCTGATAAAAGGATTTGCCCCTTCGGCATTGTTCACCGGAACAATGACAGATTCACCCAAGAGCCCTCCGAAAAAAGCCCGCTCCCCCGCTCTTTTTCCAGGAACCGGGATCAGACGGGCGGCAGTGGTTTTTTTATTGATGACCCCGATCGCCATTTCATCTGCAATGATTGCCGAAATGGTATCTTCAGAAGTGTTTCCGGGAATAGCAACCATATCCAGACCTACGGAACAAACGCTGGTTAAGGCTTCAAGCTTTTCAAGGGAGAGGTAGCCGTCTTCGGCAGCTTTGCCGATATTGAGATCTTCACTCACCGGAATAAATGCACCGCTCAATCCCCCGACATGTGAACTGGCAAATGCACCCCCCTTTTTAACGGCATCATTTAGAAGCGCCAGCGCAGCCGTCGTTCCTGGAACACCGATGCTTCGAAGGCCGAGGCTTTGGAATATTTCGCCTACACTGTCTCCGACATTGGGCGTAGGGGCAAGGGAAAGGTCCACCACACCAAAACAGATATTCAGATTTTCAGCCACTTCTCTGCCGATCAATTCTCCTACCCGCGTTACCTTATAGGATGTTCGTTTAATAATTTCAGAAATACGCCCCAGATCCGGATCCTTTTCGGATTTAAGGGCGCGGTCGATGGCTTTTTTTACAACACCGGGGCCGCTGACACCGACATTGATGACGGCATCGGGTTCGCCGACACCAAGATAAGCGCCGGCCATAAACGGGATGTCCTGGGGAATGTTGGCGAAAACACAAAGCTTGGCACAGGCGATACCATCTTTTTGTGCGCTTAACTCTGCGGCATTCTTGATGGTTTGGCCCATCCGCAGGACAGCATCCATGTTGATGCCGGCCAGGGTCGATGCAACATTTACAGATGCGCAAACCCGTTTTGTTTCGGCAAGTGCCTGGGGAATTGCGCGGATCAGCGTCCGATCTCCTCTGGCCATACCTTTTTCCACAAGTGCTGTAAACCCGCCGATAAAATCAACATCGACTTCTTCGGCAGCCCTGTCGAGCAGTTTGGCGATTTCAATGAGCTGTGACGTAGAAAAAGGGGCACCCACCACAGCAATAGGACTCACGGCAATTCTTTTGTTGACCACCGGGATGCCATATTTATCTCCCACCTGATCACAAACCCTTACAAGATTTTTGGCAAGGGTTGTAATTCTTTTCATGATGTTGTCTTTAAGCGTCTTCAAATCATTAGCGGCGCAATCCAGCAGATTGACGCCCAATGTCACCGTACGAACATCCAAATGTTCGTTTTGAAGCATTTCAAGTGTTGAAATGATTTCTCTGTCCGTTAACATGTCCTGCCTCTTATAGTAAATCGGATTAGATTCTGTTGATGGCCTTAAAAATGTTTCGGTGCTGAATGCTGATATTCAGCCCGAGTTCTTGGGCCCGGTTTCTCAGATCTTCATAAAATTTTTTCTGGTCGATATGGGTCGGAATGTCGACCTCATAAATCATGATGTTTTTTTCAGGATCGTCTCCGCCTTCAAAAGCAGCTTGCAGGTTCGTAACATTTGCGCCGTATCGGGCGATCACTTCGGTGATACCGGCAACGAGTCCTTTGCTGTCCGGTCCTTTGGTCACGATAATAAACGGCTCGCTTTCATCAAAAGGATAATCGCCCTTGTCATATTCAACATATTTTACATACACATGCTGTTTAAGCGGTGTCAGCGCTTTTTCCAATTGTAAGCAAAGATCTTGGGCAGATCGATCTGTCGGTATTGAAGCGATGAATATGCCCGAAAATTCCGACTGCAAAATGGTCTGGCTGACATTTTCAATATTACAATCGGCTTGATATAAAACCCTTGTAATCGCGGCGATAATTCCCGGACGGTCCTGTCCGAGCACTGAGACGACAATTTTTTTCATGATGCGGTTCCCTGTTTTTCCATGGCTTAATCATACCTCTTTTGGTCTGTTGAATCCGAATTTCTGTAAGAGGTGCCAAGAAAACTTAAAACTTGTATATGGTTTCATCGTTGTGATAAATAATGGATCGGTCATGGCGTTTTTACTCAAACTTCTCATCCTTAATTTTCAACAACGCCGCTAAAGCGCAACCGTCCGGGGAAACAGGGTGTCAAAAAATAAAAATATAACGTCTTTCATGAGAGAAAACAAGACGATTTTCGTCATCATTTCAGTTGTTCTTTTTTTGCTTGAACTCGAGATTTTTGCGCTCGCCGCCATGAAGTCCGGTCGAAAATCCTGGTTGCAGGTGATGGACGCCAAGGGGAATGTCATCTATGAAACAGACGGCAAAAATCTCAGCGAGTTCAACAAATACTATTTTGAAAAAACATTCGGTCCTTTTGAACAATACCAGGTCAAACTCGTAACCAAGGACCTTCCTTTCCCGTTCAGAGCATGGTTTGCATCGGCCGTGGGAATACCTGTTGCGGCCTTTCTTTTATTTGCTTTTATCGTGCGTGCATATCAGTCCCTTTTTTTAAAGGAAGAAAAAATCCCTGATGAATCGGAGTCAAAAAGAACGGAATATGAATACCGATTCGAAAAGATCATCGCTGCAATCAGCAGGTTTAATATTTTTATCATAGGATTTCTTGTTTTCCTTGCCGTCTTTTTATACTGGGTTATTCCCAACCTGCTCGTCTACATCGGACGGACAGGTACGGAAACAATTATGCAATATAAATGGGCATTTTTGGCTGTGGGCATTGTTTTCCTGTGCCTGTTTATATGGATCATTTATTTAAGGTATCTTTTGGCCAAAAAAACCATTGACCGTCAGGCTGAAATCGACAAATATCGCCTCCGGTTGGAATACAACAACATCGATGATCGTCCCCCTCAACTGACATACGAACAGGAAGATACACCCGACACTTAAACCGAGCCATTGCCGAGTTTTATCCGCCTCAGGAGGATTACCGAATCTGCATCGTTATGAAGCATTTGCAGTAACAGACGGAGGTTTATCCCGCTTAATATAGCGGGGCTGCATGTCTCATGCTCCCGATAGCGGGATTTCGCTTCGCTCAACTTGCTTATCTCCCCGAAAGGCGGGATCTTAGACCGGTAAACTCAACAACCGCTCAATTTAGGTTTAAGTTATTTCCATTCATTTTAAAGGGATTTCTATCTAAAATCGTTCCAAAAATCTATTTTGCCTTGACATTTGGTTTGTCCTTTGAGATGAGGATATTTGATTGTTTTTTAGTATAGGGGGCATGTTGGTTTTGCGGGTCGATTTCGCTCTAAAGGACCTTTCCCTTTTGCTGGCGTGACGACCTGAAGCTTAGGTCAAAATTGAAAGGATTTAGAAGGAGGTCAGAGTTATGGCAGATGGGATCGTAAAGTGGTTTAGTGACAAAAAGGGATTTGGATTCATCGAACAGGAAGACGGAACAGACATTTTTGTCCATTATTCATCCATCACTATGGATGGATTCAAAACCCTTGCCGAAGGAGAAAGGGTAACGTTTGACGTGGAAGAGAGCGATCGGGGACCCGCGGCCAAGAACGTGAGAAAAGCTTAACTTTTTCAAAAACCATGGTTTTAAAGGCATTTCATTGAAACAAGAATGAGGTGCCTTTTTCATTTTTCATCAAACTTACTGATAATTTCGCTAATTTTTTCCTCTACGTAGGATACGATAATTCGGGCTTTTTCAGTTGATATGGTTTCGATATCTGCTGATAGTCTCTCAATGTCTTCTTCGTCGATCCCGGTGGTCATATTCACCAAAAAAGGGTCGACTTCGCCATCATCGAGCAAGAACCCGCACGCGCCGACTGCCCCCAAAAACTCATCCTTAACAAAAATTGGAACAATGATCTTGACCAGTCCTGCATCACATTCTTCCACCAGACTCTTTTGGGTCTGTTTTGCCTGGATTGCAAGGTTCATGTGAGCCACTGCACAGATATAGCTCTGGCCCTTATCGGTGGCTTTTATGGCAGGGCACAGCCGGTTCGCCCAATTTTTATAATCGGTAATTCTGATGCCGTCGATATTGAATATATTGGCATCGAGGCCGGATCTACGGTTGATTTCCTTTTCGAATTCCTTCCATTTTTCAAGCGGTAAAAGGTCGGTCAGTTCCATGATGAATAAGTTTCCTTCCTATTTTCTATTTCCTTTTTCCGGCTTATGCTGAAGCCATTTTTTAAGCCTTAAAAGCCCCTCTTCCATCGAAATTTCAGGCGTGTATCCCAAATCTTTTTTTGCTGCACTGATATCGAACCAGTGGGCGGTGGAAAGTTCATCGGCTAAAAACCGTGTCATCCGGGGTTCGCCGCTGATCTTAAACGCTTTATAGAAAAATTCTAAAGCAGCACCGATCATCCATGCCGTGTTGCGGGATATCGACCGCCGAACAGGGGCCAGGCCGGCTGTTTTTAAAATTTTGTCGACCATCTCCCACAGTGGAACGGGGGCATCCTGACTGATAAAATAAACCCTGCCGGAAAGGTGTTGGTTTTGTTTCAACCTGTCAGCAGCTTGAATATGAGCATCTGCGGCGTTATCGATGTAGATGGTGTCCACCAGATTTCTGGCGTTTCCCACCCTGACCAGGCGGTTTGCACGTTCAATAATTCTGGGAACCAGATGATTGTCCTGCGGACCCCATATCAAGTGAGGCCTCAAAACGATCGTCTTCAATCCCTGTTCGGCGGCCGCTACGACAAACTGTTCGGCCATGGCCTTTGTCTTCGGGTAATGGGCATGATATTTTTCAGGATAGGGAACAGACTCGTCGACCCCTTCCATATCAGCACCGTCAAAAACAACACTGGGAGAACTGGTATAAACAAGCCGTGAAACATTATGCTGTTTACAGGCGGCGATCACGTTCTGAGTCCCGATGACATTGGTCCGGTAGTACGTTATATAATCTCCCCATACGCCGGGTTTTGCCGCAACGTGAAATACGAGATCGACTTCCCGGCATGCCCGATCGACAGCGATTTTATCACTGATGTCTCCCTGGATCTGTTCAACCCCCATTGTCGATAGCTCCGGATAAAAGCGCCGTGAAAAGCTTTTGACACGGTGGCCGTTTTCCATCAGTTGTCTGACGATGGCACTTCCCAAAAATCCACCGCCGCCGGTGACCAGAACCTGATCGGAAACCTTGTCTGTAATGGATTCGTCGTTTTTCATTTAACTTGTGCCCATCCGCAAATCGTAAAAGAGCATTATATCTAACTGAGCCCTCGGGGAGTTTTTTCTAAATCCTTGAGTATCAACCTCCAGCTCGTTGAGCCTACGCCTCGGAGAGCGGAATGGATGATATTTTTTTTAAAACGGGTGCTGTTTGAGTGGCTTAGGGATCGTTAGAAAGAACAGGCGCTTGCCGACATCGCGTCTTTAAAAGGGATTGCAGACTGCATAGCAAACCTAATAATTTTTCAAAGATTGATTTCTGTTCTTTCTTTACGACCCCTTGCCACGAGTTCACGCGTTTTAAAAAAAATATCATCCATGGAGCGACGATTGAGAAAAACTTGCCAACCCCTTATCTAACTTAATTTTTTTCCAGCCCATAGTGCCAGTTTTTCACGGAAAATTTTTGAGTTGTGCCGAATGTCCACGGGAAACGACTTGTGAAATAATATGATTTTAATATCCTTTGTCAATTCATTATGCTGTGCGAGCTCAAAAAGCTCATTTTTTATCGTCTTTTTGTTTAATCGATGGCGACTTTGTTTCAGTTCGATGCATATGACCGGTGTTTGTTGATCGCGGCTACCGATTCCAACAAGGGCACTTCGAAACACTTGTGGGTGATTGTTGAAGACGGCTTCACACGGTATGGTAAACAGGGTATTCTCTTTCATCTTCACACGATGGCTTTTCCGTCCGCAGAACCAGATCCTTCCCTTTGAATCCTTCCATCCCACATCTCCCATTCGGTGCCAAAAAGAACCTTTGTCTTCGATCTTGGCCATTGCGTCGGCTTCAGGATTCTCAAAGTATTGCCGGGTCACGAGATCGCCCTTTACCGTTATCTCACCCATTTCCCCCTCTTCGACCACAAGATCATCCGACCATTTTTGGATAGGATCATCACTGATTTTAATGATGCGGATCCTTAGATCGTTAATGGGTCGTCCGATGCATATCCCGTAGCCCTTTTCACTGAATTGTCGGGTTTCCGCAAGGATCTCATCGTTGGTGATGGATAGGATGGGTACTGCTTCGGTGGCACCGTAAGGTGTATGAATCCGGGCATCTTCACCGAGTAAAAACGTAAATTGTTCGATAATCGATGGCAATACCGGCGCACCGGCGGAAATGACCCGTTTCAGAGACGGCAGTAGGATGTTTCTCTTTTTTCCGTATTCACCTACGCGATTCAAAAGAGCAGGAGAAGCAAACATGCTGGTAACGCCCTGGTTCAGAATGGCTTCGATTATTTTTTTCGGGTTTACCCGGGCGGGTTTGGTGGGGTCCATGTCCGGAATGACGGAGGTAATCCCCAACGGCGGCCAGAACAGCGCAAAAAGCGGAAATGTGGAAAGATCGGTTTCTTCCATGGACAGCCCCAGATGAGTTTTTATGTGACTCAGTTGCGCGTGGAAGTTTCCGTGGGTGTATACTACGCCTTTGGCAGGACCCGTACTGCCGGTGGTAAACAATATGGCGGCAGTATCGTTTCTCCGGGTCTTGGCTGTCGAGTAAGGTTTCCACGGCACCTGACGGATCTGATTCAGGGTAAAACCTCTCCAGAACCACCGCCTGCCCACCGTTACCCAAACCCGGACGGTTTTGAAAAATCTGGGATAAAATGTTCGAATCACATGGGCCGGTGGAATTCCGATAAACGCTTCAGGACGGCCTTCTTTGAAGCATTCGACCATTCGGCGAATCCCCATGCCCGGATCCACGACCACCGGAACAGCCCCGATTTTGAACAGGGCAAAAATAATCATAAAAAATTCCAGGCTGGGTTTGACCATTAGGATGGTTCGGGTTCCGCGGGTGATTCCGGCGTTTTCCATGCCGTGGGCCAAACAATCGGATTCCCGATCCAGTTGCAAAAACGTCAAATGAGAATACATCATCCGGCCGGAGTTGTCCCGGCCTGAAGGATAGACCACTGCCCGTTTGTACGGTACGATTTCAACCGTTTTTTTCAAATAAGATGCGATATTGACGATACGACGCTCTTTTTCATGATTATTTAGGCTCATCTTTTCGAATCGTTTCCAATTCTATCGCTTTTATAATTTATCAAAATTGTCGGTGCAGAATTCGGGGGTTAAGCTACAATAACTAGCAACGGTTGTAAAGATGCTTTATTATCGTACATGTTCACGGGGTGTGCCTCCCTGTATAACGATATTGGCCAAGTGAAACAGGAAGGCACACCCCGTGAACATGTACTCATTATCATCCCATGAACACACACGAATCATCAGTGAACCTCCAGAAAATTCCTTACCATGGGAACAATTCTGTCTGCCGCATCTTCAAGAACATAATGGCCCGCATCTTTGAATGTTTTTACTTTCGCATCAGGAAAACGTCGCCGCCACTCCAAAAGAAAATCCATGTCGAACACAAAATCGTGTTCACCCCATAATATGAGCATGGGAATGTGCCTCAATCGATACAGGTTGTCATCCACATATTTTGCAAGGCTGTAGCTCGGATCTTCTTTTCGGACAGGAATATCCTGAACGAACTTTAATGTTGCGATTCTGTTGTTCCAGCTATTGTAAGGCGCAATAAGACCTGATTTTACATCTTTTTTAAGGCCTTTGTAAGAAGCCATGAAAAGCGCACCACAGGCGAAAACATTAAAGCCGAGCACGGCCAATACAGCAAACGGCTTGATATTTCGTATTAGCCGAAGTCTTATGGGAAGTGCTTTTCCCTCCGGTAACAGAAAGGCCGCGGTATTCATGATGACCAATCGGCGAATCCTTTCCGGATGTCTCAAAGCATATGCCATACCGATCATTCCCCCCCAATCGTGGAGAACCAGCGTTATATGTTGTTTTATCCCCAAGGTGTCGAGAAGGTTCTCCAGGTTGTCAACATGACTCTTCAGGCGATAATCATAGTGATCGATATCCGGTTTGTCCGACAGACCGCACCCAATGTGGTCCGGCGCAATGGTTCGATATTGTGATGACAGGCCTTTAACCAGGTTACGAAAATAAAACGACCAGGTGGGATTTCCGTGAAGCATGACTACCGGGTCCCCCGCACCCTGGTCTATGAAGTGATAATTCAAACCGTTTATTTTTAGGTAATGCGATTTAAACGGGTAAAGATGGCGAAATGAAGAAATATCTATGTGTTTGGTCTTATGTAACATCCAGCCTTAATTGAGTATGTGTTCTCAGGGTATGCTTCCTCGTGTCCTCGTATAAAGATACTTTTGAATTTTGCTCGAATTGGAGGCTATTATTAATTTTCATGCAAGAGTTAAGATGTTATTCATCAAGCTTAAACAGCTTTCGGGTAACGTCGAGATAAACGGATTTGTCCTGGTGCCGTCCGTTGCCTTTTAACAGCATCGTGGGATCATGAAGTATTTTATTGACCATTGCTTCTGTCATTCTGTTGATGGCCATGATGTCGTCATCCGAGAGATGCTTTACGGTATTGAGCGTTCTGTTTAATT
>Ga0210085_1000263_pt1 | contig 23335 bp, 23 predicted proteins | sample China_Galinas_PW_5_FD_184866 | JGI IMG/M metagenome (GOLD analysis project Ga0210085, IMG submission 184866) | Wetland microbial communities from San Francisco Bay, California, USA, that impact long-term carbon sequestration - China_Galinas_PWC_D1... | ecosystem: Environmental > Aquatic > Marine...
AGAGGCCAGGGTCGGCGCAGGATGCGGCGCAAACGCAACTAAAGGGTTATCAGCGGACAGAAACACAGGTAATGATGCATCGACCCGACAGAAAATCGAGGGACTTGATCCACGGTCGCAGCCGTATTACCGCCGGGGAGGGAATCTTCGCATGTTCATGCGCGGGATTCTGTTTGCCCCCGCTAGACGAAACAGCCCGCCGGATGGCGGGCTGTTTCGTCGATTGGCTGGGGGACTAGGATTCGAACCTAGGTTGACGGAGTCAGAGTCCGTAGTCCTACCACTAGACGATCCCCCAGAAGCAGAGGAGATCCTAACGCTTGGAGAATTGTGGCGCGCGACGGGCCTTGTGCAGACCGACCTTCTTGCGCTCCACCTGCCTGGCGTCGCGGGTTACATATCCGGCACGGCGCAATGGTGAGCGCAACTCGCTATCGTACTCGATCAGCGCACGGGTAATGCCATGACGAATAGCGCCTGCCTGCCCGCTGATGCCACCACCCTTGACGGTGACGGTAATGTCCAGACCGGTTTCCATATTGGCCTTCTGCAGGGGTTGACGCACAATCATGCGAGCCGTTTCCCGGCCGAAATATTCATCCAGCGGTCGGCTGTTCACGGTGATACTGCCGGCGCCACTGCGCATAAAAACGCGTGCTGTCGAGGTCTTGCGGCGTCCGGTGCTGTAATAGGTTTCACTCATTTCCGGGATTCCTGTAGCCATCGGCCGTGCAGCCAATCGGCATTTTCGAGATGTCGGTTAAATTTCAAGCGTCTTTGGCTGCTGGGCGGCATGCTGATGCTCGGGACCGGCATAGACTTTGAGTTTTCGAAACATGGCTCGCCCCAGTGAATTCTTCGGCAACATGCCCTTCACGGCAATTTCGATCACCCGTCCGGGCGTCCTTGCCTGCAGCTTCTCGAAGCTGATCGACTTCAGGTTGCCTATATAACCGGTATGGTGGTGATACATCTTGTCGGATGCCTTGCGCCCGGTAACATGCACCTTGTCGGCGTTAACAACAATTATATAGTCGCCGGTGTCCACGTGCGGTGTGAATTCAGGCTTGTGCTTGCCCCGCAGACGACGGGCTATCTCGGTCGCAAGGCGCCCAAGTGTCTTGCCGTCGGCATCAACGACATACCAGTCGCGATTCACCTCATGCGCTTTTGCGGAAAATGTCCTCATCAGGGTAACTCCAGACCTGCCCAATCAAAGAGCGGGGATGTTACAAAAGTCGCCTGTAACTTACAAGCATTCGTGTAAGTTGCCGGCAACGGGGAATATTGCCGCCCACCCGGCCGTCGCTCTCGCGCATGGCCCAGGCCAGTTTCTCGACTAGTCCCGGTCTCACCTTCTCTCTGCAGGCAAAAAAAAAGCGCGGTTTAGGTAACCGCGCTAGAAAGACCTCCTTGGGGGGAGGTGGAGGAGCACTGACTGGCCGATAGATAGGGGGGGGCAAGCCAATCAGTGTGTTAGTATTTTCTAATATGCTTCTCTTATTGTCAAGCGAAAGACCGGATCTATTTTGCCTTGCAAGCCTCCACCATCAATCAACTGATTTTTATCGATTTTTAGCGGTCCCGTCCATGCCAGTCACAAATCACTCAACCTTGCCAGCCTGCAACGTACCAGCCGAAGTCCATACATAAAGAAATCAACTCACCGCAGAGACACAGAGAACGCACGTGTTAAATCATTTTCGCTAAAGATTTTCTCTGCGTCCTTTGCGTCTCTGCGGTAAAAACGCTGTTTATGTAAAAACCTGGTTAGATCTTCAGTCGCTCGACCACCCTGCCGTGCAGTAAATGTTCTTCGATGATCTCATCCACGTCTTCCTGATCGACATAGGAATACCAGACCCCCTCGGGATAAACGACTATTACCGGTCCTTCTTCGCAGCGGTCAAGGCACCCGGCGGTATTGATACGGATTCCCCCCGGACCGGCTATACCCAGATCCTTGCTGCGCCGTTTGGCGTAGTCGCGCATGGCAAGCGCATCATAGCGCTGACAGCAGGCGCTGCCGTCTTCACGCAGATTGGTGCAGAAAAAGACGTGATAGCGATAGTAGGACATGCGGCAACAATACCTGAGAACACCGGCGGGGTAAAAAAACCCTGACTGGGAAGCCCTCTCCCGATCATGTAATCTTGTACTCATGACACAGCGTAAATTGACATTTCTCGACCAATGCATCGAGCAGTTTGATCAGGGCGTCAGGACCATGTTCGGCCAGCCGTCGGGTTCGGGTCGAGCAAATCCGGGGCAATCGGTAACGGGGGAGGAACTAACGGCGATCGACAAAGCCGAGAGCACCTGCCTGATGAGAGTGAACCATGCCGGCGAGGTTTGCGCCCAGGCCCTGTACCAGGGCCAGGCGATGACCGCACGACGCAGCGAGGTGCGTGATCAGATGCAGCAGGCGGCCACGGAGGAGAATGATCATTTGCTGTGGTGCCGGCAGCGTCTCGACGAACTCGGCGGAGATACCAGCCTTCTCAATCCCCTCTGGTATACGGGCTCACTCCTGATCGGAGCGGCAACCGGTCTGCTGGGTGACAAATGGAGCCTGGGATTCCTGGCGGAAACCGAGCACCAGGTCGTCAATCATCTACAGTCACATCTGGAACGTCTTCCAGCGACCGACAGCAAATCGAGCGCCATACTCGTACAAATGAAGGACGACGAGGCCCGGCACAAGGCTGGCGCGTTGCATTCGGGAGGCGCGACGTTACCCGATCCGGCAAAGAAGATCATGACACTGATGTCACGGGTCATGACCTTTGCGGCTTATCGCATCTGATCATCCGGGCCATTTATTTCATGCGCAGGCCGCGCTTCAGATTGCGGCCGTAAAACATTTCCAGCATTTCACGCCTGACCTGCTTGTGTATCCTGCGTTGCTGGTCAAGAGTCAGCTCGTCCTTGCTGACGCCGAGCAGATAATCATCCAGTTTCAGATCTTTCAGTATCATCTTCGTGTGAAAGATATTCTCCTGGTAAACATTGACATCGATCATCTGATAGCGGTCTACGGTATCCAGCGACAGGTAATTCTGGATGGAGTTTATCTTGTGATCGATATAGTGCTTCCTGCCGCTGATATCCCGGGTAAACCCGCGAACCCGGTAATCCATGATGACGATATCCGATTCGAAACTGTGTATCAGGTAGTTCAGGGCCTTCAATGGCGAGATGCGGCCGCAGGTGGATACGTCGATATCCGCACGAAAGGTGCTGATGCCATTATCCGGATGGCTTTCAGGATAGGTATGAACCGTTATATGGCTCTTGTCCAGGTGCGCAACCACGGCATCCGGCAACGGGCCAGGCGCCTCTGTATTCGATAGCTGCCCGGATGTCAGGGGTTCTTCCGAGATCAGCATGGTCACACTGGCGCCCTGCGGATCATAGTCCTGTCGCGCGGTATTGAGCACAGTGGCGCCGATAATATCGGCGACATCGGTCAATATCTGGGTCAGACGCCTGGCATTGTAGGCCTCGTCGATATATTCGATATATTTCCTGCGGTGGGCAGGCAGGTCCGCGTAACAGATATCGTAAATATTGAAACTCAGTGTCTTGGTGAGGTTGTTAAACCCGTGCAGCTTGAGTTTACGCATCTTATCAACCTCCAGACATGAGGGAGTAAGAACGCCACGGACGATTGACTGGCAATCCGCGCCACTGCCGCTCCCGCATAGGGGGGTGGTGAGCCATTCGATCCAGACCCGGATTGCCTGCGATACGGTTCATGCGGAATCAACACCTTCCTTGCCGGAAGCAACGATCTCGTAGTCATGCGTGATCCGGGCCGCCTTGCCGAGCATGATCGAGGCCGAGCAGTATCTTTCGGCGGACAGCTGTACGGCCCGCGCCACCAGCTTCTCCGACAAGCCGCTCCCGCTGACGACAAAGTGCACATGTATCCGGGTGAACACTTTGGGCGGATGCTCGGCCCGCTCGGCCTCCAGCTGAACCACGCAATCTGTCACCGGTTGACGGGCTTTCCCCAGGATGTACACCACATCAAAAGCCGTACAACCCCCCATCCCGAGCAGGAGCATTTCCATGGGACGAATACCAAGGTTCCTGCCGCCACTCTCCGGAGGACCGTCCATGACCACGGCGTGGCCACTATCGGACTCTCCGACAAACATCGCGCCTTCGACCCATTTTATCCTTGCTTTCATGCAGTTGCGTAAATTCCAGAAAATTCGCGATCGGCCAGGATAGCGATCCAGGTCAAGCCCGGCACTCAAGAAGCCGGCATATTAACCGATAAGGGTGTATGCACGAAATGTCACACACTGTTGAGCTAGAAATGCCTCGCATTCCGGCGGGTCCGAATCCCTGCGTCCAGCGGTTCCTGGAAAATTGTCACCGCCGCAAGTATCCGCCCAAAAGCGTCATCATCTATGCCGGAGACTCCCCGGATGTGCTCTATTACATCATCAAGGGCTCGGTCACCGTCCTGATCGAGGACGAGGAAGGCCATGAAATCGTGCTGGCTTATATCAACGCGGGAGGCTTTTTTGGTGAAATGGGGTTGTTTGGAGAACACCCCAATCGCAGCGCCTGGGTTCGCACGCGCAGCGATACCGAGGTCGCCGAGATCAGCTATACCCGTTTTCGGGCATTGGCCAAGGAAGATCCCGATATTCTGCTGGAACTGACGGCGCAGCTTGCCACGCGCCTGCGCAAAACCAGCCGCATGGTCAGCAACCTGGCCTTCCTGGATGTCACCGGACGGGTTGCGCACACACTGCTCGAACTCTGCAAGGAACCGGACGCCATGACTCATCCGGACGGCATGCAGATCCGTGTCACCCGCCAGGAAATCGGCCGCATCGTCGGCTGTTCGCGCGAGATGGCCGGCCGGGTGCTGAAGTCGCTGGCCGAACAGGGCCACATCAGCGTCAAGGGAAAGACCATCGTGGTGTTCGGAACGCGCTAACTCACAATCAACTGAATAACTCCATAAGTTTGTCGCCCGGCTCGGTAACCCTCATAAATGCCTCACCTACCAGGAAGGCGTTTACCCCATGTGATTGCATCAATGCCACGTCAGCACGGGTGTGTATTCCGCTTTCGGTAACCACCAGCCGATCATCAGGAATCAGCTCGAGCAGGTCCAGAGTAACCTCCAGGCTGGTCTCGAAGGAACGCAGATCGCGGTTATTGATACCGATCAGCGGCGCCGGCATGAGCAACGCCCGTTCAAGCTCCTCCCTGTCATGCACCTCGACCAATGCATCCATGTCCAGATTGGCGGTCAATTGCAAAAGCTCTCGCAGCATGACATCGCCAAGCGCCGCGACGATCAACAGAACACAATCCGCACCCAGCACCCGGGCTTCATAAATCTGGTACGGATCGATGATGAAGTCCTTGCGCAGCACCGGGAGCGCACAGGCTGACCTCGCCTGTTGCAGGTAGCTGTCGGCGCCCTTGAAGAAATCAACATCGGTCAGCACGGAAAGGCAGGCGGCGCCACCACGCTCGTAACTGGCGGCGATCTGTGCCGGGTCGAAATCCTCGCGCAGGACGCCACGACTGGGAGATGCCTTCTTTACCTCTGCGATAACGGCGGGGAACTCCGCATCGAGCTTGCGGTACAGGCTCGCCAGGAAACCCCTCGGCGAATCTGCATCCTCAACACGCTGGCTCAGCTTCCGCAGATCCACCGCGCGGTTCCGCTCGTCGATCTCCTCGACCTTGCGCGCCAGAATCCTTTTCAGAATATCAGGGGTCTCTGTCATGCCTCTCTCAGATGGCATTCGACACCCGAATCAACTCATCCAGGGTCTCTCCTGCCTTGCCGTTAACCAAAACTTCACCCGCCCGGGCCACACCATCCATCAGGGACGCCACCAGGCCGGATGCATAAATAGCGGCACCGGCATTGAGCATCACGATATCACGCGCCGGGCCTGGCTCGTTCTCCAGCACACGCCGGATCATGGCCAGGCTCTGAGCGGCATCTTCGACCGCCAGCGCAGACAGTGAGGCGCGTTGCACGCCAAAATCTTCCGGTACGATAGTGTAAACCGAAATCCCGCCGTTTTTCAGCTCCGCCACCCGGGTTGGCGCATCAATGCTGATTTCATCAAGGCCATCCTCGGCATGCACGACGAGCACATGCTCGCTCCCCAGCTGTTTGAGAACCTGCGCCAGCGGTTCCAGCCACTGACTGCTGAAAACGCCGAGCACCTGGTTCGGTGCGCCGGCAGGGTTGGTCAACGGTCCCAGCAGGTTGAATACCGTACGTATGCCCATTTCCCGTCGCGGCCCGATGGCGTGTTTCATGGCGCCATGATGCCGGGGCGCGAACAGAAATCCCACCCCTACACGTTCAATACAGGCGGCCACGTGTGATGACGTCAGATCCAGCCGAACACCGGCCGCCTCGAGCACATCCGCACTGCCGGATTTGCTGGAGACGGAACGATTGCCATGCTTGGCTACCCTGGCGCCCGCCGCCGCGGTCACCAGCGCGCTTGCGGTGGAGATATTGAAGGTGCTGGCGCCATCACCGCCAGTGCCGCAGGTATCCACAAGGTGCGGTCCGGCCACCTCGACATGGGTTGCGAGTTCCCGCATGACGCTTGCTGCGGCCGCGATTTCGTCGACCGTCTCGCCCTTCATGCGCAGTCCGACCAGGAATCCACCGACCTGCGCCGGCGTCGCCTGGCCGGTCATAATGAGGCGCATCACCGATCGCATCTCATCCCCGTCGAGGTTAACACGCTCGGTAACGGCATGAATGGCTGACTGCATGTCCATCAGATCCTCACTCCGGGTTTTCTAGTGTTCCAGGAAATTGCGCAGCAGATCGTGGCCGCAACCAGTCAATATGGATTCCGGATGAAACTGTACTCCTTCAACCGCCAGTTCCTTGTGACGAACACCCATGATCTCATCGGCGCCGCCGCGATCATCGCTCGTCCAGGCGGTAACTTCCAGACAGTCCGGCAGGGTATTGGCCTCGATCACCAGCGAGTGGTAGCGGGTCGCCTCGAAGGGATTCGGCAGCCCCCGGAACACCCCGATGCCGCCATGATGAATCCATGATGTCTTGCCATGCATGATTTTGCGGGCATGAACAATCCGGCCTCCAAAAGCTTGCCCGATACTTTGATGTCCCAGACACACCCCGAGGATGGGAATGTGACCGGCAAATTGCCTGATGGTCTCGACGGAGACACCTGCCTCGGTCGGCGTACACGGTCCGGGAGAGATGACGATTTTTTCCGGTTGCAGGGACTCTATTTCCTGCAACGTGATCTTGTCATTGCGATACACGCGCACATCGGCGCCCAGCTCACCCAGATACTGGACGAGGTTATAGGTGAAGGAATCGTAATTATCGATCATCAACAGCATAGTATTATCCGTACGGCCAGGCCGTTCTCTCGACCGGTTAGCGGTCGCATCTTCTTCATGAAGTCGTGTTGCCTGGCGGTGCATGCATTCTTTACGCTAGGAGCCTGTCGGACTTAGGATTGATCTACTGCGCTGGTGGGAGAGCGGCCCATATTTACCCGATTTCTCGTTGCGTAGGTAGAATGACTATGCGCCTCGAAATCGTGAAAATCTGTGCTCGCTCCCCCACCCTGCTCGCTACGATCACCCAAGTCCGACAGGCTCCTAGGACCGTATTCGCCCGGATTCCAGTCCATGGCAGGCCATCGCAACTGCGCGAAAGATGGCCCGGCCCTTGTTGAGCGTCTCATGCCACTCATTGGTCGGCACCGAATCCGCCACGATCCCGGCGCCGGCCTGAATATGCAGTGCGCCATCCTTGATAACGGCCGTACGTATAGCGATGGCGGTATCCATATTACCCGACCATGACAGGTAACCGACAGCGCCCGCGTAGATACCTCGCTTTACCGGTTCCAGCTCGTCGATGATTTCCATGGCGCGGATTTTGGGTGCGCCGCTGACTGTGCCGGCCGGGAAGGTCGCCCTCAAAACATCGATTGCGCTCATGCCGGGGCGGATATGGCCGGTCACATTGGACACGATATGCATGACATGGGAATAGCGCTCAATCACCATTTTATCCGTCAGCCTCACACTGCCGGTTTCACACACTCGGCCGGCGTCATTACGGCCGAGATCGATCAGCATCAGGTGTTCCGCAAGCTCCTTGGGATCCGCTAGCAGTTCGGCTTCCAGACGCAGGTCATCTTCCTCATCCTTCCCGCGGGGGCGGGTGCCGGCGATCGGCCGTAGCGTGACCATGCCGTCCTCGAGTCGCACGAGGATTTCGGGCGACGAGCCGACGACATGGAAATCATCCAGATCCAGATAGAACATGTAGGGCGAGGGGTTCAGGCTGCGCAGCGCGCGGTACAGATCCAGCGGCGCAGCACGGTAGGGAATCGACATGCGCTGCGACAGCACGACCTGCATGGCGTCGCCTTCCAGAATGTAGTCCTTGATGCGATCGACCGCCGTCTCGAAGCCATCCTGCGTGAAACCTGATATAAAATCGGCTTCCTGCACCTCCCGGCCCGGCGTGACATCCTCCTTGCCGCTGCCGAACACTGCCGTACGCAATTTACCCGCAAGTTCATCCAGCCGTCTCTGGCCGTGTTGCAAGGCGTCCTCCTGCGCCGGATCGGCATGGACAATCAGGAGCAGTTTTCCGGCAAGATTGTCGAACACCAGCACTTCCTCGGACACCATCAGCAGAATATCCGGGCAGCCGATCAGGTCGGAGCGATCCAAACCGGCAAGGCGCGGCTCGATATAACGCACGGTATCATAACCAAAATAACCAACCAGACCACCGGTGAACCGCGGCAGACCGGGCAAATCCGGCGCATGGTAACGCCCCTGAAATGCCTCTATCCAGGCGAGCGGGTCCTCACTGGTCAGTGACTCGACCACCTCACCCTGCCGCAGCACGGTGAGGTCATTACCGCTGATCCGCAGCACCGTCGAACACGGCAGGCCAATAATGGAATAACGCCCCCACTTCTCGCCGCCATGAACCGATTCCAGCAGATACGAATAGGGCCCGTTGGCCAGCTTGAGATAGGTACTGAGGGGCGTATCCAGGTCCGCGAGCACTTCGCGGGATACGGGAATACGGTTATAGCCCTGGTCGGCCAGGATCTGAAACTGCTCTGGTGTCATTACGATTACCTTCTAGGAGCCTGTCGGATTTAGGTGATCGTAGCGAGCATGGTGGGAGAGCGAGCACAGAGGTTCATGATATCGAGGCGCATAGTCGTTCTATGTAACGAAATATCGGGGAACTATTGGCCGCTCTCCCGCCGGCGCAGTAGATCAATCCTAAATCCGACAGGCTCCTAGTATACCGGTGAGTACAGGACATCTATGCATCAGCACGCGAACTCGCGCCATCGGCTGTTGCAAAAATGCTGTACCCGGCACTGCTTTCCGGTGAACCGTATGAACATTCAGGCCGCCTTGTCCAGCAGGGGAATGATCCCGGTGAGGTTATCGATGACGGCATCAGGCCGCGCGTCACGGATGTCCATGCCGTGATTGTAGCCGTAACTCATACACACGATCTGGAACCCGGCGGCACGCGCCGCACGTACATCGCTGACCGAGTCACCGATCATCAGTGAAAACTGCGGATCGACGCCAAAGAAGCCGGCGGCATGCAGCAGCGGTTCGGGATCGGGTTTCTTGCTGGGAAGGGTGTCACCGCTGATAACAATGGAGAAATCATCGAACACACCCAGGTCCCTGAGCAGGGGTTCGGTGAACTGCGCCGCCTTGTTGGTCACACAGCCCAGGGGATAACCGGCGGCCTTGAGCATATCCAGCCCTTCACGCACACCGGGATAGAGGCAGGAGCGTTTCGAAGTATTCCTTGCATAAAGATCGAGAAACACGGGGTAGGCGCAGGCAAAATCCGCCTCCGGCGGCTCCCCGTCGAGGGTATCTGCCAGGGCGCGTTTCACCAGGCGTTCCACACCGTTGCCAACCCAGTTCCTGACCCGCGCCTCACCGCAGGGGGCGCGACCAAGCTGCTCCATCATTGCGTCAACACAGTAGGCCAGATCCGGCACACTGTCGACCAGTGTCCCGTCCACATCGATCAGGATCATCGCAGGGTTTCTTATGCTCATTGTCTGTACTTCCGGATCCGTACTGCCCGTTCAGCCGACAGCTTTGGCGATCTCGGCGCGCATGGCGGCTATCGTCGCCTGGTAATCCCTGGCGCCAAAAATAGCGGAACCCGCCACGAAGGTATCCGCACCGGCGGCGGCGATCTCGCCGATATTGTCAACTTTCACACCGCCGTCGATTTCGAGCCGGATGGGAAGTCCACTCTCATCGATGATCCGGCGTGCCTCACGCAGCTTGCCGAGCGCTTCACGGATAAAACTCTGACCGCCGAATCCAGGATTGACCGACATCAGCAGGATCATGTCGACCTTGTCAATGACATATTTAAGGTAATCCAGCGGCGTGGCAGGGTTGAACACCAACCCCGACTTGCAGCCCTGATCACGGATCAGCTGCAGCGAACGATCAATATGTTCACTCGCCTCCGGATGGAAGGTGATATAAGTCGCACCGGCCTCGGCAAAATCCGGAATGATGCGATCCACGGGCTTGACCATAAGATGGACGTCGATGTCGGCGGTAATGCCGTGCTTGCGCAATGCCTCGCAGATCAGCGGACCGATCGTCAGATTGGGGACGTAGTGATTGTCCATGACATCGAAGTGCACGATGTCGGCGCCGGCGCTCAATACATTGGTGACTTCCTCCCCGAGGCGGGCAAAATCCGCCGACAGGATTGAAGGTGCGATCTTGTAATCGGCCATGTTGTTGTCCTCGTTCATTATTCCAAATAATCGTAGATGCAAAACAAACGCAAACTTTACCCTAACGGGAAGTGATTTTCAGCTTTATTCCACCATCGCATCCGCCCCGCCTGAATGGCCGCGATCTGACCAGATCCGGAATTCCACCGGGGACCGCCATGTCAAGACATTGATTCTAGTCTTCTATCCGGAATCGCTCCAGGCTGACCGAACGTCCCTGTCGCATGCATACAAGCCGGTTATGCGGAACCAGGTAGTGCACTGATATGCTCAGGAATAAAACCTGCAGCACGGCGCCGCAGATACTCACATTTCCAGTGCCGGCAAATCGCCATTATGGGTGCCGCCTCTTTTTCATCTTGCCATCGGTGCAAACTGGCTCTATAAATAGGCTTAACCGTCCAGGAATGACAGCATCACCGGGCTACTATTGCCAGCCTGATCCGCAGACAGGACCACAAGGGGGATTCATCCTATGGCAAACGAATTTCAACCACGAATTGGCGACTGGTATCAGAATATCAGCGGTGAGAACTTTGAAGTTGTTGCCATCGATGAAGATGAGGCCACGCTGGAAATCCAGCATTTCGACGGCGCCGTTGAGGAGATCGATTCCGACTCCTGGTATGAAATGGAAATCGAACCGATTGAGCCGCCCGAAGACTGGTCGGGTTCTCTGGATATCGAGCGTGAAGATTACGGTGTGGATCTGGAGCTGAACTCCCGCAAGGATCACACCAATCCACTTGACGAAATCGACTAGCCCGTCAACTGCGGCACCTCATCATTATTCATTATCGGCGCCTGGATGGTTTTCCGGCCGCGCGCCACTGCCGACCTCCCCGTGACCTCAACACTGGCAGGCATTTGCCGTTACCCTTTCTGTACGCGACAAGAAATTCCGCTACGACTGGAGGCATATGATGAGCATCATTTATGACATGGCAAGCAGCAGGACAGAGTCACTACCGGCGGAAAACAACATCGCCATGGTAGCTGATGAACTCACTGCCGCGCTGGCCATACGGGAAGTGACCTTCGAGGGAACAGACAAGCCGTCGGCGGACTTCTCAATTCATCTGATACACGCCTTGCTAAGGAAGGGTTGATACTCCCCTGGCGACAGCGATCGGCGCCATAGAAGGCGCCTGTCGCTGAAGGTTCCTGTCGTTTCACACGCGCGGGAAGGAACCGGATGTCATGATTCCCTGAAACCGCTGCCGGCCAGTCCGTCTAACCCGGTCTGCCCGCATTTCCTGCCCGCCAGCACACAGGCCTGACGCAGTATCGTGACGGCATCCCGCCGTGCAAGATAACCGTCGATGACGCCGGCATTGAAGGTATCACCGGCGCCCAGGGTATCGACGATCCTGCGCGGGGCGTGAGCCGCCTCGCGTGCAAACCGCCCTTCCCTGTCCAGGCTGACAGCCCCCTCCACACCCCAGGTACAAAAGAGGTCTGCGTCGGGGAATTCCCGGTGAACTGACTGCAACAAAGCGGCTGGATCCCCGTACCCCCGGCTTGTGGCATAGGTCTGGGAAAACAGCAGAACCTGCGCCAGCCCGAACAGATCTTCGATGCCGGTGCGTGGTTTCTCGATCTCGAGCGAACAGGGAATGGATGGATACCGCTCGCGGGACCAGTGCAGCATCGCTTGCAGCGATTCCACGTTACGCCCCTCGAAATGCAGCCAGTCGAATGATTGCAGATCAAGCGAGCTGAAATCGGCAAGCGAATATTCCGGCAGGTCGCGGAAATGAATGATAGTGCGTGATCCCGTTCCGGCATTAAGCAGGATGGTTGATACCGGGACGTCGCCGGACCCGGCAAGCCGGTTCGCAGCAGTATCGACCCCGCGAGTTTCCAGATCATCCCGAATGAATTTCCCCTCTGCACTATCGATCAGCATACCCGCCCAGCTGCAGGCGTGTCCGAGCTGACTGAGGACGACAAGGGTATTGGCGGTATTGCCGCCGCGCCGGACGGATCTGTCGGTACAGCGGATCTCATCGTTCTCTAGTGGATAGCCATCCACGGTGAGCACGACGTCCAGAGTGGCATTGCCTGTGCCGAGGATTCTTGCCATGCCTGCAGACTACGGGGCGGCGATGTGATGTCAACCCCCGCGCCCTGCCAGGTCAGTCCGCGTCAGATCAGGCGCAGGGTGAGTAAAGACCCGCTAGGAGCCTGTCGGATTCAGGTGATCGTAGCGAGCAGGGAGGGAGAGCGAGCACAGAGGTTCACGATATCGAGGCGCATAGTGGTTCTATGTAACGAAATATCGGGGAACTATGGGCCGCTCTCCCGCCGGCGCACGACTGCAGGGAGAAGGTGAGACCGGGAACCGGTCGAGAGACTGGCCCGGGCCAGAAGGTGAGACCGGGTAGCGGTCGAGAGACCGGCCTGGGCCGTGCAGGAGGTAGCGCACCAAAAGTAGGCGCTTCAAGCGACGCATGGAGCAGTTGCCGAGTAGATCAATCCTGAATCCGACAGGCTCCTAGTCGATTCGGACCACACGAAAACCGAGGTTGTCGAGGCGCGTACCCTGGTCGTACTCACCGCGTTTCGCACTGCGCACGCTGTCGAGCGGGCTGTTATAGGATCCGCCGCGTACCACCCGCTGCGTACACCCCGGCGATTGCCAGATGCTGCCGTCGGACGGTGCGTTCTGGTAATTCGGCTGATAGCAATCCCCGGTCCATTCCTGCACATTACCGGCCGCATCGTGAAGACCGAAGGTGTTGGCCTGGAAACTGCCGACGGGTGCCGTGCGGGTGCCGTCCCAGCGGCTGCCGCAGTCAAAACAATTGGCGGGGTTCGTGCTTGTGACGCCATCCCACCAGAATGCATTCGTAGTATTTCCCCTGGCGGCGAACTCCCACTCCGACTCCGACGGTAACCGGTACCGATGGCCGGTCTGATCCGACAGCCAGCGCGCATAGGCCTCTGCGTCCTTCCAGGACACATTGATCACCGGGCGATCGTCACGACCCCACCCCTCATCAGATGGCAAGCGACGGCCCGTTGCCTTCGCGAAGCGGTCATACTCGGCGAAACTGACTTCATATTTGCCGATTGCATAAGCGGACAGATTGACAGAATGCTGCGGTCGCTCATCGAAGTTCAGCGAATTGCCGGCACTGCCCATCAGAAAATTGGCGGCAGGCAATTCCACCATCAGTGGTCCACGTCCCCCGTCAGGTAGTGCATCCCGGAAGGAGCGGACGGCCGCGGGTTCAGGAGCCTCCGGCTCTTCAGCCACAGGACCCTGTGAACCAGCCGGTGCCTGCTTCGACGACTGACTGGCGGCAACAGGCGAGTCTGCATCGGGCAAGTCAACCCCGGTTGCAGGATGGTTCTTGACCACATCCGGCCGCTCCGTCGGGATGTTCTTCGGGGCATCCGGCCGCTCCGTCAGGATGTTCTTCGGGGCATCCGGCCGCTCCGTCGGGATGTTCTTCGGGGCATCCGCAGGCGCAGCGGAACCAGCGACGGGTACTTCAGGTACTGGCGTTTGCGGAATTTCCACCTGCGGCATTAACCAGAAGGCAATCGCCGCAAGGACGCTCATGCCAAATACGATCAAAAGAGCCTTGCTCATCCTGAGTCGACCGGTCTTGTTCTCCAGCACGGCAACAGGAGCAGATCCGGAGGACACCTTCCCTGGAGCACCCTTGTCGGCACGTGTCCGTGCTTCATTCGAATCCGACTTGCCCTGTCCGTGACGTAATTCATCAAGCTCCGCCACAGCCCGGTCGCGCTGCGCCTCCGCCTCGGTACGCAGGCGCACGGCGATTTCGATGTTCCGTCGAGTCTCCTTGAGCTCGGAAATCAGCCGTATAGGATCTCCCGTCTGCCCCTGTCTTTCCGCGTTGACGAGGCCACGCGCCACTTCCACCTCTGCGCGCAGGCTGTTCAACTGGTTATGTACTGACTGTTGCTCGACCAGAGCCGCATCGCGTTCCTCCATCAGTTGTTTGAGTTGTGTCTCGATCTGGCCAAGCGCCGCATCGGCATCCGCCTTCTGCCGCCTCGCCAGTTCAAGATCCGCCTCGATACTCGCCCGTTCCTTGCGAACGGCAGATGCCGTTTCCTCATGCGCCAGGCGCAGTTCATCCTGTAACGCCGCGAGTTGCTGCTCGGTCTGTTGCTGCAAGGCAATCACCTGGCCGAGGCGTGTGCGCTCCTCTTCCCGTGCATCATCCCTGGCCTGTGCGAGGACCCCGTCCCGGTTTGCAATGATCTCCTCATGTTGCGAGGCGACGGAAACCAGCTGTTCCTTGAGTTCCCGCTGCCGTGCCGCCATCTGGGCGCGTTCCTCGGCGCGTGCCCGACGTTCGGCGTTCAATTCATTCCTGATGTTCTCAACGCTTTCGCGCTCATCATGGCGCGCAGCCTGCAGTGACTCCTCGGATTGATCCAGCTTCTTGCGCAGACGCTCGATCTGGCCCTGCAACTCCCTCTCGGTTTCGTTCTTTCTGGTCAGATCTTCATAGAGCTTCCTGAGCGATTCCCGGCTCTCCAGATCACGCTCCCTGAAACGCTCTTCTGCCTGATGCAGCTCCTCCCGCAGTTCCTCATCCTGCTTCTGCAGAACCTCGATATCCACAACCAGCCCGGTATCCTGTTCCTTCTGGACCGCCAGTTCCGCGCGCAGCAATTCAAGCTGCGACATCTCCTCGTTGATCCGCGATTCGGCCTCATCAGCACGCTGGCGTTCGCTCTCAAGTTGTTCACCGAGCGCCTGCACCTGGCTATCCACAGCGCTTCTCGACGATTCGAGCGTGGCATTCAGTTCGTCGATTTTCCGCTGCTGCGCCAGACTCTCCTGCACGTGCCCATCGAGGCTGGTCTGCAGGTCATCGCGCTCGGCTTCCAGAGCCTGGCCGGCTTCCGCTGTGCGGGCCAGTTCCTGCTGCAGTCCTGCCTGGAGATGTTCCTGCTGCTCCAGTTGTTCACGATAGGCATCGAGGCGCGATTGCAATTCCTCCTGTAGCTGCAGCTTCTCGCGGTCGGCGTCCACTGTGGCGTTCAGTTCGTCGATTTTCTGCTGCTGCGCCAGACTCTCCTGCAAGCGCCCATCGAGTCGTGTCTGCAGATCGTCGCGCTCGGCTTCCAGAGCCTGACCGGCTTCCGCTGTACGGTCCAGTTCCTGCTGCAGTTCTGCCTGGAGATGTTCCTGCTGCTCCAGTTGTTCACGATAGGCATCGAGACGCGATTGCAATTCCTCCTGTAGCTGCAGCTTCTCGCGGTCGGCGTCCCCGGTAGACTGCTCGAATCGGGCCTGAAGGTCGCAAAGCCGCTTGCTGCCCGCCTCGATCTCATCATTCAAGGCGCCGCGCTCGGCATTCCATTCATCCTGCAAGCGAACGAGCGCCTCATCGGCGGCCTGCCTGTCAGCCGTCTGTTGCTCGATCAGGTCAGACTGCTGCTTGCGCTGCAACAGCGTCTGCTCGCTCTCGCCGCGCAAGGTTTCAGTCTCCTGCTGCAAAGAATCGAGCTGCTCAACCAGCGCCTGCTTTTCCGCAAGCAAGGCATCAAGTTGCTGTTGCAGCTCTTCTGCCCGGCGGCTGAATTCGGCCTTCTGCCCTTCATGTCCCGCTTCCAGTTCTGCGAGTTGCTGCTGAAAACTCCGGGACTTGTCTTCCTCGCCGGCGATTCTGTCGGTCAATTCGCTGTCGTGCTGCCGGGCAAGGGCAAGTTCTTCGCGCAAACTCTCCAGTTCCTCAAGCTGCTGCGCCAGCTCGGCTTTCGCGCCTCCGTCCAGTTCATGGCGCTGTTCCCGCTCTGCGGCGAGTTCGGCATGCAGCTTCTCGAGCTGCTGCCTGGCTCCGGACAGTTCATTGTTCAGTGTCTCGACGGTACGCTGCTGTTCCTGCAAACTGGCCTCGGAGTCGCCATGCTGTTGCGCTTTCTGCAGCATTTCCGCGTGTAGCGACTCGATTCGCAGCCGCGCTTGCGCAAGGTCACCTTGTAAATTCTCCTGCAGCTGTCGCTGCTCATTACAGAATGATGCGTGATCCTCTTCAAGGCGGGCTGCACGCCCCCTGACCGTTTCATACTCCGTCTGCAGCGTATCCCGCTGCTGTCTCAGCCGGGAAATCTCCTCTTCAAGCCCGGCAGCGCGGGTATCGCGGTCCACCTCAGCAGAACCCAACAGCTCCTGCAGTTGATGCCTGTCCTGTTCAGCGGCGGAAATTTCCGAGCGCAGACTTTCCACCAGCGACGTTGACTGCTCAAGTTCGCGCTCGAGGCGGTCAAGCTGCTCCGTATGGGATTTCAGGGATACATCGTATTGCTCCTGCAACAGGTGTTTCTCGTCCGTTGCCGCCTCCAAACGGGACTGCAACCCTGATACCATCCGGTTCGATTGATCGATGGCGTCCTGCAGTTTCCCGTGTTCCGACTGGAGTTCAACCAACCGGCCTTCGGTTTCCTGCCGCGCCAGATCTGCCTGCCGCAGCGCATCAACCTCGTCCTGCAAAACCTTGAGGTCGACCAACTGGTTCCCGGATAACGCATTCGCCTCGTCCTCGGGCACGTGCGACCCCGTATCGGCACCGCCGTCATCCCCGCCCCCCGCATCCTTGTTCTGGTTGAAATCGATGATTTCCGCACTCTGCCGGTCATCGTTTCCGGTATGCTGCAGACAATTAGCATCCTTAGGCAGCGCCTTAAGCCCGCCGTCCAGCACATAGGCCTCGAAACCCTTGTGACTGAGAACAAATGCTGCAGATATACTCAGATGTCCCGTATCGCAGCAGATGATGTATTTCGCATTGAAAACCAGCTCCGGAATCTGCTCCCGTAATTCCGTCAGCGGAATATTTACGCTGTCCTCGAATGCATCGTGCTCATAATCCTCTGCCGATCTGACGTCGATCCAGACGGCGCCTTCATCCACCATGGTGGCCGCCTCTTTATAGCTGACGCTCTTGACCAGGGGTTTTTGCAGCAGCTCAACAAAATCTTTCTTGCCCAGACGCATCAGCAAACCATCCGTCAACATCGTAATGCTCGCGTTACGCGTGCTTGCCGACAGCAGCGACTCCTCGCCAAAGAAGTCCCCGGGTGACAATTCACTCAGCAGCACATCCTTACCGTCCGGTGAATCCCTGCGCGTCACTGCGCAGCGCCCCTTGTGGATGGAATAGAAAAAATCGCCCTCCTCACCCTGACGGATAACAACATCACCCGCACGAACCGGGTAGGGTTGCATACTGATAATCAGTCGCTGTATGACCCCCGGTGGTATCCTGATGAAGGCTTCAGACTGGAGGATGCGGGTCATCCAGTCCTCGTTATCATCGGCCCCGATCTCCGTCGCTTCGTCGACGGATGTGTGGTCCCAGTTGAGAAATGCTTCGAGCAACACCGAATCGATGCGGGCGACAACGACCCTGGTCACGGCGCGCGCGGATAGCGGGCGAGGCTGCTGATTGGCAACGGGATAACGACTTATATCAGTCCTGGCCCGAACCTCGCCCGTAACCTTCTTTTGCCCGTCGATCAGGTCGATCTTGCCATCAAGGAGATAGACAGACTGGTTGTCGTGGTCGCCCTTGCGGAACAGATAATGACCGGAACGCACTTCCTCGATGACGATTTTTGGCGCGATATCGGTAAAGCTCGCTTCCGAGAGCGCATTCAGTGGCACCAGTTCCTGCAAGTTTTTCTTAGCTGTGTGCTTTGTCGCTGCACTCATATCCTGTATCCGCTGCGCCTGCCGGCGATTGTGTAGCCATGCAAAGATGTCCGGACGCGGTCCTTCGCCGCTCTCTGCTTATCGGCTGCAGGGGCATGGAATTTAGAATGGCGGATATTGACCCGGCAGACGGGTTCCAGGCCGGCATGCTGCGCCGGAAGTTTGCTGCCACGTGCACAAACACCGCTCCCGCGAGCAGGTAAAAGATGTACCCCGGTGCGAACTGGTATTGTCACAACGATGGGCCGGGGTGTTGCACGACCGGACTTGCAGGCTATATTTTCTTTCTATATCTTATAGTTAAATAATATCTCCCGGATACCCAATGGCACTCAAAGTATTCCCCAACGCACAGACTGCCGAGATCGCCTTCTACGCGGCATTCGAGAATGCCGACCATGTGGAAATGATGGCGGTATGGAGTCCGGATGCTGATATCGAATGCATACATCCACTCGGAGAAAGGCTCATGGGTCCGAAGGCGATCGGTGATGACTGGCGCAGGATGCTCTCCGGAGGAAAACGCATGCAGTTCAGGCTGGCTCACATCAAACGCTACCAGACAGACCAGCTGGCCGTACACGTCCTCTATGAAAACATCACCATTTCGGGCAAGCAACAGCCGCCGGTGATCGCCACCAATGTCTACCGGTTCAACGGTCGCGGCTGGCATATGATCCTTCACCATGCATCACCTGCGACCGGCATAGGCAAGGCTGCTGATGTGGAGAATACCGCCAAGGCGGGACCGGTCGTCCATTAACTGGAACGCGGAAGCACTGCAAATACAGGGCTACACGCATGCTGCGTAGGACAGTCTTCCTCACACATGCAACACCGGCACTCCGCCGGCTGCAGCATTCATCAGTCAAAAACAGCCAAAAACGCGTGGATTCCGGCAAGCAAGGTTAGATGCCTTGAAAAATGAATGATCAAAAACACTGCTATACAAGGCATTTGCTGCATTCAAAAAACCTTTAACATTTTATATATTGTGCTATCTTACGCGTGCTGGATTAACAACCATCCCAAGAGGAGCGAAATCGAATGGCTGTCAAAAAGAGATCGACTGCGAAAAAGAAGGTAGCAAGGAAGGCGGCGCCCGTGAAACGGGTACCCGTCATCAAGGAGGCAATGACCAAGTCAGCAATGATGAGTGCGATTGCCGATGACACCGAGCTCAGCAAGAAAGAGGTCATCGCCGTATTTGATACTCTCGGCACCATCATCAATGGCCACCTCAAGAAAGGGGGGGTAGGCGTGTGCACGATTCCCGGCCTGATGAAGATCAAGACGATTCACAAGCCCGCAACCAGGGCTCGCAAGGGCACCAATCCGTTCACCGGTGAAGAGATGATGTTCAAGGCCAAGCCGGCGCGCAACGTGGTTAAGGTATTACCTCTTAAGAACCTCAAGGCAATGGCCTGACCTCATGCAGATGGGGCCACATTCGTGGCCCCGTTTCATTTTTCCTGATTGACCAGCGTTCCGTCGCCGCAGGGAGAACACGGACTTTCAGGCGCCGGCCCGTCGGTAACCTCCAGCTTCATCCGAATGTAATCCCGGTGCGGCACATAAAGCAGGTCCGCAATCTTTCTCACCAGGTATTCTTCGTATTTATCCACGTGTCCGTCAGCACAGGTCACCCTCCATAACATGCCGATGATCCGCACCTTCTCTTCAGGGCTGCAGGACTGGTTGATCAGGCGTGTAAAGGGATAAAGGGATGTCGAATGCTTCGCCTTGCGTTCAGCTGTCGAGGCAATATCCTGCGTCAGCTCGGGTGACAGCGCGTAGTGATTCTCGATAAGGCGCATGACATCCTGGCGTTCTTCATCAGAGATACTGTTATCCGCACGCGCCACTTCCATGAGCAGGGTTGCCGTGGCCAGCTGCAATTCCTGACCATCATCATCCCGGGACACTTCCCCCTGACCAATATGTTTTCTCAGTATCTGCTGCAGTTTTCCGATCATTCATTCACCTGTCCAGAGTTTGCAGTTGCGCCTGTTCCGCAGGCTAGCATAGACGAGTATATTCAGCCACAGACGGGCAGACGCATCTGTCTGTGCAATTGTCACTGGGCGAAAAACCCCATTCCACACTACTGGCTTCGACTCAATCGATGCCCGCAAGTTCACGTATAATGGACACCCTGCGCTCGACCCGATTGCCGTGACAGACGGCCATACGACCCGGAAACATCCATGGCAGACAAACAAGCGATCACCCTCAACACGGTCATCACCATGCAGTATTCCCTTGCAAACGATCAGGGAGTCGTCATCCACGAGGCGGCCAGCCCGCCCGTCAAATACCTGCACGGTTCCGGAACGCTCTTCCCGAAACTCGAGAAGGCTCTGGAAAACCACCGCACCGGGGATATCTTCACAGTCAGACTGCTGTCTGACGATGCCTTTGGCAGACGCAAGGTCGAACTGCTATGCCAGGCGCCGCTGCAGGAATTTCCGCCCGGAGAGCATATCGAGGTTGGCGGCAAGGTCGTTGGTCAGGGTGAAAACGGTGAGAAAGTCAACTTCCTTGTCGTCGATATCAGGAACGGGGTCGCCCATCTCGATGGCAATCACCCGCTGGCAGGACAGTCACTGGTGTTCGAGATCGAGATTCAGTCTGTACGCAAGGCAACCGCCGAGGAAATCTCCTCAGGCAGGGCACTGGAATGAGAACCGCCCGTGACGTTATTTCGCGTAGTGGAAACGCGTTCCCTGGTAAGACAACTGCATACCATCCGGAAGAATCTTTTCGATCACTGCACCGTTTGGCAAGCGATCCCCTTCACGAAATTTCTGCATATTAACCAGAACAAACCGCCTCGACGGGTCGGTGTCGTAAACGTGCACGTCCAAGTGCGGCATCGAGAAACCACTGCGGAAATCAAGTGACAACTCATCCCACTCCGGCAGCCTGCCCGCGGACGCAGAAGAAGTCGTGGGAGGTTGTGCAGCGACGGGACTCGGCGGGGCGACAGCCACCGGCGGTGCGGCAGGCAGATTCTGCACGGTCGTCGGCTGTACCCGCGGTGATACCGGTCGGGTTACAGCGACCCGAGGGCGCTCCTGCACCTGCGGCGCGGTTCTGATGACCCGGGGTGGCGCCTTGCGGACCACGGGAGCACTCTCAGCAAGCGGCCGGGAGCGCGAGGTATCAGGCGAGGCGGAAACGTGCTCATCCGAGGCGGCGAGGCGTTCGGGCGCGTCCCCTGCGTCATGACGCGTCGCCAGCAACGCGACCAGCACCCCGTTGAATATGAAGAGTGCGGTGAGTATCCAGAGCCAGCGATAGTGCTTGCGCACCGTCGGCTCGTGCAGGTGCACGGTTTCCAGATCCGGCACATGGCCGGCGGCCCGTTCCTGGTCGGCTTTCTTCAACGCATCTAGAATATAGGACATGGTTTGCCTGCTCAGGAGGATGTGCGCGCCAGTCTGGGAATACCGGGATTGCCTGATTGCGAGTTCAGCCGAATGAGAGTGTTTTTTCCGATAATCCCGTCGGTCGCAAGCCCGTTGTCACGCTGGAAGTCCAGCACGTGCTGGCTCAACACGTCATCAAAATACAAGGGGTTCGGTGATGCCAGGTCGACGCCCTGAATGTGTTCAATCTGTTCACGCAGCCAGCCGACATCCGGTCCGGCAAACCCCGCCTTCATGTTCATGGACCCGTTCGGAGGCGCCTGCAGCAGCATAATATAGTTGCCATCCCAGTATGGATCGACCTGTTCTGTCGGTACCCTGTATACCTGCCCCCCGATAACCAGCTCGGCAACGGCGCCATCCAGGCGCCGCAATACAACCGGCACACGCTGACCGTCCGCGGTGTCAAGCTTGAGTATCACCGGCCTGTCATAGAAACGCAGATTCGCCCAGGTACCGGTGCCGAATGAACAGCGCATACCGTTGACGTAGACGAAATTGCAGAAATCAGGCTTGATCCCGTTCGGCAGATCTATCGACCACTGAGCCAGCAGCGATTTCCATGCACTCCGGTTGTAGGAGGCATCCGCCGCGGCAAGCAGCGCCTCAAGGGATATTCCATCCTGCGTCACGGTCACCGGAGGCGTCGGATCGATTTTACCGGCAGCCATGACATTGACGGCAGACGGTACCGGCGATTCGCCCGATGCCATAGCACGTTTCCGACCCGGCGCGGGTGATGCCGCAGATATCGGTGGCGATGCCGCCCTGTCGCCGGATAGCACCGCCCGGATATCCACACCCTGCCAGGGGTGATAATAAAAAACGACGGCGACGAGCAGGGCGCCCGCGAGTCCGGCCAGCACGGGAACAACCCAGCGCCGCATGTCGGGAAGCTCCGCGTCCTCCGCCAGCACCTCACGTGCCGCTTTCTTCACGATCTGCCGGTCGACCTGCGATTTACCCTCCACGTAGGCGCCCAGCAGGGAGCGATCGCACAACACGTTGATGAGACGCGGTACCCCACCCGAGAGACGCCGGATGAGATTAACGGTTCGCTTGTTGAAAACGATGTGTGATGCCCCGCAGATCTGCAGGCGGTGCTGTATGTAGCCGCTGACTTCCTGCAGCGCTATCGGTTCCAGGTGGTAACGTGCCGTGACGCGCTGCGCCAGCTGACGCATTTCCGGGCGCGCCAGCAGCGCACGCAATTCCGGCTGGCCGATCAGGATGATCTGCAGAAGTTTTCGGGTCGGTGTCTCGAGATTGGTGAGCAGTCTGACCTGTTCCAGCACCTCGGAACTGAGATTCTGGGCCTCGTCGATGATCACTACCGTACGCCGGCCGCGCGCGTAGGCATCCAGCAAGTGGCG
>Ga0210085_1000264_pt1 | contig 23176 bp, 23 predicted proteins | sample China_Galinas_PW_5_FD_184866 | JGI IMG/M metagenome (GOLD analysis project Ga0210085, IMG submission 184866) | Wetland microbial communities from San Francisco Bay, California, USA, that impact long-term carbon sequestration - China_Galinas_PWC_D1... | ecosystem: Environmental > Aquatic > Marine...
TATCGAGAATCCGCTTGAAGTCCGGCATGTACTTGTACATGTTCGCGAGGAGCTGTTCCATGCCCCCGGCCGTGTCGGGGAACGCGCTTACTGCCTTGTCGATCGATGCCGCGATCTCGTGATGTTCCGGGGTGGGGGCCATGCGTCACCGAGCTTGTGGTTGTGTAGGGGGCATTGCGCGCGAGGAGAATGGAGCGTCCAGGTCGGTGCTGCCCCGCCGCTGTGCTGGTGGAACCAGCCATCGCTTGCTTTGGACGCTTGGGGGTACGACCGTGAATTCTAGAGAAGCCCTCGCCGGAACTCCAGAGCGAGCGACGAGACCCGTGTCAATGTTGCCGGGTAGCCCGAAGCAGGGCTAGATTTGAGCTGACGGAATTTTCTGGGGTTTGGGCTTACACCCCCATTATCGCGACGCGACGGCTTTGGTGAGCCGGTTCACCGACCAGTCCATCTCGCTCTTCGACGCCACGTTGGCCACTTTGGCTTCCAGGTTGGGACTGCCGGTCTGGACCTATAACCATCACTTCGACGCAATGCAGACCGCTGTCTGGCGCTGAATCCGTGTGATCGACGCCACTCATGACCGGGCTTGCGGCTCAGTGGCGTGCAATGTGGTTTCGGATCGATGATTACGGTTTGGTGGCAGATCATCTGGTTTCACGCAGTATTTTTTCGATACCGAAATACGCGGGCTTTGGTCTGGTCTTCTCACCCACTGCACCGCCGGCGAACGGCGCTGGGAACGTGTACGTGCCGATCGGGAGATCATCACCCAAGTCCTGGGAAACGGGGTTCAGCCAGGAACACTCATCGGCGAAGTCCCACAGCAGTAAGGCCTTCACCGCTGGCTGTTCGGCGGCGATGCGGGTGATGTTTTCGTAGATGCGACGCTGGCGCAGCAGGTCGGTCTTACTGGGCTGGTCCGTTGCTGTGGCGGCACGCACGATGGATACGTCCATCTCAGTAACAAAAAGGCGGAATCCGGCGTCGGCGAAGCGCTGGAAATTTCGGCGCATGCTATCGTAATCTGGTACCTCGTCGCTGCGAGTGGCAAAGATGTGCATCTGGAAGCCGACGCCATCCACTGGGACGCCGCGTCGGCGCAGTTCCTGAACATAACGGAGTAGATTGTCAGATTTCTCATTGACGGTTTCGGCACCGTAATCATTGATGATGAGCAATGCGTCGGGGTCTGCGCTATGGGCCCAGTGGAATGCCTTGTCCACGTAATCGGCGCCAATCTTTCGGTATTCCACATAGTCTGTGCGCAGGCCGAACTCATCACTCCCGCTTTCGCCAGGGTCGGCCATTACCTCGTTTACCACGTCCCAGACCCAGACCTTTCCGGCGCGCGCGCTCGCCATGGCCGTTATGTAACGCTTCAGCACTGCCTCGTGGTCAACATCGGGTTGCTGATACCAGTCAAGCTCGGCATTGACAGCCGGGTAGACGAGAACGTGGCCGTGTACGCGCATGTCCCTGGCACGCGCCCAGTCGATGACGCTGGTCAGACCGCTGGTGTCAGGCGGCTGAGCGGGGCCTTTCCAATCAATCCAGGTCATGTAGGCAGTGGCCGTTATGGCGTTGAACTCGCGGGCAGCGACACTGAGGTAGTCACCGCGATTCCAGTTCTGGTCGTCATACCCATGCACAACACCGCCAATGGCCAAGCCCTGCCGCGCCAGGGCAGCGAGGCCAGCGTATGCGGGAGGATTGAACCCGCTGCTGGCGCCGGAGACCGTTAGCACTAGCGCGATGAGCTTGATGAACGGGCGAACGGATGGCGATGAAGTTGAATAACGCATAGATTACTCATTCTCGACGTGGCCGGTGTTTCTCGACAGGCACCGAGCCACAGCAGGTTTGTTGCTGATCGATATTGGTGTTGCCAAAGCAACGCGTAAATCCCAATTTTGCTATGACAACCATAAATAGGAACAATGGAAAACCTGCTTTGTCTAGCGCTATCGTAGACTCAAGGACTCCCTCCAATGCGAAGTATACCAAGATCGCGGCAAAGCAAGTATAGAATGGATCTGCAGATACTTTATGCTTTTCGATGGCACGATAGATGCCGACAATCAAGACCAGAACGAGGAAAATCAACCCAACTAACCCTAGGGCAAGGATCGTCCCAAGGTAAATAGAGTGAGCATCAGGAATCCCCCATCCTTCGGTTGAAGAAATCGCAGCAACGCGCGAAGGGGAAAAGAAACTGCCATATCCATAACCTTGAAGAGGTCGTTTTGCTGCATAATCCAGACACTCTACCCATAGAGGAAGGCGACCGGTAAAAGTTGAAACCTCGGAATCAGTTCTTCCAAGCAGCACACCCTGCTCCAGGGTTGGGAAAAGGTCGTCGCCAGCGAGAAGCAGCAAAAAACACACGGCCATGCTAATAATGACAAGCCAGGCCGCCTTGGCGTAGCGCGATAACACCAGGGTCCAGTAGACGAGCAAGGCGGCAATGCTGCTAGCGAACGCGGACCTCGACCCGGTGAGAACAACGAAGCCGAATCCAACCAACGCGCACGCAAGGAAAAGCCAAGAAGTGCGCTTTGCAGTCCTGGCAATGGCCGTACCCGTAAGCAGAAGCAGCGAGCAATACATCCCTTGATTATTGGGATGGAATGTTCCCGCAAACCGATAGCTCGGCGTGAAAGGCCGAAACGTGCCGAGGAAGATCTCGCACGCGAAGCCCACAAGCAGATATGCAGTGGTAGTGAAGAATACCCACAGGATTATGTCGCGAGGAGAAAAGTGCTTGCTCACAGCGAGGGCGCCGAGGCACAACATCAACAGTGCTACAAGCCTCCTGAATGTCAGGGCGACGTCATCTGACCAAGAAATGCTTAAGGACGCCCAAACCAACAGGATCAGAACAAGCCAGCCCAGGACTCCATTGATTCCAAGAACATTCTGCCCTCTTCGCATCAGGCCGAAGGCCCCGAGAAGCCCGACCAGCGAAAAGGCCACGCGACGTTGGAGACTCCCTGCCTGTGTTGCGTCTATTATGCCTTCAGTCTCAACACCGAACTGCGCTTTGAGGGAAGAAGCCAAATCGTAATTCGCGAAAAAAAACGCTCCAGCAAGTAAGACAAACGTAATCCACCGAACGCTCAAGCTTGGCAAAACCGAGCATGAACCTGATGAGCTGATTGCGGAGATTTCTTTCATCCCGTTCGTCCGCGCCACGGGGAGCCGGTGAGCAGGGCACAGACCAACACCTCTAACATGATGCCGCGATATTTGCAACTGCTTACCTTACTAGAGGCGTTTGCGCTGTAGGCTTTTGCCACCGGACAACAAAGAATCAATGGGTTACAGTAAGAAAATCGCCGATTCGAAATTCGCGCGTCAACAACCTATTGATTTTGCTGAACGCAGGGAAGGGCTGGCACGAATTTCGTCGGGTCCGCCTATGCCTTGAAAATGGGTAAATTCTTGGGGTGAACAAAATGCCGTGCTCCATTTTATTGTTTCTGACTCAGGAGGTTACAGCCAGCGCAAATGGCTCTTACTAAGCATACGCACTAACCAGAACTAGGTAATCGCAACACACCACCGAATATGTCTTCGCAGACGTAGGAAGTAAAGTGGACCCCATGTCCAGGACAGTTTTGTCCCGAGTTTAAGCTGTCTTGGTTGCTTCAAATGCAGCACCTTGGCGCGGCCGAGTCGAAACGATCCACGATCCTGGCACCCCCACCTTCCGCCGAGCGGTACACCGCATCCGGGGTGCGGTTGCTCAGGCCCTGGTGTGGCCGCTCGCCGTTGTAGAAGGCGAAATACTCAGTCAGTCCAAGTAGCAGCTCAGGCAGGGTGGCGTAGCCCTTGAGGTAGATGTCCTCATGCTTCACGCTTCGCCACAGGCGCTCGACGAAGATGTTGTCCAACGCGCGCCCCCGACCGTCCATGCTGATGGCGATCCCAGCCTCCAGCAGGACTCCCGTGAAGGCCTCGCTGGTGAACTGCGACCCCCTGGTCGGTATTGAAGATCTCGGGCTTACCGTGGCCGCGCAGGGCCTCCTCCAGGCAGTCCACGCAGAACCCCGCCTCCAGGGTGTTGGACACCCGCCAGGAGAGCACCCGACGCGAATACCAGTCCACCACCGCGACCAGGTAGGCAAATCCATGCTCCAAGTGGATGGACAGGTGATGTCGCTGCTCCACACCTGGTTCGGGCGCACGATCTCCATGCCCCGTAGTAGGTAGGGATAGATCTTGTGCTCCGGGTGGGGCCGACTGGTCGCCGGCCCGGGTGCCATGCCGACCAGCCCCAGTACCCGCATGAGCCGTTGCATCCGCTTGCGATTGACTGTATGACCTTGTTTCGCAATCGCAATGACCATGCGCCGAGTGCCATAAAACGGCCGGCGTGTATACTCTGCGTCGATCAGCCCCAACAGCTCCAGGTCCAGCTCGTCCAAGACTTCCTCGCGACGCGGCGCATACACCCAGGAGCGCGTCACCCCCGCCAACTCGCACTGCCGGCTTACCGCCAGTGGCTGCTCCAGCGCCTCGCGCTCGATCCACTCCCGCCGCACGCTCACAGGCTCAGTCCGGACTTTTTTTTTCAGCCAATCCAGCTCGACCTTTAGCCGCCCGATCTCGCTGTAGAGCCGCTCCGTGTCACCCGGGCCCTCGACCGCCTTCGCGCGCGAGGATTTTGTAGTGCTTGCTGCGATCTCGACAATTCCCACCAAAAATCCTTGATCACCGCTATCATGCCGCTGGTTGCCTAATTTGGCGATCAGTTCGATCACCCGCAACACGGCCTGGGGTATGCGCGCGCGATCAATAAGCCAACCGAACAAGGGGAAGCATGGGCTCACCATTATCAGGACGGTTCAGGGCTTTGTGGAGGAGATACGGGGTCGCGAGGACGGGGTCGCGAGGTCGGGGTCGCGAGGTCGGGGTCGGGCGACTCGCTGGCGACTTGCAGCAACACACGATGCATCGCTCTGGCAAACTGAGCCGTAGTGAATTCGCGTTCGAACTTGGCTCTGCCTGCGGCACCCATCTGCACACGCAGTTCGGCGTCACCAGCCAGTGTTTCAAGGCAGTCGGCTACGCCCTTAGAATCGTGCTTTTCGACCAGTAATCCGGTCCGACCGTCGTCGACGACCGAAGGAACGCCCCCCAAACGCGTTGCGATCACGGGCAATCCCACGGACATCGCTTCGACGAACACTAGCCCAAACGTCTCCATGAACGTGGGCATGCAGAAGACGTCGGCAGCGGCGTAGGTGGCAAACTTTTCGGCACCGGTTCGCACGCCGAGGAACATGATGCGGTCCTCCTGGTGCAACTCTGAAATGCGGGCCTTGAGCTGCGCGAGGAACTCTTCGCGGCGTGGCTCCCCCATAATCTGAAGTTGGAACGGCACGCCGCGTTCGACCAGCAGCCCGCAAGCCTCGACCAGCACCAGAACGCCTTTTGACTCGCGTACGGTACCGGTGAACAGGATTCGCAGCGGACGCTCGGACGTGACATCTTCGACCTGTCGCGGAAGCGTTCCCTCCGGACAGTCGTCCTCGATACCGTTGGGGACGATGTAGTCTTTCTTCGGATGTAGTAGCAGTCCGTCCTCGGGATTCAACTCGGAGAGGCGAATTGCGGCGTCAGCGCCGTAGTAGGCCCGCCGATATAACCAGCGTTGCCAGCGGGGTAACTGGTCGTAGAGGCTGGACACACCACCGGAGTGAAAGTGGAAAATGGTCTTGTCGAACATCCAGCGGGTGGTCAGCAGAATGGCGATGTCGCGATACATCGGCACCCGGTCGGGGCCGGCCGGCGGGTAGTAGAGAATTCGTACTCCGTAGAACAGCCGATGGTAGATGATGCGGAAGACGAGCGAGATCAACTTCACGATTTTTGAAAACCGTACGCGTCCATGCTCACTCATCTTGGCCGAAAAACCCATCCGTGCGTGCACCAACTTCACACCCGGCATTCTGCACTTGAGCAAGCGCTCGATCGCGAGTGCCTGGCCGTGGTACGGTGGGGGCGTTTGGCCGACCACAAGAACTTTATTCACCTTAACTCTATTCTTGGATTTCAAAACTATATCCCCTTGAAAGCGTACCCATCGCGCCCTCTGAGCGGATTCATGGCTTAGTGGGATCGTCCTTTGGGGCCGCGTTCTGTTCCGCTGAATCTTGACCGCCGGCCACGCTGCCCAGCGCCTTGCGGTTCTTGCTGCGGCGTCGCAGGACGAGCCAGGAAAGCGCCGACGGGCTGACCAAATTCGCCAGCAGCAGCGCGTGACTTGAAAGCGACTCGGGGGCGGTGGTTGCCGCCAGCGCCAGATAGTGGCGCGACAGTGATGTGCGCCCGAGAACGTTGTTTTTCACACCGTGGTATCGATACGCTCTGGCTCGCTCACACCGCGGCAGCTTGGCAAACCGCGGCATTTTGAAGAACCGGCGCTGCACCTCCAGCTCGAATTCGAGCATTTTCTGCGTCTGCGTCGTCACGGTGTTTGAGCCGTGGATGCGATAGCAGGCTACCGGCTCGTCAATCCACACATAGCGTGAGCGCACCGCCAACCGCCGCCATAAGTCGTAGTCTTCACATTGGGCCAGCGATTCGTCGAATCGCTGGCCCTCAAGCGCCGTGCGTCGGATCATGGCCGGCATCAGGATGAAGCAACGCAAGGCCAAGGCGGCGAAGATGTCTCCACTTGGGCGATCGCCCGGCATGTACTCACGATGCACTCCCACCCGCCGGCCCGCGCCGTCGATGATGAACATGTCGCCGTAGACGACGTCCACGTCAGGCGAAGATTCCAGAATCGCCGCTCGACGCTCAAGACTGCCGGGTGCAAGCAGATCGTCAGAGTCGAGGAACACAATCGCGTCACCGCGGGCCTCCTCGAGCCCACGGTTGCGCGCCGCCGCGCGGCCTTGATTCTCCTGGCACACGACCCGCACCGGTTGTCCGAAATGGGCCAGCACTTGCGCCGTATCGTCAGTCGATCCGTCGTCGACGACGATGATCTCGTCGGCGGTGCTGGTCTGATCTAGCGCGCTTTCGACCGCTTCGGCGATGTACTGCACATGATTGTACGTCGGAATGATCACGCTCACGCTGAACCGCGGTCGCTGGGTCTGTCGCATGGGGCCACCTCTTCCCAAGAGTTCTTCTCAGCGACTTTCAATCGCAGGTGGAAACCAAGATGTTCAGCACCACGGCGTAGACCACGAAGTTCGCGCTGGCCACGCTGTCGCGTCCGCCCTCTGGAGCTAATAAGCCGGTCGATGTGGTGATCGATGGACAATAAATGGATGCTGATTCTCTGTAGTTGTTCCGGGGCCGTTATTGAAGCTTTTTTCGCCACAGGAGTTGTTCTACCAACCGTACCGGCCCGCGAGCCACATGGTACAGGGGGGAGTGCCGCACGGCTTCGCGCGTCGTTCGCCAGGTCGAGCGCAGTTGCTGCATGCCGGGACGCAGCTCGACGCATCCTTCCATCACGTAACTGGCCCCGTTCATTAATCGCCGCTTGTAGGGCTCGGGGCCTTTGCCAAGGTCGATGCGGCCAATGCCCAGCGCCTTTGCTGCGTGCATTAGCTCGATCATGTGCATCGTCCCGGGTGAATAGCGCGACAGCTCGGCATTGTAAGTGGGGAACCAGGGGTGCAGCACGCTCTCGGACCGCATACCGAAGTTGATGGCGGCAATCGCGTCGCCGGCATACGCCACCGACAGCACTGGAGCGAAGGTCTCCCCCGAGAACTCCATGATCCGATCGAGCAGGTCGCGAACCCACTCGAAGTCGAAAATGCTGGGGACGCCCGTCAAGCGATACTGTTCGCTTTTCCACTCGATGAAGGTAGCCAAAACCGCTGGATCGGTAACGTGCGCCTCGAATTGCACTTCGCCGATTTCACGGCCGAGCTTGCGCTTCCTCTGCCGATACTCGCCCATGATCCGACGACCGTTTTCCTGCTCCTGGATGTAGGCTTCGACGCCGCGCGGCAGGTCGATGTACGGAGAGTCGTACGTTTGCCAGGCGTGGGGCGCGAACTGCGCCTGTTCGCTAACCAAATGGTCGAAGTGCAAGGCCGACAGCCCACAGCCGCGTACCAAGTCGACTGGAGAGCACTCGACGCCCTCGGCGGCAATGATGCCCTGAAAGTCGGAAAGTGTGTCGGCCACGGGTCGGCCCACGTTGAAGCGCCCGCGCTGAAACGGAAGGAAGCCTACGGCGGCGCCTTCCTGCTCGAGCACGGCCACCTCAACATCACGACGGACCGCCGAAACGGCCTGCGTGAACTCGGGGCAGAAGTAGGGAGTCCCCAGCAGTGGGTTGCGGCGCTGAATGGCGGACCAGGTCGCAACTTCCGCGGGAGTCAGTTGATCGTAGGTGACCGTGCGCACCTTGATCGCACCGGACGTGGCGTGGGGCCCCACGGCGGGGGCGTCTGCACCAGCTTGGCTGGGCGCGGAAGGAGTTTTCATGGGACCTCGTGTTGCCGGCGGAAGGTGGCCAGCAAACGGTACAACATCAGGCCGCGCACGACGGTCGCCGTGGACGTTCCCACCAGCGCCGCGGCTGCTGCGCCCAGGGCCCCCCAGGGGACGACCAGGATGGCGGCCGCCAACAGCGTCACGCCGAAACCGCACAAATCGCCGACGAAGTTTGCCCGGGGCCTGTCGATCGCCCACAATCCGTTGCCTAGGATCATGCCCATGCCGTTCATCAGCATGGCCAGCGCCAGCAGCAGCAGAATCATTCCGGTTCCCTGGTATTGCTCGCCGTAGACCAGAACGGCCAACAGATCGCCGGTAGCCGCAATGAACAAGCAGAACGATCCCAATGCCAGCCCCACCAGAAGCGCCGCCCGCGAGAGCACGCGTACCAGTTCCGCGGCACCTCCCTCCGACATGGCCAGAGCGGCGCCGGGCGTGAGGAGGTTGCCAACGCCCAGTACGAAGATGTTGCTCACACCGACCAAGGTCCCGCACGCACCCAGCACACCGGTGGCCGAAGTGCCAGCCGACAGGCCGACGATCCAGGGCATGATCTGCGGCGTCGTATTTCCGATTAGGTAACCCCGCAAAGCCCAGCTGACGAAACCCCAGTTGTGCACCCAGTCGGCCCGAACCCGCTCGCGCCGAAAGCTCACGGCGGGTTTCTCGGCCAGCAGGTACCAAGCAAGCGCGGCCAGCCCGCAAGCGCCACCCATCACGGTATAGACCGACCAAAGCGACAGACTCCCCCACTTGCTGATGGCCAGCAGAGCACCGAGCTGAAGAACAGCCACGGCGCAGTCAATGGCAAGCGCCACGGCGACATCGAGGTTGGCGATCGAGAAGCGGCGAATTCCCTCGCGCAAGAGGATCAGCGGAGACACGGCGGCCACGATGGCCAGCCCAGAAGCAAGCTTCCCGGCACCGGCAATGGCAACCACCATGGCGCCAACGGCGACCGCCAGTACAGTCGCCAGCGTCAACACGCCGTGGTGGAGCCACGCGCTGCCGTAGTACTCCGCCAATTCCTGGCCCGACTTGCCGCGCTTGGAATAGATCATGTAGGGGGCGGTGACCGCCTGTTCCTGAATGCCCGACACGATCAACATGATGCTCAGCGTCAGGTAGTAAAGGCCCATTTCGTCGGTTGAGGTCGTGCGACCGATGATCGTCGCGGTCAAAAAGCTCGCCGCACTGACCACGGCCTGATCGCCGACGGCCATCAGACTGGGGGCTTTGGTGCACAACCGCCGCCATTGCGCAGCGATCTGCACCGCCAGACCTGCGGCCAGGCTGACGCGGTTGGGCGGTAAGGTCTCGGAGCGTTCGTTCAAAGCGGCAACAGACGCGCGTTAATTGAAAACATCCTTTGCGCCATCGGCGGGAATCGTGCTTCCAAGGTACGCAATCGGAGGGCGATAGCCGCCATAATGCCGCTGAGCTTTGACTCTATCCCGCTGCTGCAGTTTGAGAGATTGCGGTTCATAACAACGGCTATGCTCCCTCTCCCCTAGACGTTTGGACACTCCCCACGTCAAAGGCGTGATTGCTGGTTTTTCCGAATCGTCAATCGTTCAAGTCTGGTCAGAATCGGTTTGCCAATATTGGCTAGCGCGGGATACCAGGACATCTTTGCAGCCAGCATGCTAGGTGAGTCCTGCCCCGCAGCCCAAAGGCGACCCCAAACGAATGGATCTTCTCCTGGCAATACCCGACGCGGGCGTGTTGTTAGGCCGCAGGCAACGCCTAGGTGTTTTGCAACGTCGATCAACTCGGGGCTTGAATAGCCGTAAGGAAACGCAAAGGTGGGTTGATCGATGTTGAAACGTTCGTGTAACAGGTCCAGGCAGAGTCCCATGTCGAGACGGAAGTCGTCAGGACGGCTCAGAAAATTCTGGTGGCTGTGTGTATGCGCTCCAATTTCAATCAATGCTCCTTCGAGCATCTCTTCACACTGACGTGTGGAAAGAGACCGCCACGCGGTTTTGGGAACATTTCTCGACCCAGTTGCCGACCAATCGTCGAAAGGGAACGGTTGATCCGTGTCGAGATACTGCGTGGCGACAAAGATCGTAGCCGGCAAGTTTAGTTCCTGCAGAATGGGCCAGGCATTCAGATAATTGTTTTCATAGCCATCGTCAAAAGTGATGGCGAAAGTCTTGGGCGGGATCGCCCGATGCTCGCGTTGGGACGCTATAAGCCGCCTTAACGACCAACACTCGAAACCGAGTGACAACAGGCCGGTTAGTTGATTTCGAAATTGCTGCGGTGTGACGTTTAACGTGGGAGATACTGTCCCAGGGGTCTCCTCTGTGACTCGGTGGTACATTAAAATCGCCAAACCTTCGTGGCAGCGATCGCCGCAGGATTTCTGCAAGCCGACTGCTAATCGGCATGTAGCCCATGCCCCCAGTTTACGTAGACGAGTAGGTTTATCACAAAACCAATCAGAATTCGGATTAATAGGAATGGAGTGCATGTGTGATTTCGCTCGTGACAAATTGATTTGTGTTTCTTTGGAACATGATCTAAATCCGTGATCTGAATTGGGCGATGATTCACTGTGTAAAACACAACGTTCTGCCTGTCAGTTCAGCAGAAACGTAATGAGTCGATGAGGCGGCGATTGTCTTCGCCATTGGCTTGTTCACTTGGCAATTATGAGCCTGGACAATAGAAGACCACCGCGGCGCAGTGCGCCTTTTAATGATCCAGAGAGGGTCGCGCTCACGTGCACGCCAGTTGTGCATAGAGCCTCCGAAAGACAAACATCACCGGACTACAGTAGCCGATAGCGAGCTTGACCTGCCGCCCAGTGTGTATCAGCCGCGTGGCCAGATACATTAACTCCTGCATCACATTGCGGATACCTCGGCGCTTGGAGCGTTGCCGTGGCGGGGCATCCGGGACAAGCAGGCCATGCTGCTGTCCAGACGCAACCGCGCGGATGCCCCGGTCAATTGGCGCGCGCACTCCAGCACACACTGGAGAAGCTCCGTTGCGCCTTTCTGACAGTGTCGGCTCCCCGCGCGCAGCACCATATCCAGGCAGTAGCCCTCCCGGCCCAGATGGGCGTCCATGAGCGCGTGACCGTCCTCTCCTTTATAGTTGCGCGAGCCCCCTTCCATTTTCGAATGGGAGTTGCCAAGGGGCGCCACATCCCAATCGAGCGGCATCAGGCAGTTGTCCAGCGGCGTGAAGCGCGCGTCGCTGCGACACAAAAACGCGATGACCGCATCCTCCACGATCCGCATATAGTCCCGCGCGTATGCATCCATGCACTGGCGCCGTATACCCACAGAGGGTATCTGTTCTGGACCCAGCGCCTCAGCAATGTATGCATCTTCCCGCAACCCCGTGATCGCTTCGAAGTCACCGTTGACCAGAGACAAAAGCGCGACGTAGCTGCACAGCATACTCGCGTGGGGCATCGCATCGTTGCGCAATGGCGATACCGCTTCGGCTTCAAGCGCCATATCGGCGCGTTCATTCAGCGCCACTCCAATGAGTCCAAGACCGGCGTGAAAAGTGAGGTCCACCTCAGATTCGTCGATGATATACAGTCGCAACGCAGTACCTGCAGGGTGATACGTAATAGTGAGAGTATGTTGCTCACATCCTGCTGATCTGTAACTGGATTTCAGTGCTGACAACCCATTCAGTTCGCGGAACCAGGATTATGTATCAAAAACTGACGTTTTTATATAGGAATCCTTATGATTCCATGGAATCCATCGAAGACCTTCTCTACTTCACTGTAGTCACGTATACCAGTCTCTCGATGTCCGTATCTATTGCCATGATCCTCCTCCTGCCTTTTCCCATTCGCCATTCGTGGAAACATCATCACAACAAAGATATTTTCGCATATTCTTGTCGATGCCGACAACATGAAGTCCCCTTTTGGAAAAATATCAAGCGGCTTCCGAACCGGAAGAACCACCCGAACTGGCGATGTGTAAATACCTACTTTTCTTACTAACCTCTTGCCATGGCTGTTTTTGCTGTTCGTTATTTCAAAAAAAATTCTTGCAATAGGGGATCGTCCGGTCTAGCTATTCTTCGTGCTGCAGCCCTTTTACAACTGAAGAATACACGTACTTTGATTAAGTTTTCTCGACTGTAATTATGTACAGCGCATTGCCGTTCTTACCCCCATTGCTCTTGATTATCCGGAACTGCGCGTTTTGGCTGTTCGAAGCTCTTTAACTTCATCTTTTGCAGGGTGAGCAGCGACAGGTACAGTGGATTGAGAATTAGATAGCGCCGCCATAGGCGCTGTGGCTCCTCGGTCAAACGAAATAGCCATTCCAGACCACGTTTCTGCATCCAGGTGGGTGCTTGCGCCTTAAGGCCCGCATGAAAATCGAACGCCGCACCCACGGCTAGCAGAGGCATGGATAGATGATTACGATACTCATACACCCATGTTTCTTGCCGAGGGCAGCCGAGGCCAACAAAGCAAATTCGCGCGCCAGATTCCTTGATAGTCTTGGTAACTTCTTCCTTTTCCACGTTTGTGGTCTTGCGAAACAATGATGGCCGAGATCCTGCGACAATAAGTTTGGGGTACTTCTTAGTCAAGTTGAGGGAGAGTTTGTCGAGCACTTGCTGCCGGCTGCCATAAAAATAGACCGGCAGGCCTTCCGCCGCCGCACGCTCGCACAATTTAAGGGTTAGCGTCGGGCCATAGCAGCGGTCTGGCAACTTGGAATCATACAACATGTTTAGTGCCCAGCGGACGGGCTGACCGTCTGGCACAACAAGATCAAGCCTATTCAAACGACTAGCGTGTATCTTATCCTTTGCGCCCGTCATGACGCCGTGCACGGCCAGCGCACTAACCGTCAAAGATTGGCAATTGTTGGCCGCGACAATTACTCGGGTGAGTGCACCCTCATAATCGATAACGTTGACACCAATTCCAAGAATGTTACGTTTACCCCAATCTAACACGCGCTTCTCCATCGTTCGGCGTTGTTTTCATATATTTCCTGCAAAATACCAGGAACGTCGTATTCAAGATTCCAATCAGGATAGTGGCTCTTGAATTTGGCTAGATCGCCAACCCACCAGATGTGATCGCCTATGCGGTTGCTTTCGGAGTACTCCAAATTCATCTCTCGATCAGTGATTTTCTCACACAGTCCTATCGCTTCCGTCATCGAACAATTGCTGTGTCGACCACCGCCAATGTTGTAGGTCTCAGCAATACGCGGTGCCTGAAAGACGGCATCAAAGGCACGGATAAGATCCCTTGAATGTATGTTGTCGCGAACCTGCTTTCCCTTATAACCGAACACCGTATATTTTGCGCCCATCACCGCGCATTTCATCAGATAGGCTAGAAAACCGTGCAATTGTGTTCCGGAATGGCTGGGACCAGTCAGACATCCCCCCCGGAAACAAGCGGTCGGCATATCGAAATAGCGGCCATATTCCTGCACCATGACGTCGGCTGCGACCTTTGAAGCGCCAAACAGACTGTGCAGCGTGTTGTCTATGGACATCGTCTCGTCGATGCCCTTAGCAAATGGATGTGTGGGATCGATTTCCCAGCGTGTTTCTTGCTCGATTAAAGGTAGACGATTGGGCGTATCACCATAGACTTTGTTTGTTGAAGTAAATATGAAGGGCTTTTCGCTCGCATATTGTCTGGCCGCTTCAAGCATGTTAAGCGTGCCGTTCGCATTAACGTTGAAGTCCGTGAAGGGTTCCTTGGCTGCCCAGTCGTGTGAAGGCTGCGCAGCGGCGTGTATAGTGAGACTTATGTCTCCACGATATCTTGTGAAGACCTTTTCAACTTCACTATAGTCACGAATATCAATCTGTTGATGCTCATACCTTTTGCCAAGATCATCTTGCAACCTCTTTCGATTCCAACACGTGGAGGCATCATTGCCAAAAAAGTATGCGCGCATATCGTTGTCGATGCCGACAACATGAAGTCCCTTTTCGGAAAAATGCCGAGCCGCTTCTGAACCGATCAGACCCGCCGACCCGCTGATGATGCAAACACTCATATGTCGCCCACCCGGTATATTAGTTTATTTATCTATTTGTCGGATTAAAAAAATCTCGAATATAGATCGTCTTCTCTTCGCCTTTTCGTAGGGACTAGAGGCTGCCAACCGAGCTTGACCTTAACGAAGTTCGTAACCGTGCAACACTGCATCGCAGTGTCAACAGACAGCCGCTCCTAGGTGGCTTACGATTCTGGGGCTGCCTTCGTGCCGACCGCTAATGAACCCCTCGAAATAGTCAATTGTGTGCAGCAGGCCTTCGTGCAGTTTTACGGAAGGTTCCCACCCATTCAGGACAGATCGGGCGAGGCTAATATCGGGTCTACGTTGCCGTGGGTCGTCCTGCGGCAAAGGCATGTAGGTGATCTTCGAGCGCGACCCAGTCAGTTCAATTACCTGTTCCGCAAGCTCCTTGATGGTGAACTCGATTGGATTGCCCAGATTCACCGGCCCAACGAAATGTTCGGGCGTGCCCATCAGGCGCAGCAAGCCCTCAATCAGGTCGTCCACAAAGCAGAAGGATCGCGTCTGTTGCCCTTCCCCGTAAACGGTGATCGGACGGTGCCGCAACGCCTGAACGATAAAATTAGACACCACTCGCCCATCGTTCGGGCTCATGCGTGGACCATACGTATTGAAAATACGTGCGATTTTGATATTCAACCCGTGCTGGCGACAGTAGTCCATAAACAAAGTCTCAGCGCAGCGTTTTCCTTCGTCATAGCAAGCCCGTATTCCAACGGGATTGACCCTGCCCCAATAGGACTCTCTTTGGGGGTGAACCTCCGGGTCACCATACACCTCACTGGTAGATGCCTGAAGAATCCGGGCTTTCACGCGCTTAGCCAAACCCAGCATGTTGATAGCTCCGTGAACGCTGGTCTTGGTGGTTTGTACCGGATCGAGCTGATAGTGGATCGGCGAGGCGGGACAGGCCATGTTAAAGATCTCGTCTACCTCTACGTACAATGGAAACGTGATGTCGTGCCGTATTACTTCGAAGTGGGGATCATCCAAAAGATGCAGCAGATTGTCTTTGGTGCCTGTGTAGAAGTTATCTGCGCACAGCACATCGTGACCCGCATTCAGTAATCTCTCGCAGAGATGGGAACCGAGAAAACCGGCGCCGCCGGTGACAAGAACCCGCTTACGAAGGGTTGGCTTCATTTCGATATCATCCAATATATAATGGAAACTGACAGTTCGTGGCCAAAGTGCTCCAAGAAGTCGGAGTTGACTGGTCCGACCGCCTGTTAGCGCTGGTGCTACCTTGGTTGGCCACCTACTAAATTTGCTTGCTTACCATTAAAAGCAAAATGTCCACAATCTGGATCGACGGAAAGCGTCGAGTGACAACTCATAACAATTTGTAAATTAACCGTGGAATGTAATGTCGTCTTTTGTTGAACACGACACCGGTTACGTTACCTCCTACACTTGCTATTTTCCGATGTATGCTGTCCGCCGCTGCCAAGGGCGTGCGGTCAGCCGCGATGACAAGGACTACTCCGTCGCTCTCTCGACTGAGCGTTATGCTGTCGGGCAATACAGAGGGAGGAGCGCAATCAACAACGACGAGGTCAAAACGCTCTCTGAGCGCGATTAGTAGGTCGCTCATACCTCGTGCATCGATAACCTGTGTCCTTGCCTTCGCCGCAGAGACAGGGACCACGGAAAGCCCATTAAGGGTAGTTGGATAAATTGCCTGCTCCAGTCTTGCACTATTTTTCAGCACATCGTCCCAGCCGATTGATACATTGATGCCGAACTGCTGATACTGAGGGGGCGACAGAATATCGGTATCGAGCACAGCTACCTTCCGCTCCAGCCGCTCCGCCGCTACGCGTGCCAGGCTGCTCACCACGGTCGAGGCACCCTCGCCACCCTCTAACCCGAGGAACAGAATTACCTTTTGGTCGAGATCTCCGAGCCTATGGTGGAGGGAGCGGTAGAGGGCGAGCATTTCCACCTCGAACTCCATCGGCGGAAGGGTCACAACCCGCAATTCTGTCACCGGGGGCGGACGCAGGCTGGTGCGGTCCCGATGCACTTGCTCCATTGCTTCAAATATCTTGCTCAACGGAGCCTCCGCTTAGCCATGAAGACGCCCTGCGAAGCTGTCTGGCAATACCGCTAGCGGTCATTGTCTTTGCTCAAGGCGGACGAAGGAGGAAAGGTGAGGCGATCACCAACATGAATGAGATTCGCATTCTTGATCTGCGGGTTATATTGCCTTACCAGCTGCACAAACTGCTGATCGCGTGTTCCGTAGACCTTGGCTACCAGATCAAGAAGCCTGTCACCCGGGGTTACGATCATCATCACGGCTTCTTGTGAGCTTCGGCCTAAAACTGGGTTCCGCGCCGCGACTTCTTGCGCGATGACGGCATCCGACTCTATGGAAAAGCTTCTCGGAACTTCCTGCGCACGCGTGGGTGCACTACCAGACTTTCTGTTTACCACCCCATGCCCACTAGCTGATGTGACGGGCATGGCCTCAATTGGCACCCGGGTCTGCACTACGACGCTGTCCGCCTCACGATTTCTAGTATCAGCCATGCCAAGGTTAGCTACAGCCGCTATGGTCTTTGCTGGTTGCCTCAAGAGCGGTTCGGGAATGTCCTCCTCCTGTCGGCCTTTCTCGCCTGTGATGGGCGATTGCACGGCAAGGCCTTTCTCCTGGACTTGCGCACCAACCTCCTTCTGTCGAGGATTTTCGGCATCCGCCCGTGCAGCATTGGCTGCGGCTGTTTGTTTCGTTGCTGATAGATTTGGGGGCAGGTCGGCGTCGCCATCCCGATTCGCTTGCACCTGCACACCGCCCTGCAGCTGCGCTAGACCTTGCGGCACGCTCCTAGCGAGCCCCTCATGTCCTGGATCGTCCAGGAAAAGGAATCCAGCGCTTACCGCCACGGCCACCGTGCCTGTGCCAATAGCAGTTGCAAGCCGCCACCGAGCCGGCTTTAAACGAAATGATGCCTTGAAATCCCGGATGATCTCCTTCACCACCCGCCGTGTGACGCGCCGCTGCTGATAGCCCAAGGCCGTGGCAAGCGCGTTGTCGCACAGGATATTGATGACGCGGGGCATTCCCCGCGCCGCCGAAACGATTTGTCTAACTGCGCCTTTCGTGAAGACGGTCGTGTCTGGAGCCCCCGCCGTCGCGAGCCGGTGCTGGATATACTGGGTGCCCTCTGCCCGCGTGAGCGGTGAAACCCTGGCCTGCACTGCGATGCGCTGCTTAAGTTGGCGCAGTTCCGGCCGCGCGAGCTTTTCGTCTAGCTCCGGCTGGCCACAGAAAACGATTTGCAGCAGCTTGTCTGTTGTCGTCTCCAGGTTCGACAGGATGCGCAGGCCCTCCATGGTCTCGGCAGGCATGTTCTGGGCCTCGTCGATGATAAGCGCGACATTACGATCTTTACTCAAGTGCTCGACGAGGACCCAATGCAGCTGGTTGACCATGGCGGACCTACTATCCGCTTCCGGGGTGTAGCCGAATTCCTGGAGTAACGTCCTGAGGAGGTCCTCGAACGGCACATTAGCGTTTAGCAGATAGATAACCTTTGTGTGCTCGCGATTGAGCCGTTCCAGGAATGCCCTCAAAATTATGGTCTTACCCACTCCTACCTCGCCGGTAACAGCGACAAATCCCTTGCGCCGGTCCACGCCATAGAGGAGTGCCGCAAGCGCCTCTCGGTGACTCGGAAAGAGATAGAAAAAGGCCGGATCTGGGGTTATGTGGAAGGGCTCCCGCTGGAGCTTGAAGAAATCTAGGTACACCTTTAAGCCTGCCGTAGCGGGATCGATGTGAGTACCGGTAGCCCAAGCCGACTTTCCACTTGTTCGGGGGTGGAAAACTCTTGTGAGTTGTACTCTACGAAAAAAACGTACCCAAGACTGGAGGCCGCACCAAGGACAACCGCCAGGAGAATAGCGAGGAGCTTTCTTGGTTTGACAGGCTTTTGCGGTACGGATGGGGCCTGAATCACGCTGATGTTGGCGATCTTCTGCCGGTTCAGGTCATCCGAGATGCGTGCCTCTTCATGTTTCTCCACATAGGTTAGGTAGTTCTTCTCGTTGATAGACACCGTTCGGTTGAGATTGCGAAACTCATTCTGTTTGTCGTCGAGGGAACGGATCTCGCGGTCGAGCGAGGCGATCTGCTTGGTCAGCGTCTCGACTCCGGCTTGCTGGGAGTCCAGCTCCGCCTGGGCCTTGAGGTACTCTTTCTGAATGTCCTGATAGACCGGGTTGCTGGTCCGCACGGTACGTCGGATATTTTCTTTCTGTGTCTTCAGGAAAGACTGAACCAGCCGAATCTCCTTCCGCACGTCTTTGACGGAACGGCTATCCTGGCGGTAATCCTTAGCAAGCAACTCCTGCTCCTTCAGTCTAAGGCTCAAGAGCCGTGTGTGAGTGTCGACTAGGACCTTGTCCAGCTCCGATTGAGTGTATTGGGCCTTGTCTTGGGCGACGTCGCGTAGGTGCTGTTGATAGGTCGCTACTTTCTTCTCAAGCTCACTAACCATGTCCATGCTGGCCTTCAGGGAGCTATCGAGATCGACTCGTTGTTTAAGCAAGAGACTCCGTTGCTCGGTGAGCGAATAGACCTCGTTCTGTTGTTTAAAAGCTTCCAACGCTCGCTCGGACCGTTCAAGGCGTCTCCGGTATTCGGCCATTTGCTGTTTAAGGAAGACAGACTCAGGATTTGCGAACGTCTGGAGGTGCTTCTCCTTATAGAAGTCGATGAGAAGGGATAGTGCTTGCGCAGCGATCACGGGATCATAATGTTGAAACGAGACGTCAATCACGTTCGAATTTCTGATCCCCTCCGCTTTAAAATCTTTGGCAAACTTGAGCACAGCTGCATGTAGGGGCGTCATGTTGCGCGGAGGGTTACGTAGGATCCGCGGGTAGATCTTGTCGATACCCATCGCGTTGATCACCCTCTCGATGACCTCCCGACTCTTCAGAATCGCGATTTCGGAGTTGATGATCTCCGTTTGGTTGACCGTCATAAGATTTGTGGCAGATCCCACCTCAGGCTTGGGGATGTACTCCCGACCGACCTTTATCAGAAGGCTGGCTGTTGCCTCGTAAACGGGGGTGATGTAGAACACGGCGAGCGTGACCACGAAAACCGTTGTAAGGAAGATTGCTTGGATCTTGGTCTTGTGCTTGAAGACAATCCGGAGCAGGTCCTTTAGGCTAATCTTTGGGCCATCTGTCCGCGCATCGATAAAGCTACCGGTCATGCTCATGGCTGATAGTACAGACCGACTGATACCGGTACGTTCTGCCGCAGATACTGATCGACCCACAGATTGACGTTTGCGATGGGACTCTTCGGCACATAGACGACGTCCAAAGGCATCAGGGTCAAGTCTTGGCCCATGTTGCTGCCGTCGAGCACCTGGGCGAGATTCAACGTAAAGGTTTGCGGTTTGCCACGCGGCTCGCGCCGAATGACAACGATCTCATGGGTACGCGCGCTGTCCATCAGGCCGCCAGCCATCGCGAGCGACTGCAAGACCGTCATCTCGGGAGCCAGTGGCACGGAACCAGGGTTTTTCACTTCGCCATCAACGTAAACACGCTGACCTGCGAACTCGCGCATGATGACGGTGAGCTCCGGTTGGTTCAGCTCGCGGGCGTAGCTCCTTTTCAGCTCCTGGGTTAGCTCGGCAGGAGTGAGGCCAGACGTCTGTATTGCGTTGATGAGCTGCAACGAAACGCGCCCATCCGGGCGGACGATAACCGATTCGTTCAGCTCGGGGTTGTAAAAAAACTTGACGTCAATTTGGTCGCCAGGTTGGATGCGGTACTCGGTGTCGGTGGAAACATACTCCCTGGTTGGCAACGGGTCAGGATGCGTGACGACGGAAGAGCAACCCGCTGCGAGCGTTACCAGGCCGAGCATCAGCGCTACGATCTCGTTACGCCACAGTTGGAGCAAGGCGCCCGCAACCGGACAAAAACCAGAAATGCGGCTCGCCCCCCGATCAACGTTGGGCATCGAGAGATGTCGCACTAGACTGCCCCTCGACGCTGAAAAACAGCTGGAACCGTCCGCAGGAGAATCTTTGCATCCAACCAGAGCGACCAATGATCTATATAGGACATGTCGAGCTCCATCCATTGATGGAAATCTAGGTCGCTGCGTCCACTGACTTGCCACAGGCAGGTAATGCCTGGCTTCACACTGAAACGACGGCGGTGCCAGTCTACGCTGAAGTTCTCGTAATCTCGCACCGGCAGGGGCCGCGGTCCCACGAGGCTCATATCGCCCTTTACCACATTGAAAAACTGGGGCAGCTCGTCAATGCTCGTTTCTCGCAGGAACCTCCCGATGGGCGTGATACGCGGATCGTTTCGGATCTTGAAAGCGGCGCCGTCAACTTGGTTGAGATGCTCAAGCTGCTGCTGCATCCGGTCTGCGCCCACGACCATGGTCCGGAACTTGAAGATCTTAAATAGCCGCTTGCTCCTACCGAGACGGTCTTGGACGAAAAACACCGGACCTGGCGAGGTAGCCTTGATTAGCAGCGCCGTTGTTAGCAAGACAGGCAAAAGCACAGCCAACAGGATGCTGGAGACAACCACATCGAACAGCCGCTTGAGCAGCAGCCCATATCCGTCTAGGGTCCCTGTGGTGATAGTGACTATGGGTACGCCGTCTAAAGCATCCATCCGCAACCGTCCAATCATCAGATTGAACAGATCGGGGAGCAGGCGAACAATGACCCCCTGCGCCTCGCAGAGTGCAACGATACGCGCGATTTCCTCGTAAAAAGACTTAATCGGAAGGCATACAATAACTTCGTCGACAGCGTTTTTCGTGAGAAAGGGCCCTAAGTCACCTAGGCTCCCGAGCCAGTGGTACCCCGCCCTCTTAATGCGATTGATCGCGGCCGCGTCCTGGTCGTCGACAAAACCCTTGATTCGGTACCCTAGCTCCGGCCTAGCCTGGAATCTGCTCGCCAGTTTCAAGGCCCGATTATTCGCACCTACTATCACAACATCGCGGTGATTCCTTCCCAGCAACCGTGCCCAATTCAAAGCAAACCTTATAACCCAGCGTCCAAGGATCAACAGGGCTAAGTTGGACAACGAAAACGTGATCAGGAATTGGTTGTCGATCATTTCAATCGGTAAAGTCACCGATAGGATCAGCAGCAACCCTGTGCCGAAAGAGATTGCCTTTAGGATATCGAGGACCTCGCCGCCGAAAGAGGCCAGGCGCCCGGATTGGTAAAGACCTACTGCACTCAGTGTGAAGTGCCAGACGGTCACAAAGACCCCAAAAAGCAAGAAGTTGGATATCTTCACCCGCATAGAAAGAAATTCAACAAGTGAATAGTCAGGAATACTCTGGGCAGCGAAAGCTGCAGCCAGAAGGAAGCAGGCTAAAACCACACCCAGGTCAAATACTTTCAGCGCATTCACAACACTTCTTCTTCGTTCGTAGCGGGTGCGGTTCTCGGCATTTTGCTTCCCATTATTCATACCCTAGATGGCTGCAACTGCCAGTTCCTCGTAAAGTATATTCCCAGGTAAACTCCATGCTCGAGTTCACGCACACCGTGCACTTCTGCCGGAATGTGACCTTTGTCAGGGCAAGACGCGGTAATGAAGCACGCTCACTAGTCGCCGTTGCGATTCTGAAGAACAAAACGGAGAGGAGCGGTAAGTAGTTGTCAGTACCACGCGTGTGCCGACGGAGGCGATATGTGAGGGTCTCCTACCATCTCTAACTATAAATAACCCGGCTTGGGCTCAACACCTTCACGGAGGGCAGTTGTTGTCCCGCACTGGTAGAATGCAGGTACGATGCCAAATACTAGCAATGCAGAACTACAAGAGGTTGGCTAGGAGCGGCGGTAACATATTGAATGAATAAAATATATTTTGGCTGTATGCCAAATTCTAACCCCTCCGCTGATGTGCCTGTCGACAATACGGAGGATCAAACTCAGAACACACAAAGTGCTTAATATTCAGCAAGATGGAGAACGTCAGTTGGGTCAGAAATGCTGTGGCGGGACCTTCGAAAGTGGGACGCATTTCATGTTTTCAGATAGAAACCAACAGATCTTTTTTGGTCGCTGTATTGCATTTTCGTCGTGAGCAGCGTTCGGATTGTCGGCGTTAAGAGACAGGTGTAGCCCTTTTACAGGTGCAGCCCTTTTAAGGTGTCACGCGGCCGACGGCTTGGATTGGGCCATGCCTATCCAGTTGACCCCTAAGGTGATTTGACGAAACAAAGTTACCAAGATTTAGGCTATTGCGGCCTTTACCACAGAAAATAGATTTGGAAACATATGGATGCTATTGAATGTCAATGGAGTCCATGCCGATGTCGATCCAACCCTCAATATCCCCGACAGCCGAGCAGATCGCTGAGCTTCGTTTTGCCGCCTCGAAGATGCACGGTGCTGAGCGGCGAGCCTTTGTCGCGCAGATTGCGCTGAAAATATTACGTTGCGGTCCCAATGGCGACGTTTTCGTCATTCCGTTGCATGTTCCGTGACAAGGCCCTCTGCCAAGTAGGGGTAGACCCAACAGTCGTGTCACCAGGGGCCATTTCGGCTCAGTCGAGGAGGAGCCGGCTCTCCATGTCGAGATCGAACCGTCCGTACGGGTTGACGTGCTCCCAGATCAGGGGCGTCAGCGCC
>Ga0210085_1000265_pt1 | contig 23106 bp, 24 predicted proteins | sample China_Galinas_PW_5_FD_184866 | JGI IMG/M metagenome (GOLD analysis project Ga0210085, IMG submission 184866) | Wetland microbial communities from San Francisco Bay, California, USA, that impact long-term carbon sequestration - China_Galinas_PWC_D1... | ecosystem: Environmental > Aquatic > Marine...
CGGCCGCGCAGACCACGATGCCATCGTCGCCCAGGCCCTCGTTCACGAGGCGGATGGCCTCCGGCTGCGAGACATGCGTGTCGGCGGACAGGTGGAGGACGCGGCTGACCTCGTCCTGCCACGACGAGCGGAGCCGTTCCAGCTCCTCGCGCCGGCTGGCCGGCGCGCCCGCATAGGCTCGCGCCTCGAGGGCCGCGGTCAGCTCGTCCAGGGTCGCGCGCGCGTCGCCCACGAGTGGCAGCGCTGCCGCCTTGACCGCGTCGAGCTCGGCCACGTTGACCGCCACGAAGCGCACCCCGGGATGCTGCCAGGCCGACCAGCTCATGGTCGGGAAGTCGGACAGTCGAGTGCCCACGGCGATGACCACGTCCGCGTCATGTGCCACGGCGTTGCCGGCGCTGCCGCCGGTCGAGCCGATGGCCCCCATGTTGAGGGGGTGGTCCCAGGCCAGCGCGCCTTTGCCCGCCTGTGTCTCGGTGAAGGGGATGCCGAAGCGACGCACGAAACGATCGAGCGCGGCCTCGGCCTCGCTGTAGACGACGCCCCCGCCGACCACCAGCATGGGCCGCTCGGCTCCCGCGATGAGCTCGGCCGCGGCGGCCAGCGAGCCTGCGTCCGGTCGCTGCCGGGGCACGACCCAGGTGCGCTGCCCGAATAGCTCATCCGGCCAGTCCCAGGCTTCCGCCTGGACGTCCTGCGGCAGGGCCAGCGTGACCGCGCCCGTGTCGGCTGGCGAGGTCAGCACGCGCATGGCCTGGCCCAGGGCATCGGTCAGCATCTCCGGCCGCTCGATACGGTCGAAGTAGCGCGACACCGGTCGCAGCACGTCGTTGGCGCTGACGTCCCCGGCCTCCGGTCGCTCGAGCTGCTGTAGCACCGGCTTGACGCGCCGCGTGGCGAAACGATCGCCCGGCAGCAGCAGCACCGGCAGGCGGTTGACGGTGGCGTTGGCAGCACCGGTGGCGAGGTTGGTCGCTCCGGGGCCGATCGAGGTCGTGCAGGCGAACGTGCGCAGGCGCCGGGACTGCTTGGCGAAGGCGGCCGCGGTGTGCACCATGGCCTGCTCGTTGCGTGCCTGGTAGTAGCGCACCTCGTGCTGGGCCGTCTCGAGCGCCTCGCCGATGCCGGCCACGATGCCGTGGCCGAAGATGCCGAAGACGCCTCCGAAGAAGCGTTCTCGCCGGCCGTCCCGCTCGACGTACTGGTTGGGTAGCCAGGCCACGATGGCCTGGGCCACGGTCAGTCGGGCCATGTCCCGTGCACCTCCTCCGCTGGGTCCGTCTAGCGCTTCTTGTCCGGATCAGGGATGAGCAGGTCGTCGATCGCGCCGACCAGGTCCCAGTACGACGAGACGAACGAGCGCAGCGTGCGCATGGTGGCGCCGTAGGTCTCGAACTCCTCGATGGCCAGGCCGTCGGGCTCGTAGGCCTTCACGAACTCGGGGCAGTGGTTGACCAGCTCGTCGATGTAGCGCTGGGGCACGGGCTCCGCCCAGCGGTCTCGGACCTCCACGTCAGATGCGTTGAAGAGGCGCTGCCAGCCATACGGGATGGTCATCGAGACGTCGCCCCCGATGAGCTCGGACCAGTGCAGGTGGTGCCGGTAGGCAGCAGCCAGCAGGCGGGTGCGGAAGCCGCGTTCCTCGTACAGCGCCGCCGCCCGCTTGAAGACGGCGATGCCGGCCCACTCGGGCGCGGCCGGATCCACGGTGATGCCGTCACGCTTGTTGGATGCCTTCACCCAATCGTCGGTACGGCCGATCATGATCGTGCAGATGGGCGCCATCTGGGAGGTGTCGTGGCCGGCCGCCTCACGCTTGGCCAGGGCGCGTTCCACGGCCTCTCCCACGGCCAGTGCCTGAGGCACCGTGAAGGAGACCGTGGCATTGACGCTGATACCCTCCTCCGTCACCGCCTCCATGGCCTCGATCCCGGCCTTGGTCGCCGGGAACTTGATCTGCACGTTGGGCGCGAGCGTGTCGAAGTGGCGGGCCTGCTCGATCATCTTCCCGGCCGAGCGATTGAGGGTAGGGTCGATCTGGATCGAGAGCCGTCCCTTCTGCCCATGGTTGGCCTGGTAGATGGGCTCGAGCATCTTCCAGCCCCGGATGGCCATCTCCTCGATGATCTGCCAGGTCACCTGCTGGTCGGTCCAGTCGGGATGCTCCGCAGCGATCTCTCCCACTCGCGGCGCCCAGGTCTCGTACTCCTGCTGCATGACCGTGCCCACGATCACGGGGTTGCTCGTGGCGCCGACCGCTCCGTTCTCCATCGCGTAGCGCAGCTCGCTCTCGTTGCACGAGTCGTTCCAGTAGTCGGTGGGGAACTCGCTGGCGGTGCGCTGCAGCGGTGAGGGAGTGGTGGTCATCGGTTCTCCTCCGTGCCCTGGGCGGGCTGGTGCGGATCCCAATCCATGAGCCAGGCATGGTCGGGGTCGACGCTGAAGTGCCAGGCGCGGTTCGGCCCGGCCATCACGTTCAGGTAGTAGGCGTCGTAGCCGGCCGGGGCACCGAACGGATGGTAGCCGCGCGGGATCAGCAGGACGTCCTGGTCGGTCACGGCATAAGCTGCGTCGAGATCGCGCTCGGGCGTGTAGACCCGCGCGAAGCCCCAGCCCTCCGGGCGTGCGAAGCGGTAGTAGTACAGCTCTTCGAGATAGGCCTCCCGCGGGGGGTCCTCGGTGTCGTGCTTGTGGGGCGGATAGCTGGACCAGTTGCCACCGGGGGTGAAGACCTCGAAGAGGATGAGCCGACCGGCAGCCTCCGAGGGTGGCAGGAGGTGGTGGATGCGACGCTGCGTGATGCCCGTGCCCCGCGTCTCGACGTAGATGTCCTCCGGCGCGAACGCCTTCGTCCGCCGTACTTCGCCGGCCGGGGCGTCGGCGACCACGATCGTGGCCTCGGACTCGGCCTGGACGTCCAGGGCCAGCCCAGGCTCGAGCAACACGACCGGCGCAGGCGGGCCATCGAAGACGCTGTCACGGCTGCCCAGCGAGCTCCAGCGGTGCCCGCCGGCGCGGACGGTAGCGCTGCCTTCCAGGACCAGCACGACTCGCTCCTGCCCATCGCTCGGGACCTCCACGTGCCCACCCGCAGCGAGCGCGAATGTGTCGAAGCCGACGTACTGCCAGCCCGCGTCTTGCGGGCGCAGCGCGTGGGTCTGGCCGCCATCGCTGCGGGGCAGGGCATGCCGAAGCAGCTGTCGTGTGGCGTCTGACGGCTCGTTCATGACGAAGAGCCTTCGTGCTCGATCACGTCCTCCTCCGGGTCGCGGATCGCGCTCCGCGAGTTGACAGGGGCTGATAGCGGATTCATCATACCGCGAGACGTAAACGTTTACAGGGTCTGCCCCGCGGTGCCGATCGGGTCCCCGGGGCGAGGATGGAGGGAGGTCGCTCGTGCGGATCGGACTGCTGGGCGCGGGGCGCATCGGGCAGAAGCACGCGGAGGTCCTCTCGGCGATCGAGCAGGTGGAAGAGCTCCTCATCGCGGATCCCGTCACCGAGTCCGCGGAACGCCTGGCGGCGGAGACCGGTGCCCGGTCGGGCTCGGTCGAGGAGGTGCTGGCCCGGTCGGATGCCATCGTCATCGCCGCCGCCAGCGACGCCCACGCTCCGCTCGTGCGTGCAGGACTGGAGCGCGGGGTGCCCATCTTCTGCGAGAAGCCGCTGACCGCGGACCTTGGCGCGGCCATCGAGCTGGCGGCCGACATCGAGCGCGCCGGCAGCCCGTTCCAGCTGGGCTTCCAGCGGCGATTCGACCTCGGCTACCGCGAGGCCAGGCGCCTGGTCGAGAGCGGGGAGCTGGGCACGCTCTACAGCGTGCGCATGGCCGGCCACGATCCGGCGCCACCACACGAGTCGTACATCCCCGTCTCGGGCGGCCTCTTCCGCGATTTCTCGGGCCACGATTTCGATATCCTTCGGTGGCTGACCGACGACGAGGTGGAGGAGGTCTATGCCGACGGGTCCGTGCGGGAGTTCGAGGTCTTCGCCAAGTACGACGACCACGACAACGCCGTCGCCTGCTTGCGACTGCGCAGCGGCGCGCTCGCGGTCATGGACGTCTCGCGACACGATCCGCGCGGCTACGACGTGCGCACGGAGCTCTTCGGCAGCAAGGACAGCATCAGCGTCGGGCTCGGCCCGCGGCAGGTCATCCGCTCCGTGGAACCTGATGTGCCCGAGCCGGAGGGCCCGGCCTGGTCGAGCTTCCTCGACCGCTTCGCCCAGGCCTATCGAGACGAGATGGTCGGGTTCGTCGACGTCGCCGCGGGCAAGGCGGAGACCGCCTGCACGGCTCGGGACGGCGTGGAATCGGCACGGGTGGCGGAGGCTGCCACACGCGCCCTGCACGAGCATCGCATCGTGCGCCTGGCGGAGATCCCTGCCTAGCGATCCCTGCGAGCACGAACAAGGAGAAGGAGGTGTCCTCGAGGCAAGACCCTAGTCATTCGATGGAACGACCGAGTGCAGCAATGGCGGCACGACCGCCAATGGAGGAGAGTTTCCAGAGATGAGAGTCAAGCAGGGCCTCGCAGGCCTCGTCACCGTCGGCTTGCTCGCCGGCGCAGCCATCGCTCCCGCAGCCGTTTCAGCTCAGGACGATATCCGACTCGTGGTGGTCAGCCACGGACAGGCCTCCGACCCCTTCTGGTCGGTCGTCCAGAATGGCGTGAATGACGCCGCCGAGACCATGGGCGTGACCGCGGAGTACACCGCGCCCGATACCTTCGACATGGTCAAGATGAGCCAGCTCATCGACACGGCCGTGGCCTCGGAACCCGATGGGCTCATCGTGTCGATCCCGGACGCTGACGCACTCGGGCCGTCGATCCGGGCCGCCGTGGAGGCCGGTATCCCGGTCATCTCCATGAACTCCGGCTCGGACTCGTACAAGGACCTCGGTGTGCTCGTGCACGTGGGCCAGACCGAGTACGAAGCCGGCTACGGCGGCGGCGAGAAGATGGTCGACTCCGGCGTCACCACCGGCATCTGCGTCAACCAGGAGATCGGCAACGTCGGGCTCGACCTGCGCTGCCAGGGCTTCGCCGACGCCCTCGCTGACAAGGGCGCTACCGCGCTCGACGTGCTGGCCGTGGAGCTGGCCGATCCGGCTGGCGCGCAGGCGACCATCGAGGCTGCGCTGAGCGCCAATCCCGAGATCGACGGCATCATGACCCTCGGTCCCACCGGCGCAGCGCCAGCGCTCAAGGCGCTTACCGAGCTGGACATGCTGGGTGACGTGGCACTGGCCACCTTCGACCTCTCGCCAGAAGTGCTCGAAGCCATCGACGCGGGCGACATGCTCTTCGCCATCGATCAGCAGCAGTACCTGCAGGGCTACCTGCCGGTCGTGATGCTGACCCTCTACAACGAGTACGGCGGCCTGTTGCCCGGAGGCGGCGGCGTCGTGTTGACCGGTCCCGGCTTCGTCACGCAGGAGAACGCGGCGGCCGTGATCGAGCTGTCTGCGGCCGGCATCCGCTAGGGCGTCGTTCGCTTGCAGGAAGCCGGCAAGCCCGGCTTCCTGCGACGGCCAAAGGTCCACATGAGAGGAGGGTGAGCAGGCGTGAGCGAGGAGCCCGGGACCCCGCAGGTCGCCGGCGACGGGGCCAGCGCGCCTGATGAGCGGGTCCGTCGTCGACGCTGGTACCAGGAGGCGCTGAGCAAGCCGTCCTCCGGGGCCATCATCGCGGCCCTGGTCGCCTTCCTCGTCTTCTCCTGGCCGCTGTGGGAGTGCGTCGGTGACGCCGGCGCCTGCTACGGCCGAGGCTTCCTCTCCGCGCGTGGCGTGGCCAACTGGCTGGACGTCGCCGCGCAAGCGGGCATCCTGGGCACGGCGGTGACCCTGCTCATGATCGCCGGCGAGTTCGACCTCTCCATCGGGTCCATGATCGGCGCTGCCGGCATGATCGTCGCCATCGGCATGGCCGAGTACGCGCTGCCGCCGATGGTGGCGGTGGCCCTGGCCTTCGCCTTCGCCCTCGCGGTGGGCGCCTTCAATGGCTGGCTCGTCACCCGCACCGGACTGCCCTCCTTCATCGTGACGCTGGGCATGTTGTTCCTGCTACGCGGCGTCACCATCGGCATGACGCGTCTCATCACCAACCGCACGCAGGTCGGCGGTCTCTCCGAGTACACCGACGGCGACCCCTTCAGCACCCTCTTCACCGGCTCGCTCACCCTCCCCTTCCTGGACATCGAGCTCAAGGCGTCTGTGCTGTGGTGGATCGCGCTCACCGTCGTGGCTGCCTACGTGCTCTTCCGCACGACCTTCGGCAACTGGACCTTCGGCACCGGTGGCAACAGCGTCTCGGCGCGCAACGTGGGCGTGCCGGTGCGACGGGTGAAGATGGTCCTCTTCATGTGCACGGCCGGAGCGGCGGCCCTCTTGGCCACCATCCAGGTCCTGGAGTTCAGCTCGGCCGATACGGCTCGCGGCAACCTCAAGGAGCTGGAGGCCATCGCCGCCGCCGTCATCGGCGGCAACCTCCTGACCGGCGGCTTCGGCTCGCCCATCGGCACCTTCTTCGGCGCTCTCACCCTGGGCATGACCCAGGTGGGCATCCCGATGGCCGGGCTGCCGGGTGACTGGTATCGCGCCGTCTTGGGTGTGGTGCTGCTGGTAGCGGTGGTCGGCTCCAACTGGGTCCGGGTGCGGGCCACGGGGGTGCGCTCATGACGACCCCTCGCACCGACACCCCGCTCATCGAGGCTCGCGGCCTGACCAAGTACTTCGGCAGCGTCATCGCCCTCCAGGACATCTCGCTGACCGTGCGCTCGGGCGAGGTCTTGTGCCTGCTCGGCGACAACGGTGCCGGCAAGTCCACGCTCATCAAGATGCTCTCCGGCGTGCACTCTCCGGACGAGGGACAGATCCTCGTCGAGGGCAAGCCTGTCCGTTTCTCCTCGCCTCGCGACGCACTGCACCACGGTATCGCCACGGTCTACCAGGACCTCGCCATGTGCCCCCTCATGAGCGTGGCGCGCAACTTCTTCCTGGGCAACGAGCCGACCAGGGGCTGGGGCATCTTCAAGCGCTATGACACCGAGGCCGCCGACCGCATCAGTCGCGACGAGCTGATGAACATGGGCATCGACCTGCGGGACACGACCCAGGCGGTGGGCACGCTCTCAGGCGGCGAGCGCCAGTCGGTGGCCATCGCCCGCGCGGTCCACTTCGGGGCCAAGGTCGTCATCCTCGACGAGCCCACCTCCGCGCTGGGCGTGAAGGAGGCCGCGATCGTGCTGCGCTACGTGGTAGCGGCCCAGGCACGCGGGCTCGGCATCATCCTCATCACCCACAACGTCAATCACGCCTATCCGGTAGGCGAACGCTTCGTGATCCTTGACCGGGGCCAGTCGATCGGGACCTACGAGAAGGACGAGCTGCCCAAGGAAGAGCTACTCAAGCTGATGGGCGGCGGTGCGGAGCTCGACCGTCTGAGCCACGAACTGGAGGAGTACGCCGCCGAGGTGGAACGCGGAGACAGCGGCGGACCGAGCGCCGCAGCTGCCGGCTAGATGGCGTCGACCGGCGGCCTCTCGCGGCCGGCCACGATCCGTGACGTAGCCGCACGCGCGGGCGTCTCGACCGCGACCGTCAGCCGGACCTTGCGTGGCAACCCCGGTGTGGAGCCGGCGACGCGCAAGCGCGTGCAGGCCGCCGCCCGCGACCTGCGCTACCGCCCCTCGGGTGTCGCGCGCTCGCTCAAGCTCCGTTCCACGAGCACGCTCGGCCTGATCGTGACCGACATCGAGAACCCCTACTTCCCGCAGCTGGTCCGCGCGGTCGAGGACATCGCCCGGCTCAGCGGCTACTCGGTGGTGCTGGCAGACGGACGGCGCGACCCTGAACGCGAGATCCAGTCACTGGAGCTGCTGGCCGAACGGCAGGTCGACGGCCTGCTCATCGCCAGCTCCGCGCTGACGCAGCGGCACGGCGACTGGATCGACGACCGTCCCTGCCCGGTCGTGGTCATGAACAGTGCCTCGCCGGTGCCGACCGTGCCGGCGGTCCTTTCGGATAATCGCGCGGGTGGTCGCCTGGCTGCCGAGCACCTGCTCGGTCTCGGCCACCGGAAGCTGGCTTTCATCGCCACACCGGCATCGACCAACCTGGCTGTCGATGAGCGGCTCGAGGGCATCCGCGAAGCTCTGGTCGAGGCGAGCCTGGATCCGGCGGACCTGCTCGTGGTCGATGGCGACGGCGGTGTCGATGGCGGCGAAGCGGCGGCGCAATCCGCGCTCACCCGTGAGACAGGCACGACCGCGCTCATCTGCTACAACGATCTGACCGCCGTCGGCGCCCTGCGTGGCGCCAAGGCGCTACGGCGAGCGGTGCCGGCAGACCTCAGTGTCATCGGATTCGACGATATCGACATCGCACCCTACGTGGAGCCGCCGCTGACCACCGTGCGCCAGGATGCGGGCGCTATCGGCGCCTGGGCCGTGCGCACCCTGCTGGGACTCATCGCCGATGGCGAGCCAGCGTCTCCCCAGGGAGACGCGGTCGAGGAGCGGGTCCCGGTCAGGCTCGTGGTCCGTAGCTCGACCGGGCCGGCGCCCCTCAGCTGATCGCCGAACCGCCTCCCAAACCAGCCCGGCCGTCGCCCCCGAGCGCGGCCTCCTCAGCCGGTGCCGGCCAAGCGCCGCCGCAACTGCCCGAACGTGGGCACTGAGTTCATGCCCGGACCTTCCACCAGCAGGCTGCAGGCGGTCGCGCCCAGGCATACGTCTCGTCCGGCCCGACTGCCCTCCGTGCCCGCCACCAGGCGGGCGCCGACCAGACCCGCGAGCATCGTGTCGCCGGCGCCCGTGGGATCGATCTCCTCGACCGAGGGCACGCTGGGATAGGCACGCGCGGCCACCAGTCGTCCCTGTCGGAAGCGGAGGAGCATGCCGCCCAGCAGCCCCGCGGTGAGCAGCACGTCGCAGCGCTCGCCGACCCACGGGCCGAGGGCGCGGATGGACATGTCGCTGGGCACATCGTGCCGGCTGAAGGCGAGGATATCCGCGCGCTCAAGGAGCGGAGACGGTCCAGGTGCGCGGGGCGTGACCCGTTCGCCCGGCGCCAGATTGCGCAGGATGCCCTGCCAGGCGAAGGCCACGCAGGCGTCCGGTCGCGGCACGGCCGCCCAGTCCGCCGGGATCTCCCCGGCCACTGGCGCGAAGACGAAAGCGGGGGCGTCACGCCAGGCCTCCGGCAGCGCGTCGGTCGGCACGGGATCGCTGAGCGCGCCACAGGTCTGGACGCGGCCGGCGAGGGTCTCCACGTTGTCGAACACGGGACCACTCGCGAGAGGCACTTCCTCGATCTCGGCACCGGCATCACGGATGAGGTCCAGCTCGGCCGCGGTGGCCGCCTCGGCGTCGAGCCCGAGCAGGACGCCGGTCCGCAAGCCCAGCCGGGCCAGGGCCAGCGCGCCGTAGGTGACACCGCCACCGAGCATCCAGCCGCGGGGATCGTCGTGGCTGAGGTCACGGGTGGCCGAGCCCACGATCACCACGTCCGGCGTCCGCCTGTCCGCTTGTCCCTGCATCTCGCCCCTGTGCCCGCGTGACTCGAGGCTCCCGGCTGGGTGCCCGCGCATGAAGCCTATACTCGGCCCCGTGAACGCGCGCGACGGGGATGCACCCCCCTACTACTTCTACGAACTCCACGAGAGCGACACCGACCTCTTCGCCGACGTACTCCTGGCGCACGAGCGGGAGTACGACGAGGCGGAGTTCCTGGAGCTGGTGCTCGAGGCTCGCAAGAAGCTCATCGACACGTACGATGCCGACTCCCTGATCGAGGCCATCGCGGCCGAGCTGGCGGAGAGCGCCGGATTCCTCGTCGTCGACGATGCCCAGCTTCGCGTGGCGGTCAACGTCTCGGCCGACGATGACGGCACGTTCGTGAGCGATGTCGATGTCAGGCCCGGCGGCCGCGGCGATGACTATCGCACCCTGCTCGTCGACGTCGAGCCGGACGACGCCGCCTGGGGCCTGCCCGACGGGACACGCGTGAAGGACGACCGCCTGGCCGACGACTAGGCCTGCCGCCCCATCGTGCGGCGCGCGGGTCGGCCGTGATCAGACGTTGAAGAGGACCTCGATGACGTCCCCATCCTGGACCTCGTAGGTCTTGCCCTCCGAGCGGAGCTGGCCGTGCTTGCGCGCCTCGGCCATGGAGCCGAGCTCCAGCAGTCGCTCCCAGCCGATGACCTCCGCCCGGATGAAGCCGCGCGCGAGGTCGCTGTGGATGGCCCCGGCTGCCTCGACCGCGCTCGAGCCGCGGGTGATGGTCCAGGCCCGGGTCTCGTCCGCCCCAGCGGTGAAGAAGCTGATCAGACCGAGCAGGTGGTACGAGGCCTGGATGACCCGCTCCATGCTGGAGCCCTCCAGCCCCAGGTCTTCGCGGAAGACCCGGGCCTCGTCCTCGTCGAGCTGACCGATCTCCATCTCGATCTGCGCCGACATCTGGGCCACCTCCGTCTGGGCGTGGTCGATGGAGCCAGCGATCTCGGTCACCAGTTCGTCGGCCCGCGCGAGGTCGTCCTCGCCCACGTTCAGCAGCACCAGCACCGGCTTCTCCGTCAGGAAGCGGAAGCCGCGGATGCGCAGTGATTCGTCCTCGTCGAGGCCGACATCGCGGATCGGCTGCCCCTCCGTCAGGGCCGGCAGGATCTTGCGGAGTACGACTTCCTCGCGCTCGTTGGCTTCACGCTCGGCCGCGGTGCCGTGCCGGCCGGAACCCTGCAGCTTCTCCAGGCGCTTCTCCACCACGCCCAGGTCGGCGAGCGTGAACTCCAGCTCCAGCTGTTCGATGTCACGCGCGGGATCGATGGAGAGCAGCGGATGGGGCACGCTGTCGCTCTCGAACACGCGCACCACGTGCAACAGCGCGTCGGCGTTGCGCAGGCGGGCCAGCTGGTCAGCCGGGATGTCCGCATGAGGCTCGCCTTCCGCGGCGGTGGCGGCCGCCGGCAGGTCCACGTAGGTCACGTCGGCGGGCACCTCGCGCTTTGGCTTGAACAACTCGGTCAGACGCGTGAGCCGCTCGTCGGGCACCTTGACCACGCCGGTATTCACGGTCATTCCGCCGAAGCCGCCGGTCGCCGCATCACCCCGCGTGAGCGAGTTGAAGACGGTCGTCTTGCCTGAGCGCGCCAGGCCCACGATGGCGATCTGCATGGTGCTAGTACCCAGCCTCCGGATCGACGAGATTGAGCAACTCCCGCCCATCCCGATAGCGTGTGAGGTTCTCGCAGAAGAGCTCGATGGAACGGTCGAGCACGCGACCGCTCGACCACGAGGTATGTGGCGTGATGATGAGCCCGGGCGCGTCCCACAGGGGCGAGCTCGGCGGCAGGGGCTCCTCCCAGATGGTGTCGAGGATGGCGCCCTCCAAGGGGCCCTGGCGCAGCGCGCGCAGCAGCGCGCGCTGGTCGATGAGGCGCCCTCGAGCGACGTTGATGAGCCACGATCCTGGCTTCATCTGTGCCAGCCGGGGACCGTCCATGAGCTTGTCCGTGTCCGGGGTGAGCGGCACGGCCAGGACCACGAAGTCCGATTCGGCCAACAGCTCTGACAACTGGTGGTGCTCGAGGATGCGGGCCATGCCGTCGGGCAACGGCTCACGCACGTCACGGCGTCGGTCGGGCTCCTTGCGGGTTCCGATGACGCGAGCGCCGAAGGCCAGCGCCAGGCGGGCCACGTTGCGCCCGATGGAGCCGAGGCCCACGATCCCGACCGTGACCTGGCGCATCTCCCGCGCCGGCAGCGGTTGCCAGGTGCGTTCGCGCTGGAGCTCCTCCAGCTCGGGCAGCCTGCGCAGCACGGACAGGATCATCATCATGGTGTACTCGGCGATGGGTTCGCTGAACACGCCGCGGGCGTTGGTGATGAGGAGCCCACGCGCGGCTGCCGACTTCGTGAGCACGCGTTCCACGCCAGCAGTGGCCGAGTGCACCCAGCGCAGGTCCGGGCAGCGGCTCAGGAGGCGGTCGAAGTTGGCGGCGGAGACCGGCCCGCGCAGGAGCACCTCCACATCATCGAGCGGTCCGTCGGCGAGGCCTTCGAGCGACACGTTGACGATGCGTGCGCCCGGCGCTGCGGCACGGATGCGCGCGAGATCGTCCTCTCGATAGCGGGCCGACAGGATGGGTGTGATGGCGATCGCCGCGGGCTCTCGTCGCTCCCCCGTCCGTTCGGTCATCTCGCTCCCCCGTCTGTGAGTGCGCCTGGCGCTACCCGTCGCACCCACGCGGCCGGGTCTTCCATCTCGTGCTCGTTCGGCAGTGCCTCAGGGCCATCCCACAGATGGGCGATGGCGGCATCTCCACCGACACGATAGACGCCCGAGACGAATCGCTCACCCCGATGGTATTGCTCGAGTTTCAAGTCCATGCCGGTCAGCCGTGCCATGAGTCGGTCGATCGGTCGGCGCCGCTGCCCGCGGCGCTCCTCGAAGCGGCGGCGGATCGACGGGATATCGGACAGGAGCTGCTGGCCGACCTCGTCCATGACCCAGTCGCTGAAGCCCTCCATCAGGCTCATCACCAGCTGCACTTCCTTGAACAGGCGCTGCTGCTCCGGGCCGAGCACCCCCCTGAAGGAGCCCTGCGCCGCAATCGAGCGCCAGCGCCGAAGGGCATGGGCCAGGCCACCACGTTGCAGCCGCCGTGTCTCCTGCACGAAGAGCGCCAGCTGGCGCTCGATGCGATCCCGGATGTAGGGCCGCAACCAGGGGTGCGCCTCAAGCTCGAAGGCGTGCGTGGTTTCGTGCAGGGCGACCCACAGCCGGAAGTCGTTCACAGGCACGCGCACGGCGCGGGCGGTGGCCCGGATGTTCTCCTCCACGTAGAGCAGGCGGCCCGGCTGACCCTCGGCCGAGAGCAGGGCCACGTCGTACTGGCCAAGCACGCGGCGGCCGAGGTAGCCCAGGAGGAAGCCGATCTGGCCGGTGGCCAGGAGGCGGTTGGTGGCCGCCGCGACGCCGGCACGCCGACGCCCATCACGGCGGGGCGGCGCAAGCATCGGTTCCAGGTGTGCGACGAGCGACTGGAAGGTCTGCATGTTGGCCGCGGCCCAGCCTTCGCGGCTGACGACCGCGTGCCGCTCCACCACGCCCGGCAGCGGTGCGCCGAGCCGTGCCTCCAGGAGCGGGACGACACGATCCATGTGGCGGGCGTAGGCCGGCTCCGCCCGGCGCAGCTGCTCGTCCGTCAAGCGGCCGGGGACCCGGCGGAGCTGGCGCCCAGCGATGGCTTCGGCACGGACCCAGTCGACCAGGCCCGGGGGTACCTCCCGCGTTGCCCGCTCGAGCAGGGCCCGGAGGGTCACGCCGATCCCGATCGCCAATCCCAGGCGCAAGGTCCGGCTGGAACGAAGGCGGGCACCGGGCGACCGTGTGCTCATGCGCTGGACCCGCTCGCTGCTGCTGCCGCCCCGAGTCGCAGCGGCTCGACCCGACCGAGCTCGCTGCCGAAGAAGCGGGTAGCGGCAGCACGGAACGTGCCGACATCGCCGGTCGTGAGCATGTGGTGCACGCCAGGGTTCGCGTCGGATGTGCCCAGCGCGTGGACCTCGAGCAGGCTGGCCAGGGCGCTGGCCGTGGCCGTGGCCGAGTCGATGACCGCGATGCCCTCCCCGGCCAGCGTCCGGATGACCGGTCCCAGCAGCGGATAGTGCGTGCATCCGAGCAGTAGCGTATCGATGCGCGTGCCGGGAGGCTTGGGGAAGATGAAGGCCGGGTCGTCGGTGGCGGTGCTATCCGGGGTCCCCGGCCCATCGAGAAGCGGGGCCAGCGAACGCCGGATCGCCGCCTCCACGTCCGGGCCCTCGAGCTGGCCCGCCTCCACCAGCGGCACCAGCTCGGGCGTGGCGTGCTCGAAGACCTCGACGAAGGGATCCTCCTCCTTGATGGCCTCGAAGTAAGCGTGGGACCGGACGGTCGCCGGCGTGGCGATGACACCTACGCCGCGCGTGCGTGTCGCCAGCACTGCCGCAGTCGCTCCTGGCCGCACCACGCCCAGGATCGGCAGGGCGTAGCGGCGTCGGAGCTGGGGCAGGGCCACGGCTGTGGAGGTGTTGCAGGCGACCACGATGGCCTTCACGTCCCGCCCGGCCAGCTCATCGAGGCACTCGGTGCTGAAGCGCACGACCTCCTCGTCGGAGCGAGGTCCGTAGGGTGTTCGCGCGTTGTCGCCGAGGTAGATCGTGTCCTCTGCCGGCAGGCGCCGGGTGACTTCGCGCAGGACGGTGAGACCGCCTACTCCCGAATCGAAGAAGCCGATCGGTCGCGAGTCACCGGTCGCGGTCAACGTGCGACGGCGGCGGGCTGCCCTGGGCTGGCGACGGCGTCCGGAGCGCTGGTGAGTCGTGCGACCAAGTCGGCGATGGCCTTGCTGGCCCCGGCATTGGGCTGGGCCAGGACGAAGGGGACGCCTTCGGCCGTGGTGGCCTTGATCAGCTGCTGGTCGTCCGGGACGGCGATGTCCGGCACCCGACCGAGCTCCGTGCCGATCTGTTCCGGATTGAGGCCCGGGCTACCAGCGCGATTCAGCAGCAGCATCATCTTCTGGGGCGACATGCCGGCGGCGATGAAGGCTTGCCCGGCCAGCCGTGCCGTCCTCACCGAGTTGCGGTCGGGCGTGATGACGCTGACGATGCTGTCGGCGTCGTCGAGGTAGGCCAGCGTGGTATCGCTGACCGCCGGCGGCGAGTCGATGACGACCACGTTGTAGATGCGGCGCAGCAGGGAGATGATCTTCTCCATGTCACGCGCAGTGACCATCTCCGCCTGTTCCACTCGGGGTGGTGCCAGTAGCAGGTCGATGCCGGAAGGGTCGCGCCAGAGGACCGAGGCGAGGTCGCTCTCGGCGATGCGGTCGGTGGGCAGTTGGAGGATGGACGGCGCGCTGTCCGGCACGCGCAGGAGACCGCGCAGGTCGCCGAACTGGAGGTCGCCGTCGATGAGCACCACGCGGACCCCGGAGATCTGGCCGAACTGGACCGCGAGGTTGTAGGCGATGGTCGTGCGACCGACACCGCCCTTGCCCGAGTAGACGACGTACGAGCGGGACATGGCGGTCGGCGACGAAGCCCGGTAGCGAGCGCTCGAACGCGTCAGTGCGGTCATCAGGTCGTAGCCCGAGAAGGGCATGGCCAGGATCTCGGTGATGCCCATGCCCTCGCCCGTGCGGATCGGCTTCTGTGGCACCGTCACGATGACGATGGGGATGCGGATCCCGGCCTGGCGCACCCGCTCGGCGACGTCGAGCCCATTGACCTTGCCCTGCAGGAGCGCGTCGACCATGAGCACGTCGGGGCGCAGCTCCCGCATCTGGTCGAGTACCGCTCGGCCGTCGGTGATGGTGTCGAGCAGGCGCACCTGCTTCTGACTCTGGAGGAGGTTGCGGATGTACTGGGACACCTGCGGGACGTCTTCGACGAGTAGCAGGCGGATCTGATCGTCGGTAGCCACGGCCGGACTATACCAATCGTGCCTCGAGGATGGCCCGGTGACTTCCGGCATCGTAGGGGGTAGATAGATGGTCCCCCCAGACGTGGACCTCAGCGAACCCCGCCTCTGTCGCCAGCTCGGCCAGGTGGCGGGCCGAGAGCAGGTGCAGGAGGTCGACCTGGGTCACCCGTCCGAGGGGGCCGCCGTCGGACGGGGTCCACTCGTAGACCTGGGTCAGCTGCAGCGTCTCCGCCCCGGGCTCGTAGTCGGCGCTGATGGTCTTGGTCACCTGGTCGCCGGTCTCGGGATCGTCGCGCACCCACTCCAGCAGCAACCGGCGGTCGAAGCGCCGCAGCTCCGCCGCGTCGGGCGTGCCGATCTCCACGGCCGCGATGCCCCCCGGGCGGAGGTGGTCACGCATCGTGGCCAGGACCGACAGGCGAGCCTCATCATCCTCTGCCAGGAGGAACGTGTTGACCGCCACGAGGGCAAGTCCGAATGTGCGCTCGACGCGGAACGTGTGGAAGTCAGCCTGCGCGGTCTGCACGCGGTCGCGATCGAGCTCGCCGCGTGCCTCATCCCAGGCCGCGGCGGCACGGGCCAGCATGGCCGCGTCCTGGTCCACTCCCAGCACCCGATGTCCAGCCAGTGCGAGGGGCACGGCCAGGCGGCCGCTGCCCACGCCCAGCTCGAGCACCGGTCCACCGGCTGCCTGCGCCAGCCGCAGGTAGAGCTCTGCGTCGTAGGAAACGTCGAGGAAGTCGAGGTCGTAGTAGCGGGCCAGGCGCGCACCGCGCTCTTCCGGAGTCATCCGTGCACCCCGGGGCAGGATGGGGACCCGGGTTTCTGGGGCATGCTCATACCTCTTGCTCCGGTGAGGGCGACACAGGACCGGGCTAGCGACGCAGCGTGAAGGCAGCCTCGATGACGACCGCCCCCACGACCACGAAGATGACCACGACCGGGCTGACCACGTCGATCGCCCGCAGCACGACGAGGATGGAGATCGTGACGCCGACCAGGAGGCTGCGCCGCCCGCTGGTGGCAAGGCTTCCGGGCGCACTCCGGGTTCCGGACCAGAGCAGCGGCCAGAGGGTCAGGGCGACGGCTGATCCGAAGACCGTCGCGCCGAAGAACTGGGCGCCGGCGTCTCCCTGTGGCGAGATGAACGCGAGCACGAAGGCGACGAGGAACCAGGCCGCGATCGCGGCCGCGACGAGGACCATCGTGATCGTGCGTTCCCGGGCTGACACCGGCCGCAGTGTAGCCCGGCCGCTCACGTCGCAGCCGGGCACACGCGCCGGAATGGGCACCAGTCGCAGGCAGGGTAGCCGGGCGTGGCCTCGAAGTCTCCGGCGCGGATGCCGGCCGTGGCCTGGGCCAGCTTGCGCTGCGCACCCTCGAGCTTGCGCGCGGTCGGTGTCACTCGGCCCACGACGTCCCCTTCCAGGAAGTGGAGCTCCACCGCGGCTGGGGCTTGCCCATGCTCGGCCTGCCAGGCCAGGGCGTACAGCTGCAGCTGCAGGGAGTCGCGCGCACGCTGTCGCGCCCGCGCCGGGTCACGCACATCGCCGGACTTGTAGTCGGTGATGACCACGCCCTCCGGCGTTTCGCGCACCACGTCGTAGCGACCCCGGATCCGGTCCTCGCCGATGCGCACCGAGAAGGGCTGCTCGACCGCCACGATCCGGTCCCCGTCGCCGGTGACCCGAGCCGCGAACCGGTCGAGTGCGGTTCGCCCGGCTCGCAGGCGGTCGGTCTCGTGCTCCTGGGAGAGGAACCCCTCGCTCTGCCAGTGGGCGTCGAGCGTCTCATGCAGCAGCTCCAGCGGCATCGGTTCCCCTCGCAGTCGACGGGTGTTGCCCGCAGCGACGGCCTGGTGGATGGCGTTGCCGAAGACGAGGGCATGGTGTGGTGGTGTCGGTACCCGCACCTGATGGCGCAGCCGGTATTTCAGGGGACAGGACAGGTAGTCATCGACCTGGCTGAAGCTCACCACGAGGGGGCCGATGCGCTGGTCGCTCCTCTCACGCACGATCGGTGCATCCGCAGGAGACAGCGGCACGAGCCCGGAATCGGTCTCGAGAGGCGCTGCGTCGGCCTCGCGACCGAGCGCTTCACCCAGGAAGGGCGAGGGTCGCCGGGCCCGGCCGCCAGGGCGCGAGCGGACGGCGTGGCTCATGAGCAGCTCATCACGGGCACGGGTCATGGCCACATAGAAGAGTCGCCGTTCTTCCGCTCGTTGCTCGTCGGGATCGTCCGCGGAAGCGTGTCCCACGAGCGCGACCGGCAGGCTGAGCGTGTCCCGCCGGACGCGCACCGGGAACCGGCCCTCGGCGGCGCCGGCTACGTAGACCACTGGGAACTCGAGCCCCTTGGCCTGGTGCACCGTGAGTACCGCGACGCGGCCTTGGAGGTCGTCGGCATCCGGCGCCACCGGGTCCTCGCCGGCATCGAGGAGCGCGCGAAGCGTCGGCGCCACCGAGCTGATGCGTGGGTCGGCCACGAGCTCCGCCTGCTCCTGGACCAGCTCGAAGAGTCGGGCGATGCGGCGCAGCGGGCCGTCGTCACCGGTCTCGGCGCGCGCGATGAGCCCCTGCAGCCAGCCACTTCTCCCCAGGTGCTCGTAGAGCACGCGCGGAGCCGGTTCTGCGTGCGCCAGGTCCAGGGACGCGCGGATGTCCGCCACGGCTCGCTCCAGTGCCCGGCGCGAGGCCGTCTCGATCCGAAGCAGACCCGGCTGCTCCACCAGCTCCGTGGCCACGGCCCACAGGCTGCGACGGCGTCGCGTGGCCAGCTCACAGATGGCTGTCAGGTCCTCGCCGCCGAGCCCGTAGGGCGCCGCGGTGAGCACGCCGTAGAGGTCCTCTGACGATTGCGGGGCGGCGATGCAGCGAAGCAGGCTGAGCACTTCCCGGACCTCCGGATGCGAGAGGAGCCCCGAGGTACCCGAGAAGCGGTGCGGGATGCCCAACGCCGCGAGGCTGGCGAGGATGGGCCCGGCGTCAGCGTTGGTTCGCACCAGCACGGCGATCGCATCTGCCGGGGTCTTGCCCTGCAGGCGTCCGCGGATGTCCGCGGCGATGCCATCTGCCTCGTCCGAGGCCGTGCCGTAGACCTGGTGGCGGACCGGCGCTGGGCGGCGCGAGCGGCGGACGGCGGTGAGCGTCTTGTCCAGACCACGCCTGGTCTCCAGTCGGTCGGGGTCGTTGTGCCGGATGAGGCGGCGCGCTGCGTCGAGGACCGGACGACGTGACCGGTAGTTGCGGCGGAGGACCACATCCTTGACGGGGCCGTAGTCTGCCTCGAGCTCGGCCAAGCCCTGGGCCGCTGCTCCGCGGAACGAATAGATGGCCTGGTCATCATCACCCACGAAGGTGACGTTGCCGCCGTGGCCGACGACGTCGCGGACCAGGCGCAACTGCTGCGGATTGGCGTCCTGGGCCTCGTCTACCACGACATAGCGGAAGCGACGGCGAAGGGACATGCGCACCAGCGCGCGCTCCTCGAGCAGTCGTACCGCCTCCACCACCTGGTCTCCGTGATCTACGAGGGAGTGCTCCACGAGCAGTCGCTGATAGGCCTCGTAGGCTCGGGCCAACTCTGCATTGGCCGCCGCCTCATCGAGCAGGCCGGCGATGACCTCGCTCGCGCCATCGTCCTCTTGTGAGGTGGGGGCGAGCGCGGCGCGGGCACCGGCGTCAAGCATGCGCGCATACCCAGCGAGGTCAGCCGGGCTGAGGCCCTCCTCCTTGGCCCGACCGAACAGATCGACGAGGGCACCCACGAAGCGGGTGGGGTCGCCCAGGGGCAGATAGCGCTCGAGCCCGAGCTCGAAGATGTTGTCTCGCAGCAGCACGACCGCCTGTGCCCGACCGATGACCCGCGGATCGTCGGGTCGCCCGACCTCGTGGCCGTACGTGCGCAGGAGCCAGTCGCCGAAAGCGTGGAAGGTGTGGATGGCCGTGTCCGTCTGGCCGTACGGGACCAGCAGATCCACCCGCTGCTGCATCTCTGCCGCCGCCCGCTCGGTGAAGGTGAGGGCGAGGATCTGCGAGGGGCGGGCGCGCTTGCTCGCGACGAGCCAGGCCACGCGCCGGGTGATGACCTCCGTCTTGCCCGTGCCGGGACCGGCCAGCACCAGGAGTGGCCCTTCCTTGTGCGTGACCGCCTGACGCTGGCGGCGGTCCAGCCCCTTGAGCAACTGTCGGACACGGTCGATGGGTACGGGCAGCGCCGGCTCATCCGACACGAGGGCGGCGGAGCTGGTCTGGATCTGTTGCTGGAAGGCGGTCATCGGGCCCATCGTCGTTGGCGCTGATGACAGCTCGCCTGTCACACGATCGGCGTGATGCCCGCGTCCTGGAGCGCCTGCGTCTCCTCGGCCGAGAGCGGCGCGTCGGCGACGCCGCGTCGGATGGCTTTCAGGTACACCCGCGTGGTGGGCCGAGAGTGCAGGCTGGTAAGCACGATACCGTCGCCATCGTCATCGACGAGGGCCAGCGCGAATGACTGCGCACCGCCGGTGTCCTCGAAGGCGTCGAAGCGGACGAGCCCGATACGCGAGACGGCGGCCGTCCCGTGGGCGACCTGGGTGGTCGCGACTCGCGTCGTATCCAGACCACCCGCGGCCAGGGCATCCACGTCCGCCTGCACCGCATCCAGTCGCCGGCCCAGCTGCGAGAGGTGTCGTTCCAGCTCCGCGGCGCGGGAGACCTGCGGCGCCGGCCCGCTCTCGCCACTCGTTCGCCAGACATAGACCAGCGAGGCGACCGCGATCACCAGAGCGATGACCGCCAGCAGCAGCGCCAAGCCCTCCATGCGCCGATCGTAGCAGCGACGTTCGGGCGCCAGCACGCCAAGCCGGTGCTATCCTCGAGCCGGTTCGAGCAGACATCACGAGGAGTTCACGTGGCCAAGCGTGTTCGCAGTCGCGGCAGCTACCGACCGGGTGGTCAAGGTCCCAGCCGCACCAAGTCGACGGCCCCTGGCGCCAGCGATGCGGCCAGCGACGCCATCGTCGGCGACGTCGCCTATGACGAGGTCGAGGTGGACGAGATCGCCGCTGCCGCCGTGGCCTCGGCGACCCCCGCACAGCCGGCCGCGGCCACCGAGGGCCGGCGAGCGTCGCGCCGTGAGCGTCGCCGCCCCCGGGGCCGGACCGACGAGCTCGCAGCGCGCGCGACCGCGGAGAGCACGTGGGTGCAGGACGATCTTCGACGCATCGGCGTCATCACGGTGATCCTGGTCGTGGCTCTCGTCGTGGCCTGGGTCGTCTTCGGCTACCTGGACATCCTCGGTCTCTACTAGGGCCGGCCGCAGCTCTCGAACGCGAGGGCTATCGGGTCGCCTGGGCCTCGCGGGTCCGCCACCAGGCCCAGGCGCCGAGCACGATGATCGCGCCCACGGTCGAGCCGAGGAGGCCGCTGATGGAGATCTCGAAGTCGCCGTTGAAGACGAGGTTCGAGAGGATCCCGCCGACGAACGAGCCGATGATGCCGGCCACGAACAGTTCCCACGGCTGGAAGTTCGCGCGCTTGCCGACGACGAGGTTGGCGATGAAGCCGGCGACGAGCGGGATGAGTACCAGGGCGAACATCAGGAACACGGGCAGACTCCAAGCTGGGAAGCGAATGTTGACAGCGACAGAGTCTACTCCGTAGACGGGCTCAGAAGATCGCCTTTGGTGTGCCCGCTTCGACGACGGCTCCGGTCGAAGGGATGGACGTTCACCTCGCGGTCCGGGATACTGGCTGCGGTGCCGCTGGCGAAGGGAGGTAGCACAAGGCCGTGGATCGATCCCTCTGGCTCTCGCTCATGGCCGTAGGCCTGGCCATCGGCGTGCTCGTGTCACTGCGGGCAGTCGATGATGCATCGAGCTACATCCTGGGCCATGAGCTGGCTTCGGAGATCGCTTCGCTGGGGGGCGAACCCTCTAGCGAGGACCTGATGACCCGGACCACCGAGTCGGCCGGCTGCCTCTACGGCTTCCGACCGCCGCTGGCCACCTGTTGGTATGCGTGGGCGCACCCCGAGCGCCCGGAGTACCTGGCACTCATCGCGGAGCGTGTCCAGGCAGACTCCGGAGGCTCGGCCCTGGCACATCTCCTCATCGCCCTGCCCTTCTGGATCCTCGCCATCTTCAGCCTGTGGAAGGCGACGCGGCGCCGGCCACCCTACCGGCCTAGCCTGGAGCGGACGCGACCGGATCCCGCGCGGCATGCAGGACGCTCGGTGCTCTAGCTGACCGGATCAGCGACCGGAGACGCTGATGTCCTCGTCGTCCACCGCGCGCCTGTCGTCGGTACCTGCTCGACGGTCGAGCCAGGTGCTGACCAGCAGCACGGCCAAGGTGATGACGAAGCCGGCAGCTCCACCTACCACCAGGCCGTCGACCACCAACCATCCGATGAGGGCCCCGGCGATGGTGCCCCCCAGGAGCCATACGACGCCCATCGGCATGGCCCTTCCTCCTCAGTGCAACACTTCTCGAGGATAGCCGAGCCGCTTTCGCCCGGCTAGCGTTCCTGCCGGTCCGCGCCCCGCTGCCGCCGATCGAGCAGGACCTGGATGCACCCCGAGAAGACGGGCCCGCTGTCGGGCCGAGATCAAGGCGCGGCGCTGGCCGAGGTAGGGGGTGCCGTCCGGCCCTTTACCGCGAGCAGACCATGGTGGTGGACGCAACGGGGGGCAAGTCCATGGCGACCGACTCGATGCTCAGCTCGTGGAGCGGGACTCCGGGGTCGCGCCTGCAGGGTGTGTTCGCCGACTCTTGACCCACACCTGGGTCCGATGACCGCAGCCGCCGGTCAAGCTGGCACACCCACCTCGCTACCGTCGGCGCCATGACCGACGAAACACTCGCTGTCGCTTGGGACGCCGTCCACGCGCACACGCCGGAGGGCTGATGCGTGAGGCAACCCAGCTACGAAGAGCGGCACGACCAGTGGACGCAGTACGCCTTCAGCTCGTCGGAGCGGCCGACGTTGGCAGGCGGTCACGCGAATGGACAGCGGTCGAGCGGCTGCAACCATGCCTTCCGCAGGCTTGTCGGTAGCGCTACAGTCGAACCTCTCGACGTGCGATCGAAAGGAGCGGACATGCTACTGCTCGGGTGCCTCTTCGCCGCGGGTCTCGCGTTCGTCCCCCGCGTGATGCTGATCCTGGCCTGGCTCTTCAGCGAGCGCTGGCCCTTCGTCTGGGGCACCGACTGGTTCCTGCCCCTGCTCGGTATCATCTTCCTGCCGTACACGACGATCATGTACATGCTCGTCTGGAGCCCCGACGGCATCAGCGGGTGGGACTGGCTGTGGATCATCCTCGGCCTCTTCCTCGACGCCCTGCATTATCAGCAGACGGCGGCCAATCGCCGACAGGCGACCTCGGTCTTCAAGGACCTCAACTGATCAGTCGAGGCCTGTTCGCGGCGCGAGTCGGACACTCGGTCGCGTCCGGGCAGACCGAGTTGCACTGCCTCGAAGTCACGAGGCCTCGCACCGACCGGAACGCAGCTCTGATGTGTACACCAGGTCCGTCAGTTCTATAGCTAACGTCGCCGACGCGCTCCCCTGCCCCGCCGCTCCATCAGCTCGTCCATGCGCGCCTTGATCCGAGCCTCCCAGCCCTCTTCGGTCGGCTCGTAGTAGCTGCGGTCG
>Ga0210085_1000266_pt1 | contig 23063 bp, 20 predicted proteins | sample China_Galinas_PW_5_FD_184866 | JGI IMG/M metagenome (GOLD analysis project Ga0210085, IMG submission 184866) | Wetland microbial communities from San Francisco Bay, California, USA, that impact long-term carbon sequestration - China_Galinas_PWC_D1... | ecosystem: Environmental > Aquatic > Marine...
GCTTGTTCAGTCAGGTCGAGCGAGCGCTGCATGGCGTCATCCTCGATTCACCTCAAAGCGCTTTGGAAGCGATACAACGCACGAGCACAACAACCGGTCTTCGCGTAACGGCACGTGTCCTCGATCGAGTGTATACGCTGGGACGCAAGTGTTCCGATATGTTCAAACATATCAAAGACCAATTCATTCGCCATGACAATGTTCGTGGTGAATGGAATTATCTTGTGGATGCAAACGGAATCGCTCAATATAAATGTCCAAGTTATTATTGAACCGTTCCTAAGTAAGGTACCGTAGGGAAAAAGGGGCCACGCGAGTTGTTCGAGCACATGTTGTAACGACGTTTGGCAGTGGGGGTAACTCACGATGATCGGTCCCATTCCACAGCGTTTGGCAAATACTCCTCATCCAAGGCTTCGGTGCTGGTGAAGGCGCAAGATGCAGCACCAAGACGATCAGCCGATTGCGCACAACTGCAGACGCTCGCTGCGACTCATGGTTTCGAGCGCTTCGAGCAAGTGCTCCCGATCCAATCGGTCCAGCTCACCAGCACGCAAGTGGCTAACTCGATCTTCGAGCCAGCGTAGGTAATCGGCTTCATAGCTGACCGAGGGGGAGGCTATGCTTCCTGATCTGTGGACAAACGAGTCGAGGCCCTCTCACCGAATTTCAATGACCCCATTCCCTTTCTCCAACAGACTGCGCTGGTCGGGAAGAAGGGCAGAGAACGTCGCCAGCAATGCTGCTTTTCGGCAATTACCCGTTCGAGCCCAAACTACCTGTGGTGAGCTACCAATCCGTCGATCGGCCATGAGCGAAAAGTCTTCATCCTTGGTCACGATCACCATCTGTTCAGATCCTGCAAACTCCCAGATATCGCGATCATCACTCGCGTCCATGCCACCATCTTGAACATGCGGCAGTCAAATCCATTTTCCGCCAAGTAGCGAGCGAGAGCGACCGGCAATTGGTTGTCCACCAGGAGCTTCATGCCGCGATCAGAATCGGGTGGCTGGTCTGGATGGCAGCATACTCCAAGGCGGCAAGAATATCTTCTTCCTCAAGAAAAGGATAATCCTCGAGTATTTCGGCATGGCAAGTGCCAGCGCTGAGCAGGCTCAGAATATCGCTAACCCGCATTCGATATCCGCGAATACAGGGGCTTCCCCCGCATTTTCCCGGCTCCAAGGTTATGCGCTCAAGTCGTTTAGTAGTCATCGAGATCTCCAAAGATCGAGTTGTTCCACGTCAGCGTGCTCGATGCGCAACTGCGCCAAGTCGGCAAGGGACCGAAACGACGTGTTAGAAGGCTCCTGAGAACATCGGCTTTCCCTTCGTGAGAGGTCGATTGATTGGTCCTGGTTCCCTGAATAGGGGTGACCAGATTCAACATCACTAGATTCCACCCTCGTCATCCGCGAATCTCTCTCATACCTCGACCTCGGAGGAATCACTGTAGGTCTCGATGCCGAGCTTTTCGGCCACTTTCATGGCCCTGCGATCGATCATCGGTGAGACGACGATCAGGCGGCTGGCGTTGCGCTGGTGTCGTTTCTCGTAAAAGCGCACCTTACGCTCGAAGATGTACATGCCGGCCTTGTCGATGGAGGATTTCAGCTCGCAGATCAGCAGCAGGCCGTTCTTGATGATGACGTCCAGCTCAACTTGGTCCGGACGCCCGAAGACCTCACCTTGCTCGTCGTATTCGTTGATGTTGAGCACTTCAACGCCGAAGCTCTGCTCCAGGATGCCGGCAAGGGCTTTGCGGAAGGCCGCTTCGGATTGTAATCCCCAACGCGCCCACAGTGCCCCGATGGAGCGGTCGAACTTCTTTGCCTGAGCCATGATCTCTTCGTGGACGCGATTGAACTCCTCCCGAGTCTCTGCTTGAAATTGGTCCCACTTGCGGTTTTGCTCGTCCCACTTACGATTTTGCTCGTCCCATTTGCGGTTTTGCTCGTCCCATTTGCGGTTTTGCTCGGCCCACTTGCTGTTTTGTACGTCCCACTTGCTGTTTTGCTCGTCCCATTTGCGGTTTTCCTCATCCCATTTTCGATTTTGCTCGTCCCATTTGCGGTTTCCCTCTTCCCATTTTCGATTTTGTTCGTCCCATTTACGCGCCTGTTCTTCGCGATCGGCACGAAGCTCATCGAGAATTCGGTCAAAACGGTCCTCGGTCTGCCTGCGACCGGCATATTCCCGATGCGTCAGGTCCAAGATGAATCGTTGCAGCTCGGGATCACTGCGCAACAGCGCCGGCAATTCTCGTTTGATGGTCTCGGTCAGACTCTCAGCCGCCATAGTCTGCGTCTCTCCAGCTTTGGAAGCTGCAGCGTGATTTTAACGATGCAAAGGTACTGCGTTTTACCTTTCCCATGTCATTTCATTTTTAGCGACGGATAGATAGGGGACTCAGGCCGCGGCGATATGCTTTGATTCTGGCAATCCAAGATCAAGTCCAATTCTTCCATGATCACCTGGCCAATCAAGGCTTCCGACAATGGAGGCCCGACTATGCAATCGGTGTTCATGGATCTATCCCCAATCTTGACTGTCGCTGTACCAACGACTGGACGCTCCTCCCTTCTTTCATCGGCATAGGTTACAACAACCTTACGCAACACATCCAAGCCCAGCGTGTCTACTACATCCTGGGGCAACATCATCATCACCGCGCCGGTATCGACGAGCGCTTCCAAATCGTATTTGCGTATCTCGGAATCGGAAATTTTGCCCCTACGATGCATGTATCTGTCACCGAAGTTTTCCAACTCTACGCGTACTTTTATCTCGCCCATTTGCTGGCCCTCCCGATTTGTCTTCAAGGACCGACGTCAGCTTCCCCATCGCCCATCCTGGCAACACTGGGGACGAAACGCAGAGCTCAACAGGAGATCGTCTATAATTTCACTTGTCATGGGTGTTATCGGACGAGCAGGGCGTCCAGTGAGGACGTATCGAATGAGGTGCGGCCTTCAGATAATGTAATCTGTTCACTGAAACTTACGAAATACGCGAAATACGCGAAAGGCGCTGGTTCACGAACCGTTCGTGCTCGATCTTCGGGCAGTGGCAGAAATTGACTAGTAAACCAAGCTGCATACCGGTCGCCTTCAGAGAGTTGATCACTCGAGCCCGGTGCTCGTCGGTCAACTGCTTGACCGCTCATTGTAGACCTCAAAGCATGCACCGAAGCTTCGAAAGCTCTGCTCCTTGAACGGGATTGTCTCGTTCATCATTTTCGCGCCTTTCGTGTGTTTCGTAGTTTCTCATCGTCCCAAGGTGCTTGTCTCCGAGCGCAGTTTACAGTAGCGACTGTCGCACTCATAGAAGGAGAAGTGGCCACCTCGATTTGTTCGAGCACATTTTGTAACAACGTTCGGCAGTGGGGGCAGCTCATGACGATCAATCTCCCTCCACAGTGTTTGGCCAATACTCCTCATACAAGACTTCGGCGCTGGTAAAGGGGTAAGGCGATTTTCGAAAACTTTCGTACCGTCTTGCTTGTCTTTTCGCCCGTCGTCCGTGTTGCGACAACAGTTACATAGCTTGCTATGCGCTTGTTGTCGCGCCTTGACGACGAACGAAAATCCGGCGCAATCCTGGTATGAAAGTTTCCGGCAATCGCCTAAGTCGAGGAAAAGACTATTGTAGAGTCCTGTTCCTTGCCAGTTCGCGTCGCTCGCTCTTGCTCATGTCGATCAGTTCTTCCAATAGGTGCTCGATATCCATCTCAGCGATGCGACGGGCGCGCAATAACTCGACGTGGCGCTTGGCCCAGGCGGCGTAATTGGTTTGATAGAGTGTTCTGAGGTCAGCCATCGCTAACGATCATCATCGAAGGAATTTCTCTAACTTACCCCGCCTTGTCCCCGATATCCGCAAACACCTCCTCTACGCAGGTAGCCGTTAACACGCGCTCCGACCAAAGGATCAGAGTATCGGGATCGGCCTGTTGCACACGTTCACGGATCACGTCCCCTGGAGGGCCGAACTTCAATGCAAGCAGGTGCATCAGGATGGTGCTGCCTTCCTCCTGGCGTCCCTCCTGGCGTCCCTCCTGGCGTCCCTCCTGGCGCCCTTCCTGGCGCCCTTCCTGGCGCCCCTCCTGGCGCCCCTCCTGGCGACCTTCCTCACGACCTTGTTGTGTGAAGCGTTCGGCAAATCCGCTCATGACGGCAGCCTCCTGAGCATAGCGTTGCTGGTAGATAATCCGTTCATTGTCGTCCAGGTGCGTATAGATGTCGATGAAATCCAGATACTTGAGCTGCCGCTCCGGGTCTGGCTCCAGTTCCAGCAGGCCGCGCACGGCGTGCGCGTAGATCTTGATCTTCTCCTCGGGACCATAGGCCATGTTCGGCAGGTTCAGGCGGGCCACGACATTTGGGCTATCGAGGTGCTCATGTGCCGGTATCCGAAACAGGGCCAAGGCCAGGTACCGAAAATCCAAATACCGATGGCTGTCGCCACCCAGGGTGAGCTGGGTCAGAAAGCGTCCGGGATGAAGGAAGATCACCACGGGGACAACACGGTCGGTAGCGAACAACTCCGCCAAGTCGAGGCAGTAATGTGCCAGTCGGTGGATGGAGAATCGGCGTGCCTCGGTTTCTTCTTCGAGCACGAACAGCAGCGCCGCCCTCCGTCCGTCTGGCCATTCAACCAACAGGGGCACGTCCAGTTCCCGGAAGCGCTCCCCCAGGCGCTCTTTGAGTTGCTCCTCACGGATCGGGAGAATGCGGGTACTCGGATTTACCTGGATGGCTTCTGCAGCGGCAAAGAATTGTAGCGCCTCGCGCGGATAGTCCAGGATGAGGTTTTTGAAGTTCTGGTCGTGGTCCATCAGTTTAGAAGGAAGGGGGCAAAAGAAGGATGCAAACAAGCAACTCCAGTCAAGCCGAGGACCCAGCCGCTCAGATCGACCGCCAAATCCCGAATATTTCGCCGTGGCTTAGAGGAAAAAGCGCGGTGTGCTGCAACCATTCCTCAATATGCATTCCTGTTCACGAATCCCTTGAAGATCGTCTTGAGGATGATCTCCAGGTCAAGCCAGATCGACCAGTTGCGCAGATAATACAAGTCATATTCCACGCGCTTTTCCATTTTTTCCATGGTATCCGTCTCGCCTCGCCAGCCGTTCACCTGAGCCCAGCCGGTGATACCCGGCTTTATGGTGTGCCGCCACATGTAGTGGTGGATGATCTTGCGGTACTGCTCGTTGTGGGCGACGGCGTGGGGTCGGGGTCCTACGACCGACATGCGACCTTGAAGAACATTAAAAAACTGAGGTAACTCATCGAGCGAAGTTCTTCTCAGAAAGGCCCCGACCTTTGTAATTCTCGGATCGTTCTTCTTCGCCTGGGGTATCCGGTTGCCGTCCTCGGTTACCAGCATCGTCCTGAATTTCCACACGATAATTTCCTTTCCGTCGACTCCGTAGCGCCTTTGCTTGAAGAGTACCGGACCCGGGCTTTCCAATTTGATTGCGGCCGCGATCAAAAGCATTAGAGGCCCAGTGAAAATAAATGCCGCCACCGCTACAAGGCCATCTTCGAGTGTTTTCAGTGCCTGCGACACACCTGCGATCGGAGATGCACGAAGCTTGACCACGGGAATGCCACCCAGATCGTCGACGGAGTGGTTGAGCAGGTTGTGTGCGAAGATGTCCGGAACGAAAACGACCGAAATCGCTGTGTCTTCCAAGAATCTGCAGATCTGTCGGATTCTCGCCTCTTCCTTGAGCGGCAGCGCTATCCATACCTGATCTGTTTTTCTCAGATCTGATCCTGCCGGAGTCTGTTTGTCGGCGGAACCCCTGTTGCCCCCGAGCTCCGAAAGTCGTTCTGTTCCACCGACTACAGGGAGCCCTTCGATCAGTGTGCCCTGCAATGAAGGATCGTCGTCAAGATAGGCGAAGGCTCTCAGGCCTGCAGAATCGCTCGCCTCCAGATGGCTGCGTATCCATCTCCCAAGAGTGCCGGCACCGATGATCAAGACGTTGCGTGTGTTGATGCCCTTGCTTCTGGCCAACCGAAGTAAACTGCGCCCGATTAACCTGTTCCCTATCAGCAAAAAGGCGGTAACCAGGAACCAGTAACCGAACCATAGGCGCGAATACAGGGTGCCAGTCTTGGAGAAATAGAGAAAGACCATGCCCACGGCAGTGATGCACAGCCAGGCGAACAGAATCGACTTCGCTTCCAACCAAAGGCTCGCTCCCCGCCAGGGCTTGTAGAGGCCGAATAGTGGAAAGAACGCGAGGGCACTTAACGCAGCGAGGAGAAGGGCGATCTCATCGTTCGGTGCGAGTGAAAAGGTACCTTGGCGGAGATAATATGCGACCATCCCGCCAACGATGATCACTGCGACATCCAGCGTCCTTGCCGCGATGACGATTAACTCGGAATCGCGCTTCAAAAATCCATTGTGTCCCGAGAATTTGCCTCTCGGATGGGCTATGCTGAACTCCATCTGAACTCCCCCCAAAAATGCAGCGGATCTGGAGCGAGCGGTTGCCGGGCAGCGGAACTGAGGCGACGGCTAGCCCAAAGCGTAGGGGGCTTTGAGACGGGAATAGCGAGCAAGCTACCAGCGCGCAACCCTATCCACTTGGAGGGTTACGATGGTGCTTGTGCTTGCTATGAAACGCGCCACCCGTCAGTCATCTCCCCAGAGACATGGGCCTGCCGAGCCTTTTTATCTTCTACGGCGGAAGACTATACAGCAATCACCATCCCGTACCGTGGCTCACGAAACCCTCCCCAAAGCCTACAGACAGCACGAAAGCTGCCTGCAAACTTAGGATCGCATCTAGCTGCTGAGTAAGGCCCAGAAGGCCGGTATTGCTTTCGGAACTCGCCTTAGCTAGATGGGCTAAGGGCTTGGCGGCTGGGCAACATTGCTGCTTCCCGTGCTGCCCCCGCCGCTGCTGCTTCCCGTATCGAAGGTGGTGCCTAGGATGGCCAGCCCTCCAATGCCGACGGCGGGCACGGCCCAAGAGGGGATGCTCGAAGTACCTGGGACTGTTCCTGCCCCTATTGCTCGGGCGAGCTGGACATCGGTTGCAGCACTGGAGTAATCACCTGCGACTGCGTTGTGGGGGGTGACCTCATGAGATCCGACGGCGCCTGTGGTGCAGGTGTTTGTGGCACCGATCGTCAAGACCTCATTATCGGCCAAAGAGTACCTGCAGCCGTCGGCGAAGGTGATTATGGCATTCCCGTCCTCCAGGACCATGAAACGGTCCCCTTGGCGTAGCGCCATCCCCTCGTGTGCCGGAACATATTGGGCGCCCTGACTGACTACGCCAACGCCCTCGAGACGCGAGAGGGTGGCGGTAGATTCCGCCGCGCCTACCGTTCCAAGCGGTAAAGCTAACGCTAAGGATGCAAGAAGAGTGTGCCTCGCATTGGCAGATAAACACATGGCTGATGACCCTCTAGTTGTTGGTTACTAAACTATCCTGCCAAACCATCTTTTTTTTTCACGTAAAGTTTAAGCACAAAAACTGCGAGGCGTCAAGCCAATACTGGCCGCAGTATGAGCTACTTTAAAGAAACTGCTGTGTTAAGGGTTAGCGATACGAAAAAAGACGGATATGGACGAAGTTTCTTGTTTGCATTTAGCAATGTTTAGGCTTTATCGAGCGAGAAACTTCGCAAGATTGACTGAATCCCCTGTGCGAAGTGCAAGCCTGTTGTGCCCTGTGCTCGATCCTGAAGACGTACCGCCGAGCATGCCGGCCTGGATGTGCAGCGGCCAAGCAAGCTATTCTTCGCCCCCGTGTGCACCCGACCGATTGGCTCCATCGCTGTTACCCAAGCTTCTTCTCACTGACGGCTGGAGAGAAAACCCCCTGTCGCCCACGACTCCAAGGATACTACCGGGCTGCTCCGTAGAGATACCGGTCTCCTGCTGGGACGCTGGGCCTTTCCCCGGGCTAGAAGATGCCATCCCAGTCTCTGGGCCGGCGATCTTGCGCATGGACATCCGATCGAACCAAATGCCACCGTTCGCAAAGTGCTCGAAATCCCGAGTGCCTGCCGATACCAGGCGGATTTCCTGCGCCGTGCAAGCGTCTGGGACCTTGATCTCGAACGAGAAGTCGCGCCACTGACTCGACCCCAACATGCGCTCGCTTTCACCTAGGTCGGACGGCTCCGGCGTCAGGCAGCGGACGACCCATTTCAGCCCCCCTTTGGAGTCCAGGCTATCCACGCGAACGTTTCCCCGGACGCGATAGGTGCCCGGGTCGAGAAACAGCGGCTGATAGACATGCCGGAATGGCTTTTCCCGTTGGCGGAACATCAGGTGAAGCGCTTTGGCTCCTTCAACACCGGCGGTAGTGTCCGTCGCCGCGATCACATGACCTGTCCTCTGAAGATGCCAGTCGAATCCGGCGCTTGTGGGCTCGAGCTCGAAGCTTCCGTTGTTCAAGATTCCGAGGTACGAGAGCTCTGCTTTGTCGAGCCCGTTGACCCACGTCAGGTAGGCCTCTGGTACCTTTCCGTCTTTCATGAGCCGCTGGATGTAAATGTTGCGCTCCTCGCGCGTGATGGGGGTACGATGGGCAGTGCGACGATATCCGTACAGGGTCCGCACCGTCTCCAGGTCCAGTGCGCGCCGAGCCGTCTCTGCGAAGAACCTTTCCCACCACGAGGGGGGGGATGCAGCGAGCGGCACGAATACAGCCCTGGCGTGGGGCTGCTCCGCGAGCTTCAGCAGGATCGGGAACAGTTCCGTGGAGGCTCGGGGGGAAGCCTCGAGCGCTCGCGTCCAATGTTTCATCGCGGCATCGAGGTTACCCTGTGCCGCCCAGTAATTGCCCGCCGACCGCTGAATATTGGAATCGGACGGCCTGATCTGGGCGGCCTTTTCGATCAGTGCGGCGGCTTGTTCGTGGTCGCCGCTTTGCTGTGCGATCCCCGCAAGTGCGAGCAGGGGGGCGGCCGCGGAAGGGTTCCCGGCATAGGCGCGTTTCAGCATTGCTGTTGCGCCCGTCGGGTCCTTTTCCAAAATCTCGAGGGCTTTTCCGTATAGGGCCTCCGGTTGCAGTGGGCTCGTAACGACCAGCTTGCGGGCCGCCTCCGTGTCTCCCTCCTTGGTGAGCTGGAGATAATATCCGGTGATGCCAGAAGCCAGGATCTCCCAGGCGACCAGCATTGCCAGCACAACCAGAAGGATGCGCCAAGCAAGCAGTACACTTTTCACACTCGAAATGTTCAATCCCATATTCTCGATCCAGAAAACGTCCGATTCTCCAACTAACTGAAGATGAAGGCACTCGGAAATCGGATTCTCGAATGCCATTTCGATCTTGGCCGGTGTGGCTGATAATCAGCACTCACGGTAGGCGATTGCCGGAAAAAAACATACCAGGGTGCGCAGGATTTTCGTTCGTCTTCAAGGAGCGACAATAGGCGCATAGCAGGGCTATGTAACTGCTGTCGCGACGCGGAAGACGGGCGAAGAGACAAGCAGACTGGAATATTTTTTGACAGAAATCGCCTTAGTGCATCAACCTCGAAATCTTGTAGCTATCTCCCGAGGGGACGAGCTCGATGTGCATCGTGCCCGTCGAGTAGTGCCAGCTCGTATCCGGGGCGACCTTTGTTCCGGCTCTGTAGGTGCCGTTACCGATGATATTGTCATTGCCGACCTGCTGCCATTGCATGTGAAAAATCGATAGCCGACGATCGGAAGTCCTCGCGAAGAATCCAGCATAATCGGCTCGGATAAAGGATTTTCCACTCCCCCCGCTTGTTTGGGCAGTTGTTGTGAAGAGGTTCAGAAATCCCTGGAGATCTCCTGCCTGATAAGAGCGCGTCAAGCGGGCAATCACCTTTTCAGGATCGGGTTTCCGCCGAGTCGTTTCTCTTGTTGGAGGTTTGTGTAGGACCTGCTCTTTGCCGTTGTTCCCTGTGGCAATCGGCCTGCCTCTTTGTTTGTTCGTTCTTCTAGCCACCGAGGACATGCAGCGGACCTCGTTTTTGCTTCGCTTGGCCAACTGGCCTCCGGTTGCAAGCCGGGACGCATGTTCTCGTGGCAGTTCGTTCTGGATCAACTCCTTCTTTTTGCTGCGCGTAGCAAGTAGCCGTTCTATTTGCGCACTTAGCTCGTGATGATCCGAGGTACTGTCAGGGGGCTTGGTCTTGTTGAACCTGGCTGGCGTATCTTTATCGCTCGATGGCACGGAGGATCCGCTATTGACCGGGGTGTTAGCAGCCATGCTCGTCGCGGAGAGCGGGGCTCTCTGTTCTTGTGTAGCGTCTCGGTTCGAGTCGGCGGTCGAGTCTGTCGGTATCTCGGGTGAGGGACTCGTCTGCTGGGGGATCTCTGCGACGGGCTCCACCGACGTCACCTGTCGAAGAAAAGACGGCTCGGCGACTGCTGAGTTTGCCAGCTCGGGGTTAACCCGTAATACCGGACGCTTCGACGAAGTCCACAAAATAGAGACGACGACCAAGGAGATGGCAATGGCCCCTCCAAGAAGCAGTATCAGCTGGCGGTTACGGCCTTGTATGTGAGTGTCCAGGGCCGCCGCAAAGGGAACGGGAGAGAGGGATCTACCCGACCAGGACCTCTCACCACCCTTGGCTACTGCGACTCGCCTCCGCGAGGGAGGAGCGGAGGCCAGCTGCCTGTCATAGCGCGATCGCGCGTCGGGCCGCCGCAGGGTGTCATAGGCGTCGTTGAGGCGGGCCGTGTATCCGACATCACGTTCGGGGTCTCCTTCGGACTGGTCCGGATGGAAGATGCGCACCAGGAGATGGTAGTGCCGCCGGATGGTTTCTCGCGAGGCGTCGCGCGATGAGCCCAGGACCCGATAGTGGTCGCTTCCGGGCGCTAAAAGAACGTGGCGCAGGAAGAAGGGGGCGGCACTCTTGATGACGTCTGGGCTGGTACCCAGATCCTGCGCCGTGGTCTCTATGTTTCGAGGCAACAGTGCCGTGGCAAAGGCGTCGACCTGGTCGTCGAAACCCTCAGGCAGCAGCCGATCGGGGTCCGTGAGATGGCGATAATTCAGGGGGGCGCGATAGTACTCGAGCGCGAGTATGAGAAGTTGGGGCGCCATCGACGAACAAGCGCTCAGGTAGTTGCGTGCTCGGGTAGAGCGTCCTGATCGCCCTGGCTCCCGTATGTGTAACTGTAATGGTAATCGTATCCGTATCCGTATCCGTATCCGTATCCGTATCCGGTCCCGGCCTTTCCGACTTTTGCCAGAACGGCGCCGAGGATTACCGCGTTTGCGGCCCGCAACCGCTTGATCGATGCTTCTAGCGCACCGGCACGGGTACTACCGGGCTCGACGACGAAGAGGGTGGCTGTGGCGAGGTTCGCGAGGACGAGCGCATCCGCCAGCCCGAGGACGGGCGGTCCGTCGAGGATCACGTAATCGAAGCGTTCTCCGGCGACGCTCAGCAGATCGAGCATCTTGGCGCCTGAAAGCAGCTCGACCGGATTCGGCGGCAGAGGTCCGCTGGTGATCGTAAACAAGCGTGTGACCGCCGTGGGCTGAGCGATCTCGATGGGTTTGGTGTCACCGGCGAGGTAGTTCGTGAGACCCGTCGTGTTTGGCAGGACGAAGACATGATGGAGGGACGGGTTGCGTAGATCGGTGTCGATCAGGAGGACTTTGCTGCCCGTTTGGGCAAAGGTGATCGCGGTGTTGACAGCGGATGTGGTCTTGCCTTCTCTCTCGCTCGCGCTCGTGAAGTGCATGATCTTGGGAGCACCTTCGGAGGTTGCAAAAACGAGCGAAGTGCGCAGTGAACGGTAGGCCTCGGCGAGGGCGCTCCTCGGGTCCTTGAAGGCCAGTAGGGGGACTTCACGATCATCAAGGTCGGGACCCTCGGCTCCTGTCGCCAGGGGTACGACGCCGAGCACGGGTGCTCCGATACGTCGCTCCACCTCCTCGCTGCTCTTCACCGTATCGTCGAGGGTCTCGAAGAGGAACGCCAGAAGGACACCGCCGAACAGCCCTACTGCGACAGCGATGGCGATGTTCTTCTTGAGGCTGGGCTTGTATTGCCCCTGCGGCACCTTTGCGGGATCCACCACGGAGATGTTGTTGGTTCCGACCCCAGCGGCGACCCCGATCTCCTTCATGCGTTGGAGCAGGCCGTCGTAGAGCTCGCGGTTGGTGTCTACCTCCCGCTTCAACGCTTGGTAATCGGTCGTGCGGTCCTGCAGCGCCAAGATCTCCGTTTTGATCTCGCCGATGCGTATCGTAAGCTTGGCTTCTCGCTGCAGTTTTGCCTCGAAGTTGGTCTTGAGCGAGTTTGCGATGGTTGCCGATTCGTTCGCCACCTCGCTCTTGATCTCGCCGATTTGGTGTTGCAGTTGCTGCATCTTGGGATAGCCGGGCTTGTAGACCCTGAGCTGCTCTTGGTACTCTGATTCCAGCTCGGCCTTGCGTTGTTTTAACTGCTGAATGACCGGATTGTCGAGGACGTTGCTGGTGCTGGCGTTGCCTTCCTTCACCATTTCTTGATATTCGGCCTCTGCAAGGATGCGCTCCGACTCGGCCTTTACGAGCTCAGAGCTCATTTCCTTGAGCTTCTGCATCAGAATCTCGAGCTTGTTCTGAGGATTGATGATCTCGCGCGCCTTCGCGTATTCGAGAAGACGCCGTTCCGAGTCTTCCAGGTTGGCACGAATCTGCTTGGTCTGCCCTTCGAGAAAGGTCTTCGCGTAGGACGCAGCGTCGTAACGGCGTTCCAGGTTCATGCTGATGAAGCCCTTGGCGAGGGCGTTTGCAATTTCGGCTGCCTCTCGCGGGTCCGGACTGTCGTAGTTGATGCGCACCAGCCGCGATCTCTTTACCGGGTCGATGCTCAGGTTCTCCAGAAAGATCTTTTCGAGATCCGGCTCCTTTTTCTCGTCCGCATCGGTCGCTCCGCCCTTGATCCACCCCTTGACTACACCGACCGTATCCCCGAGCCACGAAGATCCCTCGCCCGTCGCGAAGCTCCCGGCGGTGCGAAGCCCCAGTTGGTCGATGACGCGCGCCGCAAGGCTCTCGCTCTGCAACAGCTCGTATTGGGTTTGATAGAAGTCTTTGTCGTTAACGGATTCATCCGGAGTGATGTCTTGGTATTCCAGCACCTTGCCCTGTTCGCGCTCGATCTGGAGCAATAGGGTGGCACGGTAGATCGGCGTCGCGAGGAAGGTCGCCAACAGGGCAACCAGCAGCGCAACCGCAAGGACGGTAAAGACGGTGCCCTTGCGGCGCACCAAGACATGCCAGTATTCCCGTAAATCGATAACGTCTTCGTCGTCCGTGCTCGGCGTCCGCGTGGCCGAGAGATCGATCAGGCGTTGCAGATCGGCGCGCTCTGCGGCAGGCTGCATTTGGTGGTTGCGCGGAGCGAGCTCGTTCTGGTTCTCTGCGGTTGTCATGGCCCCAATATCAAGTCGTCCGTAATGTGAGAGTACAGGTCGCGGTAAGACCCTGTCATGAAATCTAATGTTTCCCTGGTGCTCTTCACTCCATCTCGTGGCGGGCTGGGCCGACCACGGAAACCCTTACTCGGGGGTCTTGTAAATAGTCGCGGCCCAGGATGTCGGCGATCCGCCCCTCGGCTTCCCTCGGTGCGAGGCCACCTATGTCGACCTCGCCGATCAGGGGCATGAGGATCGTCCCCTTTTCGCTCACGCGCCCCTCGGCCGACAGCTCGTCCGCATGGGCGACCTCGATCTTTACCAGGTCATTTGGTGCAATGCGGGGGCTTGATCCATTGTGCGGGGTGGGGGGCTTTTCACTGTTTCCCGGCAAGTTAGCCCCCGCTGTTGCTTGCTCCCCGGCCAGCGCTCCGGGGCCTGAGCTCGTCTCCGAGCTGGCCGCGGGAGGCTTGTCGACGGGGCCTGGAGCTGGGGGCGTCGTGGTACTGCAGGAATGCAGAGCCAGTGCGATGGCAACGAGGGGCAAGCGTCCCAAAGGCCATTTCGGGGTGGTGCTCATGGAGAAATGCTCATCTGTCTATGGCGCTGAAAGCGAGCAAAAGATAGCATGCGCTGGCGGTATGTGCGAAACCGTATTTGCGTCTGCCCTATTTTCGCCCGGATCCATGCCGCGCGGGCGAGAAGGGACGAGCTCGCTACGGATCTCTCGGGAGATTATCTTGTCGTCGAACCCACCGGTCGAAAACCGAGCGCCACCCCTCGGGAAGGGCGGCGGATTGCTCGTCATGCTCACCTTCGTCCTGCTCTTCGCCCCCTTGTTTCGGGGAGGTATGCCGCCCGTCCCGCGAGCCGTTTTGGAGTTGTCGGCGGTGCTCATCCTGCTTCTAGCGCTGTGGGAGCCGGGTGCCTGCAAGTTTACGCTGGCGAGACGAGAGATCTTCGCTCTGGCTCTGCTGTTTCTCTTCCCGCTGCTCTACTTGGTACCGCTTCCGGGTTTGCCTCTGGGCTGGCTCCCGGGGCGAGAGCCTTACGCGGACACGTTCTCTCTCCTCGGCGGTGATCTCGGTCTGTTCACCAGGCTGTCCCTCTTTCCAAGCGAAACCTTGTCGGCCTGGTTGACGACCCTGGTGCCGGTCGCGGTCTTTATCGGTACGCGGTTGCTCGATTCGCGGCGCCTGTACCGGCTGGCGCAAGTGCTGATCGCCATTGCCGCCGCGCAGGCTGTGTTGGGGCTCATGCAATTCGGCGCCGACCGCGACAGCCCTTTGTACCTGGGCATGACATTCACCCATTTCGGCAGCGGCGTGGGTACCTATACGAACAGGAACCATCTTGCCGGACTGATCGAGATGGCTCTCCCGATTACCTTGGCGCTCTTCCTCTATTTCCTGGGGCGTAAGGCGAATCGCAGCTCTGCAGGCTGGAGAGGCCGCCTCGTTTTTTTCGCCTCCATGAGGGGGCACGTTGCCTTCGTTTATGGGGCGGTGGCTTTGCTGTTGATCATCGGGGTGATCTTCACGCGATCACGGATGGGCATATCCCTGACCATGCTCGGACTCGTGCTGGTCACCTTCGCCTTCTCCCGCCGGATTGGTGGCGAGAATGTCTACGGGCCGGCGGGGACCGTCGTTGCGGTCGCGGTAGGCCTCGGGATTGCCATAGGATTGGCACCCGTCCTGGATCGTTTCACGGCCCAGGATCCGCTCCAAGACTTGCGCTGGACCATGTTCTCGGCCACTGTCGAAGGGATTCGCAACCTCTTCCCGCTCGGCAGTGGTCCCGGCACCTATGCGGACGTTTTCCACGCCTTTCAGCCCATCGAGCTGGGTCGCTGGTTCATCAATCACGCACACAATGACTACCTGCAGTGGATGTTCGAGGGTGGGGCGATCGTTGCTCTCGTCATTATTGTCTTACTCGGCCTTTATATCTGGCAGTGGGGCAAGGTATGGACGAAAGACGCTTGGTCCCGCTTTCGCTTCATCCAGGTCGGGGCCGGCATCGGGATCTTCCTGCTCCTTCTCCACGAGCTCGTGGATTACAACCTGGCGATCCCGGCAAACATGGTCTATTTTGCCTTACTCGCCGGGATCTTCTTCAGCGATCCGAATCAAGAGGCCGTCGCTTGGTCGAGACAGGGGCGAAGACGACGAACCTCATTCTCGGAGCCGCTCTCGCCCGCAACAGCAAGCGTGAAGGTGGAGCCGATGAGTCCCGCCTCGGATCAGATAGAGAACCCGTTCGCTGACTGAGATACCGGTTCATCTTTCATTTTTCGCGGTATCGCTGGCCTTCATGCCCGCTGGGCGGTGCACAAACCGATTGGGTTACATTGCCCAAGGCAGGCGAATGGCAATTCCGGTCACGACCTTGCCGAGCCCTTCGCTGAATACCGCCATCCCGGATTTTGGGACTACGACGCGATCGCCAGCGGCTAGAACCGGGTCTACAATCTTTCCTTCCTCGATTGCCGAGAGGTCGACGACATAGGTTTTTACTTCGCTGCCGGGTCGGTTACGGAATACGACGATCTCGTCTTTATCCGCAACCTCGTCCGGCCCTCCTGCCAGCGCGATGGCTTGCATTAGTGTCGTTTGGCCCGTCAGGGGGAAGACTCCGGGCTGTTTGACATGCCCCGTCACCGTTACCTTTTGGCTCGCGTATTCCGTTACGAAGACGTCGACCTGCGGGTTCTGCAGGTAATTTTTCTTCAGCCGCTCAGCGATGGCCTGTTCTGCTTCACGCGGCGTGAGGCCGCTCACCTGCACATTACCGATCAAGGGCATGGTAACAAAGCCGTCCTCGCTTACACGTTCCTCGCTCGAGAGATCATCGGCCTGGAAGACCTCGATTTTCAGCAAATCGAAGGGTCCGATTCGATAGGCACTGGAGGAGCCGGGATTTGAAGGGATCCCGGCAACCGCGGGTGCAATCGTGCCCTTGGTTTGAAGAGTGGGAGTCCCTGATGATGAGGCGAGGTCAGGGGACAATCCGCCAGCGGACGATGGCCCCCCGCTGGAGGTCGAGCAGCCGTGAATGCCGAAGACGAGCAGAACGGTGGTAAGTGATCTGAGAAGCTTGTTCATCTTTTCCCTTTGGTGCACAGCTCAGGATGTGGTACAGCCCGTCCCGGTGGGACGGGGATTGGCATATGCATACTGGGGCTATTTTGCTTCTCGATCAATATGGAATTCGGGCTTGTTGGGGGGGGTCCGAAAGCCTCCTTACGGCGCTCGACGGGACTTGGGACAGTAACCAACTGTCACATTGGACGAATCTTCCTGGTCAGCTGACACCCGCCGGGTGGAAACGTCAACTGCTTTGCAATTGAATGACGATCAATTCGAGCATCTCTTGTTTCCTGGGTGTCCCGGAGTTTTGCGGCGTTTCCGTTCAGCGGTCGCGAAGAGTTACGCGTTGCTTGGTCCGCGATTTTTCGTGGAACAAGAGGGGAACGACCTCCTCGAAACGGGACGCGAAGTGTACCTTCAGCCCCTTGCGCACGTGCTCGGGCACTTCCTGGAACTCGCCTTTGTTGTCCTCCGGCAGAATGATCTCCTTGATGCCCGCCCGGCGGGCGGCGATGAGCTTCTCGCGCACGCCGCCGATGGGGAAGACCTCTCCGGTGAGGGTGATCTCTCCGGTCATGGCGATGCGCCGCACGGGTTGGTTGCGCACCAGCGAGAGCAGGGCGGAGGCGATAGTGATCCCGGCCGAGGGGCCATCCTTGGGCGTTGCCCCTGCGGGGACGTGCACGTGGATGAACGCCTTCTCGAAGAAGGCGGGATCGGCGCCGAATTCCTCGGCGTGGCTGACCAGGTAGCTGTAGGCGATCTCGGCGGACTCCTTCATCACCTCGCCGAGCTGGCCGGTGAGCTTGAAGCCGCGGTTGAAGCGATGGGTGCGTGCGGCCTCGATGCTGAGGGTGGCCCCGCCCATGGCGGTCCAGGCCAGTCCCGTGACCACGCCGGGTCCGCTCAGTCGGCGCTCGTCGCGAAACACCGGGCTACCCAGGTACTTCTCGAGATCCCCGGTGGTCACCTCGATCGGCGGCTCCGCGCCTTCGAGCAGCTTCACCGTGCCCTTGCGCACGATCTTGCCCAGCTGCTTCTCCAGGCGGCGCACCCCGGCATCGCGGGCGTAGCCCTCGATGATGGCACGCAGGGTGCTCGTGTCGAGTCGGATTACCCCCTTGTCCAGACCCGCCCGCTCGATCTGTCGCGGCAACAGGTACTTCTTGGCGATCTGCAGCTTCTCCGCGGCGATGTAGCCGGAGAGCTGGATGACCTCCATGCGGTCGAGCAGGGGTCCCGGGATGCTGTCCAGCTGGTTGGCGGTGCCGATGAAGAGCACCTTGGAGAAGTCGAAGCGCAGATCCAGGTAGTGGTCGAGGAAGTCGCTGTTCTGCTCAGGGTCCAGCACCTCCAGCAGGGCCGAGGCCGGGTCTCCGTGGTAGGAGGCGCCGATCTTGTCCATCTCGTCGAGCATGATGACCGGGTTGGCGGTGCCTGCGTCCTTCATGGCCTGGAGGAACTTGCCGGGCATGGCCCCGATGTAGGTGCGGCGGTGGCCCTTGATCTCGGCCTCGTCGCGGATGCCGCCCACCGAGAAGCGGTAGAAGCGCCGGCCCAGGGCGTCGGCGATGGAGCGGCCGATGGAGGTCTTGCCCACCCCGGGTGGTCCCACCAGCAGGATGATGGAGCCGGCGATCTCGCCCTTCATGATGCCCACTGCCAGGAACTCCAGGATGCGCTCCTTGACGTCCGCGAGTCCGTAGTGATCCCGGTCCAGCACCCGGCGGGCGCGCTTGAGTCGCAGCTTGTCCTGGGAGTGGATGCCCCAGGGCAGCAGGGTGATCCAGTCCAGGTAGTTGCGGGTGACGGCGTACTCCGGCGAGCCCGTCTCCAGCATGGACATCTTGTCCATCTCCTCGGTCACCCGCTTGGTGGCCTCCTGCGTCAGGGTGAGCTTCTCGATGCGCTCCTTGAACTTATCGAGCTCGGCGGTGCGGTCGTCCTTGGCGATCCCTAGCTCCTTCTGGATGACCTTGAGCTGCTCGCGCAGGAAGAACTCCCGCTGCTGCTTCTGCATCCTCTCCTCGACGGTGTGGCGGATCTTCTGCTGGGCACGGGCCAGCTCCAGCTCGTTGTTGAGCAGGACCAGCACCTTCTCCATGCGCGGCAGCAGCTCGACCGTTTCCAGCACCTCCTGCAGCTGGTCTTTGGTCGAGGTGGTGAGGCTGGCGGCGAAGTCCGACAGGTGGGAGGGATCCTCCGGACCGAAGCGGTCCAGGAACATACGCAGCTCCTCCACGTAGAGGGGATTGAGCGGCAGCAGCTCCTTGATGGTGTTGATCACGGCCATGGCGTAGGCCTTGACCTGATCGTCGGGCGGACCGGCGGGCTCCGGGAGGTAGTCGACCCGCGCGGAGAAGGGGGCGCTGGTGCTGACCCAGTCGGCGAGTCGGAAGCGCTGCAGACACTCCACCAGCACCTGCAGTATGCCGTCCTGCTCGTGCACCCGGTGGACGCGGCAGGCGGTGCCCACCTTGTGGAAATCGCCGGCGGCGGCCTCTTCGGCGGTCTCGCTGCGTACCAGGACCACCCCAAGGGTCTTGTGCTCGGTCTCGCTGACGACCTTCAGGGTCGGGGCCCAGTGCTCGGCCCGCATGAGCAGGGGTACGGCCTGTCCAGGGAAGAAGGGTCGAGCCGCCACCGGAAGCAGGTGGATGAGCCTGGGGAGGACCTCACCGGCGCGGGCGAGCTCGCCCGACTCGTTTGCCTTCTGCTCGGTGGGTGCGTCCTGATCTGGAGTGTCGTTCTTCATGCGTCGTCGCGTTTCTCTAACCCTGCATCGAGTGCACTTATCTAGGGCGCTACCGGGAGATTGCAAGCGTGGGGACCGTACGGGTGGAAGGTGCCAAGACATCACAGGAAGGAAAGGTCCGGAGTCCGGGCCGGGGTGGCCGGCGGGATCAGCCGAGGCTCGGGTCGTGCTCCGAATCGCTCAGCCGGTCGATGATCCCCGAGGTGCTGCGCTTCGGAACGAGCGGTACCCGTACGACGCGCCCACCCCAGGACCTGACCTCCTCGGCTCCGACGATCTGGTCCTCCCGGTAATCGGCGCCCTTGGCAAGGACGTCGGGGCGCAGCCGCTCGATGAGCGCCAGGGGGGTGTCCTGATCGAAGAGGACTACGGCATCGACCGACGCCAGGGCGGCCAGCACCCGTGCCCGATCGTCCTGGCCGATGAGCGGGCGCTCGGCGCCCTTCAGACGACTCACGGAGGCATCCGTGTTGAGTCCGACCACCAACCGGTGCCCGTAGCGGCGGGCGTGCTCCAGGTAAGTCACGTGGCCCACGTGGAGCAGGTCGAAGCAGCCGTTGGTGAAGACCACGCGCTCGCCGTTCGCCTGCCAGTGCCGGACCTGGGCCTCTGCCGCGGCGGGCGCGCGGATCTTCGCTGCCTGCTCCAGGACGGCCTCGCCCTCAATCGCCCCCAGCAAATCCTTGCTCGTGATGGTGGCGGTTCCGACCTTGCCGACCACTACACCGGCGGCCAGGTTGGCCAGGTGGGCGATGTCCAGGTGCCCGAGCCCCGCCGCCAGGCCTGCGCCGAAGGCAGCGATCACCGTATCCCCTGCACCGGATACGTCGAACACCTCCCGGGCCAGGGCCGGGATCTGGTGGTTGCCGTCGGGCCCGATGAGGACCATGCCTTGCTCGCTCAGGGTCAGCACCAGAAGCTCCAGGGCCAGGTCTTCCCGCAGCGCGGCGCCGGCGGCCAGCAGGGCCTCCAGGTCTTCGGCTGCCACCCCGGTGGCCAGTGCGAGCTCGGCGCGGTTCGGCGTGATCAGGGTCGCCCCGGCATAGCGGACGAAGTCCTTCCCCTTGGGATCCACCAGGACGGGCAGGCCGCGGTCCCGGGCGGCTCGGATCAACGCGGCGCACAGGCCACCGGTCAGGACGCCCTTGGCATAGTCGGAGAGGAGGAGGGCGTCGACCTGCCCGAGCCGGGCGCTTGCGGCGGTGAGGAGGTGCTCCCGATCGCGCTCACCAAGAGGGGCGGTCTGCTCCTCGTCGATCCGGATCATCTGCTGGCGATTGCCCAGGACACGGGTCTTGACGCTGGTGCCGCGGTCCCCTGCGACCAGGATGCCGTCCGTGCCCAGGCCGTCCTTGGCCAGCTCTTCGAGCAGCTGCTCACGGCCGGCGTCTGCACCCGTCATCCCCACCAGATGGACCTGGATGCCGAGTCCGGCCAGGTTGCGCGCCACATTGGCTGCACCGCCCGCGGAGCGCGTCTCCCGCTCGAGCTTCACGACGGGAACTGGGGCCTCCGGTGAGATCCGTTGGACCTGTCCCCACAGGAAGCGGTCCAGCATCAGGTCGCCGACCACCAGGATCCTGCAGGAGGCGAATCGGGCGAGGACCTGGGCGGCGGACGAATCCCTATGGCTGGGCATGAATCGAGTGTCGCCGCCTCGTCAGCTCGGAGTCGAAGCGTCTTCCATGCCGGCTTCTCCGGTTGCTGCTACATGCTGCTCGGCCAGGTCGCAGAGGATGTGACCCACGAGGATGTGGGCCTCCTGAATCCGTGCAGTGTTTTCCGAGGGGACGATCAGGCAGATATCGGCAAGTGCCTTCAGCCTGCCCCCGTCCCGCCCGGTCAGTCCGACCGTCGTCAGGCCCAAGGCGCGGGCGATGGTCACGGCGGCGAGCACGTTGGGGCTGTTCCCGGACGTGCTGATGGCCATCACCAGGTCACCCGGCCGGCCCAGGGCCTCGATCTGGCGGGCGAAGATCCGCTCGAAGCCCTCGTCGTTGCCGATCGCCGTCAAGGCCGAAGTGTCCGTGGTCAGGGCGACGGACCGGATGCCCGGGCGCTCCATCTCGAAACGCTCCACCAACTCGGCCGCCAGGTGCTGGCTGTCCGCGGCGCTGCCGCCGTTCCCGAGCCAGAAGATGCATCCCCCGTCCCGCATGCAGGCGATCATGGAATCTCCGATCCGCTCGATAAGCGGGCGCTGGGAGCGGAGATCCTGGATAGTCGCCAGGTGATCCTCGATGTGTCGGTCGATCCTGCTCAAGGCGGGTTTCCAGAGGCTGGTGTGGGGATTTAACCGTTGGCGCGAAGCGGGGCTACCGACTTGTGGTCTCGTCTGCCCATCTGCCTGCAAATCACGCTGGCTGATCGGGCGGGTTGATTCGCAGGAGCTTGCGCGGCGGCATTATACAGCAGCTCGGATGGCGAAGAGGGCCGGGCAACCGGCGTCGGTCGTGACCCGGCTGGAGTCGGGCCGGTATCATGGAGATCTTCTGGGGCAGACCGAGCTCCCGGCACGAGAGAAGTCCAGAATGCGAGAGGCACACCAGGGCGAGGTCCCGTCCAAGGACTCCTACATCGATCGGGCGCGGCGTGTCCTCCGAGTGGAGGCCTCCGCCGTTAGCGCACTGGGGGAGCAGCTGAGCCCGGACTTCGCGGATGCCGTGGAGGCGATTCTCGCCGGTTCCGGCAGGGTGATCGTCTGCGGCATGGGCAAATCCGGCCTGATCGGGAGAAAGATCGCGGCGACCTTGGCGAGCACCGGCACGCCAGCCTTCTTCCTGCACCCGGGGGAGGCCTCCCACGGCGACCTGGGCATGGTGCGTGCGGAGGACATCTTCCTCGCCCTGTCCAACTCAGGAGAGACGGAAGAGGTCATCCGGCTGATCCCCTTCCTCCAGGACAACGGCAACCGGCTGATCTCCGTCACGGGCCGATCCGACTCGACCCTCGCGCGATATGCGGACTTTCACCTGAGCGCCGCGGTGCCTGAGGAGGCCTGCCCCCTGCAGCTGGCCCCGACGGCCTCCACGACCGCGGTCCTCGCCCTCGGCGACGCCCTGGCCATCGTCCTGATGGAGGCCCGCGGCTTTCTGCCCGAGCATTTCGCCCGCTTTCATCCCGGCGGGAGCCTGGGCCGGCGTCTGCTCACGCGGGTGGGGCACGTGATGCATACCGAGAATCTGCCCATCGTCAGGCCGGACGATACGGCGTCACGCGTGGTCCAGACCATCAGCGCGGGGCGAATGGGCGTGGGACTGGTGTGTGAGGGCAGGGAGCTGGCGGGCATCATTACCGACGGTGACCTGCGTCGCGCCATGGAGCGGCACCGCAGGGAGTTCTCGGAGCTGAAGGCCCGCGACATGATGACCGAAAGCCCTGTGTGCATCGACCGCGAGGCGCGCCTGCAGGACGCGGTCGACCTCATGACCGAACGCAGCATCACCAGCCTGGTGATCGTCGAGAATGGCCACCTGGCCGGGTTGGTGCACCTCTTCGACTGCACGACCTGAGGGTGAGAAGGGACCCGCGCGGTCGCGACGGGCTGCTGCCGGGCATGGCTTCCCCGGTACTAGTAGCCCGTCCCAAAAGTCCTGCCCCCGAATTTGGCAATACAAGATCATCGCAGTCGAGTTCTAATAAACACATAAATGCGCTATAATCGCTGTAAAAGCTGCCGATTTAAGGCTGTCTGCGACTGATTATGGGTATAATGCAGGATGGAGCGCAGATCATGGATTGCCGTCAAGTCGAATTCTCCCCGGAGAAGTCGCAGGAGCGTATCGAGAAGGCCTTGCGGGTGTTCCCGGGTAAGCTGCTGATGCGCATCCTGGCTT
>Ga0210085_1000267_pt1 | contig 23059 bp, 16 predicted proteins | sample China_Galinas_PW_5_FD_184866 | JGI IMG/M metagenome (GOLD analysis project Ga0210085, IMG submission 184866) | Wetland microbial communities from San Francisco Bay, California, USA, that impact long-term carbon sequestration - China_Galinas_PWC_D1... | ecosystem: Environmental > Aquatic > Marine...
GCCGCGGAGGGACACTGCTGCACCAGGGCCACCAAGGGCTGCTTTCGCGCCAGATATCAGCGCAGGTGGCCTTCGGCGCGGTTCGACCCCGGGCAGCGGGCAGCGGCAGACACCGATGACGCATATCGCTACCGTCCAGGCCGCCGTTTGTGCATGACGATGCGGCCGGTATCCACGTATCGACGACGGTGTCGCGACGAAGGCCACCCCACGTGACATCTGGCTCGATATGGATGGCGCGAACCCGGGGCGCTGCGGGGGCAGCCGACGGATGGCGCGAACCCGGGGCGCTGTGGGGGCGGTTGCTGATGCGGGATACCGAGGTTCTGCCGGGCGGCGGGGGTTGCGCTGCCGCGGCACGACCGCTGGGGCCGTCGACAGACGTTCGAAAGCTACCCTTCCAGGCCTTATCCTCGTCGTCAGGCAGCGGCGCTCGCCGGCCCTGGCGCCCGACTCATGTCGGGCAGGAGCAGGGCCGCACCGACGAGGAAGCAGACGGCTCCCACGAAGGTCATGCTGTTGGCCACCGCGGCATCGAGCAGCTCACCATTCGCGGGGTCGATGTAGGCCGCGACCGCGGAGATGCCGAAGGCGATCGAGCCGACCATGTTGATGGCGGCGATACCCGACTCGAGCGTGGGGCGAGCGCCCTGCACGTGCCCATCGCGTGTCTCGAGCACCGCGAAGGTGCTGGCCACCAGGAAGAGGATCGAGCCGATGGCGTCCGGCGCCCAGACCAGGGCCTCCTCGCCGGGGATGCCCAGGCCCGCGCGGGTGCCGGCGAAGGTGGTCAGGTTGAACCAGAGCGTCCCGGCGAACTGGGAGGAAGCCGCCCACCAACCGAGCGAGTGCGTGCGTAAGGCAGCCCATCGACGTCCCCGCTCACCGGTCTCAAGGTCGTCGCTCTCGTTGCTGGCCTGGTGGTATTGGAGATACGCGGCCGATGTGAAGAAGGCCGAGCCGACGAAGAAGATCCACGGGCCGAACGCACCGAGGGCCTCCGCGATCGCCGGCACCGAGCCCAGGGCGAAGCAGGCGGAGCCGATCATGAAGAGGACGGCGATCCACCAGCCCTCGCGGGTCGGCGCCCACCACGGGATGTGACCGAGCCGCACTCCACCTTCGGCTGCCAGCAGACCGTGACCCTTGCGATTGCGCCACGCGGTATACACGACCCTGGCCCCGTCGGGGCGTTCGAGGACCATGGACGTGGTGAACGGGCCGACACCGTGGTGCTCCACGGCACGCCACCCAGGGGGGACCTGCATGGCCGTCAGGATACCGGGGCGCCCAGTGTCGGCGGGGGCTGCCGCGATCACAGCGAGGTCTCGCGCGCCTGGCAGCATCGCTACCATGCCGGGGTGCGCCTCCCATCGCTACCCGGGTTCATCCACGAGGTCATGGACGACCCGCGCCAGCGCGGGGTCCTGGTCGCCGGCTGCCTGGCGCTCTTCGCGGTCGGCCTGACCCCGCGTGTGCTCTCCCCTGGCCTGCCCACCGCCCAGCAAGCCTTGCGGGCGCAGCCCGAGCTGCAGAACCTCTTCGTGCTCCTGGCCTTCGCCTCCACGGCGACCATCCTGCTGGGCGGCCTCGCCTCGGACGTGCTGCGCCGTCGATCACTGCTGGTCGGTGGCCTGGCGATCATGGCGGTCGGCAGCCTGGTGGCGCTCGTCTTCGACGACGGCCCAGTCTTCTACGCCACCAACTTCATCTCCATCGCCGCCGCCGGACTGGTGCTGGCCTACGGCATCGGCTCGGTCGCCATCGCCTACGAGGGCATCCCGCGGGCCACTGCCCTGGGTTTCGTGTACGGCGCCTTCGGCGCGGGCGCGGCGGCATCGCCGGCGGTGCTGACCCTCTTTCCCAAGCTCATCCCCAGCGGTGAGCCGGGCGTGCCGTCCACCTTCACCTACGAGACCTGGCTGGCCTACGGCCTGACGGCGTTGGCTGCCGCGGTGGCCTTGTGGGCCGCCTTCCGGTACGTGCCGCGCCTGCCCGGCAACCTCCCCGCCAGCCCCATGCTGGTGGCTGGTGTGGCCGTCTGGGCCATCTCCGTCCTGGCCATCGTGAGCGGGCTCGTGGCCATCGGGGGCGAGGGCGGCATGGTCATGCCGGCCCTGCTCATCGTGGGCGGTGCGCTGGGCCTGGCCACGCTCGGTTGGCGCCGTGCCCGCACCGCCGCCGCGGTTGAGGCCCTGCGACTGGATCGGCGCGCGCTCGGAGCGGCGCTGGCCGTGGGCGTGGCCATCGGCTTCGCCCAGGCGGTGCCGCTGATGCTCATGCCCATCGTGTTCGAGTATCCCCTGCACTACGGCACCATCTTCGCGATCCTCGCCATCGCGCCATTCGCGATCGCGCTGCTGCTCGCCGGACCGGTCGCCGGCGCCCTGCTGCAGCGCTACGGGCCACGCGAGATCATGTCCGCGGGGACCCTCGCGGTTGGCGCGGCGAACCTGCTGCTGGCGGTGGTGCTCGGCCTCATCACCAGCTATGTGCGCGACTTCTACCAGCACAATCCCGACTCGGCGCGCGCGGTCCTCGGTGCCGCCAGCTACCTGCTCTTCGTGGCGCCACTGGTCCTCATCGGGGCCGGCTTCGTGCTCGGCACCACCGTGCGCACCGCCATCGTCTTCGCCAGCACCCCCCGAGGCCTGCCGGCGTCGGCGGCTGCCATCAACGAGGCCTCGGTCGGGCTGGGCTCGCGCATCGGCATCGTGGCCTCCACCGCGCTGCTGGCGACCACTGCCATCGGCAGCGCCCGGGTCATCGCCGAGGCCCGCGCGCCCGCATCGGCCCAGGCCCTGGTCTCGGAGTTCGAGCTCACGCTCCGTTCCCTGGGCACGCCCCGCTTCCGAGAGGTCTACGCGGCCACGCTCGATGGGGCCGAGCCGGCCAAGGGCGCGGCCTATTCGGTGGCCTACCTCGATGGCGTCGCGTCCGCACTGGTGGTGAGTGGGATCGTGGGCGTGCTCGGTGCCGTCCTGGCATGGTTCCTGCTCGGCCGGCGCGACCCCATGCGCACCGTCTTCGACATGCAGGATGAGCGCACGGCAGTGGACCAGGTCTCGGCCGCGTCCACCGGCGGGCGTGCACTTCCGCCTACGGACTCGGCCCCGACGTAGCTGGTGTGCTGCCTAGCGCCGGCGGCCGGGCCGCTGTCCCGTGCGCTTGATCACGTTGGGCGTGACTCGCCGGTCCCACGTGGGGCGATCCAGCCAGCGGGCCATCCAGCCCTCGTCATCACCCTCGTGCGCATCCTTGATCCCGGGGAAGACGTCCGCGGCCGTGCCCTCGTCGATGTCGACCGGCTCCTCGTCTGCCGGCAGGACGGTGACCTCGGTCACCTCCAGCAGCGACTCCTCGGCCGCTTCTCGCCGACCGCGGCGTTCGCCGGCCTTGCGCGCTGCCGCTCGCTCGGAGGGCTTGGCCGTCGGTGTCGCCGCGCGCGCCTCGCCCGCCGGCCCGGTCGCTTGTGACGGGCCGGCGGCGCGCTCGGCCTGGCGCAGCACCGCCAATGACGCGTCCTGCTCGAGCACCCGGATGCGGATGTCCTGGATCTCGTCGCGCAGCGCAGCGGCCCGCTCGAACTCGAGCTGCTTGGCCGCGTTCCTCATCTCCGCCTCGAGCTGGCTGACCAGCTTCTCGACCTCGGCCGTGCCCAGCTCCGAGACGTCGCGCTCGTCCGATCCGTACCGGGCCGACGACTGGGCTACCGCGGCGAGGCGGTCGTTGATGTCGCGGATCTCCTTGACGATCGTCTGCGGCTCGATGCCGTGCTCCTCGTTGTAGGCGCTCTGGATGGCGCGCCGGCGGTTGGTCTCGTCGATGGCTACCCGCATCGACTCGGTCACCCGGTCGGCGTACATCACGACCTGGCCGCCGGTGTTGCGGGCAGCACGGCCGGCGACCTGGATGAGCGACCAGGCCGAGCGCAGGAAGCCCTCCTTGTCCGCGTCGAGGATGGCCACCAGCGTGACCTCGGGCAGGTCGATACCCTCTCGCAGCAGGTTGATGCCCACGAGCACGTCGTACACGCCGAGTCGCAGGTCGCGCAGGATCTGCACCCGCTCGAGGGTGTCGACCTCGCTGTGGAGGTAGGACACGCGGACGCCCATCTCGTGCAGGTAGTCGGCGAGGTCCTCCGCCATGCGCTTGGTGAGCGTCGTCGCCAGGACCCGCTCGCCACGCTCGACGCGTTCCTTGATGCGGTCGATGAGGTCGTCGATCTGGCCCTCCGTCGGGCACACCTCGATGGTCGGGTCGACGATGCCCGTGGGCCGGATCAGCTGCTCTACGATGCCCTCCGCGCGCTGCAGCTCCCACGGCCCCGGCGTCGCGCTCATGTGGATGACCTGGTCCAGGTGGGCCTCGAACTCATCGAAGGTCAGGGGCCGGTTGTCCAGTGCCGAGGGCAGGCGGAAGCCGAAGTCGACGAGGATCTCCTTGCGCGTGCGGTCGTTCTTGTACATGCCCGCGACCTGCGGGATGGTCATGTGGCTCTCGTCGATGACCAGCAGCCAGTCAGGTGGGAAGTAGTCCAGCAGGGTCCACGGCCGTGAGCCTGCCTCGCGCCGGGACAGGTGGCGGGAGTAGTTCTCGATGCCCGAGCAGAAGCCCAGCTCGCGCATCATCTCCAGGTCGAAGGTGGTCCGCTGGCGCAGCCGCTCGGCCTCCAGCACCATGCCCTTCTGCTCGAGCTCGCCGACACGCTGCTCCATCTCGGCCTCGATGTCATCGATGGCCGCCACCATCTTCTCCTGTGGCGTGACGTAGTGGGAGGCGGGGTAGACGTTCAGCTCGTTGCGTTCCGCAAGGACCTCCCCGGTCAATGGGTCCAGCTCGGTCACGCGTTCGACCTCGTCGCCGAAAAACTCGACCCGGGCGATGAAATCGTCGTAGGCAGGCTGCAGCTCCAGGGTGTCGCCGCGCACCCGGAACTTGGCCCGCGAGAGCGCCTGGTCATTGCGCTGGTATTGGAGGTCCACCAGCTGGCGCAGGACACCGTCGCGCCGGTAGCGTCCACCCTTGCGCAGCCGCAGGACGGTGGCGCCGTAGTCGACGGGCGCACCCAGGCCGTAGATGCACGAGACGCTGGCCACGATGATCACGTCCCGCCGCTCGAACAGCGCCCGCGTGGCCGCGTGGCGCAGCTTGTCGATCTCGTCGTTGCGGCTGGAGTCCTTCTCGATGTAGGTGTCGCTGCGAGGCAGGTAGGCCTCCGGCTGGTAGTAGTCGAAGTAGCTGACGAAGTACTCCACGGCGTTGTGCGGGAAGAACTCGCGGAACTCGCTGTAGAGCTGCGCGGCCAGGGTCTTGTTGTGCGCCAGCACCAGGGTGGGCTTGTTGACCTCCGCGATGACCCGGCTGACGGTGTGGGTCTTGCCCGTGCCGGTCGCGCCCAACAGGACCTGGTGCTTCTTGCTGGCGCGGACGCCGTCGGTCAGCTGGGCGATGGCGCGCGGCTGATCGCCGGTGGGCTCGAAGGGGGCGACGATCTCGAGGTCGGGCATGACCAGATGATAGCTGACGCGGCCTGAAACAGAACGGACGTTCGACCAGGGCACCACCGTCGAGAGCGTACCTGGCGGCTTGGTCCGCGAGCCGCAAGTGTGGTCCGTGGGGGTGTGGGGCAGAAAAGAGTCCTACGGGCCATTACCCGATAGGTCCATGGCAGCGCCGGACGCCTGCCTCGATGCTCGGGCTGCACGGGTGGGGCGCCTCGCGTCCGACCGACCGTCCCGTTCCCCAGCGACTTGCGCACAGGAGCCTGCCACCATGGAGATGGAGTTCAAAGACAACAGCCGACGCCGCACATTGGTGCTCGTCATCGGCGTGTTGCTGGCCCTCGGAGCGGGTGCCGCAGCATTCATGCTCAGTAGCCAGGGCACGGAGGAAGCGGCACCTACCATCCCGCTGAACAACGTCGTCGTGGCAACCGGGCCGATCGAGGCCCGCTCCACCATCCAGCAGGATCAGCTCCGGATGCAGCAGATCCCGCTCGACGCCTCCAATGAGCTCGCCTTCACTCAGGTGGCCGACGTGGCGGGCAGGATCGCGGCCATCCCGATCTACCAGAACCAGGTCGTCCTGCCCAACATGCTCGCCTCGGCCAACGGCATCGGTGCCGTAGAGATCCTCGAGCCCGACGCGACCGTCGCGCCCGGCTCGCCCTACCTGCGCGCGGTCAGCCTGACCGTCCCGACCGAGCGGGCCGTGGGCGGTCTCATCGGCGTCGACCAGCGCGTCGACGTCATCGCCACCATGCCCTGGGCCGCGCTCAGTGACCTCGTCGATCCCGAGACCGGCGAGCCCCTGACCGACCCCACCACCGGCGAGCCCGCCCTCTACACCTCGGGCACCGCGACCAAGCCCATGTGGCTCGACGTCGCCGTCATCGGCCGCCCGGAAGGCAGCCCCGAGCTCTACATCCTGCGCATGGATCTGCAGCAGGCCGAAGAAGTCGCGCTGGCCCAGTCCGTCGGGGCCCAGTTCTCGCTCGTGCTGCGCCCGGCTACCGACACCCGCGACGTGGACCGCAGCTCCTACGGCGAGACCCAGGACCGGCTGATGGAGCGGTACAACTTCCCCATCCCGGAGCAGGTCGACGCGCTGACCTACCCGCAGCCCCAGGCCTTCCCATCCCCCTTCCCGAACGAGCCCTACCTGCAGCTGGAGGTCCAGCCCAGCCCTGTGCCCTCGGGCGACCTCATCGAGATCCCCGTGGACGAGACGGTGGTGGACGAGAGCCCGGCGCCCTCGGCGTCGCCCGCTCCCTAACGCTCCAGCGGTCCCAGCAGGGGACCGGCGAACCGCGGCGCAAGCACGTCCGCGAGTGCGTCCTCGACGCACTCGCGGACTTCGTCTATCGGGCCGCTCGTTTCGATCCGACGGTGGGCCCGCCCCGCCAACCTTGCGGTCAGGTCGCCCTGGGCCGCCATACGGCGATCGATGTCGGCGGGGTCCAGGCCCCGACCGGCCAGCCGTTCGCGCTGGACCACGGGCTGGCACTCGACGAGCCAGACCTCATCGCAGCGGTCGGCGAGTCCCCCTTCGACGAGCTTGATGGCCTCGACCGCCACGAACGGGTCGCCCTCGCGCTCCGCCCGGGCCAGCCGCTCCTCGATGCGCGAGCGCACGCCCGGGTGGACGATGGCCTCCAGATCATGCAGGGCGGCCCCGTCCTCGAAGACGATCGCGCCGAGAGCTGCCCGGTCGAGCACCCCGGCGGAGTCGAAGACACCGTCGCCGAAGCGGTCGCGGATCGCGCGCAGCGCGGGCTGCCCAGGAGCGGTCACCTCGCGCGCGAAGACATCGGCGTCGATGACCGCGCCACCGAGCTGACCCAGCATACCGGCCACGGTCGACTTGCCGCAGCCGATGGGACCGGTGAGGCCGATGACGACCGGCCCACTTCCCTCCCCGGGCGCCTGCCCGCGTTCCACGTCGCTCATGGCGCTCGTTCCTCCAGGATGAGCCACGCGTCCTCGGCCTGGCTGAGGGCATGTTCGAGATCGGCCAACTCGCTGCCCAGGCGCCGCAGCTCCACGAAGTTGGACTGCACCTCGGGCTGCTCCAGGGCAGCTTCCAGCTCGGCCTTGCGCCCAGCGAGCCGGGAGAGGTCGGCCTCGACCCGGTCGTGCTCCCGTCGATAGGCGTCCTTGGACAGCTTCCGCCGCTCTGTTGGCGCCGACCGCCGTCGCGACGGGGCCGTCTCGGGCTCCTTCGACTTCACTGGCGCGGTCGTGGTCCCGCCGCGACCGCTCCGGCGGGCGAGCGCCCCGGCCGCGGTCCAGCCGTCGGCCACGGCCTCGCGCCAGTCCCGATAGCCGCCATCGAAAGGCGCCACGAGCGCCGGTTCGGAACCTGCACCCGGCTCCACCACCCACAACCGCTCACACGTGGATTCGAGCAGGCGCCGGTCGTGGCTCACGATGAGCTGGGTGGCGACGGATTCTCGCAGGAACGCCTCCAGGGCCTCGCGGGCGCCGATGTCCAGATGGTTGGTGGGCTCGTCGAGCAGGAGCAGGTTGACCGCGCCCACGCCGAGGAGCGCCAGCTCCAGCCGCGAGCGTTCGCCGCCGGACAGCTCGGAGACCGGCTTCTGCACGTCGTCGCCGCGGAAGAGGAAGCGGGCCAGATACGAGCGAGCCTGGCCTGGGGTGAGGGGCACCAGCGCGGTCAGCGCGCCGAGCACGTCCACACCGCCGAGTGGGCGGTCGCGCAGCTGCGAGAGATAGCCGGGCATCACGTTCTTGCCCACGCGCACGAACCCCTCGAGCGCCGGCAGCTCGCCCGCGATGGTGCGCAGGAGCGTGGACTTGCCTGCGCCATTGGGACCGACCAGGCCGATCCGGTCGCCCCGCCGCGCCTCCAGACGCGCGACCCGCGTGATGGGTACGGACTCGCCGTCGTCGGACGCCAGGTAGCCGCAGAGGACACCTTCGAGCGAGACGGCGATCTCCGCCGACCGCACCGGTCCCACACCGGCCAGGCCGGTGCCGGGCAGGCTCAGCCTCGACGAGCGGGGTGGACCCGCCGGGCGCTCCGCCCGCAACGCCTCCAAACGGCGCTCGTGCTCGTGCATCTTCACGTGCTTGCGCTGGCTGCGATAGCGCTGGACCAGCTCCTCCTCGCGCTTGATGGCCGCCGCGCTGGCACCCGCCATGTCGCGAGCACGGGCGTCGGCGGCCTCGCGCTGCAGGAGGTAGGCGGAGTACCCGCCGCGGAAGGTGGTCAGGCGCCGGTCCCGCAGCTCCCACACGCGCTCCACCACGTTGTCCAGGAAGGCCCGGTCGTGCGATGCCACCAGCAGGCCCCGATCGCGCCGCGCCAGCGTCACCTCCAGCCACTCGAGGGCCGCGATGTCGAGGTGGTTGGTGGGCTCGTCCAGCATGAGCAGGTCGGGGTCGGCCACCAGCAGCCGAGCCAGGGCTACGCGGGTCTGCTCACCGCCGGACAGCTGTGACGGCTCGTGGTCCCACAGGTCCGGCGCGATGCCCAGCCCGGCCAGCGTCTCCTGCACCCGCTGGTCGAGGAGGTAGCCATCGACGGCTTCGAAGCGGTCACGCAGGGCGGCATAGGCAGGCGACTGCACGGTCTCGGCCCCGCCCGCCTCCAGCGCGGCGAGCTCCCCTTCCATGCGCTCCACCTCGGCGGCTCCGCTGCGCACGACGGCCCGCACGTTCGCGGCCTCGATCACGCGCGGGTCCAGGTTCGCTTCCTGCGTGAGCAGTTCCACGCGCGTGCCCTTGGCCAGGTGGACCCGGCCGCCATCCGCCTCCTCGTGACCGGCGATGATCTCCAGCAGGGTCGTCTTGCCCGCACCGTTGCCGCCGACCAGCCCGACGCGCTCGCCGCGCGCGAGCGCGGCCGTGACCGAGTCGAGGATGACGAAGTCGCCGATCTCTCGACGCACCCCATCGAGGCGGAGGATGGACATGGCCCTAGTGTGCCCGCGATCCGAGCGGGTCGGCTTCGGCCTCCAGGCCCTCGAGGTCGGACCAGTTGCGACCCCGGCGCGCCTGTCGTCGCGCGCGACGCGCGAGTGACCGGTTGGAGCCCGTGCGATCGGCCAGCGGCAATCGCTGGCACCACGAGCAGAAGTGCGTGCCCCGGGCGTTGAGCTCGAAGCGGCGGATCGGGCGGCCACAGCGATGACAGGGCAGCCCGGTCCGTTGGTACACGTCGAGGTGCTCCTGCATCTCGCCGCCGCCCTCGGGCGCGGTGTAGTCGTCGACCGATGAGCCGCGACGGACGATGGCCTCTCCCATCACGCCCCGGATGGCCTCGTACAGCCGGCGCTCCTGGTCGAGGTTGAGCGAGTCCGCAGCGCGAAGCGGGTGCAGGCGTGCCCGCCACAGCGACTCGTCGGCGTAGATGTTGCCCACGCCGGCGATGAAGGACTGGTCCAGCAGCGTGGTCTTCAGGCGGCCACGCCGGCGGCGCAGCCGCTGACGGAACTCGCGCAGCGTGAAGGCGTCCTCGAGCGGCTCCGGCCCATGATCACCGAAGAGCTCGCCCTGGTCCGCGGGGCCCAGGATCGTGCCGCTCCCGTCGCGCCGGTAGAGGCCGACGCGGCCGAACTTGCGGATGTCCCGGAACAGCAGCCAGCGGGGTCCCGTCCACATCCGGCCGCCGGCGACCGGGCCGGGATCGAGCGTGAGCCGGAGGTGGACGTGCTTGTCGTGGACCGTGCCCGCCGGCAGCACGAACAGCTGGCCGGTCATCTTGACCTGGATGGCCAGTGCCAGGGAGCCGGAAAGGTCGAGTACGAGCCACTTGGCCCGGCGACCGACGTGCTCGATGCGCCGGCTACGGATGAGGTGGGCGAACTCGTCCGGCGCGGGGTGCCGCACCACGGGCGGCCAGTCCCACCAGGCCTCGGTGATGGTCGCCCCTTCGACGAGTGGCGCCAGGTCGCGCGCCATCGTCTCGACCTCGGGCAGCTCGGGCATCGGGGTTCAGGCGAGTGCGAGCGGGGTCATCGATTCCCAGTCGTCCCCGACCTTGAGGTCGACGTCGAGCGGGACATCGAGCTTGAGTGCTCCCTCCATCACCGCGCGCACGAGCGGCGCGGTCGCGTCGACCTCGCTGCGCGGCACTTCGAGCAGCACCTCGTCGTGGACCGAGAGGAGCATGCGCGCGGCGGCGTGCTCGGCCGAGAGCCGCTGGTGCAGGCGGATGAGGGCGATCTTCATGATGTCGGCCGCCGTGCCCTGGATGGGCATGTTGATGGCCATGCGCTCGCCTGCCTGGCGCAGTTGCGCGTTGCGTGCCGAGAGCTCCGGGATCCAGCGTCGCCGACCCAGCAGCGTCTCCACGTAGCCCTGGTCGGCGGCGACCTGCTTGATGTGGACCATGTAGCGGCTGATGCCGCCGTAGGCCCCGAAATAGGAGTCGATGAACTCGCGCGCCTCCTCGCGGGGGATGCCGGCACGGGTGGCGAGGCCGTAGTCGCTCATGCCGTAGGCCAGGCCGAAGTTGACCATCTTGGCCATGGAGCGCTCGGCGTGGGTCACCTCGGCGGGGTCCTTGTGCAGGACCCGCGCGGCCGTCTCCCGGTGGATGTCGGCATGTCGCTCGAAGGCTTCCTTGAGATGCTCGTCACCCGACACGTGGGCGATCACCCGCAGCTCGATCTGGCTGTAGTCGGCAGCCAGCAGCACCAGGTCCGGATCGCCGGCCACGAAGGCCGAGCGGATCTTGCGGCCCAGCTCGCTGCGCACCGGGATGTTCTGCAGGTTGGGATCGGCCGATGAGAGGCGGCCGGTCGAGGCCACGGCCTGCTCGAAGGTGGTGTGGAGACGACCGGTGACGGGGTCGATCATGGCCGGCAAGGCATCGACGTACGTCGACTTGAGCTTGGTATAGACGCGCCAGTCGAGGAGCAGCGGCACCAGGGGGTGGACCTCCCGCAGGCCCTCCAGCACGGACGCGTCGGTGGAGAAACCGGTCTTGGTGCGCTTACCCTTGGGCAGGTCGAGCTCGTAGAAGAGAACCTGCTCGAGCTGTTTGGGACTGCCCAGGTTGAACTCGTGGCCGACCGCGGCGTAGGCCTCTTCCTGCAGTCGCGTGATGGCCTCCCCGAACGTCTCGGCCAGCACGGCCAGGGAGTCGCGGTCGAGGGCCACGCCGGTCGCCTCCAGGTCCGCCAGCACCGGCACCAGTGGCAGCTCCAGCTCCTCGAGGATGCGGCGCAGCTCGGGCTGCTCCCCAAAGGCCGCTTCGAGTGCGTCCCGCACCGCGGCCACCGCGGCCGCTTCCACCGCTACCGCCACGACAGGGTCCAGCTCCCCGGACCGCGGCAAGGCCAGCTCGAGTCGCTCGGCACAGATATCGGCGAGCGACTGGCTGCGCAGCGCGGCATTGAGCAGGTAGGCCGCGATCTGGGTGTCGAATGCGACCGTCGCGATAGGCTCACCCGAGGCACTCAGCGATGCCCTTGCCTCGGGGTCGCGACGGGCCAGCTCCCACACCAACAGGGGCTTGAGCTCGTGACCGACGAGTGGGCGGCCGGCGTCCAGCACGGCCTCCGCGAGGGCCGACGCCTCGGGCCCGGCGTCTGCCACCAGCCGGCCGTCAGCTCCGGCCACGGCGATGGCGGTGATCTGGCCCCGGCGTGGCCGGTCATCGTCGAAGACCGCGGCGACGGTCAGCTCGGGCTGCGAGCGCAGCCAACCCGCCAAGTCGTCGATCGTCGAAGGGTGCTCAAGGGCGGCTGGATCGTCCAGCACCAGCCGCAGCCGCTCCAGCGGTTCCTGCTGGGCCTCTCCTGCTCGTTCGTGCTCGGGCCGCGAGGATCGGTCGGCGGTTGCAGCACCCGACGCGGCGACCGCGCCGAAGTCGAGCGTCAGCTGCAGGCCGCTGGTGCTGCTGCCACGGCCACGCGCTGCGGCAGCCGGGCGACCGGCGACCTGTGCCGCCGGGACTGGTCCATGGCGATCGGCTGCCTTGAGCAAATCGCCCGGTGCCGGCGCGTCCTCGCCCTCCACGCCGGGCAGCCGCTCCACCAGGGAGCGGAACTCGTACTCGCGAAAGAGCCGGATGACCTCGTCGCGATCGTAGTCACCGAGGCGGGCGGCCGGGAGGTCGAGCTCGACGGGTGCCTTCCGGTCGATGGTCACCAGCTCGCGCCAGAGCAGCACATCGTCACGGTTGTCGACGAGCTTCTGTCGGAGCTTCTCCGGCTGGACCTCGTCGATGTGCTGGTAGACGCCATCGAGCGAACCCCAGCCGGTGAGCAGCTTGGCCGCGGTCTTGTCGCCGACCCCGGCGAGTCCGGGGATGTTGTCGGTCGCGTCACCCTTGAGCGCCTTGAAGTCGATCATCTGGGCGGGCGCCAGGCCGTATCGCTCCTCGATGCGCGCGGGATCGTAGATGACCGTGGAGTTGACGCCCATGCGGGTGGTCATGAGCTTGGTCCGCTCGCTCACCAGCTGCAGCATGTCGAGGTCTCCCGAGACGATGATGGTCTCGAGGTCGCTGCCCTCGGCCTGGCGCGAGAGCGAGCCGATCAGGTCGTCCGCCTCGAAGCCCTCCAGCTGGTACACCGGGATGCCGAAGGCGGCGAGCGTCTCGCGCACGATCGGGAACTGGTCGCGCAGATCGTCGGGGGTGGGCTTGCGCGTGGCCTTGTAGCCCTCGTAGCGATCCGCTCGGAATGAGCGGCCCACGTCGAAGCAGCACATGACGTGCTCGGGCCGCATGTCCGCGAATCCACGGAGGACGATCGACCAGAAGCCAAAGGCGGCATTGACCAGCTGCCCCTTGCTGGTGGTGAGGGGCGTCTCGTACAGCGCGAACCAGGCTCGATAGATGAGGCTGTGCGCGTCGAGCAACATGAGCCGTTCCACAGGGTCGAGTGTAGCCGCGGGGAAGGCCGGCAGCCGGGGAGCGACTACGGCAGGAGGGGGTCGCGGCTCCGTCGGCTGAGCCAGGCCAGGAGCAGCAGGGCCCCACCGCCGGCCGCGAGCAAGACCCCAGCCAGCACCAGCCACCGCTGCCACTCGGCCTCGGTCCCGGACTCGGTCATGGGCGAGGAGCCTGCCAGACTCGTGAGCTCGGGCTCAGCTGGCACCGCCTCGGAGCCGACGATCTGCTCAGCTACGCCAGCGGAGCGATTCGCCTCGAGGGCCCCTGCACCGGGTGCCTGCTCCGCCCGCGAGGCCTCTTCGGCACCGGCCGTGTCGCTCGTGACCTCGTCGGCCTCGACGCCCGATGCCTTCTGGGCGAGACCGCTCGCGGCGCGGTCCGCGGGCGCGGGTTCGGACATGACCGACGCATCCATGGCCTCAGAGTCGAACGAATCGACCGCAGCGCTGTTGGCGGGAGCCACCTCCATCGTCTGCGTGAGTGGTGCGAGGTCGCTCTGCGTCTCGATCGAGCCGGCGCCGCCGTCAGGCCAGGCATACCCGACGACCACGAAGACCAGGCCGATGGACATCACGCCGGCCGCTGCGGGCGCGAACGCTCGGCTGCGAGGCCACGACAGCCGGCGCAAGCGCCGGGTCACAGCATTGCCGCGGAGGCGCTCGGCGTCCTCGGGCGAGAGGCGGAAATCCCGCCGCCGCGGCGGCACGGGCTCCCTCGCGACGGCGGCCGAGACGCGGGCCAGGTCGGCGGCCAGCGCGGCGCAATGGGGGCAGGTTCGCAGCCACGTGCGGACGGGATCCGCCGTGGCCGGATCGAGGGGGTCGCCGGCCACGACCTGTGCGACCAGCAGCGGATCATGCTGGTCGTGGGCGGAAGCGGACGGAGGCAGCGCGGGGCGAGACATGTCACTCATTGGACGCTCCTACCCACGATCCGGTTCCAGCTCCGGGGCCAGGCACTCACGCAAGGCGAGCCGACCACGATGGATACGCGACTTGACGGTGCCGTTGCTGACCCCGGTGATGGCAGCGATCTCGGCGTAGTCGTAGCCCTCGACGTCGTAGAGCACGATGGCAGTGCGCTGCTCGGTCGTGATGCCCTCCATGCAGCGCGCGATGGCGGCGCGCTCGAAGCTCGCCATCGACACCGCTTCCGGCTCCTCGCGAGGCGGTGCCGGCGGCTGCCAGGCCTCGTTCTCCCACTCGGGATAGGGTTCCGCCGGCCGGCGCTTGCGCTTGCGCAGGATGTCGTGCGCCGCGTTCACGGAGATGCGCGTGAGCCACGCGCGGAAGGACGAGCCGCTGAAGCGATCAAGATTGCGATAGGCACTGAAGAAGGCCTCCTGCACCGCCTCCTCGGCCACGTCCGGATCGCGCACGACGCGCACGGTCATCGAATAGAGGTAGTCCTGGTACGCGACCACGAGCTCGTTGAAGGCTTCCAGCCGGCCCGCGCGAGCCTGGTCGACGAGGAGCTGGTCACGGGCGTTCTGGGCCGATCGGTCCACCTGCGCGTCAGAGCCAGCCGCGCCGTCGGAAGACGATGACCATGGCCCCGAGGATGACGGCCATGACCACGGTGATGGCCCAGAACATGGAGTCGGTGTTGACGCCCGGGAACCTGACGTTCATGCCGAAGAGGCTGGCCAGCAGCGTCAGGGGCAGAACGATGACGGTGATCGAGGTCAGCACCTTGAGGGTGTCGTTGGTGCGGTGGCTGATGATCGACTCGTTCGAGTCCTCCAGGCCCTCCACGACTTCCTTGTAGTTCTCGAGCGTGTCCCAGATACGCTCGGAGGCATCGATGACGTCGTCGAAGTAGACGTCCAGCTCCTCCGGGGCGACCACGTCCATGGCTCGCTCCAGGTCGCGGAAGGCGATGCGCTGGGGCCGGATGATGCGGCGGAAGGTGATGATCTCCTGCTTGGCGTTGGAGATGTCCCGCACGATCTCGTCGGACTTGCCCTCGAAGATGTCGTCCTCGATGCGCTCCAGCTTCTGGCCCATCTTGCGCAGCATGGGGAAGGAGGCATCTACCGCGTGGTCGACGACCTTGTAGAGCAGGAAGGCGGTGCCCTTCTCGAAGTAGCCCTCGCGCACCTCCTCGCTCTCCCAGCAGCGTGAGAAGAGCGAGTCGATGGGCTCGAGGTCGTTGTTGGGCAGGGTGACGATGTAGTCGCCGCCCACGAAGAGGTCCAGCTCGACGACGGTCAGGCGGTCGTGGTCGCGGTCGAAGCGTGGGAACTGCAGCACCACGAAGAGGTAGTCGTCGTAGCGGTCCACCTTGGGGCGCTGATTGCGCGAGTAGATGTCCTCGTAGTCGAGGGGGTGGAACTCGAACCGGCTCTGCAGCCACTCCTGGGCGGAATGGCGGGGCTTGGGGATGTGGATCCAGCGGATGCCGTGATCCTCGATGATCGTCGGCTCGGGGATGACCTCCTCGGGCGTGACACCCATCGTCGGACCCCGCCGGATCGGGCGCACAGGCAGCCGAGGCGTGCGGATGGCCGGCATCTCAGGCGTCCCCCATGCGACGGTGTGGCGCGGCCGAATATCGGGCATGTGTCCGGACGATCACGACGACTCCCTCCCGGTGCCCTCCGTGGGTGGCCGTGGCGAGTCTACACCGGGGCCAGACGCGGTCGTGGCTGCCGTGCGGTCTACAATCGCCCGCGAAGCCGAAGTGGCGGAATGGCAGACGCGGAGGTCTCAAAAACCTCTGAGGGCAACCTCGTGTGGGTTCGAGTCCCACCTTCGGTACCAGCACTTCCACGCTAGGTGGCACGCTGCGCTGGGTGGCACGCCGCTTGGGTGAGTTGAAGGCTGGGCGGTGGCCGTGGTAGTGCGGAGGCCGTTCGACACTTGACCCCATCCTCAGACGAGGCTGCAATGCCGATGTCGGGGGGCGGCAAGGATTGGCCCATACCCCTCGGCCGACTGGGTCGTACTGAGTCACCCACAAGACGACCAGCGCAGCAAGAGGTCGTGATGCGTGCATTGTTGAACTCTGTGACGGGGACGCTGCTCTGGCTGATGCTCGTCAGCACGGCGACCGCTGCCCAGCCTTCGCCCGAGGCTGGTGCGGCCGAGCAGACGGGACTTACCCGAGAAGAGGCCGTGGCGCTGGTCCTCGCCACCGACCCACGCTATGCGGACCTCCCCGACTTCCGCCGACTCGAGATCGAGCGGAGCGCCAACTTCGATATGGGCATCATCCTCGGCTCGGACTACTACCGGGTGCTGCCCACCCTGCCCACCGAGTTCTCGGGGTTGGGCTTCATCGACTTCCGCTACCCCGGAAACTGGCTCATCGAAGTCACGCTCGTGCGAGACTGCGCCGCGCTCTACGATGGCGACGGTCCGTCCAGCGAGACTCCCCCGTTGCCTGACCCTTGCGCGTGGCGACATTCGTGGTTCTACCGGGTGCAGCCGGATGGGGCCGTGTCACTACTCTTCGACGAGGGCGACGAGTAAGCATCAGGACCCGCCCGTCCACAACGCACAGGGGGCGGCGATAACCCCACGTCAGGGTGGCTGACCACCCACGGCCACGGCGGCGCGTACGGGCGATCCGACGAGGTCCCCAAGGCCACGCACGACGAAATCTCATGATCCTGCCCGTCGTCGGCCCTCGGACCCTATGGGGGGTCCGAACAAGGCCTTGGGGGGTCCAGCGGTCGGATCGGGCGCTACCCAAGAGACGCGGTGCGTGGAGCAAGACCTCGCGGTTCGGGAGCGCCGGCATCGAGTCGCGGCCGTGGCCTCACCCGGGGGTTCACGTTCCCCACTTTCGGCACCCGCACGGGACGACCTGTGGCACCGGCGTTCTTGATCTCCGCGCCCATACTCGCAGTGACTGCCCGCCCCCCTGCGGCACACACGAGGATTGCACCATGACACGCGTGCTCGTCGTCCACCACGACCTCGACCTGGCTGACCAGGAAGCTGATTCCCTGAGAAGGATGGGATACGAGCCGGTCGAGTGCGCCGGTCCCTCGGCAGCGCCCTGCCCGGTCTTGCGCGGCGAGGAGTGCGCGGATGTGGCCATGGCCGATGTGCTCGTCTACGACGCCTTCTCGACGGCGCAGCCCGACGGCGGCCAGATGCTCTTCGACAACCTGCTGCGAATGTATCCCGACAAGCCCATCGTGGTCCAGAGCCTGGGCATGGATCTCGACTGGACGGTGGCGAGCGAGCACGGCAAGGTCGTCGCCATGGTGGGGGCACCCACGGCCGCGCGTCTCGACGAGGCCATCCGCGAGGTCCTCGCTCTCTAGAGCTGCGGGTTCCGAGCTGAAAGAGCTGCGAATGCCCGGCCTGTGCCCGATCCCCGCTTGTCCCGCAACGCGCGCCACTCGACCGCCGGACCCGACGGCAGGACCGTGATCCCTCGGATCAGCGGTCCGTTGGTGATCCAGGTGGGACGGGCATCCGAGGAACGGCCGATCCGGCGCTGATGGGTCGACCCGTAGCACCGCCGGCGGTCGATTGGCGACACTGGTGAAACGGTCCGTGGGGGTCGCCGGGCTACCTGCGGGCGCCGCTCCTGATGACGGGTCTCTCCCGCTCCATACCGTTCCGGACCTCGAAGCCACCTGCTGGGGTCACTGCCGCCAGACATTCGTACCGCGGACCGACAGCGACGGGAGCGGCAGGATCGACTTCGGCCCAGGGATGGGCCCTGAACCAGCGGTCAAGCTCGAGGCCCGTCGAGGAGGCGGGCCTCGAGACGTCTTTGGGGCACCCGCGCGCTTCCCTCGCCGCTAGGATTACGGTCCTGTGGCACTGCGTCTGAACCCTCCCCCGCTTCGCCCTCGGGACACCACCATCGATCGCCGATGTGGCCGCCCCGGGTGGCGTGACGCGTTGGCGCTCCTGACATGAACGAGCGCATCGCCGTGCCGGACGAGCACATCGCCGTGCCCGACGAGCCAGCCGAGGGCGAGTACGCCGAGGGCGAGCCCGGGGCGAACGAGCCGGTCGCGGACCTGTCGCCGACGCCGGAGACGGGCCTGTCGGAGGACGAGGCCGCCGCTCGACGCGCTCGTGGCCTGGGCAACAGCGCACCGCCGGCCACGACCCGCACCTACTGGGCCATCGTCCGCGAGAACGTCTTCACCTTCATCAACAACGTCCTCTTCCTGATGGGCGCGCTGCTGGTCATCGTCGGCCGCCCGTTCGATGCGTTGGTTTCGATCATGGTCATCGGCACCAACATCGTCGTGGGCATCTACCAGGAGGTGAAGGCCAAGCAGGCGCTCGACGAGATCGCCCTGCTCACGCGGCCCACCGCGCGGGTCGTGCGCGATGGCGAGGTCCGCAGCGTCGGCCCGGAGGAGCTGGTGGTGGGCGACCTCATCGAGGTCATCGCGGGAGACCAGTTCGTGGTCGATGGCGAGCTCGTGGAAGGCCGGCTGGAAGTCGACGAATCGCAGCTCACCGGCGAGTCCGACATGGTGCCCAAACGAACCGGTGATGCGGTCTTCTCGGGCAGCTATCCGACGGCCGGGCGCGGGCGCTACGTGGCCCAAACCGTGGGCGAGGACAGCCTGGCCGGACGCATCACCGCCGGCGCCAAGACCTTCCGCCGGACGCTGACCCCCCTGCAGCGCCAGATCCAGGCAGTCATCCGCGTCTCGCTCGGCATCGTCATCTACCTGCAGCTGCTGCTGGTGGTCAAGAACGTGGTCGACGACACGCCACTCGACCAGGCCATCGTGGAGGCCACCGTGCTCATCGGGCTGGTGCCCAATGGGCTCTTCGTGTCCATCGCCATCGCCTACGCACTCGCAGCCGTGCGCATGTCCCGCTTCGGCGCGCTCGTGCAGCAGGCCAACGCGGTCGAGTCACTCTCGCACGTGGACACGTTGTGTGTGGACAAGACCGGCACCCTCACCGCCAACGAGCTCGAGCTGGACCAGGTGGTGCCGCTGGAAGGCGACGAGGCGAGCGCCCGCATGCGCGTGGGTGTCATGGTCGCGAGCGGACGAGCGCTCAACAAGACGAGCGAAGCCATCGGCGCGGCCCTTGGCGGTCCGGGTCGCTCGCCGGACGCGGAAGTGCCCTTCAGCTCCAAGCGCAAGTGGAGTGCGGTGTGCCTGCCCGGACCAGACGGGCCTGACGGCCCACCGGCCGGCATCTACGCCATGGGCGCGCCCACGTTCGTGCGTCCGTACCTGGACATCGGCGACGCCCAATGGCGCAACATCGCGGCCATCGTGGCCCACCACGCGTCGCGCGGCATGCGTGTGCTGCTCACGGTCTATAGCCCGAGCACCACGCTGGAGGACGAGGGCGACGACTCGGTCCTGCCGAGCGACTGCAAGCCCTACGCCATCGTGGTCTTGCGCGACCTGCTGCGGCCGGAGGCGGCGGAGACGCTCACCAGCTTCCGCCGCATGGGGGTCGATGTACGAGTCATCAGCGGCGATGACCCCGAGACCGTGGCCACCCTCGCGCACCAGGCCGGACTCGACACCAGTGGCGGGGTCGTCTCGGGCGACGAGCTCGAGGCCATGGATGGGCCACACTTCGAGGCGGCCGTCGAGTCCACCACGATCTTCGGACGGATCACACCGGAGATGAAGGAACGCCTCGTGGCGGCACTGCGAGGCCAGGGTCGCTACGTGGCCATGACCGGCGATGGCGTCAATGACGTGCTCTCGCTCAAACGCTCCAATCTCGCCATCGCCATGGGCAGCGGCACCCAGGCAGCGCGCGGGGTGGCCGATCTCATCCTCATCGACGACGGCTTCAGTGCCCTCGCCTCGGCTATCGGCGAAGGACAGCGCATCCTCAACGGCATGCAGGACATCCTGCGCGTGTTCCTGACCCGCATCCTGACCCTGGGCATGCTCATCCTCGTGCTCATGACCAGTGGCTTCTTCCCGGTCGATCTGCGCAACGCCTCGGCCATCACGCTCTTCACCGTGGGCATCCCGACCGCGCTGCTCGCCATCTGGGCCCGCCCGGGACCCTACCCACGCGAGTCGCTGTTGCGCACCCTGGGCAAGTTCGTGCTGCCAGCGGCCAGCTGGGCCTCGATCGTGGGGCTGCTGATGGTGACGGTGGTGTTCCTCGCCGGCAACGCCGACCTCAACGCCGGGCAGGCCACCTCGCAGGCGGTGAGCGAGGCGGCCAAGACGGCCGTCACCGTGTTCCTCATCCTGGTGGGCATGTGCGTGCTCGTCTTCGTGGAACCGCCGACCCGGCTCCTGGCGGTCATCGAGCCCCTTTCGCCCGACCGGCGGCCGACGCTGCTCGCGCTGACGCTGACCGCGGCGCTCGGCGTGGTCCTGGTGGTGCCGCCGTTCCGCGACTTCTTCAGCCTCTACCCCATCTCCTGGCGCGACCTCACCATCGTCCTCGTCGGCGTCCTGGTCTGGGCCGTCCTGACCTGGGTCTCGTGGCGCTTCCGCTTCTTCGAACGGTTCCTGGGCTCTGACGCAGTCGAGCCGTAGAGGGATCGGTACCGTCCCTGTCCTCCGGCGTCCGAGTGGCTAGAGTTGGCAGAACCTCGATTCCCCGCTGCCATGCGGTGACCAGGCTGTTGAAAGGAGTCCTCATGCACAAGTCCGGCCTCTCGCTCGCATCGCTCGGGGCGCTGGCCCTGACTGCCGCGCTCGCAGTCGGTGCCGCCGCCCAGGATGCGTCAGCCGCTCCCGAGCCCTCTGACACGCCGGTCGTCGGCGTCTACAGCATCGAAGGCATGGAGTGGCTGCTGACGAGCCAGGTCGTCGATGGTGAGATGCAGCCAGTGCCCGATGGCGTCACCGTCTCGCTGTACATGCGTGGTGGTGCCGCCGGTGGCAGCGGCGGCTGCAACCGCTACTTCGCCGATTACGCTCTTGACGGCTTCGACCTCAGCTTCGGCCCGATCGGCGCGACGCAGATGTACTGCGAGGGCGACTCGGACGTCGAGGCGGCCTACTTCGCCAACCTCGGTGCGGTCGCGGCCTATCAGTCGGGCGGGATCCAGATGGCGCTGCTGGACGCGAACGGCGATTTCCTGCTCGAGTTCGATCTCGCACCCGAGGCCACGGTCGTGGGGTCGTGGGTCGCGCAGGGCATCAACAACGGCAACGAGGCCGTGGTGAGCGACGCGCTCACGCCCACGGTCACCGCTGAGTTCGGCGCCGATGGCGTGCTCTCCGGCATCGACGGCTGCAACCAGTACACCACGGTCTACGAAGTGGACGGCGAGTCCATCACCATCGGTCCCGACATCGCGAGCACCAGGATGGCCTGCCCGGACCCCGCTCTTGGCGAACTGTCGCAGCAGTACTACGCCGCTCTCGGCGCCGCGAGCAGCTGGTCGGTCGATGCCTCGGGCGCGCTCGAGCTGCGCGATGACGGCGGTGCCCTGCAGGTCAGGTATCTGCCCGCCGAGTAGGCCCAGCTGGCCCCTCTCGCCGCACATCCGCCGCCGCGGAGCCCGTACGAGGCCCGCGGCGTCGATCCATGCGCGGTTGCGATACGATCGCGGTCACCGAACGTCGTCGTCGTCGGGCCACTCCGCCCGAGAACAGGAGGAACCGCGTGAACTCGTCCACGCCGCCAGAGCCCGTCACCACCGCGGCCGACGAGCCGCGGACCCGCCGGCAGCTGCTGACCGCCGGTGGCCTCGCGGTCATCGCCGGCATCCTCGGTGCCGTGGGCCTCTCCACACCCGTCGCCGCCCGCGATGGCGATGCCATCCGTGCCGGGCAGAAGACGGAGGCCAAGCAGGCCACCAAGCTCACCGCCCGCAAGGGCGTGGCGTTCGCCGCCAGCAACTCCGGCGGCGGCAAGGTCTCCGGGCTACGCGGGGAAGCCACCTCCAACAAGGGCAAGGGCGTGATCGGCGTCGCCTCGGCCAAGAAGGGCAAGACGGTCGGGGTCCAGGGCGTGAGCGCCTCCCCCGATGGCATCGCCGGCCAGTTCACCGCGGCACGTGGTGGCACCGCGATCGTGGCCCAGTCGCCAGACCGCAAGGGCGTGGCCCTGCGCACCGAGGGGCGCCTCCACTTCGCCGGTCGCTCCGGCTCGAGCCAGACGTCCGGCGGATCGGAGTTCGTGACCAAGGTCGGCGGTGGCGTCACCGAGAAATCGCTCGTGCTGGCCACGCTCCAGGATCACGTCCCCGGCGTCTATGTCGAGGCGGCGTCCGTCCTCGATCCCGCCGAAGGGCTCATCGTCGTCCGCCTCAACCAGGCCGTGGCGGAGCCCACACGCGTCGCCTGGTTCATCCTCGACTGACGCGGTGGCCGCCCGTGCCGGCGGCTGGCAGGTGCCCGTTCAGACCAGGCGCAGCTCCAGCAGGGCGCCGAAGCGGCGGGTGACCTCGGCGAGCAGCTCGGTGTCATAGGCGATACCCGTGCCCAGCCGCATCTCCTGGGTGCGGCCGACCCCGGCGGGGATGTGGAGCACGATGGGCGTCGTCCCGGGCCGCGCCTTGATCACGCCCTTGAGCTCTCCGAAGACGGCCACAAGGCGCTCGTCCGGGGCGGGGGCGAACCGGATGTGCAGCACCTGGTCCGAGCTGGCCTCGACCGGGACCGTCTGCGCCTGGGCGGCCGAGGCCACGGCCGCAGACACCTCGTCGGGCAGGGGCGCCTCGTCGGATCCATCCGGCCCGAGATCGTCGAAGGCGGGCGGCTGGCTGGGGCCGGACAGCGGCTCGGTAAGCTCCTGTGGCGGGAGGTCCAGCG
>Ga0210085_1000268_pt1 | contig 23019 bp, 26 predicted proteins | sample China_Galinas_PW_5_FD_184866 | JGI IMG/M metagenome (GOLD analysis project Ga0210085, IMG submission 184866) | Wetland microbial communities from San Francisco Bay, California, USA, that impact long-term carbon sequestration - China_Galinas_PWC_D1... | ecosystem: Environmental > Aquatic > Marine...
TTAACACCAAGCGTATAGTTTCCTCTTCCATCAAATGACTTATCAGATAATCCGCGAAAGTCTCGAACACGGGGAAGTGCAACATTTATTAACCTGTCCAAAAACTCGTACATTTTTTCTTTACGCAATGTAACCATCGCACCTATGCTAACACCTTCACGTAATTTAAAATTTGATATTGCTTTCTTTGCTTTTCTTATACTTGCTTTTTGACCGGTTATTGATTCAAGTTCTTTAACCGCTTCTTCAAGAATTTTCGGTTCAGTTACAGCCGCACCAAGACCCATATTAACTACTATCTTTTCAATCTTAGGTACTTCCATTATGTTACCATAACTGAAGGTTTTCATAAGACCCGGAATAACTTCACTACGATAAAAGTCTAATAGTCTGCTGGGAATTTTAACATCTGGTTCAGATGTTTGATTACCAGCTTCTTTTCTAGACTTCTGTTTTTTTTCTTTTGTTTGTTTTATTTTTTTATCTGCCATTAGATTAACAACAATTTAAATTCTTACTGAATCATTTCACCGCTTGCTTTTGCAATGCGGGTAATTTTCTTTTTACCTGTTTTATCATCCAAAATTATTTTAGAACCTATTCTTGTAGGTTCATTAGATTTTGGATCAAGTATCATAACATTTGAAGCATGAATTGGAGCTTCTTTTTCTTGTATCCCGCCCTGCGGATTTTTCTGGCTTGGCTTAGTATGTCTTTTCCTCATATTTATACCTTCAACAATTACACGGTATTTCTGAGGAAAAACTTTTAATACTTTTCCGGTCTTTCCACGATCGTTTCCGGAAATAACCATTACCATATCATTTTTTCTAATTTTCATAATTAAACCTTTTACAATACTTCGGGTGCAAGTGAAACAATTTTCATAAACTGTTTGTCTCTCAGCTCGCGAGCAACAGGTCCAAAAATACGAGTTCCTCTTGGCTCGTTCTGAGGATTTAATAATACAGCAGCGTTTTCATCGAAGCTAATGTAAGAACCATCTTTTCTTCTTACCTCTTTTTTAGTTCTAACAATAACTGCTCTTGAAACTTCACCTTTTTTAACAGTTCCGTTCGGCATTGCAGTTTTTACAGCAACTACAATTGTGTCACCAACAGAAGCATATCTTCTGCCACTGCCACCTAAAACGCGGATGCATCTAACTTTTTTTGCACCCGAATTATCGGCCACAATCAGATTTGTTTCTTCCTGTATCATCGCTCCAGTTTCTCCTGCTTACTTGGCTTTTTCAACAATTTCTACTAAACGCCATCTCTTCTTTAAGCTGAGCGGCCGTGTTTCCATAATTTTAACTTTATCACCAACATTACATTCCTTTTTTTCATCGTGAGCCATCAACTTAGTAGTCTTTTTAAAATATTTTTTGTATAAAGGATGAGCAACTTTTCTTTCAATAGCAACTGTAATTGTTTTTTCCATCTTGTTGCTAATAACAGTACCTGTTCTGGTTTTTCTTAATCCTCTGGATTCCATCTTTTAAGCGTTTGCTCCTTTCACTGAACTAACTTCTTCCTTTAATTCTCTTTCCTTAAGAACAGTTTTTAATCTAGCAATATCTCTTTTCACATTTTTCAGTTTTGATGTATTCGTAAGCTGCTTTAGCTGATGTGAAAAATTTAAATCAACAAGATTTTGTTCTTCCTCTTTCATCCTCTGAATTATTTCTTCAGATTTCATTTCTCTTATTTCATGAATTTTCATTTCAAAATCCTAAGCTTATTCATAATCTGGTCTTGAAACCACTTTAGTTTTAATAGGTAATTTATGCGAACAAAGTGAAAGAGCTTCGTTTGCGACCTGTCTTGAAACACCTGATACTTCAAACAAAATTCTGCCAGGTTTAATAACGGCAACCCAGAACTCAGGTGCTCCCTTACCTTTACCCATTCTTGTTTCAAGAGGTTTTTTAGATACTGGTTTGTCAGGAAAAATTCTTATCCAGACTCGACCATCTCTCTTCATTTTTCTTGAAAGAGCAACGCGACAAGCCTCTATTTGTCTGCTGGTAATCCATGCTGGCTCAAGAGATTTTAAACCAAAATCTCCGAACGCAACTGAGCTACCACGTGTTGCAGTTCCTTTTCTTCTTCCTCTATGTGATTTTCTGTATTTTACTCTTTTTGGCATTAACATAATGTTAGCTCCTGCTAAAAGTTAGTCCATAGCTCTCTTGCCTAGAATTTCACCACGGCAAATCCACACTTTAATTCCAATTGAGCCATAGATTGTTTCTGCTCTTCCGTTAGCATAATCTATATCAGCCCGCAATGTGTGAAGTGGTATTCTTCCATCTTTGTATTGTTCGCTCCTTGCAATTTCGGCTCCACCTAATCTACCTGCACACATCACTCTTATACCTTCGGCACCCATTCTCATTGAAGATGTGATTGCCATCTTCAAAGCTCTTCTAAACGAGACTCTACCTGAAATTTGGTTTGCAATGTTTTCAGCAACCAAATAGGCATCCAATTCGGGTCTTTTAATTTCTGATATCTGAATTTTAACTTCTTTATTTGATAGCTGTCTTAATTCCTGTTCTAACTGTGTAATTTCTTTACCGCTTTTACCAATTACAACACCGGGTCTTGAAGTGTGGATATTTAAAATTACGCTCTTAGAAGTTCTATCAATAATTATTTTTGAAATACCTGCCTTCTTTAATCTGTTCCTAATGTAGCTGCGAAGTTTTTCATCTTCTTTAAGCTTTGTAGCATAACTTTTACTTTCATACCAATTCGAGTTCCAACCTCTTATCACGCCTACTCTTAAACCTATCGGATTAGTCTTTTGTCCCAAACATTCCTCCTGAAATTATGCTTTTTTAGCTACTACAATTGTTAAATGACAGGATCTTTTTCTTATCCTGTATGCTCTACCCTGCGGTGCAGGTGATATTCTTTTTAATGTTGGACCAACATCTACATAAGCTTCTTTAACAAAAAGATCTGTTGGTTCAACTCTTGACGCTTCATCACTATTAATAAGATTGGAGACTGCTGATCTTAATGTTCTTTCAGCATCCATAGATGAATGCTTTGGAGAAAAGTGTAGTATCTCCAATGCTTTATCAACTGATTCACCTCTTATTAAATCAATCACCAATCTCATTTTTCTTGGTGATGATCCTATAAACCTGTTTATTGCTCTTGCTTCCATCTTAAATAATTTTCCTTATTAAACCCTATTTAGCAGCTTTCTCTGCTTTTGTACCGGGATGACCTCTGAAAATTCTTGTTGGTGCAAATTCACCAAGTTTGTGCCCCACCATGTTTTCAGTAATAAATATCGGGAACATTTTATTTCCATTATGAACTGCAATAGTGTGACCGACAAAATCAGGTGTTATAACTGAGGCACGAGACCAGGTCTTAATAATTTTTTTCTGATTAGTTCTATTCAGCTCCTGGATTCTTTCCAATAGCTTATAATGAATAAATGGTCCTTTTTTTACTGAACGAGGCATACTTTAAACCTATTTTTTCCTTCTCTTAACGATGTATTTATTAGATGGATTTTTTCTTTTCCTTGTTTTTAATCCTTTTGCTTTCTGACCCCACGGTGAAACCGGATGACCGCCGCCTGAAGTTTTTCCTTCTCCACCACCCATTGGGTGATCAACAGGATTCATTGCAACTCCTCTTACATACGATCTCTTTCCAAGCCATCTTGTTCTGCCAGCTTTACCGAGGCTTATGTTTTCATGCTCTGAGTTGCCAACCATTCCGTACGTTGCCATACAGTTCAAACTAATTAATCTTATTTCACCTGATGGCATCTTTAGCTGAGCAAAGTTTCCTTCTTTTGCCATAAGCTGAAGCGAACTGCCGGCACTTCGTCCAATTTGACCACCTTTACCAGGTTTAATTTCAACATTGTGAACAAAACTACCTAAAGGCATTTCTTGTAAAGGAAGTGCATTACCAACTGAAATCTCACTACCCTTTCCTGATGAAATACTATCTCCAACTTTTAAACCATTTGGAGCTATGATGTATCTTTTTTCTCCGTCTGCATAATGAAGTAAAGCTATTCTGGCAGATCTGTTTGGATCGTACTCAATTGAGAATACTTTTGCAGGAACACCGTGTTTATCTCTTTTAAAATCAATTATCCTGTATCTTCTCTTGTGACCACCACCAATATGTCTGGACGTAATTCTTCCGTGATTATTCCTTCCACCTGATTTTCTTAAAGCAACAGTTAATGACTTTTCAGGAGTCGATTTAGTAATCTCATCAAAAGTAAAATTACTTCTGAATCGAGTTCCCGGCGTTGTTGGTTTTAATTTTTTTATGCCCATTTAATTACCTGTTCCTAAGAGCTATACTGCTTCAAACAGCTCTATTTGTTCACCTTCTTTAAGAGTTATAATTGCTTTTTTATATTTTGCTGTTTTACCTGTAAATCGTCCACTTTTTCTAAACTGGGTCTTCAATTTTCCGTTATGATTAATCGTTTTAACATCTACAACGTGTACATTAAATTTTTCTTCAACTGCTTTTGCAATCTGAATTTTGTTTGCTTTTGGGTTAACTAAAAATCCATACTTGCCACTGTCAGCAGATATGTTCGTCATCTTTTCAGTTATCAGTGGGCTAATCAATATCTGGTGCATATTAATTCACCGCCTTTTTTTCATTTTCAAAAAAAGTTTTCGTGATTGCATCAACAGCACTATGCTGCATTACAAGTAATTGACTGTTCAAAATATCATAAGTTGATGCTTTGCTTGCTTCCATTACATTTACTTTATTAATATTTCTTCCTGACTTATACACGTGTGTATTGTTAGCTCCAGTTAAAAGTAGAATTTTTTTGCCAGATAGATTTAATGCTTCCATCATAGAAACAAAATCTTTTGTTTTTGGTTTTTCAAATGAAAAATCTTCAACGATAATTACCTGCTCATCCTTTGCTTTGTAACTCAATGCAGATTTTCTCGCAAGTTGTTTAACCTTCTGGGGTAGTTTCTGTCTGTAATCTCTTGGACGAGGACCGAAAATTGTACCTCCACCAATCCATATTGGTGAACGAGTCGTACCTGCACGTGCAGTTCCTCTTCCTTTTTGTCTCCAGGGTTTTCTTCCACCACCTCTAACTTCTGCTCTTTCTTTAGATTTATGCGTGCCTTGTCTTTTGTTGGCAAGGAGTGCTTTTACAGAAAGATATATTGCATGATCATTTGGTTGAATTCCGAAGATCTGCTCATCAAGCTTAACTTTTTTACCCGAAGGTTTTCCGTCTATTTTTAATATCTCTAATGTCATAATTATTCAACAATTATTTTTTATTCAATTCAACAATTGAATTTATTGACCCAGGAACAGCACCACTAACCAGAATAAGATTGTCTTCAGGGATAACTTTAACAACTTTAAGATTTCGTACTGTCACATTTTTAAATCCTGTTCTTCCAGCCATTCTTTGACCTTTAAATACTCTCGAAGGATACGAGCTTTGACCAATAGAACCAGGTGCTCTTAATCTGTCGCTCTGTCCATGAGTAGTTCCACCAACACCACCAAAATTGTGTCGCTTCATTACTCCCTGGAATCCTTTTCCTTTACTCTTTCCACTAACCTTAACTGTCTCACCTTCTTTGAATATATCAGCTTTAATCTCATCACCAATTTTTACACTGCTGGTATCAAAATTTTTAAATTCCTTTATCGTTCTCTGTGGAGAAACATTGTTCTTCTTAAACTGTCCTAAAACTGGTTTAGTTGTATGTTTTTCTTTTCTATCTTCAAAACCAAGTACCAACGCTGAGTAACCATCCTTTTCCTTGTCACGAAGAGAAACAACTTTGCATGGTCCTGCTTCAATAACAGTAACAGTTAGTAAATCACCTTCAGTGTTAAAAACACTTGTCATTCCTATTTTTCTACCTAAAATTCCCGGCATAACAAACTCAGATTTAAATTATAACTTTATTTCTATATCAACACCCGCCGGAATATCAAGCTTGCTTAATGAATCGACGGTTTTATTATTTGAATTATGAATATCGATTATCCTTTTATGTGCCCGCGTTTCAAACTGCTCACGTGATTTCTTATCCACATGAGGTGATCTAAGTACAGTGTAAACAGTTCTTCTGGTCGGAAGAGGAATAGGTCCTGAGACCACCGCTCCAGTACTTCTGACTGTTTTAATGATCTTCTCGGTTGACTTATCAATCAAAATATGATCGTAAGATTTCAACTTAATTCGTATTTTCTGACCAGGCACTTAGAATCTCCTTCGATATTACACAAACGAAAAGAGAGATAAGGACTCTCTTTGCTTAAAAGAATATTTAATTATTTAATTATCTTAGTAACAACACCAGCACCAACAGTTCTGCCACCTTCACGTATCGCAAATCTCAATCCTTCTTCCATAGCGATCTCAGAAATCAATTCAACTTTAAGATTTACATTATCACCGGGCATAACCATTTCAGTTCCTTCAGGAAGAGTAGCAACTCCTGTAACATCGGTTGTTCTGAAATAGAACTGAGGTCGGTAACCATTAAAGAAAGGTGTATGTCTTCCACCTTCATCTTTTGAAAGAATATAAACTTCACTTTCAAAATCAGTGTGAGGCGTAATGGATCCAGTTTTCGCTAAAACCATTCCTCTTTCAATTTCTTTTTTATCAATTCCTCTTAAAAGGATACCTGCATTATCTCCAGCCATCGCAGATTCTAATTCTTTACGGAACATCTCCACTCCAGTAACAACCGTTTTCTTATGAAGACCAAGACCTATAAGCTCAACTTCTTCCTGAACTTTTACCTGTCCTCTTTCTACTCTACCAGTGGCAACAGTTCCACGACCGGTTATTGAAAATACGTCCTCAACTGGCATTAGAAATGGTTTGTCCGTATCTCTTTCAGGTACTGGAATGTAGCTGTCAACTGCTTCCATTAATTCCCAAATGCTCTTTAATCTTTCATCTTCAGGAGGAGCATCAGAGGAGGCAGCTTCGAGAGCCTTAAGAGCTGAGCCCTGAATAATAGGAATTTCATCTCCTGGAAACTCATACTCATTTAGAAGATCTCTTAACTCTACTTCAACTAGCTCAAGTAACTCCGCATCATCAACCATATCAACTTTATTCATATATACAACTATTTTAGGAACGCCTACTTGTCTTGCAAGGAGAATATGCTCTCTAGTTTGTGGCATAGGACCATCAGTGGCGGCAACCACCAAAATAGCACCATCCATTTGAGCAGCACCAGTAATCATATTTTTAACATAATCAGCATGACCAGGGCAGTCAACGTGAGCATAATGTCGGTTATCTGTTGAATACTCTACGTGCGCTGTTGCAATTGTAATACCTCTTTCTTTTTCTTCAGGGGCATTATCAATACTATCAAAAGTTCTTACCTCTGATAGACCTTTTTTGCTGAGAGCCATTGTGATGGCAGCCGTTAGTGTAGTTTTGCCATGATCTACGTGACCAATTGTTCCAACATTAACGTGCGGCTTACTTCTATCAAATTTTTCTTTAGCCATCGGTTTCTCCTTTTAGTTTGTTCCTTTTTTGTTAATTCTTGATTATTATTAAACTGCTGTTGATTTTTTGCCTAATGTTTTTTCAGCTATTTCTTCTGCAATAGAATTCGGCACTTGCATATAATGTTCAAATTGCATGGAGTAGATTGCTCTTCCCTGCGTCATTGACCTTAATATTGTTGCATATCCAAACATTTCAGAAAGTGGTACAAATGCTTTTATTACCTGAGCATCTTTTCTTGCATTAAATCCTTCAATTTTTCCTCTGCGCGAGTTCAGGTCACCCATTACATCTCCTAAATATTCTTCCGGAGTTACAACCTCAACTGACATAACTGGTTCTAAAAGTATTGGCTTAGCTTTCTTCGAACCATTTTTGAAAGCCATAGATCCGGCAACCTTAAATGAAAGTTCATCAGAGTCTACATCATGAAAAGAACCATCGTAAAGTTTTGCTTTAACATCAACTACAGGAAAGCCTGCAACAACACCATTTCGCATTGCTTCCTGAATTCCTGCTGAGACTGCGGGGATATATTCCTTAGGAACTGATCCACCAACAATTCCATTTAAAAATTCAAATCCTTTACCCGGTTCATTCGGTTCTAACTCTATCTCAACGTGTCCGTATTTACCGCGTCCACCTGATTGCTTAATAAATTTACCTTCAGCATTAACTTTTTCAGTAATTGTTTCTCTATATGCAACCTGAGGCTTACCAATATTTGCTTCAACTTTAAATTCTCTTTTCATTCTATCCACAAGAATTTCAAGATGAAGTTCTCCCATTCCGCTAATTAATGTTTGCCCAGTTTCATGATCAACATTAACTCTGAAAGTAGGATCTTCATCAGAAAGTTTTGTAAGAGATTCTGATAATTTATCCTGATCTGCTTTCGTCTTCGGCTCAATGGCAATCTGAATTACAGGTTCCGGAAAAGTCATCTTTTCAAGAATTATAGGATCATCTTCTGAACAAATTGTATCACCTGTTCTTGTGTGTTTTAACCCTACCACAGCAGCTATATCACCAGCTTTAACTTCATCAATATCTTCACGATGATTTGCATGCATCTGAAGGAGTCTACCAACTCTTTCTTTTTTCTGACTAACCGAATTATATATATATGATCCTGCTTTCAGTTTTCCTGCATAAACTCTAAAGAAACATAGCTTACCAACAAAAGGATCATTTGCAATTTTAAATGCAAGTGCAGCAAACTTTTCTTTTTCATCAATTTTTCTTGTTACAGAATCATTGATACCAACGTGATGAGCTTCAATTTCTTCAAAATCAATCGGTGAAGGAAGCAGATCAACTACATAATCAAGAAGTTTTTGAACTCCTTTATTTTTAAATGCTGAACCACAAAGAACTGGAATAATCTTAAGTTCAATTGTTGCTCTTCTTAAAACAGCTAATACTTCTTCAGGTGAAATTTCCTTGCCATCTAAATATTTTTCCAATAAAGTATCATCTACATCGGATACTGCTTCCAACATTTCAGTTCTGTACTTGTTAGCAATCTCCAATAAATCTTCCGGAATAGGAATCTCATCATATGTAGCACCAAAGCTCTCATCGTGATACATTCTTGCATTAAATTGAATTAGATCAATTACACCAACAAACATGTCGCCCTGACCAATTGGTAAGTTTATTGGGATTGCATTTGCTTTTAATCGGTCTTTCATCATTTGAACAGCGCTATAAAAGTCAGCACCAATTCTGTCAACTTTGTTAATAAATGCAATCCTTGGTACAGAGTATTTATCTGCCTGTCTCCAAACAGTTTCTGATTGTGGTTCAACACCTCCAACGGCGCAGAACAATGCAACCGCACCATCCAATACTCTTAGCGATCGTTCAACTTCAACAGTAAAATCAACGTGACCCGGGGTATCGATAATATTTATCTGATGATCATTCCAAAAGCAGGTTGTGGCTGCACTTGTAATGGTAATTCCTCTTTCCTTTTCCTGCTCCATCCAATCCATAATTGCAGCACCATCGTGAACTTCTCCCAAACGATGAGATTTACCAGTATAAAAAAGGATACGCTCAGTTGTAGTGGTCTTACCCGCATCAATGTGCGCCATTATCCCAATATTTCTAACTTTATCTATTTTAACTTTCTGTGACATAATTTTCTTTTTACCTTACCACTTAAAGTGAGCGAAAGCTTTATTGGCTTCTGCCATTTTATGTGTATCATCTTTCTTTTTAACAGATGAACCTTCGTTATTTGAAGCAGCAATTAATTCCTGAGCAAGCTTTTGAGACATAGTTTTATCACCACGCTGGCTTGCATAAATTTTAATCCACCTCATTGCAAGTGCATTTCTTCTCTCAGGCCTAACTTCACTAGGGACCTGATAAGTTGCACCACCAACTCTTCTACTTCTTACCTCAATTAACGGTTGAACATTTGTTAGTGCCTGTTTAAATACTTCCAGACCTGGTTTTTTAACCTTACCTTCAATTAATTCAAAAGCACCATAAATTATTTTACGCGCTGCTGATTTTTTACCATCATTCATAAGAACATTGATAAACTTTGACACAGTAATATCATTGAACTTCGGATCTGGTTTTATATACCTTTTTTCTGCTCTTCTTTTTCTCATACTTAATTATGCTTTAGGTTTTTTAGCTCCATATTTTGATCTACCTTTTTTACGTTCTTCAACACCACTTGTATCAAGGGTTCCGCGGATTATATGATATCTAACACCGGGTAAATCCTTAACACGACCACCTCTGATAAGAACAATTGAATGTTCCTGAAGATTATGCCCTTCACCCGGTATGTAAGCAGTAACCTCCATGTGGTTTGTCAATCTAACTCTTGCAACTTTTCGAAGCGCAGAGTTTGGTTTCTTAGGGGTAGTAGTATATACACGTGTACACACTCCGCGCTTTTGCGGACTTGCACCTAAAGCCGGAGCTTTATTTTTTGAAATTATCTGAACTCGTCCTTTCCTGACAAGTTGATTTATAGTTGGCAATACTTTCTCCTAAGTTTTAATTATGATAAAAAATCGGGATTTCAAATATACCTCTTACCTATGATTAAGTCAAGATTTGAAGGGGCTATAATTCTTCTACTCATTAGCTGTCTCCTCAGTCTTAACTACCTTAACCTCTTCTTCTTCCACTACCTCTTCAACTGGTTCCAATTCACTCTTCAAAGCCAATTTTTTATACTTCTTTAATCCTGTTCCGGCAGGAATTAAGTGACCCATGACAATGTTTTCCTTAAGACCAATTAACCTATCAATTTTTGCTTGAATTGCAGCATTTGCAAGAACCTTTGTAGTTTCCTGGAATGATGCTGCAGATAAAAAGCTTTCAGTTGAAAGTGCGGCTTGGGTAATGCCAAGCAAAACGTGTTCAAAGGTAGCAGGCATTGCATCTCTTACCTCAATAGGTTTCTTTTCCTTTTTCTTAAGATCAGCAATTATCTCTCTTGCTTTCGACTTTGATAAAATTGTTCCAACCTTATGTCTTGAATCACCTTTGTCTTCAACAACTACCATGTTTAGCATTTTATTATTTTCCTCAAGGAACTCAATTCTATCTACCAAATCTTCTTCGAGAAATCTGGTGTCACCTGGTGAAACAACTCTAACCTTTTGCAGCATTTGTCTTACGATCACTTCAATATGTTTATCATTAATTTTTACACCCTGCAAACGATATACATCTTGTATTTCATTTACGAGATATTCCTGAACTGCACTGGTTCCTTTTATTCTTAAAATATCGTGAGGATTCATCGGACCGTCAGTTATTTTTTCACCTGCAGGTATATCATCACCTTCCTGCACAAGAATATGTTTTCCTAATTGAACTGCATATTTCTTTTCATCCGATTCATCGTGAGCAGTAACAAAAATTTCTCTTGAACCTTTCTTTCTTCCACCGAACTTAACAATTCCTTCTATATCAGAAACTACCGCCGGATCCTGTGGACTCCTTGCTTCGAAAAGTTCAGTTACTCTTGGAAGACCACCTGTAATATCTCTTGATTTTGAAGCCTGCTTTGAAATTTTTGCAAGAATGGTTCCTGCAGCAATTGATTCACCTTCTTCTGCAGCAAGGTAAGACCTTGTTGGTAAGTTAAATGATTTCTTTTCGCCGTCTTCACCAACAATTACAATGCTTGGAGTTAACGTTTTATCTTTCGAATCGGTTACAACTTTTTGAACATGTCCGGTTTGCTCATCGGTTACTTGTTTTAATGTTGAGCCATCAACAAGATCGACAAAACCAACTTTACCCGGAATATCCGCGATTATCAATGCATTGTATGGATCGTGATGATAGAGTGGAGTATTTCTGTTAACTTTTTGCCCATCAGTAACAGTTAGTTCTGCACCATAAGGTACATCATATTTTTTTAACTGGCGGTTATTTTCATCATAGATTCCAATAGAGCCTCTTCTGCCTGTAACCACTTTTACGTTAAATTCTTTCCCGGTAAAAGGATCTGGAATTGATTTATCAACAAATGTTATTCTATCAAATTTTGTAGTACCTTCGCTGTTAGATTCAACCTGTGATTGAGTTGCAATTCTTGAAGAAGTTCCACCAAGGTGAAATGTTCTCAAAGTTAGCTGAGTTCCGGGCTCACCGATCGACTGTGCTGCCACTATGCCAACTGCTTCACCTACCTCAACTAGCTTACTTGTTGTTAGGTTTCTGCCATAACATTTTGCACAAACACCTTTCTTAGCTTCGCAGGTAAGTACAGTACGAATATAAACAGTATCAATATTCGCATCTTCTATTTGTTCAGCGATATCCTCAGTAATAACTTCACCTGCTTCAATTATAACTTCTTCACTTATAGGATGATAAACATCTTCCTGAACAACTCTACCGGTGATTCGTTCTGCCAATGGTTCTCTTTCCTGTTCAACATCTTTTAGTGCTTTTATTTCTATACCTAAAATGGTTCCGCAATCAATCTCGGTTATGATAACATCCTGCGAAACATCAACCAATCTTCTTGTTAGATATCCGGCATCAGCAGTTTTCAAAGCAGTATCTGCAAGACCTTTTCTTGCACCGTGAGTTGAAATAAAGTACTCAAGAACTGTTAAGCCCTCTTTAAAGTTTGCAACTATAGGGTTCTCAATAATTTCACCTGCTTGACCGGACAATGTTTTTTGAGGTTTCATCATCAAGCCTCTCATTCCGGCAAGCTGCCTTACCTGTTCCTGCGAACCTCTTGCACCTGAGTCAACCATCATATGCAATGAATTAAATCCACTTTCGGCTTTTCTTATTTTCTCCATTAATGCACGGGAGACATCATTAGTTGTGTGAGTCCAAACGTCAATTATTTTATTATATCTTTCAGCATCTGTAATTACACCCTGCTCGTGCTCATTTAGAATCCCATCAACTTTTTTATTTGCCTTTTCAATAAGACTTCCTTTTTCTTCAGGAACAATCATATCTGCATAGCTCACAGAGAGTCCACCTTCACTAGCATATTTAAAACCTAAGTCTTTTAAATCATCCAGGAATTTAGCAGTTACCTTGTTTCCAAGCTGCAGATACATTTTACCAATTACACCACCGAACACTTTTTTAATGAGCAACTGATTTATATATCCCATTTCTTTTGGAAGTATCTGATTGAATATCACTCTTCCTGTAGTTGTTTCAATAAACTCGCCATCAATTTTTACTTTTATCTTTGCATGCAGACCAACTTTCATATGATCATTTGCCATAATAACTTCTTCAGGAGAGTAAAACGTCATTCCTTCACCAACATCATTTTCTCTTAGTTTGGTAAGGTAATATGCACCAAGAATGATATCCTGTGTTGGAACAACAATTGGACTTCCATTTTGTGGCGACAAAATGTTATGACTGCTAAGCATCAACAAAGAAGCTTCAAGTTGTGCTTCGTATGAGAGTGGAACGTGAACAGCCATTTGGTCACCATCAAAGTCAGCATTGAAAGCTGTACAAACCATTGGATGTAGCTGAATTGCTTTTTCATCAATCAATATTGGTTGAAAGGCTTGAATGCCTAACCTGTGCAAAGTTGGGGCTCTGTTTAATAATATAGGATGAGCTTGGATAATTTTCTCCAATATATCCCAAATCATGGGGTCTTTTCTATCAACAACTTTTCTTGCACTTTTTACAGTTTTATTATGACCTCGCTCAATAAGTTTCCGGATGAGGAATGGTTTGAATAATTCAACTGCCATATCTTTTGGAAGACCGCATTGATGCAGTTTAAGTTCAGGTCCAACAACAATAACTGATCGCGCTGAATAGTCAACTCTTTTTCCTAATAAGTTCTGACGGAATCTTCCCTGCTTACCTTTAAGCATATCACTTAAAGATTTCAAAGGACGATTATTATCACTTCTTACAGCACTACCTCTTCTTGAATTATCGAACAGTGCATCCACAGCTTCCTGAAGCATTCTTTTTTCATTTCGAAGAATTACTTCCGGAGCTTTAATATCCATTAATCTCTTTAATCTATTATTTCGAATAATCACTCTTCTGTAAAGATCATTTAAATCAGAAGTAGCAAATCTTCCGCCTTCAAGTGGAACTAGTGGTCTTAATTCAGGTGGAATAATTGGAATAAAGTTTAAAACCATCCACTCAGGCTTATTTTCAACTTTTATATTCTCTGCTTTGAATGCTTCAATTACTCTTAATCTTTTTAAAAGATCAGCTTTCTTTTGCTGAGATGTTTCAACCTTCACCCGTTCACGTAATTCATCTGAAAGTGCTTCAACATTAGTGTTTTTCAATATAGTCTTTACAGCATCGCCACCAATTTTTGCAACAAATTTATCAGGATGTGTATCTTCTAATCTCTGATTTTCTGTTGGTAACGAACTCATAACTTCAAAGTATTGATCTTCGGAAATAAGATCTCGTTTGTTTAAACCGGTGGGACCCGGATTCAAAACAATGTACGACTCGTAATAAATAACTTTTTCTAGTTCTTTCAGACTTAAGCCTATGATGTTTCCAATTTTTGAAGGCTGTGCTCTGAAAAACCAAATATGAACAACTGGGACAGCGAGACCTATGTGTCCCATCCTTTCCCGACGAACACTTTTTTGAGTTACTTCTACACCGCATCTGTCGCAGATAATTCCTTTATATCTGATTCTTTTATATTTACCACAAAAACATTCCCAATCGCGGGTGGGTCCAAATATTTTCTCACAGAATAGTCCATCTTTTTCAGGACGGAATGACCTATAATTAATGGTTTCAGGTTTAGTAACTTCACCATAAGATCTTGATAAAATATCATCGGGACTTGCAAGACTAATCGTAATACTGTCTATATCCATCATTGCATGTTCTTGGATTCTGAAAGCCATATTTTATCTCCTAAGTTCTATTAAAAATCTTGTTAATTAATTCAATTAGTTAATCGTAACATCAAGCCCCAATCCCTGAAGCTCTTTTATTAATACGTTAAACGATTCAGGAATATTTGGTTGCAACAAATTATCACCTTTAACAACAGACTCGTATGCTTTAGCTCTTCCTGCAACATCATCACTTTTGATTGTTAATATTTCCTGTAATGTATAAGCCGCACCATAACCTTCGAGTGCCCAAACTTCCATTTCGCCAAATCGTTGACCACCAAACTGAGCTTTACCACCTAATGGCTGCTGAGTAATTAATGAGTAAGGTCCAATTGAACGGGCGTGAATTTTATCATCAACGAGATGACTAAGCTTCATCATATATATGTAACCACAGGTTACTTTTTGATGGAACTTCTCTCCCGAGCGCCCATTATAAAGATCAGTTTTTGATCCTGCTTCAAGATTTGCCTTTGCTAACCATTCATCAACGTTTTCTACTTTAGCACCATCAAAAATCGGCGTTGCGAATTTGACACCCAGCTTATGACCAACCCAGCCAAGAGCTGTTTCATAAAGTTGACCAAGATTCATTCTTGAAGGTACACCAAGCGGGTTCAAAATAATATCAACAGGTGTTCCATCAGGCAAAAATGGCATATCTTCTTCAGGAACTACTTTGGCAACAACACCTTTGTTACCATGTCTTCCAGCCATCTTATCGCCAACAGAAACTTTTCTCTTTTTCGCTATATAAACTTTTGCAAGCTGAACAATTCCTGGTGGAAGTTCATCACCACTGGCTATCTTAATTTTCTCACGTTTATAATCTTCACCAATTTCTGCTGATTTATCAAAATAATTTTTAAATAAAGTCTTTACATGTTGATTTGTTTTTTTGCTGTCAAACCATTCAAGTGTATAATCAAGCTTGGTTACATCTTCGATGGAAGTAAAGGTAGTCTCCTTTATTGTTGTGTTTGCTCTTAAGGCAATAGTTCCATCAAGATCTCGTATACCCGTTGTAACCAATCCATCACACAGCTTGGTTAACTTCTCAACTAATTTTGCGTAATGATCTTTTAATCTATTGTTATTTTCATGCTCGAGATTTTCGAGTTTAGCCTTTTCTGATTTCTTTGCTTCCGCATCTCTTTTCTTTCTGCTGAACAATCGAGTTTTAATTACAGTACCTCTTAATCCCGGAGGTGCTTTAAGTGATGCATCTTTTACATCACCAGCTTTATCTCCAAAAATTGCTCTAAGAAGTTTTTCTTCAGGAGTAGGATCACTTTCACCTTTTGGAGTAATTTTTCCAATGAGAATATCCCCTTCCTTAACTTCTGCACCTTCTCTGACAATACCATATTCATCAAGATTTTTAACAGCTTCCTCACTAACATTCGGTATTTCTCTTGTTAATTCCTCTTCTCCTCGTTTGGTTTCTCTAACCTGTAATTCAAATTCCTCAATGTGAAGAGAAGTAAAATCATCATTCTTAACAAGGTTCTCACTCAGAATAATAGCATCCTCAAAGTTGTATCCTCTCCAGGGCATAAAAGCAACCAGAACATTTCGACCTAGTGCAAGTTCACCTTCTTCAGTAGCTTGCCCATCAGCAAGAACATCGCCTTTTGCAATTTTCTGACCTTCAACTACATAAGGTTTCTGGTTTATACATGTTTCCTGGTTAGTTCCATGAAACTTTATCAGACTATATGTTACTCTTCTAACATCATCAAATGATGTGATTGCTTCAATACTATTTGGATTTACATCATATCTAACACTGATTCTTGTTGAATCAACAGATTCTATTACACCGCTATTCTCAGCAACTATAATTGATCTGGAATCGCGAGCGGCTTTTCCTTCCATACCAGTTCCAACTATCGGAGTCTTAGGTTTTAATAAAGGTACTGCCTGACGTTGCATATTCGATCCCATCAAAGCTCTGTTTGCATCATCGTGCTCAAGGAATGGAATCAATGCGGCAGCAGGACTTACAATCTGTGCTGGTGCAACATCCATATATTCAACCTGGTCAGGTGAAACAATTGGAAATTCACCTTTTAATCTTGATTTTACTCTCTCTCTAACAAATCTTGATTGATCATCGAGTAATGCATTTGCCTGAGCTATTGTATATATATCTTCCTGTTCGGCGCTTAAGAATTCAACATCCTTAGTTACTTTACCTCTGTTAACTTTTCTGTAGGGAGTTTCAAGAAAACCATAGCGATTAACTCTTGCAAAAATTGTTAATGATGAAATCAGCCCGATGTTTGGACCTTCAGGAGTTTCAATCGGACATAGACGACCGTAGTGTGTATAATGAACATCTCTAACTTCAAATCCAGCTCGTTCTCTAGTTAAACCACCAGGTCCAAGTGCTGACATCCTCCTCTTGTGAGTAAGTTCTGCAAGCGGGTTTGTCTGATCCATAAATTGTGAAAGCTGATTAGTACCAAAGAAAGCATTAATTACGCTGGTAATTGTACGTGCGTTCACTAAATCCTGTGGAGTAAAATTCTCGGTATCACGCATGTTCATTCTCTCTTTAATTGTCCTTGCCATACGTGCCATACCAACATTAAACTGTTGACTAAGCTGCTCACCAACTGTTCTCACTCTTCTATTCCCAAGGTGATCAATATCGTCAATCGGTTCATTTCCATTCTTCAGCTTAATCATATATTTCATTATTTCAATGATATCCTGAATTGTGAGAACTGTTGTAGTTTCAGGAATATCCAATTTCAATTTGTCATTCATTCGATGACGTCCAACATCACCGAGATCGTACCTTTTATCATTAAAGAATAATTTTTCAATTAACTGTTCAGCAGTATCCATATCAGGAGCTTCACCTGATCGAAGTTGTCTGTAAATTGCAAATAGTGCTTCTTCTTTTGATTGAGAAGCATCTTTCTTTAATGTGTTTACAATAAGATCCTGATCTGGAGAAGTGTCGCGTGATAAGAATCTGATAGTTTCGATCTCTGCTTCATCAAGTCTGTTCAGGTCATCTTCGTTAAGCAGACTTCCACCGCTAAGAAATATTTCACCAGTTGACATATCGAAGACATCACTAGCAATTGCTCTACCGAGGTATGATGTTAGATCTGTTTTAGCAACGTTTACCTCTTCAACCAGATTGAAAAGATTTAAAATTTCATCATTGCTGGTATAACCTAATGCACGGAGAAGTGTTGTTGCAGGGAATTTCTTTCTTCTGTCTATATAAACATTAAGCACATAATTAATATCTGTTGCAAACTCTACCCAGGATCCACGCAGAGGAATAATTCTGGCAGAGTAAATCGGCGTTCCGTTCGGATGGATCGTTTCAGAAAAGGCAACGCCAGGTGAACGATGCAATTGAGACACTATAACCCGTTCTGCACCATTAATAACGAAGGTTCCCTTTTCTGTCATGAAAGGAACACTACCAAGGTAAACTTCCTGCTCCACGCTATTAACAAATTCTTCGGTGTCAGGATCTTTTGCTGACAGTCTGAGTTTTGCTTTTAACGGCGCAGCATAAGTGAGACCTCTTTCCATACATTCTTCAACTGAAAACCTGGCTTTTTCAACGCTGTAATTAATAAAATCCAGCCGGTAGTTTTCTTTGTTATCGAAAATCGGGAAGTTATCAATAAACACTTTCTGAAGACCTTTAAGATCTCTGTCTTCAGGAAATTTTTTGAGTTGAATAAAATTCTCAAACGTTTCGTTCTGAATATTCAACAGATCCGGAGCATCGAGAACTGATTTAATGGATCCAAAAGAAACACGGTTATTATCCACTTATTCTTCTCCTTTTGTTAAAAATCTTAATTTTTTTATACATAAAATTCCAATATCCTAAACGTAAAAAGCGATAGGACGGAAAACCGTACTATCACTCTTCACAAAAAGGAATTTAATTTCGGCTAATAAATGATTATTTCAATTCTACTGTACCGCCAGCATCTTCAAACTCTTTTTTGAGTTTTTCAGCTTCTTCTTTGGACACGCCCTCTTTAACGGTATTGGGTGCACCATCAACAAGATCTTTGGCTTCTTTTAATCCTAAACCTGTATGAGCTCTAACAACTTTAATAACATTAATTTTCTTTTCGCCGGCAGATTGTAAGACAACATCAAATTCTGTTTTCTCCTCAACAGCAGCCGCTTCTCCACCACCTGCCATTTGTCCTGCCATCATCATTGGTGCTGCTGCGGTTACTCCAAATTCATCTTCCAGAGCTTTCTTTAATTCAGCTGCTTCCATCAGGGACATTCCCTTAATTATATCTAAAGCCTGAGTTACTTTTTCTGACATTTTTATTCTCCTGGTTTAATTAACAATCTAAAAAAATTACGCTGCTTCTCTCTGAGAAACCTGATCAACAACATTAACGAGGTCCCTCATAACAGCATTGATTGCTCCAACAATTCCGGACACCGGTGAATCCAGTGATCCCATTATTGATGCGATAAGTTCATCCTTCGTTGGCAATGCAGCTAAAGCTTTTAGCTGGCTGCCTTCAAAATACTCTCCCTCAACGTAACAAGCTTTAAGAGAAAGTTTTTCTTTATCAACAAAATATTTGTTGATGATTTTTGCCGGTGCAAGAGGATTTGATGATGTGAAAGCAAATCCGGTCATACCGACTAAATGATCTGCAATTTTATCATATTTGCCAACTTCATCCAGAGCCCTTTTAACAAGAGTATTTTTAAATACTTTGTATCTAACTCCTTCATTGCGGAATTGGTTTCTGATATCACTAATATCTTCAACATTAATTCCGTGATAGTCAGTCAGGTAAACTGCAGTAGAACCTTCGAGTAGTTCTTTTATTTCAGAAATTGATTCTGTCTTTTCGTTTCTCTTCATTTTTTTCCCGTTTCACTAATTAATTAACGTGTCGGTTAGAAGCATTTATTTTTTGAGTGCGTAAAACTTTTAAGCTTGACTAGCTATAGTGTATTCATCTTTAGAAATTTTAAGTCCTGGTCCCATCGTGCTGGATAGAAAAAGACTTTTTACATACAGACCTTTTGCAGAAGCTGGTTTCATTTTAATAATTGTATTAATGAACGCTTTTGCATTTTCAATCAACTTATCATTTTCAAAATTTAATTTCCCAACTGAAGTATGCACTATTCCTGTCTTATCAACTCTAAATTCAATTTTACCTGCTTTAATCTCTTTTACAGCTTTAACAACATCCTGCGTAACTGTTCCGCTTTTTGGATTAGGCATCAAACCTTTGGGTCCAAGAATTTTTCCGAGTCTACCCAGTTCACTCATAGAATCAGGAGTAGCAATTACCACATCAACATCAGTCCAGCCACCTTTAATCTTTTCCAAATATTCTTCAAAACCAGCATGATCAGCACCGGCATCTGAAGCTTCTTTAGCCTTATCTCCTTTTGCAATAACCAGGACTGAAACTGTTTTACCGGTTCCGTGAGGAAGTGAAACAGTTCCTCTTAACATTTGATCAGCCTGTCGTGGGTCAACTCCTAAACGCATCGCACAATCTAAAGACTCAACAAACTTTAATTTTGAATTTTCTTTGAGTAAGGATATAGCTTCCTCAAGAGAATATTCTTTGCCTTTATTTAGTTTTGACTGAATATCTTTTTGTCTTTTTGTAATCTTCATTTTTAAACCGAAATCTTTTTAGTTAGAATATTTATTAGTATTATTCTTCTACTGTTAATCCCATACTTCGGGCAGTTCCTGCTATCATGCTCATTGCATGCTCTTCATCGAATGCATTTAAATCTTTCATCTTTATCTCCGCAATTTCTTTCAACTGTGCTTTAGTTACCTTACCAATTTTAGTTCTATTGGATTCAGGTGATCCTTTATCAACTTTACTTAATTTTTTTAATAATACTGCTGCTGGCGGAGTCTTTGTAATAAATGTAAATGATTTATCCTTGTAAACTGTAATAACAACTGGAATAATCAATCCATCTTTATCCTGAGTCTTAGAATTAAACTGTTTACAAAACTCCATAATGTTAACACCCTTTTGACCAAGTGCCGGACCGACAGGTGGCGAAGGATTAGCTTTTCCAGCTGGAATTTGCAATTTTATGAAACCATCAATTTTTTTTGCCATAATTAATTACCCTATTCGAATAAAATTTATTTTTCTAATTCCGCTTGAACAAAATCAAGTTCTACCGGAGTTTTTCTTCCAAAAATCGAAACCATCACTTTCATTTTCATTTTTTCTTCATTCACTTCCTGCACTGTCCCATTAAAATTATTAAACGGTCCGTCAATAATTTTAACAAGATCACCGGATCTGAAAATAGTTTCCATTCGTTCCGTACTCTCGTTCTGTGTAATCCTGCCAACTATTCTTCTCACTTCTTCAGGTTGAAGTGGGTTTGGCATTTTACCGGTTCCTAAAAATCCCATTACCGACTGTGTTCTGAGAATAAATTCTTTTACCTGGTTATCTAATTCTGCCTGAACGAGAATGTATCCTGGAAAAAAGTTTTTTGTTTTGCTTTTTTTCTTACCGTCTTTTACTTCAAATACTTTTTCAGTTGGAACGAGAATTTCTATTATCTTTGATTGTAATTGCTCATTCTCCAGAAGTTCAGTTTCGAGAAATTGTTTTACTTTGTTCTCATGCCCTGAAAAAGTTCTAACCACATACCACTTTGCTTCCATCAATATTACCTGCTAAAATATTCCCTGCATAACCTGACTTATAAGCATATCAATACCATACGCAAATCCGGCTAAAATTATACAAACAACAATTACTACTTTAGTTGACTCAAAAAGTTCAGCCTTAGTAGGCCAGGTAACTTTTTTCATTTCCTTAACTACGTCTTCAAAAAAATTTATTATTTTATCTTTCATAATCCGTTCAATTATTTTTATTCGCACGTCAGGAGGGACTCGAACCCCCAACCTGCGGTTTTGGAGACCGCTGCTCTAGCCAATTGAGCTACTGACGTATCATTTGGTCTCTTTAAATATTACATGCTTACGAACCACAGGATCGTATTTTTTATATTCAACTCTTGCAGGATGGGTTCTTTTATTTTTAGTTGTGGTATACCGGTAACCGGTACCTGCTGTGCTTTCTAAAGTTATAATTTGTCTTATGTTACTTTTTGCCATTTAATACTCCTAAAAATTTTTCGAGCTGACGACCGGGATTGAACCGGTGACCTCATCCTTACCAAGGATGTGCTCTACCAACTGAGCTACGTCAGCAGTTCATAGAGCGGGAGACGGGACTCGAACCCGCGACCAACAGCTTGGAAGGCTGTGACTCTAGCCAACTGAGTTACTCCCGCCAGAAAAAAACAAAGAACCTTGCTCTTAAAAATTTGAGCGTAAAAAATCTAAGCTATTAACTATAATTTTTAAAAGGAAAATAATTTTTTAATTCAATTTTGAAAGTAAGAAAAAGGAGAAACCAAATAATTCTTCTCTCCAGTACTCAGGACTAACAACTCCGTGGGCGGCGAGGGATTCGAACCCCCAAAGGCATACGCCAACGGATTTACAGTCCGCCCCGGCTCTCCAACTCCGGCGTCCGCCCGATTTTTCAAAAACCGAGCCTTAAATATATTCTATGAGTTAGAAAAAAGCAAGTAATTGGGGGATTTAGAACCGGGCATTAATGTTTCCACAGCTCCCTGTCTAAACTCCGATATTGGATTGCTTCACTTACATGTTGAGGAAGGATCTTTTCAGAATTGTCAATATCAGCTATTGTTCTACTAACCTTCAGAATTCTATCATATGCTCTCGCAGATAAGCCTAACTTGGTCATAGCCATTTTAAGCAATTCTTCTCCCGCAGTGTCCAATTTGCAGTAATTTCTCACTTCTTTTGAGCCCATATCAGCATTATTGAAGATATATTTGGAATCCTTGAATCTATTTAGCTGAAGTTCCCTGGCTTTCATTACTCTATCCCGGATCTGCTCTGATTTCTCTGCTTTGGCTTCAGTAGCAAGCTCCTTGTATTTTACTGCTGGAACTTCGATGTGAATATCAATTCTATCCAGCAATGGACCGGAAATTTTTGCCATATATTTTTGAATTAGAGGAGGTGTGCAGGTACATTCTTTAT
>Ga0210085_1000269_pt1 | contig 22974 bp, 22 predicted proteins | sample China_Galinas_PW_5_FD_184866 | JGI IMG/M metagenome (GOLD analysis project Ga0210085, IMG submission 184866) | Wetland microbial communities from San Francisco Bay, California, USA, that impact long-term carbon sequestration - China_Galinas_PWC_D1... | ecosystem: Environmental > Aquatic > Marine...
GGATCGCGAAGAGGAAGGGCGGCAAGAAGAAGCGCGGCGGGAGCGCGCTGAAGGTGCGTCTGAAGCCGGTGCGCAGGCACGTCTCCGCCGGCCGGACGGTGGTCCTGAAGCTGAAGCCGCAGGGCAAGAAGGCCAGGAAGGCGGCGAGGAGGCTGCGGAGGGAGGTGAGGAAGAAGGGCGCGAAGGCGAAGGCGAGGATCGTCGTCACCTTCACCGACCTGGCCGGCAACAAGGCCAGGAAGCGGCTGGTCGTCCGGCTGCGCTGAGCGGTCCCAGCTCCCCTCCTCGGAGCTCCACAGCGGTTGGTCGGGGGCCGACTCGAGCCTCGACGACGGCAGCATCGGCCCGGTCCGATCTCAGGCCGGCAACTTGGCCGGCACGCTTCGACGACCCTCCGGCTCGGAATCGCGGCGGGGGGCCCGCTGCCGCTCCGGCCAGAGGACGTAGAGCGTCATCGGCACCGCATACAGCACATAGAGGAGCGCTTCGATCACGTTCGGCTCCGGGCGCAAGCCCAGCATCCCGGTCAGCAACGAGCCGCTGGCCGTCCCCTCCTTGACGAGCCAGGAGAGGTCGACCGCCTGTCCCTGCAGGCCGCTGATCCAGCCCGCCTCCTCCGCCGTGTGGGCGGCGCTCGCCAGCAGGCCGGCGGCGACGAAGACGAGGATGACGCCGGTGACGCGGAAGAAGCGGCCGAGGTTGAGCTTCACCCCACCGCGGTAGAGACCGAGCCCGATCGCGATCGCGACCAGCAGGCCGAGCACTGCGCCGGCGCCGGCGGCGAGCGGGTCCGAGGCGTCCTGGAAGGCGGCCAGCAGGAAGACAGAGGTCTCGAACCCCTCGCGCAGAACCGCGAGGAAGGCCATCGCGACCAGCGCCGTCGCCGAGCCGGCGGCGAGCGCCGCAGCGGCATCCCCCTCCAGAGCGGACTTGATGCTGCCCGCGTGGCCGCGCATCCAGACGATCATGTAGGTGATCGCGCCCACCGCCACCAGCGCGATGACCGTGGCCAGCCCCTCCTGCTCCTTCTCGGGCAGCTCGTTCCCGGCGATCCTCAGCCCGACAGCGACCGCAACGCAGAGCGCCACCGCGATGCCAACCCCGATCCAGACCTGGCGAAGCGCGTCGCCCCGGCCCTGGCGCACCAGGAAAGCGGCGACGATGCCGATGATGAGCGAGGCCTCGACTCCCTCGCGAAGGGTTACGACAAAGCTCGGAATCACGCGGCGCGGCTCCCCTCCTGGCCTTGGTTTCGGCCCCCCTTATTAGGGACCCCGAAAACCTAGCACGCCGCTAGGGAATTATCCCCGTTCCCGCTGTTCCTTTTCGTGCTTGCGCTTGAGGCGCAGCTGCTGCTTGCGGGTCGGCGGCAGCTTGGTGGCCACCTCGCGGCAGCTGCGGGCGCGGCAATCCGCGAGCCGTTCGAGCTCGCGCTTGAGGAAGTTGCGGATCGGGAAGAAGTTCGCCTTGCGGACGATGTTGTTCCGCTCGTAGGGATCCGTGACGACGTTGTAGAGCTCCTTCTCGCCGCTGGGCCACTCGATGTACTTGAAGGGGCCGAGGCGGATCCCGCGGTAGTTCTTCGCCGGCGCCTTGATCGAGGCCTGGGCTTCGCTCTGCTCGCCGTCGGTGCCTTCGACAAGCGACTCGTACAGGACCGGTCGCCGCGTTCGGAGCTCCGTGTCCCGGGCGAAGGGGACGAGCGAGCGCCCGTCGACGTAGCGGTCCGGCTCGATGCCCGCCAGCTCGAGGATCGTCGGCGCGATGTCGACGTTGGCGGCCAGCTCGCCGGTTTCGCTGCCCGGCGCGATCCCCGGCCCCCGGATCAGCAGCGGCAGGTGGGTCGAGGGCTCGTAGGCGAGGATCTTGCCGCCGGCAAGGCGGTGCTCGCCGTAGAAGAGGCCGTTGTCGGAGGTGAAGACGATGTACGTGTTGCGCAGCCGGTGCATCCAGCCGAGCGTGTAATAGATCATCTTCACCCCGCGGTCGATCGCTCGCAGCGACTCCAGCGCCTTCTGGTAGTAGACGCGGTAGGTGCGGATCTTCGAGGGCGAGAGGTAGGGGGCGTCGCGGATGAAGCGGGGCTTGTCGTTGACGTTGCCCTCGTTGAGCCCCTGCCTGTGGTTGTGCGGCAGCGGCGCGCCCTTGAACAGGTCGTAGTCGCGGGGCGCCGGCTCGGGCCCGGCGGGCCGGCGGAAGTCGCCGTGCGGGGCCATGTAGTCGAGCTGAAGGTAGAACGGGCTGTCCGGCGGCGTGCCGAGCAGCTCTTCGGTGGCTATGCGGTTGAAGACGTCGGTCTGGTAGAGGCAGGGTTTGCCGTTGAGCGGTGCGTCGGGGCAGCCGGGGTCGTCGCGTTCGCTGAATTCGCGCGTCTCCCAGCTGCCCGGGTCGCCGAAGGGCCCGTCGACCGAGCCGTTGTCGTTGAGCTCGTAGCCGTAGTAGTGGTAGTCGCTGTCGGCGTTGAGGATGCTGTGCCAGGCGCTCCAGCCGGGCGGCACGGTGCGGCCGTCGTCGAACACCTTGTCGCCGTAGGCGTTGAGGAACTTGCCGATGTGGATCGTCCGGTAGCCGGCCCCGCTGAGCCAGGTCGCGAGGTTGTGGTCGAAGGCGTTGCGGACCGAGAAGCCGGTGTACCCCCCTTCGGGCGGGACGACCCCGCGGACGTGGTGGTTGTGCGCGTAGCGGCCGGTCAGCAGGCTGACGCGCGAGGGGCAGCAGAGCGAGTAGGAGACGTAGTAGCGGTTGAAGGTGACGCCCTTGTCGGCGATCAGCTCGAGGGTGTTCGGCATCACCTGCTGGGTGACGCCGGCCCGGGTGACGCTCGCGTAGAGCTGGTCGAGCGTCTGGTCGTCGGTCTGGATCACGACGAAGCTCGGCCGTTCGCTCGCCGGGGCGGGCGCCTCGCCGCCCCGCTCCTGCCGGTCGATGCCCGCCCTGCCGTCGGCGGCGGAGGCGCTTCGACCGGCGGCGAGGGCGATCGCGACGCCCAGCACGAGGACGCTGACGACCAGGGCAAAGCGCGCGGCCGCAAGGGCGCGCGGCTGGGTCCAGGATTGAGCAAGCCGATTCATCCGGAGCAGCGCCTACCCGACGAAACCGGGGCCGGCCGTCGGAGTTGCGCAGGGTAACGCCAGAGGGCGGCGCCGGAGACGGGCGTGCCTGGACGATGGCAATCCTTCGGCAGAGGGCGGTCGCACGCGGAATCCGCCGAAGCGACGTCGACCGGAGCGGGATCTTCCCGGTCGAGCACCACGGCCAGCTTCACCAAGGGCTCGGACTGGGGCTCGGGGTTCGTCGGTAGCTACGCTGTAGGTGTCCTGGAAGCCGAGGTCAATGGAGGAAGTCGCGGCCTTCGAGGAGCTCGTCGGCGCCGAGCAGGTTCAAGAGATCCTGCGCGCCTGGCTGGCCGAGCTGGGCCAGGACGCCCATGCCGACTGATCCGACGACCGGCGTCGCGGTGAGAGATCGTCTCCTCTCCCCAATCAGCGGTCCGGCCGCCTCGCTCTGGATCCTGCCGGCACTCGCCGTCGCCTTCCTGCTCGCGGCCGCCGGCGCCGGCGCTTCCAATTCCCCGATGCCCGGGGACATGCTCTCCCTGGTCCGCTCGTACATTGCCGCCAGGCCGCACAACTCGCTCGCCCGGTTTCTCCCCGCGCTGCGGCGCGTCAACGGAACCGCCTCACACCGGGGCCTCGGCCGACCCTTCGTCGCCGCCTGGCGGCGGGCAGCGGACGACCCGGTGTTCCGGCGGCTGCAGCGTCGCCAACGCGACCGGAGGTATTTCAACCCCGCGGTCCGGCGTGCCGAGGCCGACGGCCTCGGCACGCTCGGGCAGTTCATCTACTACGACGCCATGGTCATGCACGGACCCGGTACGAGCCACGCGAGCTTCGGCGGGCTCCGCGCCCGCGCGGCCGCCCGCGCCCGCACGCCCGCCCGGGGAGGATCGGAGGTGCGCTACCTCAACGCCTTTCTCAGCGTGCGCCGGAGACTGATGAGAACCGAATCCAAGCACGGAAACACCTCGCGCATCGACGGCCAGCAGCGCGTCTTCGTTCGCAGGCGCAACCTCGACCTGGATCCACCGCTCGTCTGGCACGTCTACGGGGATCGCTACGCGATCCGAGCAATTCCCGAGGCACCCGCCGCGCGATCAAGATGAGAGCTCAACCCGATCGCGTCCCCCCTCCTTGGCCCGATAGAGCGCTGCGTCGGCGCGGTCGATCGACTCCTCGACCGGTTGCGCGGCGTCGAGGGCGGCGATCCCGATCGAGACCGTGACGCGCACGCCCTCGGCCCCGGTGGCGTCTCGACCGCCCTCTCCTGAGACCGCGCAACGCAGACGCTCCGCTACCTCGACCGCGTCCTCGAGCGCCAGTTGCGACATCACGACCAGGAACTCCTCGCCGCCGTAGCGATAGAGGCGATCGTAGGGTCGGAGCTCGCCGTAGAGGGATTGCACCGTCGATTTGAGGACAGCATCGCCGACGGTGTGGCCGTGACGGTCGTTGACCTCCTTGAAGTGGTCGATGTCGACCATCGCCAGGACGCAGCTCTGCACGCCGCGGCGCACCTGCGCCTGCTGCTCGCGCAGGTCGGCGAGCAAGCCGGTGCGGTTGCGAGCACCGGTGAGCGGATCGCGGTTTTGGCTGGCCTCCTGAAGCTCGCCCCTCAGCGACTGGATCTCCAGACGCATCCTGTCGAGCAGGTTGGTGAACTGGTCGTATTCGTTGATCGGCACGTCGAGCCCGTCCTCGGATCTGCGCAGCAGGGTGGCGGCACCGTCGTGCATCTGGCGGTGGGCCTCGCCGAGCGCGACGAAGGCAGGGTGCTCGCGCAGCGGGCCTGGCTCCTCTCCTTCGTACCAACGACCGAAGCGGCATTGCCGGTGGGCGTCCGGCACGAGATCGGCCGGGTCGGGGGGCAGGTGGGCGACCAGCACCCGCAACACGCCATTGTGCCATTGCTCGTGGCTGTAGATCGCCTGATCGAGCTGAGCAATCGCCGCCTGCAGCTCTTGGTTCGAAAGGTGGAGCACGCTGGGCATGTTCTACATCCTCGACCAGCGCCGCCGATACCCCAAGAGGAACCGTCGCGCTCACCTCGCAGCCCCGTTGGAGGCTCCCACCACAGCCAGGGCGCCCTCGGCGCAGGCATCGCGGAGCCGCGCGGGGTCGAGCTCGAAGGTCCCGGCCACGCCGGGGGCCACCTCGTGCACGCCGACGCCGGCGCGCGCCAGCTGGATCGAGCCGAGGATCTGCGCGCCGAGCAGATTGGCCGTGAAGGCGGGGTCGGCGACCGCGAACGCCTTCTGCTCCGCCCCCGCGGCGAGGATCCGCTCCAGCCGCCCCGCGCAGGCGGCAAGCGCCCCGCCGAGGCGAAACCGAATCGGATCGGAGATCTGCTCGCGCAGCTCCTCGGTCGGCCGCCCCAGCAGCGAGAGGGAGTGCTCGACGAAGGCCGGGTGCTCGAGGCAGAAGTCGGCGTAGCGCAGACACGTCTCGCGAAGCGCCGCGATCGGATCCCCGGGCTCCGGTGCCTCAGCGCTGCGCTGCTCGAGCTCGGCGAGGTAATCGACGAGCGTCAGAGCGAAGATCTCCTCCTTGGATTCGAAGCTGCGATAGACGTCGGGCTTGCTGAGGCCGGCGCTGCGGGCGATCCTCTCGACGGAGGGGTCGCGCCGGCCCTGCTCGTCGAGCAGCGTCCGCGTTGCCGTCACGATCGCCGACTCGCGCTGGCGTCGCCGCTCGCGCCGGGTGCTCTTGCTGTCCCTCCTCGGCATGACCGTACCCAAATCGTACCAATGGTGTAAACATAGGTAGAACCAGCGGTACAAAGATGGAGGGAGCAGCGAGGGGCCGGCGAGGAGGCGTGGCCGGGCTGCTTCTCCTCGCGACATAGGGAGAGATTCGATGCCACGAATCAGCGGCAGCGCCAGCGCCGAGATCGGCGCACCGATGGAAGAGGTCTGGGCGGTGGTGGAGGACGTCCTCACCGCACCCGACTGGCAGGGCGGCCTGCTGGCGATGTCGGCCCTGGAGCGTGACGCGGAGGGGCGCCCGGCGCTGGTCGAGGCGAAGAACGACCTCAGGATCAGGCATGTCACCACGCGGGTGCGGTTCCGCTACGAGCCGCCCACGCGCCTTTCCTGGACCCAGGAGAAGGGTGACCTCAAGTCGCTCACCGGCTCCTGGGGCCTGGAGGACCTCGGCGACGGGCAGACGCGGGCGATCTACTCGCTCGACGCCGACCCCGGACGAGTGCTCGGGATGCTGGTCCGCGGCCCCGCCGAGGCGGCGATTCTGGCGGGGCTCGTGAACGCTCGCCCGGGCGAGCTCAAGCTGCGCATCGAGAATGCCTGACCCAGCGGCCCGGCAGTCGTTTGTCCTCCCGCCGAGGGACGGTCAGGCCGGTGCCCACGGAGGGCGTCCGTGATCTCGCTGGAGTCGATCCCGAGCCCGCCGATCCCGCGCCTTCCTCTGGTGCCCGACCCGTTGCGGCGCATCCGGGTTCCCGGCGACATCGAGGCGGTCAGCACGCGCGGTGAGGAGGTGGCCGACGTCGAGGCGCTCGGCATGACCGCCCCCGGCATCGAGCGGATCTGGGCCGGGGTGGAGCGCCTGTACCGCAGTGGCCTCTATCCGGCGATCGCTCTCTGCGTGCGTCGCCACGGCCAGGTCGTGCTCGACCGCGCGATCGGCCATGCGCGCGGCAACGGGCCATCCGACCGGCAGGACGCGGCGCGCACGCCGGCCACGCCCGAGACGCCGTTCGTCATCTTCTCCGCATCGAAGGTGATGACCGCCGTCGTGGCCCACCTACTCGACGAGCGCGGGCTGCTGCATGTGGACGATCGTGTGTGCGAGTACATCCCCGAGTACGCTGCCCACGGCAAGGAGGCCATCACCATCGGGCAGGTGCTCTCCCACCGCGCCGGGGTGCCGAACCTGCCGGCCGACGCGTTCGACCTGGACCGCTTCGGCGACCGGCAGTTCCGGCTGGAGATGCTGTGCGCGGCCAAGCCCAGCTCGCGCCCCGGAAAGCTGCTCTCCTACCACGCGATCTCGGGCGGCTTCATCATCGCCGAGATCGTCCAGCGGGTGACCGGCAGGGACATTCGCGCCGTGCTGGGGCAGGAGATCCTCGACCCGCTCGGCTTTCGCTGGGGCAACTACGGCGTCGACCCGAAGGACGTCGAGCGCGTCGCCGTGAGCTACCCCACCGGCCCGCCGGCGCTGCCGCCGCTGTCCACCGTGCTCGAGCGCGCGCTGGGCCTCCCGCCGGACGAGCTCACCGTCCGCTCCAACGATTCGCGCCTGCTCACCGGCATCGTTCCGTCCGGCAACGTCGTCGCGACCGCCAACGAGCTGTCGCGCTTCTTCGAGCTGCTGGGCGCCGGTGGCGAGCTCGACGGCGTGCGCATCCTCGAGCCGCGCACGATCCGCCGCGCCATATCCGAGCGGTCGTTTCGCGAGGTCGACTTCTCCCTGGTGGCTCCCCTGCGCCACGCCAGTGGGTTCATCCTGGGCGCCAGGGCGGTCAGCCTGTTCGGCCCCGACACCGAGGAGGCGTTCGGCCACCTCGGCTTCACCAACGTGCTCGGCTGGGCCGACCCCGAGCGCGCGCTCTCGGTTGGCCTGCTGACCAGCGGGAAGCCGATGCTCCACCCGGCCCTGGGGGACCTCTGGCTGCTCACGCGCGCGATCGGCCAGGAGGCGCCGAAGGTGCCACGCACGGGGATCTGGTTCGCGGAAACCTGAAGCGCGGCCCCGCTCCGCTCAGCCGGCGGCGCCGATGTATTCGGCGATGCGGTCGACGGCGCGACCGAGGCGCCGGTAGTAGGTGGAGCGCGAGAGATAGAGCTCCGCCGCAGCGGCCTCGTGGCTGGGAGCGGGGTCGAGATAGCCGAGGCGCAGGACCTCCCGCAGCAGCACCTCGTCCGGGTCGTCGCCGAAGGCGCGGTCGGTGGCCTCGGTGAGCCGCTCGCGGACCCGCGCGGCACGCTCCCGGACGTCGCCCCCGCCGGCCAGCGGGCTGCGCGCCAGCGCCACCGGCGAGTCGAGGTTGCGCAGCGCCTCGCGCACCTGCTCGACCCGCTCGGCGTAGCCGTCCTCGGCGGGCCGCGGCGGCGGCTCGAGGTTGAGCTCGCGATAGACCAGCTCGCGCTGGTTGGCGAGGAACCCACCCGACCCGAAGTCGATCGACCAGCAGAGGACGCGGCCGCCGCCGGGCAGGTCGCGGTCGAGCTCCGGCACCCGCTCGCCGCCGACCAGGCGGGCGAAGGTCTGCCCCGCCTCGGCCTGCTCGCGGATCGTCATGTACGTGTAGCGGGGGTTGGAGCGCGAGGCGCGCAGCAGCGCGGCGTTGGCGAGCATGCCGACGATCCCCGACAGCGGGTCGCCGCTCAGGTCGGTGACGAAGGGCATGATCACCCCCTCGCCGCGCGGCATGCGGCGGCGAGCGTGGGTCAGCAGGGGCCCGAAGAGCGGGCTCGCTTCCAGCTCCGCGTCCTCGACCGTGGTCGTCGGCACGAAGGTGAAGCCGCGGATCTGGCCGGCGGCGTCCTTGGCGACCGCCGCCAGCTCCGGCAGGCGCGCGAAGAAGCCGCGGGTCGCCCGCCAGGCGGAAAGGTCCATCGCCTCGGGATCGGCCTCGAGCAGGCACTCGATCTCGGCCACGTCGCCGGGGCGCGGAGTGTCGACGTAGAGCCGCGCCGAGGACTCCCAGGCAAATCCCCAGCGCAGCCCGGGATCGTCGATCAGGTGCGAGAGCTCGATCGCGCGGCCGACCTCGCCGCTGCGCTCGGCGACGTCGTAGACGTGGTCGGCGATGCGCCGCTTGAGGTCGGCTTCGAGCACCGGCTCGCGCCGGCGCAGGTCGGCGCGGACCGCCTCGCGCAGGAGCGCGTGCAGAGCGACGCCTTCTCCGACCGGCTCGACGAAGCTGCGCTCCGAGAGCCAGCGCCACTCGCGCTCGGCATCGTGGCCGGGCAGGGCGGCGGCGAGCAGGGCCGGGGTCGTCGAGCGGGCGATCGCGGCGACCCCGAGCGCGGGCAGGTGGCCGGCGGCGACGTCGGTCTCCCCCAGCCGCCGCAGCAGGGCGCTGACCATCTCCTCGGGCGCCGTGTCCTCGCCCGGCACCCACTCGGCCCCCTCGGCCGCCAGCCGCGCCCCCAGGGTGAGCGCCAGCGGGTGCCCCTCCGCCCAGGCGACGATCCCCGTCGCCCCGTCGCCCTCGACCCCGTGCGCGGCGAGCAGCGCGAAGGCATGTTCGTCGGCGAGCGGCCCGAGCCGGACCTCCCGCAGCTCTCCCGGCCAGTCGAGCCAGCCCGGGTCGGGCGGGTCGCGACCGGCGAGCAGCAGCGTCGAGCCGGGCGGCATCGCCGGCAGCAGCCGCTCTCGCAGGTAAGCCCCGCGCGACGTCACCAGCTCGAAGCTGTCGATCGCCAGCAGTGGCCGGTCGGCGCCGGCGAGCTCGGCGAGCAGGTCCTCGAAGGGCTCCTGCCCCGGCGGCAGGTCGCGGCCGTCGATCCGCCGCACCGTGCACCCATCCGCCTCGGCCTCGGCCGCGAGCGCGGCGAGCAGGGCGCTCTTGCCGATCCCTCCCGGGCCGTGCAGGAACAGCGCAGCGGCGCCGCGGTCGCGGCTCAGCAGCCCCCGGCCGACCTCGAGCTCGCGGTCCCGGCCGATCAGCGCATTCGCTTCGAGCGGATCGGGACGCTGGACTCGGCGCATTCGAGCCGATGTTAGAGATGGGACGCGAGGGTGAGGACGAGGGACGACGAAAGTGCCACCGGCAGAAGTTGAGACCAAACCGGTACTGAACGGAGCGGGATCCATGCCTAGCTTGCAGGGGATGCGCCACCGGCAGACAGCGAGGCTGATCGATCGCGCCGCCGGCGCCCGCCGCCCGCTGTCCGTCCTCGTCGCCGCGGCGATGGCGGCGGTGGTCGCGGCGGCCGCGATCGGCGTCGGCACGGCCGCCGGCGAGCCCGATCCGTGCGCGAGCGCCTCGGCCAAGGCTCACACGCGGATCGTCCACCTGACCAGCCTGCGCAACAAGGGCATCTACACGATGACCCCGCAGGGAAGCCGGCGCCACCGGCTCCGCAAGGGCTGGGCGGACGCCCTCTCGGTCAGCCCCGACGGTCGGCGGATGGCCTGGGCAAGCGAGCGCTCAACCGGTTGCAGCCGCTGCACGGCCGACTTCTACGCCGACGTCCTGGTCGCCGACGGCCGGGGGGCCCACGCGCGCAGGGTGAAGCGCTTCAAGCACGCCGGGATCGAGTCGGTGGCGATCTCGCCGAACAGACGCCGGATCGCCGTCACCGTCTTCCGCGGCGCGGGCGCGGACATCTACACGATCGAGGCCGACGGATCGGGGGTGCGCCGCCTCACCCACGGCGGCGGCCAGGAGATGGGGGTCTCGTTCTCCCCCGACGGCAGGCGGATCCTCTTCTACCGCGAAGGCGGCGGCGGCTCGGCGATCTACAGCGTCCGCACGGGGGGCGGCGGCCTGCGGCGCATCAGCCACGGCTCCGGCTACTACACGGACCCCGTCTACTCGCCGAACGGCCGGCTGATCGCGTTCTCTCGCGGCGACGGCGGCCCCTACGGGCTGCGCAGCCTCTTCGTCATGCGGGCCGACGGCAGCCACGTCCGCCGCCTCACCCACCACGGCGAAGACATCGAGGACCTCGAAGCCGACTTCTCGCCGAACGGCAGGGCGATCGTCTTCGCCCGCGGCAGCGGCAGCGACTTCGCGCTCTGGACGGTGCGCGTATCCGGCGGCGAAGCGAAGCTCGCCGCCCGCTCCGGCGTCGGCCTGCGCGCCCCCGACTGGACGCGGGTGCCGTGACCCGGCGCCTGCTCGCAGCGACGGCCACGACCCTGCTCGTCGCGCTCGCCGGCGCGGCAGGCGCGGCCGCGGCGACCCTCCACGCGGCGCCGGCCGGAGCCGGCTCCGCGCCCTGCGCCGCCGTCGATCCCTGCCCGATCGAGGTCGCCGTGGAAGCGGCCGAAGCGGGCGACGAGATCGAGCTGGCGCCCGGCACCTACGAACCGCCGCCACCCTCGATCGGCGCCCTGCTCGAGGTTCCGGACGGCGTCCACATGCACGGCGCGAGCCGCACGGCCCGGTCGGAGATCCGTGCCACCGGCCGGCTGGCGGTGAGGCTGGTCGGCGAAGCCGGTTTGAGCGACCTCGACGTCTCGCGCACCGGCGAAGGCAACAGCGGCGGCCTGTCGATCGAGAGCGGCAGCGTGGAACGAGTCCGGTCGACCACCACCAAAGGCTCCGCCTGCTACCTCCACAAGGGCGAGATCCGCTCCTCGGTCTGCGCCACCAGCGACCCGTCCTACTCGGCCCTCGACATGCTGAGCTTCAACTCCAACAGCGCCGCCGTCGTGGGCAGCACGCTCTACGGAGCCGGGGCGGGCCTCTACATGCGTCAGGCCACCGAAGGGGAGTCGACCTCGTTGACGCTGGTCAACACGATCGTCCACGGCGAGACGACCGACGTCGTGATCGGCGCGCTCGAACCGGAAAGCAGCGCGGACGCGAACTTCGTCCACTCCAACTACGACCCCGAACGAGTCGGGACGCTCGGCGAAGGCACGACCGCGGCCCACGATCTCGGCGGCAACCAGGCGCAGCCGCCGCTGTTCGTCGCTCCGGGCGCCAACGACTTCCGGCAGCTGCCGGACTCGCCGACGATCGACGCCGGCCTGCCCGGCAGCGCGACGCTCGAACCGTTCGACGTGCTGGGCGCTCCGCGGACCCAGAACGGGGTTCCGGACATCGGCGCCCACGAGTCGACGGCCCCTCCTCTCCCGCCGGCGGAGCCGCCGCTGTCGACGCCGAGCCCCTCGACGTCCACGCCGCCAGTCCGGCCGAAGTGTCGCGGCAAGCCGGCGACGATCATCGGCACCTCGCACCGCGACGTGATCAGGGGCACCCGCCACCGCGACGTGATCGTCGCCTTCGGCGGACCCGACGTGATCCGCGCCTTCGGCGGCAACGACCTGATCTGCGCCGGCGCCGGGCCCGACCGGGTCTTCGCCGGAGCCGGCCGCGACGTCGTCCTCGGCCAGGCCGGCGCCGACCTCCTCCGCGGCCAGAGAGGCCGCGACCTCCTCCTCGGCAACGCGGGCAACGACAGGCTCTTCGGCGGCCCGGGACTCGACCGACTGCGCGGCGGACGAGGCCACGACCGGGTGCGCCAACAGGGCGTCAGGACCGCCCGCCACTCCTCCCACCGACGCCCCTGAGCCGATCGCCCCGGCGCCGGACACTTCGTCGCCGCGGCGCCGGGCCTCAGCGAGCGTATGCACTGACGGTCAAGCTGCTCGACCCCAGATCCGTCCGGCTACCTGACAACCCGGAAGCGCCGGCTCTGCTTCTGGCGCGCTGGGTTCGCGACACGATCGACTGCCCCGGCCCGGATCCGGTAGGGCCCGCCGGCCCTGAGCGCCCGGCGGCCGATGCGGCCGCTGAAGCGGACCCTGTTGCTCCCGCGCCTGCCATTGCGAACGATCCATCCCTGCAGCCTCCAGCGCTTGCAACGGGTGCGGCGGGGCAGCTTCCTCCAGGCCTTCCGCGACCTTGCTCGACAGACGGTGCGCCCACCCCGCTTCACCTTCTTGCCCCGCAGCAACCGCTCCACCCCCAGCTTGGCGCTGGCCCGCTCGGAGAGGCGGAAGCGAATCGCGATGCCACCGCGGCCCCGCCGGGCGGCGATCTCAGGCTGGGCCGGCAGGGGGGAGATCACCAGGCGCGGGGGCACCGAGATCGTGCCGGCGAAAGAGGGCGGGACGCGGTCGGCGTCCGCCCCGACCGGCTGCCAACTGGGGCTGTGGCTGGCGCTGTCCTCTTCCTGCGCACCCAGGACCCCCGTCCTGCCGCCGCGGGTGAGGTCGCGAACGTCGCTGCCGTCGGCGTTCATCACGTAGACGTCGCTGGGAGCATTGAGGACGTAGGCGTGCGGATCGGATTCGTTGCGGCGATGGGTGAAGGCGATCTCCGAGCCGTCCGGGGACCAGGCCGGTTCGCTGTCCGCCCAGGGATCGCTGGTGAGCCGTGACTTGCCGCTGCCGTCGGCGTTCATCACCCAGATGTCCGGGTTGCTGACCAGCTTCGTTTGGCTGACGATGAACGGGTCGACGACGTAGGCGATGCGGGAGCCGTCGGGCGAGAAGTCGGGGTCGTACTCCTGCTCGAAGCCGTCGGTCAGGCGCGTCTGCTGGCCGCTGGCGAGGTCGACCACCCAGACGTCGGTCTGGCTGTCGAATCCGCTCAGCTGAGTCCGTTCGTAGGCAATCGTCGAGCCGTCGGGCGACCAGCTGGGGTTGCCGTAGTCGACGTCCGTGGACCCCTGGAGCAGGTGGGTACGGCCGCTGCCGTCGCTGTTGACCAGGTCGATCCCCGGGAAGCCGCCGTTGGCGAGGGTGGTGAAGGCGATGCGCGAGCCGTCGGGGGAGAAGACCGGATCGGACTCCTCGGCGCTCGTCGTGGTCAGGCGCCGCTTGTCCGTACCGTCCGCGTTCATCACGTAGATCTCTTCGTTTTCTTCTTCCCCTTCGTTGCGGGTGTCCGGGAACCCGGCGAAGGCGATCAGGCGACCGTCCGCCGAGAAGGAGGGGTCACTGTGGTCTTCGAAGCTGGTCGAGAGGTTGGTCGGGTTCTGCCCATCAGGCCCCATGACGAACACCTGATCGCGGACGATGACGGCCCGTCCGCCGCTCGAGAAGAGCGGATCGCGGTCGCTGACAAAGGAAATCTCGCCGTTCGAGACGCCCGGATACGTCGCGCCGGCCGGCTGCGCGGTCACCGCGAGGACGAAGGAGGCGAGGAGCGCAACGGTCACCGCCGCACCCGAGCCCAGGCGCCTCGGGATCGATCCGCGAATCCAGAACATCCGCTCCCTCATCGTCCCGAACCCCTGATCATCGCCTTGCCCCTGGCGTTGGTCCGTAGCCGGCGTGCCGGCGTCGCTGACCCGGACGCTCGCTTGGATAGACGCTGGGAGGACCCGCACAGACACGCATCCAAAGTAGCGCTCGGCGCTGCGGACGACAACACGCTCGTACGATCGTTGAAACGCAGCCCAACATCCCCAGCGGCGCAGCCCCGGGGTCGACTGAGAGTGTCTCCGCGCTCGCCGACCCGATCGTCGGTTTCAAGGCTCCGGTCTCCGTCGCGGATCCGGCGAAGAGGCGAGGCAGCGATTGCCTGCGCCCCATGACACAAGTCTTCCGTTCCAAACCCCTTCATCGCCTGTCCCGATCCCGGTGAGTCGCCCCCACCCTCTCAGTTCCGCGATTGAAAGAACCGACCGCACGCTCCTGAATCTCGCGCGAAGCGGCACCCAGCGCCGAACCCGGACTAGGACACGTACGCCTTGCGCACCATGGCGGCCGTCCACTGATTCGTGCCGTGAGCCGGGGGGACACCCTTGCGGTTCAGCGTGTCGGCAATCTCTTCGAGAGACTTGCCATTCTCAAGCAGCCTCCTGATTTGCTTCCGCCGGGTGTAATCCCGCTGATTGCACTCCGTGTGGGACAGCCGAACGTTCTCGGGAACTAGCTTCCCGCCGGCCGACCTGAGGATCGGGTAGTGGTCGCGCGAGGGCGCCCACAACCTGCGCTCCGTCGCGAGCGATTCGAACTTGTCGCGTCCGTAAGGGTGATAGCACTGCGGCATCTCGCACTTCAGCTCAAGAATCTGCCCACGTTCGGCCATCTGCACGAGGATACCCTTCACGCCGAATCCGCGGAGTTGGTCCGCGACCGATTTATCTGCCATGCGGCGATCCTGACACAACTCCTCTTGCGTGCAACCCGGACTCAACCGGTCCTCGCAACAGTGTGCAGTGAGGTGAATCTACGGGGTGCCGGTGATGGGTTGCGCAGGGCCTTGCCCAAGCCAAGGGATGGCCGTCGTCGCGGAGGTCCGCCCGGAGGGCGGGCCGGAGCGACGACGGCCATGCGGCGCTTCGCGGAGAACGCCGGTTCAGGCAGCCGCCTGAAGGTGCTCGCTGAAAACCTCGGCAGGAGTCCTCCAGCCGAGGGTCTTCCGTGGGCGCGCGTTCAGCGCTGCGGCCACCGCGGCAAGGTCCTCGGTGCCATGGCGGGCGAGATCGGTGCCCTTCGGGAAGTACTGGCGCAGGAGGCCATTGCTGTTCTCGTTCGTGGCACGCTGCCAGGGACTCTGCGGATCGCAGAAGTAGACCTCGAGGCCGGTATCGGTCCGAAGCCTGACGTGCTTGGCCATCTCGGCGCCCTGGTCCCAGGTCAGCGATCGGCGCAGCTGCTCGGGCAACGTCGCTATGGCCGCGGCGATCGCGTCGCAGACCGCCTCGGCCCCGTGGCCGGGGACCGCCCGGTCGGCGGCCTCGGCGGGCCGGCGGCTGATCATCACCTCCTCGGTGACGAAGCCCTTGCCGCGGCCGCGGACGCGAGCCCGAGGGACGCGCAGCGCCCTGCCGGTCCGAAGGCAGGCGCTCAGCTCCCGTCGCAGCGCTCCTCGGCCCTGCACGTAGAGCGACTGGTAGATCGCCTCGTGGGAGATCCGCATCGACTCATCATCGGGGAAGTCCAGGCGGAGCCGGTTCGATATCTGCTCGGGGCTCCATGCCGTCGACCAGCGCCGATCAGCGCGCCGGCCGTGGCGGCGGCCCTTCCACTTCACCTGCGGGCCGTCGACCGCGCCCCCGTCGGGGCGCCGCACGACTCCCGCCAGCCGCTCCTGCACGTAGCGGCGCAGTCCGTCGTTGACCACGAGCTTCGCCGGCTTCGGGCGCCGCGCGCGCCGCTCGGCGTGCCACTGCGCGGTCGTCGCCCGGTACTCGAGACGGCCGCCGCGGGTCGCCGCGTTGCGGCGCAGCTCCCTGGAGATCGTCGACGGCGAGCGGCCCAGCTGGCGTGCGATCTCACGCACCCCGTGGCCGCCGGCGCGCAGGATCGCGATCTCCTCGCGCTCGGCGAAGGAGAGGTAGCGCCCCGAAGGCTCCGCGAGGCCGATATCCGGCATCCCGCCACCCTCTCGAAACCACCGGTTGCCAACCGAGGGGGACACGCCGACCTCAACGCCGGCCGCTTCGCTTGAGAGCCCGCGGGCGATCGCCGCCCAGAACCGCCGGCGGTGTTCTCGCCGGCCCACCCCCGGCCGACCCGGAGAGTGCTCCACCGGCCGCCCCGTCTGCCTCGATGCCCAGCCTCTCGGCCTTCCCATCGCAACTCCCTTCGAGCAGGTGTTGCGACGATCGGTTGAATCCACCCGATATACGTCGGCCGACTACACCCAGGAACTCGACGACCACGGCGTCCTCGCCTCGGTCGGCAGCGTCGGCGACGCCTATGACAACTCGATGGCCGAGAGCTTCGTCGACACCTTCAAGACCGAGCTCCTCGCAGATCGGGTCTGGCGCTCTCGCTCCCAGCTCGAGCTGGCCGTCGTCGAATACGTCAGCTGGTTCAACCACGAGCGCTTGCACGAATCCCTCGGCGACCGATCTCCCGTGGAGTTCGAGGACCTATACGTTCGACGGGGGGCTCAACTGAGCTATCCCTCGTAAATTGGAAACCAACAAGAACGGTCTCCGTGGAACAGTGAGGATGGGGACGGCGTTTCTGCTTGTGTTCTGACCTGCCGTGAAACTGGCCCCTGGGTGCCATCGCCGGGACCTGTCGCTCGCGAGCGAGCGCCACGACCGCACCATGAGGGGCGGCCGGGAAGGGCGGGGCGTGACTTCATAGGAACCTGCTTGCGACAAGTGCCTCATCACTGTTGTGTCCGCCCACCCGACCGGTCTGTCCCGCCAATCGAGAGGGACAGCAATGCAGATCATGAACGAGGAGGCCCGCTGTGTCATCGGCGGAGTCGACGCCCACGCCGACACCCACCACGCCGCGGCGCTCGATGAGCGCGGAGCCCTGCTCGGGTCGAGGTCCTTCCCGGTCTCCGCCGCCGGCTACCGCGAGCTTCTCTCCTGGCTCGGGTCCTTCGGCGGAGTCGAGTCGACCGGCTCCTACGCCGCCGGACTGACGCGCTATCTCCTCGGCGAGGGCGTGGCGGTGGTCGAGGTGAACCAGCCCCATCCTCATACCCGCCGCCGGCGCGGGAAGACCGACGCGATCGACGCCGAGCTGGCGGCCCGCCACGTTCTCGCCCACCACAAGCCGGTCCTCCCGAAGCAGACGACGGGGATCGTCGAGTCGATCCGCCAGCTGCGCGTCGCCCGCGAGAGCGCCGTGAAATCGCGCTCGGCGGCGATGCTTCAGCTCGGGGATCTGATCCTCACCGCCCCCAGCGAGTTGCGCGAGCAGCTCGCGAGTGCCAAGACACTGAAGGGCAAGGTCGGCCTTTGCCGGCGGCTGCGGCCCGACCAGGGCCGCCTGCAGGACCCCACCAACGCCGCCAAGCTCGCGCTGCGCAGTCTCGCCAGGCGGATCGCCCTCCTCGACGAGGAGATCGCCGAGCTCGACGGGCAGCTCACGCCCCTGGTCGCGAGCGCCGCGCCCCGGACCACCGCGCTGCTCGGGGTCTCCACCGGGCACGCCGGCCAGCTCCTGCTCACCGCTGGCCAGAACATCGAGAGGCTGCGCAGCGAGGCGGCGTTCGCCGCGCTCTGCGGCGCCAGCCCGGTCCCGATTGCCTCGGGCAAGCGTGGCCGCTACCGCCTCAATCACGGCGGCGATCGCCAGGCCAACCGGGCCCTGCACATGATCGCCGTTTGTCGCTTGCGCTACTGCCCGAAGACCCGCGCCTATGTCGAGCGCCGCACCAGCGAGGGCAAGACCAAGAAGGAGATCATCCGCTGCCTCAAGCGCTACATCGCCCGCGAGGTCCACACCAGTCTCCGCGAGGACCTGGGATCCCTATCTCTCACCCCTTGACATCTATAGGAACGTCCTGGTCCGGCTCAAAGACGCCGTCGATCCAGCGCTGGCTGGGGCGCCACCCGCGCTTCACCTTGCACTTCACGCCCACCTACAGCTCCTGGTTGAACCTGGTCGAGCGCTGGTTCGCCGAGCTGACCACCAAGTGGCTCAGGCGAAGCGCGCACCGCTCCGTCCGCGATCTCGTCGCCTCCATCCGCACTTGGGTCGCGAGCTGGAACGAGGAGCCCAAGCCCTACGTCTGGCACAAGAGCGCCGACGAGGGCCTCGCGGCCCACTGCCAGCGGATCAACGACTCAGGTCACTAGCCCTGATCCACCGTTTTCATCCTGCGGGATGAAAACGGTGGGCTTGAGGTAGGTAGCGGCACCGGGGCGGTTCCTCGGAACCGCCCCGGTGCTCCTTCGGACGTCGTTCGCCCGCCAAGCGGAGCGCCGGCGCCCGTTCGCGGGCAGGCCGAGATCGACGGTTTGCGATGAGGAGGGTTGAGGCTGGGGAGTGAGCCCGGGCTACGGGCTCGACGCGGCTGGCAACGCCCGCAGCCGCGCGAACGCCGCCATCAGGGCCTCCGCCCACGGCCAGGAGCGGGGCAGCCGCAGGCTCACCCGCCGCCCCGAGCGCACCAGGCGCCCGGCAACATGGAGCAGGCGCTGGCGCACCCGCTTGGGCTCGGCCAGCGCGAGCTTCCCCTCCAGGCAGAGCCGGGCGGCCCAGCGCAGCAGCGCCTGCGCTGTCAGCGAGACCTCCAGCCAGGCCTCGTTGTGGGCGAAGGCGGCGAAGGGCATCTTCCGCATCCCCGTTTCCTTGCCGACCCGAATCGCGTCCTCGACACGGGCCCGGCGGCGGTGGCGCAGCTCCAGGGCGGCGATGTCGGCGCCCTCCTGGTCGGTGATGAAGGCGGTGTGGCGGTAGCCGGTCTCGCAGTCGAGGACCGAGAGCTGGGCGCCGGGATGGGGGCGCTCCCGCCTGACGATGAGCCGCGTGCCCTCCGGCCAGCTCGAGAGATCGACGCGATTGGTGAGCTCTGTGACCTGGGCGCCCTCGCGCACCTCACCGTCGCCGTCGATCGCGCTCTGCCAGGCCGATGCGCGCAGTTCCGCGATCGCCTCGCGCACCCGAGTGTCGACCTCGTAGCCGACCGAGAAGCGGATGCCCGCGTCGTGGCAGTCCTGCGTGAAGGCGTGGGTGCGCCCGCCGATGTCGGCGCGGGCGAGGATCTCGCGACCGAGGTCGGCCTCGGGCAGTTGCTCCAGCGCCAGCGCCAGCACCTCGAAGTGATCTGCGGCGGTGTGGGCGGCGGCGTTGCCGGGGCGCAGGATCCCGGCCAGCGGCTCGCCGGTCTCGGCCAGGTAGCAGAGCAGCGGGTGGAAGCCGAAGCCGCCCTTGTAGTTGCCGGCGGCGCCTTCCTTCTCGGAGTGGGCGACCAGCAGCGAGGCGTCGATGTCGAGGATTAGCTCCTCGGGTCGGGCTCCGGCGTCCCATGCCTTGGCCAGCGCCTTTGCCCGAGCATCGCGGAGCGCTTCGAGCAGGCCGGCGTCGAGCGACTTCAGCACCCGGTGGGCCGTGGTCTCTGAGGCCACCAGCCCGAACAGGGCCTGCTGTCCGCGCAGCACCCCGAGGTCGGAGACGTGATCGCCGCCGTCGGCGATTGCCACCGCGAGGTCGCGCACGACGACGCCGGGGTCGTGGGCGCTTCGGCGCTCCCTGCTCGGCGCCATCGCCTCGCCGAGCGCGGCGGTGAGGCCGAGTCGATCGGCCAGCTCGACCAACAGATAGGCCCCTGCGTGGGAGACGAGCCCTTCGCCGTCCGCCCTGACTTCTACGGTTTGAGACGTCGTTTGTGTCTTCACCTTCCGGGTGTCCTCCTGGGTCGGGGAATGGGTCTTCGCAAACCGCATTCTCAAGACCCAAGAGGACGCTCCCGGGAGGGCTTCCTCAGGTGCTTACCGGTGGATCAGGGCTAGTCGTTGATGCGCACGACTCCCTCGGACTCCGGGGGTCGGACGCGCCCTTCGTCCTCATCGTCACCGGGATCAATCGTCTCGCCAAGGTCTGCGCTTTCATCGAGGAGCCCGAACAGGTCACGCGTCCACGGCTCCTCGAGTGGCCACGTAATAGTGACCGTAGTCTTGAGCAGGTACTGTCGATCCGCCTCGTCGTATTTCTTTGAGGGCGTACGGTCCAGCGTACTATTCAATCGAAAGGCAAAATCCCAATTCCCCGTGAAGGGATGGATGGGGGTGGCTAACACCATGAACTCGCCCGCGACGTAGTTCGTGGTGAGAACACTGTGCCCATTGGGGAGAGTGACTTTCCTCCGATCACTTCCGTCGCATTGAACACGCGCTTTCAACCCACCGGATGGCGTTTCCGCGATGCTATTGGTCTGCATCGACTTCACTTGGATCGTGTAACGTTTGCCTTTGTACGGAATGGTCCGGTCCGACTTGGTCTTGGCGTGATCGTCGTCGACGACATGAGTCTCTAAAGGCACACCGGCAGAATCGAGCCAATGGGCGAGCTCCATCTCTGCGAGAAACCCGTAGACCATCCCCCGTACGCTTGGCCGCTCTTGAAGCACTTGAATGAGGTACTCAGGATTCGTCCAGCTATGCGGATCCTTGATCCGCTTGAGCACTTCCTCAAGACCCTCACGCCTACTCATAGACCATGAAAAGCATAGGCAGTCAGCGAGTGTTTGAACATTGGCGGAAAAGACCTAGAAGCACGGCGAAGAATGGGCACTTCGTTTCGGGACCATTGACCTTCACGACACAAGCCTATGCAGAAACGGCAACGCTCCTCGCCTTGTGTGCCGTGCCGGGGCGGCAAAGGACGAAGACGAGGAAGTAGCTGTGATTCTTTCTGGCGTGGACCTGGGACTTGACCCTGCTGACACCGGGTCGGTTCTGTCGGACCACAACGAAAAGATCCTTGCAATAAAAATCCTTGGCCTCAAAAGCGTTGATTAGCTCGACGTGGGTCAAACGCTGACGATTGGCGCTGACCTCATCCTGACACTTGACGATGAAGATTCCGCCAGTCCTCAGGCAGCGACGAGCCTCTGCGCCCGCTCGAAAGTAGAGGTCCAGGACAGCGTCGTGCCACTTCGGGCTCGTGCCATTGGCCTGGGCTTTGCTGTCCGAGTAACGATCCCGGAAAGCTGCATGAGATCCTCCGCCTGCCATTTGAGCCGTGTTCCGACGGAACAGGCCCTCCATGTAGGGAGGGTCCAGCACAAAGGCGTCAAGGCTGTCGTCGGCATATGGGAGAGAAGTCGCATCAACGCCCGTCTGAAGGTCCGTGGCAAGCAGCTCGTAGTTGTCCGTGTCGACGTTTCGCCAAAAGACGCCTTTTCCATAGGTCACATCCGCGACTACAGCCCCGAGTGGGACATGAAGCCGAAGAACTTCCGGAAAGATCTCGGCGTTTCCCGCCACCGCGGCAGACACAACCACATCTGACGTTGCGGTGCCTCCTTGCCTTCGCGTGGCTTTCGGGGCAGTCGATTTCGCGTCCGGGACAGCTATGCGAGTCTGATCCATTGGAGATCGCATATTAGGTGGTTGATCGGAAGTACCCGTCGTACGATCGATTTCGATCCGTTTGCCAGCTGTGGTCGCCGGCACCTATGCCCAGTGCTCGAGGTGGAGCCCGGGCATCGGGAGGTGCTTGGCGTTGCCGGTCATCAGCGGGACTCCGCGCAGTGCCGCGGTGGCGGCGATTCCGGTGTCGCTGATGTCCAGGGTGACTCCCCGGGTCCGGTACTCGCGGCGCCAGCGGGCGCTGAGCTCGGCCTCGGGGGCGCCGAGCGGGACGACCACGAAGCTGTCGAGGAGGGCGCTGGTCGCCGCGGCCTCGCCATCTCGCAAGCCGAAACGGACCTCATGGACCGTGATCGTCGAGATCATCACCGGCTCGCGGTCGGCCGTGAGCACGGACCCATCGACGACCCGGCCGCGCAGGAGGTCGATCACGACCGAGCTGTCGAGGACCAAGCCCACCCTCAGTCTCGCTGCCGGTGCGGAGCGAGTTGCGCCTCCCGCCGCGCCGCTTCCCGCTTCCGCTCCTCGGAGATCGTCTCCGCCGTCACCCCGGGGGCGAAGTCGGGCATGGAGCCGACCAGTCGACGTCGCGCCGCCACCCGGCGGTCGGTCTCGACCCGTGCCGCTATCGCCTCACGGATGTAGCGGCTGCGGCCCCGAGGACCCGCCAGCTCGTCGATCTGCCCAGCAAGCTCATCGTCCAAGCTTATGTGCAGTCGCATGTGCATAACTTAGCCCACTTCTTTGCTCGTTCGGTCACGCCACCGCCCCCGCCCCGCCGAGCAGGGCGATGATCCGGCTGACGTAGGCCCGGGTCTCGGGGTAGGGCGGGATGCAGTGGCAGGCTTCGACGGGAGCGGGGCCGGCGTTGTAGGCGGCGAGGGCCAGTTCCGGGGAGCCGAACTGGACGAGGAGGTCGTGCATCAGGTGGGCCTCGGCGTCGATCGCTTCTTCGGGGTCGTAGGGGTTGCGCAACCCGTAGGAGGCGGCCGTCGACGGAATGAATTGCGCGATGCCCTGGGCGCCGGCCGGCGAGCCCGCGTTCGGGTCGAAGCCCGACTCGGCCATCAGCTGACCGGCGAGCAGGGCGGCGGCGACGTTCCACCTCGCGGCCGCCGTGAGGATCGTCTCGCGGTACTCGGGCGGGACGAAGTCGGGCAAGGCATTGGCGGAGAGGACCCCGTCGCCTCCCCTCCCCCCTCCCGCGCCGGAGTCGCCGGCGCCCAACCCGCCCGCTTCGCCAGCCGCCGAGCAGGGCTCGGGCCCGGCGGTGAAGCCGTAGTGCCAGGCCTCCCACGAATATCTCTGGACGAAGCCGAAGCGGGTCGCGTTGGCCGCAAGCCAGGCGTATGCCGCGTCGGGACCGAGGTCGAGCTCGGTCGCGCAGCGGTGCAGGGACCTGCCGGGCGGGGCGACCCAGGTCGGGTCGGGATGCGCGGCGAAGAGCGCCGCCTGTTCGGCGTCGGAGCGGAAGCCGGAGACGACGACGAGCGCGATGCCGGCGGCCCGGGCCGCGGCGGCCATGCGGTCGA
>Ga0210085_1000270_pt1 | contig 22930 bp, 23 predicted proteins | sample China_Galinas_PW_5_FD_184866 | JGI IMG/M metagenome (GOLD analysis project Ga0210085, IMG submission 184866) | Wetland microbial communities from San Francisco Bay, California, USA, that impact long-term carbon sequestration - China_Galinas_PWC_D1... | ecosystem: Environmental > Aquatic > Marine...
GCAGAAGGACCCCGCGACCTATGGCCATGGGAAGAAAGAAGAAGAGCAAGAGCGAGGCGCCCGCGCCTCGCAATCGCAAGGGCGGCGCGCCGATCATCGATCTGCGCGACGTGACCAAGGTCTATCCGGGCGGCCACATGGCGCTCGACCGGGTCTCGCTGGCGGTCGACCGCGGCGAGTTCGTCTTCCTCGTCGGCCCGACCGGCTGCGGCAAGTCGACCCTGATCAAGATGCTGATCCGCGAGCTCGCCGCGACCGACGGCAGCGTCCGCATCGCCGGCCGCGACATCGGCGCGATGCCAGAGAAGAAGATCCCGCAGCTGCGGCGCAACATCGGCACCGTCTTCCAGGACTTCAAGCTGCTGCCCGACCGCACCGTCTTCGACAACGTCGCCTACGCGCTCCAGGTGCTCGGCGCCCACCGCGGCGAAATCCGCCGTCAGGTGCCGGAGATCCTGCGCCTGGTCGGCCTCTCGACCAAGCTCAACAGCTATCCCGACGAGCTCTCCGGCGGCGAGCAGCAGCGCGTCTCGATCGCCCGTGCCTTCGTCAACCACCCGCCGCTGCTGCTCGCCGACGAGCCCAGCGGCAACCTCGACCCGGTCACCTCGATCGGCGTGATGCAGCTGCTCTACCGGATCAACAAGACCGGCACGACGGTCGTCGTCGTCACCCACGATCGCGAGATGGTCGACAACATGCGCCGCCGCGTGATCGAGCTCTACGAGGGCCGCGTCGTCCGCGACGAGGTCAGCGGCGGCTACACCGAGGAGTCGACCTCGGAGTTCGGCCTGCGGATGCGGGCCGAGATGGGCGTCGCCCCCGAGGGGCAGACCAACGGCCACGCGAACGAGTCGCTCTTCTAGATGTCCAGACTGCTCTTCTTCACCCAGGAGGCCTTCCGCGCGCTGCGCCGCAACGGCGCCCCGAGCATGGCCGCGGTCGTGACCACGGTCGTCACCGTGATTCTGCTCGGCGTCCTGATCCCGGTCTTCCAGACGACCCAGGCCAAGAGCGACCAGGTGCGCGACAGCCTCGAGTTCCGGGTGGCGATCTACGACGACGCGACGCGGGCCGAGATCGGCGCGCTCGACCGCGAGTTGCGCGAAATCCCCAACGTCGAGTCGGTCAACTTCATCACCAAGGGCGAGGCGCTGGCCGAACTGCGCGAGGACCTCGGCAAGGAGAAGAGCGGCGAACTGCTGACCCAGCTCAAGTCGAACCCGCTGCCGGCCAACTTCCAGGTCAAGGCCGACGACGCCGCCAATCTCGACGCGGTGCGCGCCGCGGTCACCCCGCCGGGCGCCAACGGCAAGCCGCAGCCGATCTCGCCGATCGTCCAGGAGGTCTTCGACCGCCAGGAAGACTCGCGCAAGATCGAGCAGGTGACGAGCGCCCTGAAGATCGTCCTGACCGTGATCACGGCGCTGCTGATCGTCGCCTCGCTGATGCTGGTCGGCAACACGATCCGGCTATCGATCTACACCCGACGCCGCGAGGTCGAGGTGATGCGCTTGGTCGGCGCGACGCGCTGGTTCATCCGCTGGCCTTTCATGATCGAGGGCGTGGTCGTCGGCTTCTTCGGCGGCCTGGTGGCCATACTTATCCTGTGGCTGGGCAAGCTCACGATCGTCGACCCGCTGAGCGACAGCATCGGTTTCCTCGCTGCGCAGAACAGCACGACGCTGTCCTTCCCGGCGTTGGTCGCGATTCTCTTCGCCGCCGCCGTGATCGTTTCGGCGATCGGCTCCGGCGTCACCCTGCGCCGCTTCCTCAAGGTCTGATCCTCAAGTGAGCGCCGCGCGGACGGCGGCCCTCGCGGCCGCCCTGCTGATCATGCTCGCCGCGGGCATCTGGCTCGGCGGCCACCCGGCGAAGATGCCGCCGCCCCTGCGCGACGTCTTCGTCGACGAATCGGCCGGGCTGACGGCGGAAGCGAGCGAACTGATCGAGGACTACTACTACCGCGAGGCGCCGCAGGGCGAGCTCACCGACTCCTCGCTGCGCGGCATGGTGCGCGGCCTGCGTCGACGCAATCGCGACCGCTTCTCCGACTACTTCTCGGCGGACCAGCTCGCGCGCTTCAACGAGGAAATCGAGGGCCGCTTCTCCGGCGTCGGGCTCAGCGTCAGCGGGGTCAAGGGCGGCCTCCGTGTGGTCGAGGTCTTCAAACGCTCGCCGGCCGAAGGGGCGGGGATCGAGGTCGGGGAGACGATCGTCGCCGTCGACGGCCGCTCGATCGCCGGCCTCGACGTGAACAGGGCGACGGCGCTGATCAAGGGCCCGGAAGGGACCGAGGTCACGCTCGGCGTGCGCGCCCGCAGGGGCGGCAAGGTCCGGCGGGCGCCGCTGACCCGGGCCGAGATCTCGGTGCCGGTCGTCGACAGCCGGCTGGAGACCGTGGGGCGCCAGAAGCTCGGCTACGTCCACCTCGCCGCCTTCAGCGAAGGCGCCCACGGGGCGCTGAAGCAGGCGGTGCGCAGGTTGCAGAGGCGCGGCGCCGAGGGCCTCGTGCTCGACCTGCGCGGCAACGGCGGCGGCCTGCTCGAAGAGGCGGTGCTGAGCGCGAGCGTCTTCCTCCCCGAGGGGGAGACCGTCGTCACGACTGAGTCGCGCACCCAGGGCGACGCCACCTACGAGGCCAAGGGCGGCAACCTGCCGAAGCTGCCGACCGTCGTCCTGATCGACCGCGGCACCGCCTCCGCGGCGGAGATCCTCGCCGCGGCGCTGCACGACGACGCCGGGGCGAAGATCGTCGGCACGCGCTCCTTCGGCAAGGGCGTCTTCCAGCAGGAGATCGACCTCTCCAACAGCGGTGCCCTGAAGCTGACCGTCGGCGAGTACTTCACCCCGAACGGCACGAACCTCGCCGGCGCCGGGATCGAGCCCGACGTCAAGGTCAGCGACCTCCCCGCGACCCCGCGCGACGAGGGGGTCGAACGGGCACTCGGCGTGCTCGCGGCGCAGGCGCAGTGACCGCCAAGCGCGACTGGCGCTACCACCGGGCACGCCAGCGGGCGCGCGGCCGCGGTCGCAGGCGGGCCGAGCCGAAGACCGCCGCAGAGGCGGTCGAGGCGCTGCTGCGCGAGGAGCTGGGTGGGCGCGGCTTCGCTCCAGCGCTGGAGCAGGAGGCCGGCCGGGCGGCGGGGGTGGCGGATTCGCGCGGCCGTTCGCGCCGCGACCTGACCGCGCTGACGACCTTCACCGTCGACCCCGCGACCGCGCGCGATTTCGACGACGCCGTCTCGGCCCAGCGCGAGGGCGAGGCGCTGCGGCTCTGGATCCACATCGCCGATGTCGCCGCCCATGTTCCCGCGGGCTCGCCGCTGGACCGCGAGGCGCGGCAGCGCGCCAACAGCACCTACGCGCCGGGCGCCGTCGAGCCGATGCTGCCGCACGCGTTGAGCGAGGAGGCGTGCAGTCTCGCCCCCGGGGTCGAGCGACTGGCCGTGACGGCGGAGATCGAGCTCGACGGCGCCGGGCGGCCCGTCGCCGCGAGCTTCTACCGCAGTCGCATCCGCTCCGACGCCCGGCTCGACTACGACCAGCTCGACCGGATCTTCGCCGGGCGCGTCGCCGCGCCCGAGGGGATCGCCGAACCGCTTGCCGCAGCGCGTGAGGCGGCGGCGGCGCTGGGGGAGCGGCGCGGCGCGACCAGCCTCGACATCGAGTCGTTCGAGCCCGAGTTCCGCTTCGATTCGCGCGGCGACGTGACGGGCGCCCGCGGCGTCGCCCAGACCGAGGCCCACCGTCTGATCGAGCGGCTGATGATCCTCGCCAACGAGCAGGTGGCGCAGCTGCTGGAGCGCAAGCGCGTGCCGGCGATCTACCGCGTCCACGCCCAGCCCGACCCGGCCCGGATCGAGCAGTTGCTCGCGCAGCTGCACGAGCTCGGCATCCCGACCCCGCCGCTGCGCGGAACGCCGGCGCCGCGCGAGGCCGCCGAGCTGGCGGCGGAGGCGAGCCGGCTGGTGACGCGCGAGGCGAGCAGGCGCGGACACGGTCGCGCCGCGTATACATCGCTCGTGCTCCGTTCCCTCAAGCAAGCCTCCTACAGCGAGCGCAACAGCGGCCACGCCGGCCTCGGTAGCGCCGCCTACTGCCACTTCACCTCGCCGATCCGCCGCTATCCGGACCTTGTCGTCCACCGCGCGCTGCTGGCGACCCTCGGCGAGGGCGAGCCGGCGCCGAGCGCCGCCGAAGCCCGCGGGGCCGCCGCGCACAGCAGCGAGCGCGAGCGCGACTCGATGCGGGCCGAGCGCCGCGCCGACGACGTCTGCGCCGCCTTCCTGCTCGAGCGCGAGCTGCGCGAGCGGGGGGCGGAGGCCGTCTTCGAGGGCGAGGTCTCCGGGCTGATCCGGGCCGGGGCCTTCGTGTCCTTCGGGGGCGAGCTGGGGGATGTCTACGAAGGCTTCCTGCCCGCCCGCAGGATCGGCGGCTCCGAGTACTTCGCCTTGGACGCGAGTGAGACGGCTCTGGTCGGCGCCGACTCGAAGCGCAAGCTGCGGCTCGGTGACCCGATTTCCGTCCAGGTCAGCGGCGTGGAAACGGCGCGGGGGCGGACCGACCTGGCACCGGTGGAGGGCTGACGTGGCGAAGAAGGCAAAGAAGAAACGCGAGCCCGCCTCCGGCGACGTCGCCACGAATCGCCGCGCTCGGCACAAATTCGAGTGGGTGGAGAAGATCGAGGCCGGGATGGTCCTGCGTGGCTCCGAGGTCAAGTCGCTGCGCACCGGCAGGGCGCAGATGACCGACGCCTATGCGGTCGTCGACGAAGGCGAAGTGTGGCTGCGCAATCTGCACATCCCCCCATACGAGCCGGCGAGCCGCGAGAACCACGAGCCGGAGCGGCCGCGCAAGCTGCTCCTTCACCGGGCTGAGATCGAGCGGTTGGTCGGCAAGACGGCGGAGCGCGGCCTGACCCTGATCCCGACCAGGATCTACTTCAAGGGCTCGCGGGCGAAGGTCGAGCTGGCCCTCGCGCGGGGCAAGGAGGGTCGCGACCGGCGCCGCGATATCGCGGAGCGAGACGTGCGACGCGAGGTTGAGCGCGAATTCAAGGGCAGGATGAGGTAGCTTCGCGTGGTATGAGGAGGGCGTATGGCTGATTTCGTCAGTGAAAACGTCGAGTACTTCGTTGCCGGGCTCGTGGTTGCGGTCCTGGTCCTGCTGCTGGCGATCAGCGTCATGCAGCGGCGCGGCAAGGAAAAGACGGCAAAGAAAGGCCCCGCCGGGGCACCGCCACCACCGCCTGCATCTGCGCAGCAACCCCCGCAAGCTCCCGCGGCATCCCCGCCGCCGCCCCCTGCGCCAACCGGACAGCCGCTCAGCGCGAAGGACAAGCGCAAGCAGGCGCGCGCCCAGCAGCGCGCTGCGCGCAGCGAACATCGCAAGCGCCGCCAGGAGGAGTCGAAGCGGCGCCGCGAAGAGCGCGCCAGGAAGCGGGCCGAAAAGCGCCACAAGCCGAGCGGCGGCCGGCGCTCGTCGCGGAAGGCGAAGAAGGAGGCTCAGAAGGCTGAGCGCGAGCTGGCAAGCGCCCGTGCCGCGCAGGAGCGGGCCCTCTTCGAGCAGCAGACCGCGGCCACCGCGCAACAGCAGCAGCTGCCGCCGCAGCCACAACAACAGCCGCCCGTCACACAGGCACCGCCGATCCCGCCGGTGCCGGCCGGGCCCACCCCCCTACAGCAGTCCGGCGCCGTGCCGCCACCACCGCCGGCGCCCGCCTCGACCGAGTACGACCCCGCGACGGCCGAACAGCGGGTGCAGGACAAGGTCGCCGAAATCCAGCGCGAGGAGGAGCGGATCAGGGCCGAGGCCGACCGCCGCATCGAGGAGGCCGAGCGTCTGCAACGCGAGGCCGAGGCTCGCCGCGCCGAGGCCGAGGCGGGCCAGTCGACGCAGAGCCTGGCCGCGATGCCGGCAGCGCAGCAATCGCCTGCGGCGCCGGTGCCGGACATGCAGACCGCCGAACAGCGCCTACAGCAGGAGCGCGAAGCGCAGGAGCAATCGCTTGCCGAGGCGCAGGAGCGGCTGCGCCAGATCGAGGAGCGGACCAAGGCGGCCGAACGTCGCGCCGTCGAGGCCGAGCGGCTCTCGAAGCTGAAATCCGAGGAGCAGGAACGCCAGCAGCGCCTGCGCGAGATCGAGGAGAGCGTCGCCCAGGCGGAGGAACGGGCCCGCGAGGCCGAGCGCAAGGCGATGGAAGCCGAGCAGTCGGTGCTCGGCACGGTCCAGGGCGAGGCGCCGCAGCCTCCGGCCCCTGCTCCGCCCCCGCCCGCGCCGGAGCCCCAACCGGAGCCCGTCCCACCGCCCCCGGCGCCCGAGCCGCCTTCACCGGCGCCGGAGCCCCAACCGGGCCCCCCGCCGACCCCGCCGCAACCGCAACCCGAGCCCGGCCCACCGCCACCTCCGTCCCCGACGCCGCCTGCCGCGGCGCAACCGACGACGCCGCCGTCGGGCGGGACGATTGAACTCAACAACGTCAGCTTCGAGCAGCTGCGCGCGCAGGGGCTGTCGGTCACCCAGGCGACTCGCCTGCTTGCCCACCGCGAGCGGGTCGGTCGGTTCCAGTCGATCGACGAACTGGACGAGATCCCCGGGTTGCCTCGCGAGTTCGCCGAAGACCTGAAGCGGCGCTCGCAGGTCTAGTTCCGGCGCTCAGGCTTCGTACTGCTCGATGAGCTTGAGCCAGATCTCGCTGCGCGTGGGGAACGCGGCTACTGCGTGGCGGAGGCGGGGTAGCTGCACTTCTCCGACTATGGCGATGGTTGCTGCGTGGAGGAGGTCGGCGGTCTCGAAGCCGGTGAATGTGGCGCCGACGATGGTCTGCTTGGACTGGTCGATGACGAGGCGGCTGGTGCCGCCGGTGTTCCTGCCGTAGAAGCTGGCGCCGGCCGTGCCGTCGGTGGGGACATCGATCGCCTTGGCGTCGATGCCCGCTTCTTCGGCCTGGGCGAGGGTTCTGCCCACGGCGGCTACCTGAGGGTCGGTGAAGGTGACGCGGGGGAGGGCGGTGGATTCGGCGCTGGCCTCGGCCTCGCGGCCGAGAATGTTTTCGGCGGCCACCCAGGCCTGGTACTTGCCCATATGGGTGAAGAGGGCACGGCCGTTGACGTCGCCGACGGCGTAGAGCCAGTCGCGGCCGCCGACCCTCAGCCCGTCGTCGGTCTCGAGGAAGCGGTGTTCGCCCGGCTCGACGCCGGCCGAGTCGAGGCCGATCCCCTGCGTTCGCGGGATCCGGCCGATCGCGACCAGCAGCTCCTCGGCTTCGACGCTGCTGCCGTCGTCCAGCTCGACCGCGACGCCGTCGCCGGCCGGGGCGATCCGCTCGGCGAGCACGCCGGTGCGCACGGCGACCCCGTAGTCGTCGCGCAGCGACTCGGCGACCTGCTCTCCGGCGAAGGCCTCCTCGCGGGGGAGCAATTGGCGCTCGCCCTCGATCAGGGTGACCTTCGTCCCCAACGCCGACCAGGCCTGGGAGAGCTCGGAGCCGACCGGGCCGCCGCCGAGCACGACCATGCTCGACGGGATCCGCTTCGAGGTGGTCGCGTCGCGGTTGTTCCAGGTGCGGACCGAGTCGAGGCCGTCGATCGGCGGAATCGCGGCGGCGCTGCCGGTCGCAACGACGACAGCCCTACGGGCGGTCAGCATCTGCTCGCCGGCGGCGACGCGGCGCTCGCCGTCGAGCCGCCCCTCGCCGCGGAAAAGCTCGATGCCCTTTTCCTCCAGCCAGGGCTCCATCACGGAGTCGTCGAGGTCGTGGATCACCTCGTCGCGCCGGTCGAGGACGGCCTGCGAGTCGAGCTGGCCGGTCACGGCAGCGTCGACGCCGGGCACGCGGCGCGCCTCGGCGAGCAGCTCGCCGGGGCGCAGCAGCGCCTTCGAAGGCATGCAGGCGTAGTAGGAGCACTCGCCGCCGACCAGGTGCGGCTCGACGATCGCTACAGAGAGCCCGCCGTCGGCCAGGCGCCCGGCGCAGACCTCGCCCGGGGCGCCCGCCCCGATCACGATCGCGTCGAAAGTTCGCTCTGCCATTCGCGTTTGCCTACCCGCCAGCGTACAATCGAATGCACATAGCACGGGGGCGACAGGCTTCGATCTGGTCGGTCCGTGCGAACGGTCGCAGGTCGAGGTGGCCGGAGGCCTCGTAAAACACCGGCACCAACCAATACGTGCGGACCATGAGTTCGCCCTCACTGCCTAGTTAGATCTAGGTGAGCGAGAGTCGGCCCTCTCCCGCCCGCGGAGGGGGGCACCGGCTTCAATTGCGGGCTTACCCGGGCGGATCGCCCCGTCCGCCAGGGGACATTTCAGAGGGCTCTGTCTCCCGTAGTGCCCGCCGGCGCGGACCCCGGGAGCCGAGAATCAAGCGCCGGCTAAACCTGTAGAAGCCTTCGCGCTACGGCCAGACACGCCGGTTCGATTCCGGCCGCCTCCACTGATGGACCAAGGGCACGATCGACCGGATCGCCCCCAGGCACCTCGCCTCAGGTAAGCCTGCTTGCATAGAGGCCGATATGGCGATCGCGACCGCAACCAGCCTCGACGTCCACGTCGGCGGCACGCTGCTCTTCGAGGGGGTCTCCTTCAAGCTCGAGCCGCGCGAGCGGATGACCCTCTCCGGCCGCAACGGGGCCGGCAAGTCGACCCTGCTGCGTCTGCTCGCCGGCGAACTCACTCCCGACGCGGGCAGCCTCGTCCTACAGAAAGGCGCCCGCGTCGCCCTGCACGACCAGCGGCCACCCCGCGACACGGGGATGTCGCTGGGCGAGTACGTCTTCTCCGGCCGCTCCGAGATGCTCGAGACCGAGGCCGAGCTGGAGCGGCTGGAGGCGGCGATGGGGGGCGGCGACACCGGCGAGGAGACGCTGGCTGCCTACGCCGACGCACAGCACCGGCTCGAGCACGGGGGCGGCTACCGCTGGCGCGACGGCGTGCTCGCCGTCCTGCGCGGGCTCGGCTTCGGCGGCGAGCAGTCCGAGCGGGCGCTCTCGACCTTCTCCGGCGGCGAGCTGACTCGTGCCTCGCTGGCGCGGGCGCTTGCCACGCGGCCGGATCTGCTGTTGCTCGACGAGCCGACCAACCATCTCGACATCCCTTCGCTGGAGTGGCTGGAGCGCTACCTGCGCGATCTCGACGCCGCTGTCGTCCTCGTCGCCCACGACCGCTGGTTCCTCGAGGCGGTCGGTACCTCGGTGCTGGAGCTCGAGGCGCAGCGAGCGCGCTTCTTCGCCGGGCCGTGGCACGCCTGGCGCAAGGAGCAGGCCGCCCGCGAGATCGCCCGCGGCAAGGCGATCGAGCGCCAGGAGGCGGAGATCGCCCGCATGGAGCGGTTTGTCGAGCGCTTTCGCTACAAGGCGACCAAGGCCCGCCAGGCCCAGTCGCGGCTGAAACAGATCGACAAGATCAAGCGTGACGGGGTGGAGGCCGAGCAGCGCGACCAGCGCCGGCTGCGCTTCTCCTTCGTCGCCCCCGAGCGCCCCGGCCGCGTCGTGCTGAAGCTGGTCGCGGCGACGATCGAGGTGCCTGGGCGCACGCTGCTGGAAGACGCGCGGCTAGAACTGGAGCGCGGCGAGCACGTCGTCCTCGTCGGCCCCAACGGCTCCGGCAAGACGACCCTGATCGAGACCCTGGCCGGCCGCCGCGACCCGGCCGCCGGCTCGGTGCGCCTCGGCCACAACGTCAAGCTCGGCTACCTATCCCAGCACGCCGACACGGCGGCCGGGGACGGGACGGTGCTCGAGGCGGCGCAGCGCGAGACCGGCCTCAACGGGCAGAAGGCGCGCGACCTGCTCGGCGGCTTCCTCTTCTCCGGCGCCGACGCCCAGAAGCAGCTCGGCGACATCTCCGGCGGCGAGCAGCGGCGGCTCTCGCTGGCGATCCTCGTCGCCTCCGGGGCCAATGTGCTGATCCTCGACGAGCCGACCAACCACCTCGACATCGAGAGCCGTGAGGCGCTTGAGGACGCGCTGCTGGCCTTCGAGGGCGCGGTCGTCCTCGTCTCCCACGACCGGGCGCTGCTGGAGGCCGTCGGCACCCGCACCGTGGTCTGCGAGGGCGGCGAGCTGAGCAGCCACCAGAGCGGGTGGGCGACCTACCAGCGCGAGCGCGACGAACGCGAGGCCCAGAGCGAGGCGGCGACCCAGGCCTCCAAGCCGGCGCCGGCTTCGGGCAGCGGCCGCAATACCGGCCGCGAGGCGAAGAAGGCGGCTCGAAAGTCCGCTCGTCTCGCCGAGCGGATCGAGCGGGCCGAGGCCGAGCTGCGCGGGCTCGAGGAGGAACTGTCGGACCCCGAAGCCTGGTCGAGCCCGGGCCGGGCGAAGCGGGCCGAAGAGCGCCACGCCGCGGCGAAAGCGGCGGTTGCCGAGCTCTACGCGCAGTGGGAGGAGGCCGAAGCCGCGGTAGAGGGGCCTAGCGCAGCGGCCGGTCGAGGCTGACCTGGCAGCCCTTGGCCGGGACCACGGTGATGTTGCGGATCTTCGCCCGTTCGGGCTCGGACCGGGGGGCGGTCAGCTCGGCGCGTTCAAGTAGCTCGCGTAGCACGATCTTCATCTCGTATTCGGCGAAGGAGGCGCCGATGCAGCGCCGCACGCCGCCGCCGAAGGGGATCCAGGCGTAGTTGTCGGGCTTGCCCTCGAGGAAGCGCTCGGGGCGGAATTCGTATGGGTCGGGGAATAGATCGTCGCGGTAGTGCAGCGCCGCGACGGCGGCGAAGAGGTAGCTGCCGGCGGGCAGCTCGTAGCCGTCGATTCGCAGCGACCGGGTCAGCTTCCGCGCCACGTCGACGATCACCGGCCGCGAGCGCAGCGTCTCTTTGATCGTCGCCTCGAGGTAGTCGTCCTCTCCGGCGGCTAGCGACTCGTGCAGGCGGGCAAGCACGCGCGGGTTGCGCAGCAGCCGCTCGATCGCCCAGGCCAGGGCGGTGGCCGTGGTCTCGTGCCCGGCGGCAAGGACCGTGACCAGCTCGTCGCGCAGTTCGGTGTCGCTCATCGGGTCGCCCTCCTCGTCGCGGGCGCGCAGCAGCAGCGAGAGCACGTCGTCGGCGTCCTCGCTTTCGCCCGTCTGGGCGGCGCGGCGCAAGGCGATCTCCTCGTAGATGAAGGCGTCGAGGTCGGCGCGGGCCCTGAGGAAGCGGCCCCAGGGGCTCCAGCGGCCTAGATCGTGGTGCAGGAAGGGCAGGTGGGTGATCAGGTCGACCCGTTTGGTGAATGTGTCGATCAGGCGCTCGGCGCGGGCAAAGCGGGCCTCGTCGGCGACGCCGAAGACGGCGCGCAGGATCACCGCCAGGGTGATTCGCTGCGTGTGCGGTCGCAGGGCGAAGGGCTCGCCCACCGGCCAGCCCTCCATCTCCTGCGCGGTGATCTCGCGGATCAGCTCGCCGTAGCGGCGAATCTGCTCGCCGTGGAAGGGCGGCAACAGCAGCTTGCGCTGGCGCATGTGCGGTGCCTCGTCGAGGGTGAGGACCGAGTTGGGCCCGAGCACCGGCTCGAGCACCGTTGCATTCGCCTCGCCGGCGTGCATCTGCTCGGGCGGGCCGGTGAAGAGCTCTTTGACCAGGGCCGCGTCGGCGACGTAGACGATGCGGCCGACGATCGGAAAGGAGATCGTGAAAATCTCGCCATAGCGGCGGCGTAAGCGGTCGAGGAAGCCGTGCGGGTCGCGGGCGTAATGCAGCCCTTGCACGATTCCGGGCCCGCGCGGGCCCGGCGGCAGCCCGCGGGGCGGGGCAGCCACGTCCGGACCGGGAATCGTCGCCTGCTCCATCCCGGCCACCATACAAAACTGGCTGGCTGGCCAGGATGCGCCCGTGGAGGCATTCGCGGGCTCATAGACCCCCAAATGACTCCAGCTAGAAGACGATCGTGCGGGCGCCGTCGAGCAGGACACGGTCTTCGACGTGGGCCTTGACCGCGCGGGCGAGGACGAGGCGCTCGACGTCGCGACCGATCCCGACCAGGTCGCCGATCTCGTCGCGATGGCTGACCCGGGTCACGTCCTGGTCGATGATCGGCCCCGCGTCGAGCTCCTCGGTCACGTAGTGGGCGGTGGCGCCGATCAGCTTGACGCCGCGCTCGTGGGCGCGCGCGTAGGGATCGGCACCGACGAACGCGGGCAGGAAGCTGTGGTGGATGTTGATCGCCGGCGCGCCCAGCTCCCGCAGGAAGCCGGCCGAGAGGATCTGCATGTAGCGGGCGAGGACGAGCAGATCGACCTCGCCGAGCAGCTCCAATACCCGCTGCTCCGCCGCCTCGCGCTCGCCCGGCGCGACCGGCACGTGGTGGAAGGGGAGGCCGACCGAGGCGACCTGCTCGGCGTGGTCGGCGTGGTTGGAGACGACGGCGACGATCTCGACGCCCAGCTCGCCGCTGCGCCAGCGCCAGAGCAGGTCCGAGAGGCAGTGGTCTTCGCGCGAGACCATGATCGCCACCCGCTTGCGCTCGTCCGACTCGGCGAAGCGGTGCTCCATCCGCAGCGGCGTGGAGATCTCCGCCTCGAAGCGGCGGTAGAGCGCCTCGCGCTCCTCGGCGGGCGCCTGATCGAAGGCCATCCGCATGAAGAAGCGCCCCTCGCCGCTCGAATGCTGGTCGGCGTCAACGATGTTGCGGCCGGCGTCGGCGAGAAAGCCGCTGACGGCGGCGATCAGCCCCGGCTGATCGGGGCAGGCGAGCAACAGGCGCGAGGTGGGGGCCCGGGCGTCGATGCGCGGATGATCGCGCTTTGACGCGATCATCCGCAGCCCGGGTTCTCCCCGCTATTCGACCGTGACCGTTCCGTACATGCCCTGGGCGTAGTGCCCCGGCAGGTTGCAGAACATCACGTACTTGCCCGGCTTCAGGTCGAATTCTTCGGCCCCGGTCTGGCCTGGCTCCACATCGGCGATCTCGCCGGCCTCTTCGGCCACTTCGTCGAGCTTCTCCTCGTCGACCTCACCGTTGGCTTCGGTGGGCAGATCGGCGGGGTCCATGTTCGTCTTGAACAGGACCAGCTCGTGCTCGACCGAGCCTTCGTTGGGGGCTTCGATCTTGGTCGACCCGGCCTGTGCCGTGGCGTCCTTCGGAGCGAAGAAGAAATCACCCATCTTGATCACCAGGGTCGATCCCCCGGGGCTGCCTTCAGCGGCCGCCGTAGTCTCGTTCTCGGCCTCGGTGGTGGTCGTGCCGTCGTCGCTTCCGCAGCCCGCGGCGAAGATCGCCGCAAGTGCCAGCAGCGCCGCCAGCCCGAACAGCCTGTGCATTGAAGCCTTCATCTTTTCCACCTCGATCGTCAGGGCGGCGGCGGCCGGGGCCGCGCGGCGCCATTGTCTGCCGCCGCCATCTATTCACAATCTGATGGCGCGTTCATCCGCAGTTGGCCGCAATTGCGATCCGCAAAGCACCGTGTTTCGCGCATCGTCTATTTCAGGCGTCTCGACGAAACACACGATCCGTGCCTGAGCTGGTGCGTATCCGCACGCGTTTGTGAGCAATGTGCGGCCGATCACCCTGTGGCCGGCCGAACCCCGCCACGGTTCCGCGCTTGCTCACAAAACGCACATATTCCAAGCACGCATATCTGATCCCCGTTCTTCTCATCGCGCTGGCGCTCCCGGCTGTTGCTCTGGCAGCCCCTGGTGGCGGCGACGAGCCGGGCGAGCCCGCGGCGGTTTCCTCCGCGCAGCCTGCGGCGCTCGCCTCCCTGACCCGCCCGGTCAAGCGCTTCCACCGCGCGATCGCGATCCACAGGCACCGCATCCGCGCAGCCAAGCGCGCTCGCCGCGCCAAGCTGCGCCGCGAACACGAGGAAGCCTTCACCACCCTCCCCGGCGGCGTCTCGATGGCAACCCTGGAATCGATCGCCTCCTGCGAGTCCGGCGGCAGCCCGACCATCGTCAGCTCCGACGGCACCTACCGCGGCAAATATCAGTTCAGCTTCAGCACCTGGGCGTCGGTGGGCGGCTCCGGCGATCCGGCGGCGGCCCCCGAGTCCGAGCAGGACTACCGGGCAGCACTCCTCTACTCGCAGTCCGGCTCCAGCCCCTGGCCGATCTGCGGCTGAGCCAAGAGAAAGACCGTCGGGCATCACCCTCCGAAAACCCGCATAGAGGCCAACCTCCAGGGTTCTTGCCGGGGGTGGGCTCCAATGTTTTCTCCGGGGAATGCCCGACGGTCTTTCTACGATGAGCCGTATGAGTGACGAGGCGGTGCCCGCGCCCGATCCGAAGGGGCCAAGTCGGAAGCTGCCGGCTGATGCGATTGCAGAGGCGAAGGTCCGGGCGCCCACGCGGGGGAACAGGAAGCTTGAGAGCTTTCTGGGGGCTGTCAATGGCGATGAGCAGGTGCGGGCGTGGTGGTACATGGCCCAGGTCCACGCTGAACGGCTGGGGATGTCAGACCACTCGTGGGTGCACACCCAGATCGTGCTCAACATCGCTCTGCGCCTGCTGCGATTGCTGGTCAAGGCCGGGGTCGAGCCGGCGGTCGTCGCCGACCACGGGATGTCCACGCGGGATGCTGAGGTGGTTGTTGCCGGCGGGGCGCTGCTGCACGATGTCGGGATGTCAATCCACCGCGCCGACCACGAGGAATACAGCCTCTTCCTCGCCAGCGGCGCCCTCGAGCGGCTGCTCGCCGACTCCTACAAGGAGCCGAAGCGGACGATCGTCGCCGCCGAGATCCTGCACGCGATCATCGGCCACCGTCGCCGCGGCGAGCCCTACACGCTGGAGGCCGGTGTGGTTCGGGTCGCCGACGCCCTCGACATGGCCCAGGGCCGCACCCGGATCCCGCTCGAGGCCGGCCAGGAGGGGATCCACTCGATCTCAGCCGCGGCGATCGACGAGGTCCGGATCGAGGCCGGGGACGAGCGGCCGGTACGGATCGAGATCGAGCTCAACAACTCGGCCGGCATCTTCCAGGTCGACGATCTGCTCGCGACCAAGATCCGCGACACCCCCTTGGAGGGCAAGGTCGAAGTCGCCGCCAAGATCGAGGGCGAGACGGAGAAACGCCTGCTCAGCGGCTTCCAGCTCGACTAGGTCAAACGGTCCAGCGTCTGCTTGCGCATTTCCTTGCGCTTCTCGAGACGGCCCTGGATCAGCGAGAGCACGATCACGAGGATCGCGAAGAACGCGATCACGCCAAAGCAAAAGAAGGTCACCGTCTTGTCGGTGACCCGCCCCGCAAGCCCCTCACCGTTCTCAGCCAGCGCTGCGGGCACCGCCAGCAACAGCATCGTCAGCGCCGCGAATAGCGCCGCAGCCGCCTTTCGAGTGCGTGAAAGCTTCACCACGGAGCGCAATCTACCGAAAGAGCCGCGGGTTTTCGCGGGGGGACACCCGGGTCTTGCGACTACAGCTTGAGGAACTCTTAACCCGGCCCCATAGGATGCGCCGCCAATGTCTGAGCTAGAGGCACTGCTCCTCGGAATCGTCCAGGGGCTCACTGAGTTCCTGCCGATCTCCTCCTCGGGGCACCTGATCATCGTGCCCTGGCTGCAGGACTACACGTTCCTGCTCGAACACCCGGACTTCAACAAGACCTTCGACGTGGCTCTGCACGCCGGCACGCTGGTCGCTGCGGTCGCCTACTTCCGGCGCGAGGTCGTGCAGCTGACCCGGGGCTTTCTAGAGGCCGTACGGCGGCGCGCGATCGAGACGTCGAACCAGCGGCTCTCGGTGGCGATCGCGGTCGGCACGGTGCCGGCGGTGATCTTCGGCGGGCTGGGCTCGGGCTTCATCGACGACCATCTCGGCGAGCCCTGGATGATCGCCCTGCAGCTGATCCTCTTCGGCGCCCTGCTGCTCTACGCCGATCGCCTGCCGCAGCGCAAGTCGCTGGAGCAGTCGTCGATCAGGGACGGCTGGTACATCGGCCTCGCCCAGGTGCTGGCGCTCGCCCCCGGCACCTCGCGCTCGGGGATCACGATCACCGCAGCCCGCTACCTCGGCCTCGACCGCGACTCCGCCGCCCGCTTTTCGTTCCTGATGCTGATCCCGATCGTCGCCGGGGCGACTGTCTTCAAAGCGGCGAGCGCGATCCACGCCGGCCTGCCGGCCGGAGTCGCCGGGCCGATGATCGTCGGCACGATCGCCGCCGCGATCTCCGGCTACCTCGCGATCGCCTTCCTCCTGCGCCTGGTGCGGACGATGTCCTACGCCCCCTTCGTCTACTACCGCTACGCGGTCGGCGTAGCGATCCTCCTGGTGATCGCCACCGGCCTCCGCCCCGCAACTTTTTAGGTCCCCCCCAAAAAAGGAGTCGGGACTCCAAAAATGCAAACGGCCCGGGGCAGGCGGGCCGTTTGCTACGAGAGAGGAGTCTCGTGAGGACTCCATGCTGCCCGCCGCCGGGCGGCCTGCGGTGAACATTCCGATAAGGGCCGGGGTGTTTTCGTGCCCGCTTCCCGCAAATACCGCTTTTCCGCTTGTGAAAGACCTGTGAACGCAGGGATTTTTGCCGGCGCTCCGACGGCCGGTGTGAATACAATCGTGCTGCCGGTGAACTCACAGCAGACCATCAGGCTCGCGGTCATCGACGACGACAGCGGTTTCGTCACCGTGCTGGCCAAGCGCACCGAGGCCGCCGGCTGGCAGCAGCGTACGCTCGCCGGCGCGATCCCGCCCGAGGAGCTGGTGGCGATGAAGCTGAACGCGCTGCTCGTCGACCCGACGGTGCTCGGCGAAGACGCCTGGGCCTACCTCGAGCGGGTTTGCGGGATGCTCCCCGACCTCGGCGTCGTCGTCTGCAGTGGTCGCTCGACCGTGGCCCAGCGGGTTCGCGGCCTGCGCCTCGGCGTCGACGACTGGATCACCAAGCCGTGCCATCCCGAAGAGGCGATCGCCAGGCTCGAAGCCGTCTCGCGCCGCCGTCGCCGCGCCCGCCCCCAGGCCGAAGCCGGCCCCGTCGTCGCGGGCGAGCTGCAGATCCGCTCCGACCGCTTCCAGGCCTTTGTCGGTGAAGTCAGCCTCGATCTGACCCGGCGCGAGTTCGAGCTCCTGCAGCTGCTCGCCGACTCGCCCGGCCAGGTGCTCGAGCGCGAGGCGGTCTACCAGCGGGTCTGGGGATACGCGATGGCTCACGGCGACCGCTCGGTCGACGTCTTCATCCGCAAGCTGCGCCAGAAGCTGGAGAAGCTCTCGCCCGGCTGGAGCTACATCCACACCCACTTCGGGGTCGGCTACCGCTTCGACCCCGAGCCGGTCGACGGCGCGGCGCCGGCGGCGCCGCCGGCCTCCGCCGAGACCGCGCTCGACTCGGTTCCCGATGGCCTCGCCGCCGCATAGCCGCCCCGTTTCTCCTTTCACCACTTCTTCACATCCGCGATACAGGCGGGTAACAAGCTGCCTCTGGGCCGCTGAGAGTCTGGCCGAAGCGGTGGCAGACCGCCTTCGTCCAACGAGAAAAGGAGTCCGTGTGAGTCCGTCGAGATGGTTGGCAGTACTGGTTTCCCTGGTCGTGCTTGCGGTGGGCGTAGCCGCATGCGGCGACAGTGGCAGCGGTGGTTCCGGAGAACTCTCCGGTCAGATCGCCGGCGCCGGAGCCAGCTCCCAGGAGGCCGCGCAGGAAGCCTGGATCGCCGAATTCGCGAATGAAAACGCCGGCGCGACCGTCTCCTACGACCCGGTCGGCTCGGGCGGCGGCCGCGAGCAGTTCATCGCCGGCGGCGTCTCCTTCGCCGGCAGCGACGCGGCGCTGGAAGAAGAAGAAGGCGAGCTGAAGAAGTCGATCGACCGCTGCAAGCCCGGTCAGCTGATCGAGATCCCGGCCTACATCTCGCCGATCGCCGTCGTCTACAACCTCAGCGGCGTCGAAGAACTGCAGCTCTCGCCGGAAACGCTGGCGAAGATCTTCAACCAGGACATCACCAGCTGGAACGACAAGGCGATCGCCGCCGACAACCCCGGTGTCGAACTGCCCGACACGCGAATCACCCCGGTCAACCGCTCCGATGAGTCGGGGACGACGGAGAACTTCGTCGACTACCTCTCCAAGGTCGTGCCGAGCGTCTGGACCTACGAGGTCGACGGCAACTGGCCGGTCAAGGGCGGCGAGGCCGCGCAGGGCACCTCCGGCGTGGTCGAGGCGGTCAGCGCCGGCGACGGGGCGATCGGCTACGCCGACGCCAGCCAGGCCGGCGAACTGGGCGTGGCCAAAATCGGCGTCGGCGACGAATACGTGGAACCGAGCCCGGAAGCGGCGGCGAAGATCCTCGAGGAGTCGCCGGAAGCCAAGTCGATCGCCGAGGGCCCCTACATGTTCCCGTTCGAACTTGACCGCAAGACGGAGGCCTCGGGCACCTACCCGATCGTGCTCGTCTCCTACCTGCTCGCCTGCACCGAGTACGGGTCGAGCGAGGAAGCCGAACTGACCAAGGGCTACCTCGAATACGTGATCAGCTCCGAAGGCCAGGAAGTGGCGGCGGAAAACGCCGGCTCGGCGCCGCTCTCGGCTGCGCTGACGGAAAAGATCATGCCCGCGATCGAAGCGATCGAAGCCGGTTAGCAGGCAAGTCGCTTTGGACACCACCACCAACGCCGGTCAGTTGCTCGCCGCCGCCTCGGGCGGCGAGCGGCGTTGGGGGGACCGGATCTTCTCCAACCTGTCCGTTGCGGCAGGTGTGACGATTCTCGCCCTGCTGGCCGGCGTCGCGCTGTTCCTGCTGATCGAGGCCCTGCCTGCGGTCAGCGCAAGCGCCGAGCGCCTGCCGGGCGGCAAGACGCTGGTCGACTACATCGCGCCGCTCGCCTTCGGCACGGTGCTGGCGGCGACGATCGCGGTCGTGCTCGCGGTCCCGCTCGCGGTCGCCGTGGCGCTCTTCATCAGCCACATCGCGCCGCCCAGGATCGTGCTCGCGCTCGGCTTCATGGTCGACCTGCTGGCGGCGATCCCGAGCATCGTCTACGGCCTCTGGGGGATCTTCGTGCTCGGCCCGGCGGCGGTCGGGCCGATGGAATGGCTGGAAGCCAAGCTCGGCTTCATCCCGCTCTTCCAGGGGCCGGCTTCCGCGACAGGCCGCACGATGCTGGTCGCCGGCCTGGTCCTGACCGTGATGATCCTGCCGATCGTCTCCGCGGTCGCCCGCGAGGTCTTCGTGCAGACGCCGCGCAAACTGCAGGAAGGCGCGCTGGCGCTGGGTGCGACCCGCTGGGAGATGATCAAGATGACGGTGTTGCCGTTCGGAAAATCGTCGATCATCAGCGGCGCGATGCTCGGCCTCGGCCGCGCGCTCGGCGAGACGATGGCGGTGACGATCATCCTCTCGGTCTCCGGCGTCGTCAGCTTCAACCTGATCAGCCAGTCGAACCCCTCGACGATCGCCGCCAACATCGCCCTCGATTTCCCCGAGTCCTCCGGCCTCGCGGTCAACACGCTGATTGCCTCCGGCCTCGTGCTCTTCGCGATCACCCTCGTCACCAACCTGATCGCGCGGGCGATCATCTCCCGCCAGAACATCCAGTAGATGGCGGCGCCGCAGGAGACCCCGGCCCTCTTCGCCGCCCCCACCGGCGGCCCGGTGTGGCGCCGCCGCACGGTCAACCGGGCGATGACTGTGGTTATCGCCGGCGCCTTCGCGCTGGCGATGCTGCCGCTGCTCTCGCTGCTCTTCGAGGTGGCGAAGCGGGGCATTCCCGGGCTCAGCGTCGAATTTTTCACCGAGTCGGCGCGCGGGGCGATCGGCGGCGGCGGCGCCGCCCACGCGATCGTCGGCACGCTGGTGATCACCGGCGTCGCCGCGGCGATCTCGGTTCCGATCGGGATCATGGCCGCGATCTATCTGACCGAGTACGGCGGCAAGAGCCGCCTGCGACGGGCGCTGACCTTCTTCGTCGACGTGATGACAGGCATCCCCTCGATCGTCGCCGGGCTCTTTGCCTTCGCCCTCTTCTCGCTGATCTTCGGCCCCGGCATCCGCCTCGGTGTCATGGGCTCGGTCGCGCTCTCGGTGCTGATGATCCCGATCGTGATCCGCTCCTCCGAGGAGGTGCTGAAGATCGTCCCCAATCAGCTGCGCGAAGCCTCCGCCGCGCTGGGCACGCCGAAGTGGCGGACGATCACCAAGGTCGTGCTGCCGACCGCCTTCGCCGGCCTGATCACCGGCGTGATGATCGCTTTGGCGCGGATCATCGGCGAGACGGCGCCGCTGCTGGTCACCACCGGCGTGGTCGACTCGATCAACTCCAACCCCTTCGACGGCCGCATGCAGAACCTCGCCGTCTACGCCTACAGCGAGTACCGCACCCCCGGCGTGATGAAAGAAGCGTCCTACGACCGAGCCTGGGCGGCTGCGCTGACGTTGATCGCTATCGTGATGATCCTGAACGTCGTCGCCCGTCTCATCTATCGGCGCTTTAAAACCGAGATCCGCTAGTGGAGAGAAGGAGACGACAGGACATGCCCGGAGCGACCGACACCACGCGGGTGGAGAGAGAGGCCGGGCAGGCGCCCGTGCCGACACCGCCGCCACCATCCGAGATCGCCGAGGCGGCGCCCGCCGCGGAAGGGAGGCGCGCCAAGACGATAGAGGTGCGCAAGCTCAACCTCTTCTACGGCGGCTTCCACGCGGTCGAGAACGTGACGATGACGATCGCCCCAAACAAGGTGACGGCGCTGATCGGCTCCTCGGGCTGCGGCAAGACGACCTTCCTGCGCTCGCTCAACCGCATGCATGAGCTCAACGTCGGCGCCAGCGTCGAGGGCGAGGTGACGCTCGACGGGCAGGACATCTACGCCCGTGGCGTCGACCCGGTCCAGGTCCGCCGCCTCGTCGGCATGGTCTTCCAGTCGCCCAACCCGTTTCCGACGATGTCGATCTATGACAACGTCGCCGCCGGGCTCAACCTCAACGCGACCCGGATCAAGAAGTCGGCCAAGGACGAGGTGGTCGAGCGCTCGCTGCGCGGCGCCCACCTCTGGGGGGAGGTCAAGGACCGGCTCGACAAGCCGGGCTCGAGCCTCTCCGGCGGCCAGCAGCAGCGTCTGTGCATCGCCCGCGCGATCGCGGTCGAGCCCGAGGTGCTGCTGATGGACGAGCCCTGCTCGGCGCTCGATCCGGTCGCGACGCTGGCGATCGAGGACCTGATCGGCGAGCTGAAGAGCGAGTACACGATCGCGATCGTCACCCACAACATGCAGCAGGCGGCGCGGGCAAGCGACGTCACCGCCTTCTTCAACCTCGAAGAGACCGGCAAGCCGGGGCGCCTGATCGAGGTCGGCGAGACCGAGACGATCTTCACCAGCCCGAAGGAGCAGGCGACCGAGGATTACGTCAGCGGGCGGTTCGGCTGATGGCCGAGGTCGCCCGGGTCGAATACCAGGAGGAACTGGAGCGGCTCGAGGCCAGCGGCCTCGGCGGGCTCGACCTGGTCAGTTCCGCGCTCGGCCGCACCCTGGAAGCGGTCGAACAACAGGACATCGAGCTGGCCCAGCTGGTGATCGACGACGACGATCGCATCGACGGCCGCTACCTCGAGGTCCATCAGGCGCTGATCACGCTGCTGGCGACGCAGTCTCCGGTGGCGACCGACCTACGGCTGATCTCGGCCCTGCTGCACATCCTCAAGAACGTCGAGCGGATGGGCGACCAGTGCGTGAACATCTGCAAGATGATCCCGCTGACCGGCAACGAGCCGCCGGCCGACGAGGAGATGATCAAGCTGATCCTGACGATGGGCAAGCAGGCCCGCACGCTGATCAGCCAGTCGAAGCGCGCCTTCGAGGAGCGCAACGTCGAGATGGCGCGCGACCTGGTCCGCCAGGACGACGTCGTCGACAACCTCAACCGCGAGTGCTTCGGCCTGGCGCTGGAGATCGGTGACGACCCCGACCGGCGCGAGTGGGCGATGACGATGCTGCTGGCGGCGCGGGCGATCGAGCGGATCGGCGACAACGCGGTGGATATCGGCGAGCAGGTCGCCTTCGTCGTCACCGGGCTCTTCCAGGAGTTCGAGGACGCCTCGCATCCGGAGTAGGACACGCCTGCCTGATCCGGGGTTGAGTCCGGGGCTTCTGGGAACATGGGAGAGATTCCCGGTGCTTTGTGCGGCTATAGATATTGGGTCCAATACCACGCGGTTGCTCGTGGCCGAGCCTGTCGAGGGGCGGTTGAAGAAGGCCATGGAGCAGCGGGCCTATACGCGGATCAACAAGGCCGTCGCGGACTCGGGGGAGATTCCGGCTGAGAAGGCCGAGGAGGTCGCCGGGGTCGTCGCGACGCAGGTGCGGCTGGCGCGCGAGCTGGGGGCGGAGACGATCCGCGCTGTGGCGACCGCGGCAATCCGCGAGGCCAGCAACGGCGCTGCGGTGGCGAGCGCGATCGAGGCCGAGTCCGGGGTGCCGGTGGACATCCTCAGCGAGGAGGAGGAGGGGCGGCTCTCCTTTATCGGTGCGACAAAAACGCTCGGCCACCCGGTCGACGGCCGGATCGGCGTCGTCGATGTCGGCGGCGGCTCGACCGAGATCATCCTCGGCACCGTGCCCGGCGGTGTGCACGAGGTGCGCTCCTGGCGGATCGGCTCCGGCCTGCTCGCCGACGAGTTGATCGCCTCCGACCCGCCGTCTCCATCCGAGATCCGCAAGGTTCGCGACCGGATCGAGGACCTCTTCGCCGGGGTCGAGATCGATCAGCCCGCACAGGCGGTCGCGGTCGGCGGCAGCGCCACCTCGCTGCGCCGCCTGGTCGGCGCCGTGCTCGAGTACGAGACCCTGGAGCGCGGCATCCGCGTGCTCTGCGGCGATCCCGCCGCCGACGTAGCCCGCCGCTTCGAGCTCGACCCCCGCCGCGTGCGCATCCTCGCCACCGGCGTGTTGCTGTTGGAGAAGCTCTCCGAGCTGCTCGGCCAGCCCCTGCAGATCGGCAAGGGCGGGCTGCGCGAGGGCGTGGTGCTCGACCTGCTCAACGGCAGCGCCAACGGCTCCTCGCCCGAGCGCCTCGCCGCCTAGCGCGGCCCGGCAGG